>Ga0209415_10000187_pt1 | contig 104806 bp, 95 predicted proteins | sample PeaSoiSIISIP2007_FD_187696 | JGI IMG/M metagenome (GOLD analysis project Ga0209415, IMG submission 187696) | Peat soil microbial communities from Weissenstadt, Germany - SII-SIP-2007 (SPAdes) (version 2) | ecosystem: Environmental > Terrestrial > Soil > Wetlands > Peat | place: Germany...
ACAGATCACTTCTCCCCGGGAAGCATTGTCGAATCAACGCATTGGATGGTGTTGCATCGACCGGTTGAGCTGGCACGATTTATCAGGAAAAAACAATCCCCGATCGGTGAGAAACGATGGAGAACCCGCCCAATCACGGCTCTAGCAAGTCGAAAGTCAGCTTGAGCGGAACAGCGTCCCGAGATCCTAATTAGAAGGCTGTCGGATCCTGAGCCCGTCTCAGGGAGGCATCATTCCATAACGGATCAACGGGTGAGGTCGCGAAGCCAAGCCCCGATTACGTAGGCTACGGCGGCAGCACCTCCGCCAATAGCAAGAGTTCCGAGGCCGGAATACCACCATGGCCGGATCGACCACCGACTCTTGAGCGCGCCGATCATGACGAATATCAGGCCGGTTGTCGCCGAAGCCACCCAGAAGGCGCTTTTCACGCCCGCCACGAATGGAAGAAGTGGGACGAGACCGCAGAGAAGAAATGCTCCAAACGTCGAGCCAGCCGCCCGCCACGGTGAACGCACCGCAACTGGTAGCCCATATTCCTCCCGAATCATTATGCGCACCCAACGATCCCGGTCCGCTGTGATCACCGCGACCACCCGGTCGAGCAGGTGACCTACAATCCCTAGTCCCCGCAGAATCTCGCGTACCTCTTCCCGCTCACCCTCCGGAACTACTGCGATATGGCGGCGCTCAACCGCTTCAGCGTGGTGGAATTCCTCTTGCTCCGATCGAGTAGCTAGATAGTTTCCCGCCGCCATGGCGAAACCGTCCGCAATCAGATTGGCGCTACCGAGAATCAGGATGATGCGTGGTGACAGGTGAGCCCCAACGACTCCCGCAACGAGCGCGAATGTAGTCACGGTGCCATCGATGCCACCATAGACCCAATCCCGGAGATAGCTGTAATTGGGTCCAGCCGCGAGTCGTTGATGGATGGCCTCGCGAGTATGCTCGTGTTCCATCTTGGGCTCTCGCTTTCTACGATCCCGTTTGGTTCCCCAGGAACAATGAGGTCTTCCTCGACCACCCGCGCCAATCGGCGCGAGGATCTCGTAGGGGCCGAATAAGCAGAAAACTCCACGCCGGCGTACTCATCGGGTCTTGTATTTCACGTGCGACTTGTCTTTGTGAGAAGCGGTTACAATCGGGACGAGGACCCATAGCAGCCCGGGGTTCTTTCTGAGCCGATCAATATGGGTGTTCGGCATAGCGAGGAGTCTACCATCCGACTATTTCTCCTCAACTCCTGATTAACGCGCTAACCGGACAAGTGCCCGCAGTTTTCGATTGTCTAACTCCACGTCTATCTACGATCCTTCCCAGCTCTTCCTGCATTTTTCGTTAGATGCCAAGCGTTACACCAGGAGCATAGATAGGCTCGAAGTTCCTTTGGCGCATTGGCGGTTGCGATCTGGTGTGCAGCGGTCGCCAGCGCTTCACCTTCGCTTGCATAGATTCGCTTCCCGCTGACCGGACACTTTGATTCGTTGTCCACCACGAGCCTTTCTGGAGGGTCTTCGTCGCAGTGATCTAGTCATTCGCCTTTGTGACTTTACCCTTCTGTTCGGGAAACCCCAATCCAAGCTACAGTTCGTCCGGCAGCGGCGGCCTAACGTTCGAAACAAACTTCTGATGCGAAGCTCCGAACTCGCCAAAGTTGAGGCGTGCCTGTCTTAGACTAAGTCGGCCGTTTGGTCCTCCACGCACCTCGTCCGCGTCATGGTCATCTTGGCCATCATCTTCCCAGAAGCACACTGGGCAGATTTCGTAACCACCGCGTCCGTGAAGGGTCTTGTAACGACAGCATGGGCAACGGTACGTCTTTCCCTGTTTGGTGGGTTTAGAGACGTTTTCGAACACGCAAGGATTTTACACTCGACTTGGTCAGCTTTGAGACCGGAGTGTGCTACCAGATGTGGCCTTTTGGCCTATGTTTCGGTGCCGGTCGGCCAAGTCCTGATTAACGCGCTAACCGGACAAGTGGGTACTGGGACCAAGATATAGGGTAATCCGACCAAGCTGGAGCTATCGATTCGGATGGCTAGCGGGAAAACGCTCTCTACATTTCCAGCTGAGGCAGGACGCAACGCGCGAGGCCAAAACTTCTAATCGGATAGACACCTAGTTAGACCCACCGACTCGATTTGCCTAGGACATTTCGAGCCCCGGTGGGTCTTTCTGCGTTCATACGCAGGGAAAGGAGCGCAGTACAAATCCAACACAAAGGAGAAGTCTATGCTGTTGACCCCAACATTTGTGGGTTTGTTGCTTGCCGGCGCCGCATTCTGGACGCTGATCTGGGCGGCGATCCACAAGCTGGATGAGATTCCTTGTCTCAAGGAGTTCACATCCACGCAAGAAGTCCTCGATTGGATTGGACAACATGAGGGTCTGACACTCGTGATCACGGAAGGAGTTAACTTTCTTCTGCACGGGCTGTCGCCTCACGGTGTGATGTTCACTCTAGGAGGAACGATCATCAACTTCCTGATGGTGTTTTGTTACGTATCAGGAAGGCAAGTCCTGGCAGTTATCTCCGAGAAGATCCGGAGAAACAGTCCAGTCCTACCTCAGTAGCAAATCCCAACACAAATAAAGGAGAACCAGGATGCGCATGTCTATTGGTGTGCCCGGAGTTGCCTTCTATTTCGAACATCATGAAGTGAAGCCGTTCGTCCAGAAGCAAGTCAAGAAGATACGGCCAGCCATAGTCAAAGCTACCTGCAAGGTGTTGGAAGTCGTAGCCAACAACACCGCAGATGCCCATGACTACCTGATCCGGAGGGCCTCATGAGGATCAGAGGCGACAAGCTGGCCGTCAGCTGCTACGCACTGCACGGAGATATCTGCACCAACGCACCACACTGCAGAGCTCTTGGCTGTGCTAGCGGGTTCTGGGCCGATGAAAGAACGGAAGGAGGAACATATCCACACGCCACGTCCGGAGTGATGGCAGCCAGCGAAGAGATAGCTGATGCTCTTGCTCGGGATAATCATCGATTCAACAAGCAGCACTTTCTTGCCGTGGTTTGCGGCGAGAAAGATCTTCAGTCACGTCCCAGGAGGACCCGATGAAAAGCAGCTCACAACAGAAATTCCTGGTGGTGATCCATGAGCAGACGCGGAGGTCAAAGCGGTACAGTTGTAAAGAAGGGCAATTGGTGGCACGGCCGGTATTACATTGACGTCGCGGATAGCACGAAACGGGCCCGTAAGTCCGTGGCGATCGGCCGATGCGATGAGATGACGAAACCGGAGGCGAGACGCAAACTGGGTGTGATGCTGAACGAGCTGGGAGTGAACGACAATTCCTATCTCGAAAAGGCACTCACTCCAGTCAAGCTTTTCTCCGAACATGCTGAGTGGTGGGAAGCGAATGTCCTCCCCCTGCACAAGCGTTCGTCTCAAAACTCAAGCCACTACATCCTGAAGAAGCACCTGATTCCGTACTTTGGAAAGATGCCGATGGATGCAATATCCGAAAGCACCGTCCAGGAATGGATTTCAGGATTGAAGCTTCAGGGTAAGTTGCAACCGAAGACGATCGGAAACGTGTGGAAAGTCCTGAAACTTATCATCGGGAAACCGACACGCGAGTGGACGATTCGTCTGCCGGAAATTCCTGAAACAGAGCAACGCTACTTCACACCCAAGGAGATGCACAAATTGATCGAAGCGGCCGAGGGCCAGTACAAAGCTCTATTCGCATTGCAATTTGCGACAGGCATGCGATTCGGAGAGATGGCTGGTCTTCACGTCGAGGATCTGGACTTCTCGGAGCTCATCGTTTACATCAGACGGTCCACTTTCAAACACGAGGAAGTGACCCCGAAGAGTAAAGCGGGCCATCGAGAAGTAGACGTAGACGCCGGCACAATGGCGATGGTCAAGGAATATCTCGGCGATCGTACATCGGGTCGGGTCTTCCAGAGCCGCAACGGAACTCCGCTGGTCAATGGGAATGTGAATCGCTATGTTCTGAAGCCACTTTGCAAGAAGATCGGAATCCCTGTCGGGACGACTCATGCATTCCGACACGGGAGAGTCTCCGCTCTCCAACAGAATGGTGTTCCTGGTGATTTGATCAAGCGTTGGGTTGGGCATTCCTCGCTCAAGACAACGAGCAAGTATAGTCACTTCACTCGGGAATTCAGGAAGGAGATCGCTTCGAAATTGGGATAAATGCGACCGATCATGGTCCCAAGTGGTCCCAACTTGAAGCATCTAAGGCGCTGATGTAAAGTGTTTTAACCTGTTGAATCGGAGGGCGTGTAGCTCAGTTGGGAGAGCGCCTCGTTCGCAACGAGGAGGTCAGGGGTTCGAGCCCCCTCACGTCCACCATTTGAACGTCGGGTAAGAGTTCCGTCGCGTTTCTAGATGTGCTCGAATTCGGAATCCATCGTGTGGCTGGATTCCTTCTTGCTCTCGGGTTTCATCGCGCCTGCTCGATCGAACGGGCTGTCGTCTTGCGGTTCGAGCAAGTCGGCAAGTTGAAAGGCGGGCGGTGTTTTCAAAAGACTAGGTCTGCCATCCCGGCGCAACTCGCAGCGCGATCAAACCGGTTTCCCCTCCGTTGTTTCTGTGCCTCAGCGAGCTGGGATTGAAAAAAGAAGTTGCGCCGCTGGGACGAAAAAGGCTTACCATCGACTCACTATGGCAGCGACCGGAGTACGGCCCGGGACTTCCGCTGCGAACCGGTTGCACGGCGGCCGGCATCGCCTGTCCCGGCTTGCATCTTTTCGCCATGGGTTGATCTGCGCGTCCCTGATCGCTTTCTCCGCCGGGACCGCCATGGCCCAGAAGAATTCTGGAGTCCCTCCCGAGGGTGGCAGGTCCGCGTCTCAGATTCCCCCTGCACCTTCATCGGCTCCCACGTTTTTTGACGTGGCCAACGAACGAAGTATGGCCGTTTTCGGAGGCGCTGGAAATCCTCCCACTCCGATGGAAGCGGACGCGATCGCAGGTCTCGAGTCCTGCAATACCTGGACCGAAGCCGCGGTGCACAGCCCTACCGTGAGCACCGCGAGACTTGCGGTCCCCGGCAAGGCGAGTGGCGAATACCAGAAGGGCTGCGGAGCTTTCAAGGGCAAGAGACTCGAGGATGCCGAGGAGCACCTTCGCAAGGCTATCGAGGTTTATCCGAATTACGCGGCGGCGTGGGTCGTGTTGGGCCAGGTGTTGGACGCGCAACACAAGAAAGACGAGGCTCGCGATGCCTGCACGCACGCCCAGACCGTCGATCCGGAGTACGTGCCTCCCTATCTGTGCCTTGCCGATTTTTCCGCCAGCGAACAGAACTGGGATCAGGTTGCGAGTCTATCGTCGCGCGCCCTGGAACTCGAGCCGCTGACCAACATATACTCGCTCTACTACGCAGCGGACGCCGCATTTCACCTGAAAAACTTGCAGGACGCGGAAACGAAGGCGAATTCGGCGGTCAAACTGGATACGTGGCACCACCTGCCGCAGCTGCGTTTGCTGCTGGCTCACGTTTACGAAGCTACAGGCGATTCGCATTCCGAGATCGCGCAACTCAAGGAATATGTGAAGTCGGCGCCCAACGGTCAGGAATTGAATGACGCGAAAGCGACGCTGGCCCAGCTGGAAGCCCAGTCCCCGAAATAGGGTAGCCCGGACTTAAGGACGCGCAGCCGCGCCCGCCTCTCGCTCCGCTACGATCTTCCGCGCGTTCGCGTAGAGCGCCTTGGCCTGCGGGATCGACTCGATGGCCTTGTCGAGCTGCGGGTCGTTTTCGAGCGCAACGCGGTATCCTTCGTTCACGCCGAAGACGGTGGTGAACACCTCCCGCTTGATCTCCCACTTCAGCCACGAGAGGTTGTCCTGAATTTGCTGGTCGGTGTAGGGAACGTGCTGTTCGGTGAGGTACTTCTTGAATTGCGCGATCACGCCGTCGTCCACCACGAAGTCTTTCGTGACGGTTGGCCTTCCGCCGAGATAATAGCGCGCGAAATCGCCCACGCTTTGCGGCGCTGGATAAACCATGCCCCGGCGCTCGAGCAACTCCTCGAACTCGTTTGGCTTCGGCGCGGCAACGGGTACATCCGGCGTGATACCGCCTTGTCCGAACACCTGGCGCCCGGTGTCCGTCAGCTTCACTTCGGGGGCCTTCGGCGGCTTGGGATTGTAGTGATAGTCGTAAAGCGTTTCGTTCTTATAGTCGCGCTGGATCAGGCGGCCGCTCGGCGTGTAGTACCGCGCCGTGGTCAGCAGCAGCGCCGTGTTCTCGGGAAGCGAGAACTGGGTCTGCACGAGGCCTTTCCCGAAGCTCGTCTCACCGACGATTAATCCGCGATCGTGGTCCTGAATCGCCCCGGACACGATTTCGGACGCAGAAGCGCTCTGCCCGTTGACGAGCACGATCAGCGGCACGTCGACCCCCTGATTCCCGCGCACGGCATAGTAAGGCCGCTCCGGAGACGACCGCCCGCGGTGCGAGACCACCAGCTCGTTCTTGTCGAGGAACATATCCGCCATGCCGACGGCCTGATTCAGCAAGCCGCCGCCGTTAGTTCGGAGATCGATAATAAGGCCGTCGAGCTTGGGGAAATCGAGGTCCTTCAACGCGTCCGATAGATCGCTGTCGGTCGTCTCGTTGAACGTGAAGACGCGCACGTATCCGATCCCGGGCTTCACCATTTCCGAGAATTCCACGCCTGGCCGCGGAATTTCATCGCGCACCACCATCACTTCGATCGGCTTGTCCCATCCTTCGCGCCCGAGCGAAATGTGAACCGGCGTGCCCTTGGCGCCCTTCAGCATGTCGGCGACTTCGGTTGTCGTCAGCCCCGTGCAGGTCTTTCCATCGACCTTGAGGATGGTGTCTCCGGGGCGGATCCCGGCTTTGTAGGCCGGTGAATTCACGAATGGGTATTGGACCACTGTCTGATTCTCGCGCTGCGACACGACCATCCCGACTCCGTAGTAACGCCCCTCTTGCTCCTCGCGGAACAGCGCGTATTGCTTGGGATCGAAGAAATTCGAGTGAGGATCGAGCACGTGCAGCATGCCGGGGATCGCGCCGTCGTAGATCGCCTTGTCGGTGTCCACGGGGTCGGCGTAGTTGCGCTCAACCACCGAGAGGACGCGCGTGAAGCTTCTTACCGAGTCCTGCGTGTCGTCGGAGCCGTATGCCGTCGCGCTCGCCGCGGGCCCGTAGAGGCCCCCAAGCAGCGCCGAAACCACCAGCACCAATCCAAGCAACACGATTCCGCGGGTCGATGACCCAAAGGATTCCGGGGATTGCGCCTGGCCGTTTGGCATTCCCGTTCGCGACGATTTCATGCCGCCTCTTTCCGCCCCTCAAAGTAAAGTATAGCATACCCGGTTTGGGCCGTTTGACACGCCTGAACGCCTCTTCTATGATGCGACAACGGCCCGCATGCGCGCGCCGCAGAGCCCTGAATGCTCAGCATCCCTCATCTCATCGTCATCTTTATCGTCGCTCTCGTCGTTTTTGGACCAGAGAAGATACCGGAGCTTGCCCGCAATCTCGGAAAGGTGATGGCCGAATTCCGGCGCCACACGGGCGATCTGCGCTCCACCTTCGAAGGGCACCTCCGCGACCTTGAGCGCGAAGCCGACACCCGGCGCATCGCTGCGCCATCTCCGGCGCCGGCTCCTGCTCCTGCGCCCGCCGCTGAACCCCAGCCCGCGCCTCCGGCGCCCGGAACGGTTCCTTCTGCTCCGCCGAATGCTTCGGCTCTCGCGACTCCCAATCCGCCCTCGATCGACCCGTACACGCACGAGCCGATGGAGGACCCGCTCCTGAAAACGGTGGATTTCGAGGCGCAGAGGAATGAGCCGGCTCCAGCATCGGAACCATCCGCAGAAGAAAAGACTCCCGAACGAGTGACCAATGGCGACGTCCGTCCCGCCTGAGCGTACGGCGCGTCAGCGCTCCGAGGAAGAGTCCGGCTCGGCGATGTCGTTTTTCGACCACCTCGTAGAGCTGCGCAAGCGGATCATCAGCGCGCTGCTCGCGATCGGCGTGGGAATGGTTCTCGGCCTCCTGGTCGCCAAGCGTTTCATCAACTTCATCATCCAGCCGATGCTCGCGGCGCTCCGCGCCAATCATCTCGACGACAAGCTGTATTACACCAGCCCTGCCGGCTACATCGGCCTGGTGATCAATCTCGGCCTCTATCTCGGCGTCGTCCTTGCCATGCCGTGGGTGCTGTACCAGATTTGGCTCTTCGTCGCTCCGGGCCTCTACAAGCACGAGCGCCGCGCCGTCGCGAGCTTTATCGGCTCGTCCATGCTGCTGTTTCTGTGCGGAATTGCCTTCGGCTACTATGTGATGTTGCCGCAGGTGCTCACCTTCGTCGTCGGCTTCGCCAACGACGGGCCGGTGAAGCCGCTCATCAGCATCAACGAATATTTCAGCCTCATTCTGCTCGTTCTGATCGGCCTGGGAATCATTTTCGAAATGCCCGTGGTGATCTTCATCCTTTCGCTCTTCAATATCGTCACGCCGAAATTCCTGCTGAGAAACTTCCGGTACGCCATGCTGTTGATCACGGTCGCGGCGGCGATCGTCACGCCAACTCCCGACGCCACCACGATGTTGGTCTTCATGGCCCCGATGGTGGTCTTGTATTTCGTGGGCGTCCTCGTGTCGTACGTCGTCTTGCGCCGCAAGCGCGCCCGCGCGCTCGCCGAAGGCGAGGCCCACTAGCGTGCGGCGGCCGCTGAAATCCAATTGTGTGATTGGCGCTGCCGCCATCGCCGCTCTTTTCGTTTCCGCATGCAGCCACGACGCCGCGCGACCCAGCGCATCCGTCGATGCATCGTCCTCGAATGCCGCGCCCGCTGCGGCATCAACCCCTGTTTCCGCGGCTGACGTCGCGCCTCCCGCCGCGCAGACCGGCGGCTTTGACGGTGCGAAAGCCTACGATCAGGTGGCGAAGCTCGTCAGCTTCGGCCCGCGCCCCCCTGCATCCGACGCGATCCGCGCCACGCAGAAATACATCCATTCGCAGTTGCAGGGTTTCGGTTGCGCGGTTGACGATGACGACTTCACAGCTCAGACGCCGATCGGGTCGATGGCGATGAAAAACGTCGTCGCGAAGATTCCCGGCACGGGGCAGGGAATCATCCTTTTGCTCACGCACTACGATACGAAGCGCGTGGACAACTTCGTGGGCGCGGAGGACGGCGGCTCTTCCACCGGCCTGATGCTCGAGATGGCTCGCGTCCTCTGCGGCGGACCAAAGCAGGCGAATTCCGTATGGATCGCGTTTCTCGACGGCGAAGAAACCCAGGCGACGTTCGATTGGTCCGATACGGACAGCGTGTATGGCAGCCGGGAGCTGGCCGCGCGCCTCGCGGTTGCGGGCGAGCTAAAAAGCGTCCGCGCCGTGATCCTCGCCGACATGGTCGGCCAGAAAGACCCCCACTTCCTGCGCGAATCGGATTCCACGAAATGGCTCAAGGATCTGGTTTGGAGTACGGCGGCGCGCCTCGGTTACAAGGACGTCTTCGTGTCGCGCGAGTCGGAAGTTTCGGACGACCATCTCCCGTTTCTCCATCGCGGCGTTGCAGCGGTTGACATCATCGACCTCGACGACTACACGAATGAAGGAAACTGGCACACCGCGTCGGACACCCTCGATAAGATCAGCCCGCGCAGTCTCGCGATCACCGGCCACGTGATCCTCGAATCCGTAAACGCGCTGCAAGCCAAATTCCGCTGATGATTTTCCACGACGTTCGTTGTCGAAGATGGTTATGTAGCGGCCGACCCCTGCATCATCAGGGGTCGGGCGGGTTTTCTCTTGGGGTGACTATGCGCTGCGTGGGCCTCGCAGGATTCGCGCCGGCAGCATGATGATCGACCTCACCAATTCGAGGACGCCCTCTACGGCAATTCCCGCGATCCGGAACGGCAACAGAAGCAACCAGACGATCGGGTACAACACCAGCGCCACCAGCGCCAGCGGCCAGCAGAGGATGAGAAGAATGAACCACAGGATAAAAGTGAGCATTTTTGTCCGTTGACCTCTCGCACTCTAGATACGCACTGAAGTGCCAATTCGTTTCGCGGTGCGCCATCATTCGCGGAAAGCGCCCTCTCGAACTATGCTACATTTTCTTTTGCGATCATGCCGACTATCCGCGTATCCAGCTCGTCTGGCCCCTATGACGTCGTCTGCGCCCCGGGTGCGCTCTCTCGCGCGGCGTCCCTGATCGCTCGCCTCGGAGACTCAACCGGCACCTTCATTCTTTCGTCTCCGCGCGTGTGGCGGAATTGCGGCCGCGCAATCGCCTCGAAGGTTCCCGGAAAAGCTGCAAAACATCCGATCTTGTTCGACGACCGCGAATCCTTGAAGCGGCTCCAGGCGGTCGAGGCAATCTCGCGGCAGCTGATCCGTGCGGGCGCCGACCGCCGCGCCGTTATTGTTGCCGTCGGCGGCGGCGTGGTCGGCGACGTCGCCGGCTTTGCCGCCGCGAGCTATCTTCGTGGCGTCCGCCTCGTTCACATCCCGACGACCGTGGTCGCGCAGGTGGACAGCGCTATCGGCGGCAAGACGGGCGTGAATCTCCCCGAAGGGAAGAATCTCGTCGGCGCGTTTTATCCTCCGAAGCTGGTGATCGCCGATCCGGTGCTGCTGGGCACGCTCCCGCATCGCGAATACCGCTCCGGACTCTATGAAGTGATCAAATACGGCGTCATCGCGGACCGGCAGCTTTTCGTGTTTCTCGAGCGCCACATGCCTGCCGTGCTCCGCCGCGATCCCGAGGCGCTCGGCAAAATCATCTCCCGCTCGATCGCGATCAAGGCTCGCGTCGTCGGCGCGGACGAGCGCGAAGGCGGCCTCCGCCAGATTCTGAATTTCGGCCATACGCTCGGCCACGCTCTCGAAGCCGCCACCGGCTACCGCCGCTTCCTTCACGGCGAAGCCATCGCCTGGGGCATGATTGCCGCCACGATGATGGCTCTCGCCACGGACCGTCTCGCGCTGATGGAAGCGTTCCGCATCGTGCGCCTCATCACCTCCGTGGGCCCGCTGCCGGATGTACCCGCGATCCCCGGCGCGAAGCTGCGCTCCATCCTGGCGGGCGACAAGAAGGCACGCGGCGGCCGCGTCCTGTGGGTTCTCCCGCGCCGCATCGGCAAGACGGAGTGGGGGATCGAAATGCCGTGGCCGGTGGTCGAGCGCAGTCTGGAAAGCCTGCCGGAAATCATGGCTGAGACGCGAACCGGCTTGGCAAACGCCGACTCCCATCGCGCGAAATCGTGACACGCCCCTTTCGATGGCAATGACTGTTCAAAAGTCGTCTCCTCTCCCCGGCGCACGATGGAAGGGCGGGGTTTTAACCCCGCCAAAACAGAACGTGGCGTGGAACGCGCACCTTTGCGCTGTGTCTTTCGCGGCATGCAGTCATTCGGTCCGCTTTGCGTCTCATTTCAATTCTGGTCGATGATCGCGTCTCAAAAGTCGTCTCCTCTCCCCGGCACTCGTCCTCCAGGCACGAGCGGCGAACGCGAAGCTGCGGTGCGCGTCCGCGAAATGTTCACGCGCATCGCCCCGCGCTACGATTTCCTGAATCATCTGCTCTCGTTCTCGCTCGACCGCATCTGGCGCCGCCGCACCGCGAAGCGCTTCCTTCACATCCTTCGCCGCCCGGACGCGCGCGTCCTCGATCTTTGCTGCGGCACCGGCGACCTCGGCTTCGCGCTCGACCGCGCGCGTTCGGAAGGGCGGGGTTTCAACCCCGCCGTTACCGGCACCTCTGCTTCAGGGGTTTCAACCCCTGAAGCAGGCACTCATCGTGTGCCCATCATCGGCAGCGACTTCGTCGAACCCATGCTGACGCGCGCGCGCGAAAAGGCGCAAGAAGGTCACCGCAACGCCGTCTTCGCCGCTGCCGACGCGCTGCACCTCCCTTTCGCCAATGCCAGCTTCGATCTCGTCACCACCGCCTTCGGTTTCCGCAACCTCGCAAACTATGAAGATGGCCTCCGCGAGTTCGCTCGCGTACTCAAACCGGGCGGGGAACTGGGCATCCTTGAATTTACCGAGCCGAGCTCTGGCCCACTGGGGGCGCTTTTTCGCTTCTACTTCCGCCGCGTGCTCCCTGTCATTGGCGGCGCCATCTCCGGAAACCGCGAGGCCTACGCCTACCTCCCGAACTCCGTCAGAAAGTTCCCGTCTCCATCCGATCTCGCTGCGCTGATGGAAAGGACCGGCTTCACCGATGTCCGCATCGCTTCTTGGAATTTCGGCAGCGTCATCCTTCACTCTGCCCGCCGTTCATTGCCTCAAGCGTAGCCCGGCGTTTTTCTCGGTGTTCTCTGGTCTTGCTCTGCGTTCTCTGGGTCTCTGCGGTTTGCCTTTGCCTCTCTTGTTGGGATCTGTCTCTGTGTTTTCTGTGGTCTGGTTTTGACTTTCGCCTTTCAACTCGCAACTCTGAACTCCCGTCACCTCAGGTATCATGGTTTCGCGATGTCCACGGCCTCCGAAGTGCAACCGATCGTCGACCTTCGCAGCGACACGGTCACGCGCCCCACGCCCGCGATGCGCCGCGCCATGGCTGAAGCCGAAGTCGGCGACGACGTGTACGCCGAAGATCCCACGGTCAATCGCCTGCAATCCCGCGCCGCCGAAATCTTCGACCGCGAAGCCGCTCTTTTCTTCCCCTCCGGCTCGATGGCCAACCTCACCGCCATCAAGACTTGGACGCGCCCCGGCATGGAAGTGATCTGCGAAGCGCAGGCGCACATTTATCTCTACGAAATGGCCGCCGTGGCCGCCGTCGCAGGCTGCATGCCCAATATCGTGCTTGCGCCCGGCGGAATCCTCACATGGGACTTGATCGAGCCGCTGATCCGCCCGCACATCTACTATCGCTCGCAGACAGCGCTGATCGAGCTCGAAAACACGCACAACATGCACGGCGGCACGGTCTATCCGCCGGCAATCTCCGAAGACATCTGCGAGCGCGCGCACGCCGCGGGCCTCCCGGTGCATCTCGACGGCGCGCGCATCTTCAACGCCTCGGTCGCGCTCGGCCGCAGCGTCGCCGACCTCACCCGCAAATTCGATTCCGTGATGTTCTGCCTATCGAAGGGACTGGGCGCTCCGGTCGGTTCGATGCTCGTCGGCTCGCGCGACTTCATCGACAAGGCGCGCGTCACTCGGAAGCTTCTCGGCGGCGGAATGCGCCAGGCTGGAGTGCTTGCGGCTGCGGGGCTCATCGCGCTCGAAGAGACGCCCAAAATCCTGCATCGCGACCACGAAAACGCCCGTCACCTCGCCGCGGGCCTCGCGCGCATTCCGGGCGTCTCGATCGATCCGAAGAAAGTCGTCACGAACATTCTAATCTTCGACGTACACGGCACTGGCCGGACGGCCGCGGACATCTGCGCGGAACTGGCGAAAAAGAACGTCCTCTGCTCCCCGACCGGCAAATTCACCATCCGCATGGTCACGCACTACGACGTGGATCGCGCCGCCATCGATCGTGCTCTCTCCATCATCGCTGACGTCGTTTCGCAAAGCTGACCGTTGCCCGTCTTTTCTCTGTGTTCTTTGCGCCTCAGTGGCGCATTCTTCTTGCGCTTTGCTCTTCGCCTTGCGCCTTCCGCTTTGTTAACATCTTGTGTGTTCACGAAAGGGAATAATTCGAATTGAAGACTCGGCCTTTGTTGTTGGTGCTCGCGCTCGCCCTGCCGCTCGCAATCATCGGTTGCAGTAAGAAAGAATCCTCGGAATCCGCCGAGCCGCCGGCCCCCAAAGCGGTCGTGGACCAATCCACCGCTGGCTCGATTACTGGGGCTGTGAAGCTCGACGGTGCGGCACCCGCGTTCAAGCCCATCGACATGAGCGCCGAAGCCGCCTGCGTCCAGTCAAATTCCAAGCCGGTGCTGCCACCAATCGTCATCACCGGTGACAAGGGCTCTCTCGCGAACGCCGTGGTTTACGTGAAGTCCGGTCTCGGCAGTTACCGTTTCGACGTCCCCGCATCGCCGGCCACCCTTACGCAAAAGGGCTGCATGTACGAGCCGCGCGTCGTCGCCTTGATGACGCGCCAGACTCTCGAGATCAAGAATGATGACCCTACGATCCACAACGTTCACGCGATGCCGCGCGAGAATCGCGCCTGGAATAAGTCCGAGCCCGTGGGCGATCCCCCGATCGAAGCCAGTTTCACGAAACCGGAGCTGGCCATTCCGGTCGCGTGCAACATCCACCCGTGGATGCGCGCGTATTTCTTCGTCTTCGCGCATCCGTATTTCGCAGTTACCTCAAAGTCGGGGGAATTCGAGCTGAAGAATCTTCCGCCCGGCACCTACACGATCGAAGCCTGGCACGAGCGCTTCGGCACGCAGGACGTCTCCGTCACCATCGCTCCGAAAGAATCGAAGTCCATCTCCTTCACGTTCAAGCCCGCCGAATCTCACTGACCCGCTAGCGATAGTGGCTCAGTCTCCGACTGGCGCGCTTACGAGGGACTAAGCCGCAATCCTGCCACGCGAAGACAGTTGTCCAGGACTGCATCTCATTTTGTGGGGAATGGGATCAGTACATTCGCCTCATCGAGACGGAAGAAGCCGCTGGCTGAGGTTTGGCACCTCGGCCCGGCTTGTTCGTAGCGTCGCCAGCCGGCCACAAAGTTGCACCGGCCCGGCGCCGCTCAACTTTTGTCCCTTTGTCGGACGCCCGGTATGTTTTGCACAGCGACGTCGCTTGAGATCCGAAGTTGTGCAAACTCGACCGTGAAGCCGTCTGTTACTTCACCTGCAACGACTCCAGGTACTTATTCAGATTCGAGATCCGCAGATCAACGATGGCTTCACTCGAGCTTACGCCGCGGAGCACGGGCCCCCAGACGGGCATTTCCTGATCGCCATGAGCCACGAGTGCCTCTTTACCCCGCAGGATACTTGTCACCCTCAGGGCGGGGTACTTTCCGTCGTTCCGCTTGGCGAGAGTCGTCAAGTCGGGTAGAGCTGCCTTCAATGCGGGGGCAGCAGGGCCATCCCCTTTGGCGTCCTTTCCGTGGCACGAAGCGCAGTAGCTCTTGTACATTTCGCTGCCGGAAGCCGCGGATGTTACCGGAGCCGGTTCATGCTGGATGACCGTGCTCTGCTGCGCGGCGGTACAGACCGCAACCATTGCAAGGAGCCCAGGTACGCAGAGTTTGTGAAATGTGTTCATGATCTTCTCCTGTTACCACGAGGATTCCCGGGGGCCGAAGCACATCGAACCTTCGCGCGATGATGGTCTCCAGGCACAGAGGGACGCAGTGACGGGCGTCACAATTCCCCAAATGTTTATAGATGGTGGCGCGGCAGGTTGGAACAGAGAGGCCGATTCCGCGAAGCAGAGGCTAGGCAGGCTGAGGGGAAACGGCGCAACTTAGGGGGCGGAGCTTCAGCCAACTCCCGCTAGGTTGGCCAACCGGACATGTCCGCTTAGGGCGTTTGTCGGGAGTTGGGCGACGTGGAAATCTCGACCCGTGGTACTGGCGCAGTGTCTGAGAAATGGCTTACCGAGCAGCAAGCGGGGCTCGTCCGAGGGCAAAAGGGAGCGTCTGGATGCTGCGATCTCCCTGGGGCCTGCTCCGGTGGCAAATTCGTTGTGTCGAGCGCAGGAAAAACGTACGATCCGCGAGACACAGGTCCAAATCGGAAATTCCGGATGAGCTTAGCGACGAATCGCAACGCTCCGGCTGGAGCTGCGAGGCGCATGATTCGGAGGCGGCATGGCGTCAAGACCAAGCTTGTGGGAGCGATTGCAGAAGCGCCTGGCGAAGTATCACTTGGGAGTCACCCTGCAGCTCTTGGGCGTGATCGCGGCTGCGGGGATTGTTGCACTGGTCTATACCTTCTTACGAAGGAGGTACGTGTGGTTGCCTCAATTCTCTCCCACAGATGTGCTTGCCGTCCTCGCGATCTCGTTCGCCATCGTTCAGTTCATGGACGCCAAACGGCAAGAACGCGAAATTACCGCCATTGAAGGGGCAGTGTCCACTCGATTCGTTGGTCTGTTCCCGAAGAACCTGCGACATATTCAAGAAGTCATATCCAAAGCAAATCGCTACGTCTATGTCATGGTCGATTTCATCGGCTACGGTCAGTATTCGGCTCCGGAGGAACATCAAAAGTATGTTGCGGCACTGCAAAGTGTCATCAGGAAGGATCTGGACGTGAGGCTCATCTGCTATAACGCGAAGCTTGGGCAAGATGAGCGGAAGCTGCAATTCCCCGACGATCCCGCACCGTTCGAGGGGATCCGAAACAAAAAGGTGTTCGAGACATTTTGTGCGAGGAACAAAATATCCCCTTTGCCGGAGACCAACGCCGCATTGCGCGAGGTTTTGGAACGTCGCGACGCATCCGTTCGTCCGTCGGTCTCGAACATCAAATACTTGGATGAGTCTGCCGCGTTCTTTGTGTGGCTGGAGGATGACGAGGACGCGGTGTTCACCTTCAAGAATGTCGGTAACCGCGAGCTTGGTTTGTCATTTCGGACGCAGGATGCGAACTTGATCCGGCAGTTTAAGGAAGTTTTCAACGAGGCGTGGACCACCGCGAGCTTGAACTATGGCGGTTCAGATGCGTCCACGCAAAACGCTCAAAGCAAACCCGATTTGTCCAATTTGTCCGGTGGCATGTCTCCGAAAAAAGCATAGAGACTGAATTTTATGCCTCTTAGCATGCTTTCTGTTTCGTCCGTCGACCAATAATCATCAAATAGAACCCCCTGAAGCGATTGTCATCAAGTCCATTCTCGCGAAAGGTAGAGAACCCATCACACTGATCAGGATATGAGTCCCGAGAAGTCGGATAATCGGAAACTGACTCACCGCCTGGCCAGCGCTCCTCTTGACAACTCAATCGCCTGAGTGTTTAGTGCGGTGGTTGACCGAAGGAGGAACGAACCATGGCCGAAGCCACGCAGCGAAAACGATCCGCGGACGGCGGCGCCTACGGCAGACCTCCGCAGCATCCCGATCTCGAACTCACGCAAGTGGGCCCCGGCACGCCCTGCGGCGAACTCATGCGCCGCTACTGGCAGCCCGTCGCGGTCTCCGCTGACGCGACGGACCGCCCTCAGAATGTCCGCATCCTCGGCGAGGATTTGATTCTCTTTCGCGACAAGAAGGGGCGACCTGGCCTGCTCTATCCCCGCTGCATGCATCGCGGTACTACGCTCTTTTATGGAAAGGTTTCCGAAGAGGGCATCGCCTGCTGCTACCACGGCTGGCTGTTCGACGTGGAAGGCCGCTGCCTGCGCCAGCCATGTGAACCCGACGGCGGCCGCAATCTGGACGTGGCGCGCCAGCCTTGGTATCCGCTCGAAGAGCGCTACGGCGTTGTCTTCGCCTACATGGGTCCTCTGGAGAAGAAGCCGGTCCTGCTTCGCTACGACATTCTCGAAGATCTTCAGCCGGGGGAAGAGTTGCGCGCCGATATGGGCGCCTTCGGTGCCACGGGGGACAACACTCTCGCCGTCGCGCCGTACAGTTGGCTGCACATGAACGACAACGTGATGGACCCGTTCCACGTGCAGGTGCTCCACTCGACGTTCAGCACCGTGCAGTTCGTGCCGCAGTTCGCGCTAATGCCGAAGGTCGAATTTTTCACGACGGACGACGGCGTGTGCTATTCCGCGAAGCGCACCCTCGACGACGGCCGCGAGTACGATCGCGTCTCTTCGTTTCTGATGCCCAACGTCATGTGCGTTCCCAACCCCATCGATATCTCGCAGGTTCGGGCGAACCGCATCACGTGGTCGCTGCCCGTTGATGATTCGCATTTCACGATGGTCACCGTTTCCCGCATGCCGAAGAACGCGCCGCCTCTTGGAGGGGTGCGCTTCAAAGGTAAGCTGTGGGGTGAAATGACCGAGCAGGAGCGCCAGGAAACGCCTGGCGACTACGAAGCGCAAGCCGGACAGGGCGCGATCTCGCTGCACTCGGAAGAGCATCTCGCGTCGAGTGATCGCGGCATTATCCTGCAGCGCCGCATGTTGAAAGCGCAGATCAAAATAGTCGCCGAGGGCGGCGATCCGATTGGCGTCACTTTCGATCCGGCCAAGGCGCTCGTGAAGCTGCGCTCTGGAAACTTCTACAACGCGCCGCAACGCGCCTGACATGGGAACACAACCGACTGCCACCACCGTTGCCGCGAGGCGCCCCGCGGCGCTCGCCGACCGCGAGTTCAAGCTTCTAATCGACGGCGAATGGAGGCCGGCCACATCCGGCAAGTTCTTCTCTTGCGTCGATCCCTACACCGAGGAATCCTGGGGCCGTGTTCCGTGGGCCGATCCAGCCGATGTCGATGCGGCCGTCAAAGCAGCGCGCCGCGCATTCGATCGCGACGGCTGGCCGGAGACCCCGCCCGCGCGCCGTGCCGCTCTTTTGCGCCGCCTGGCGCAGTTGATCGAAGAAAACGCCGACGAACTTGTCCGCCGCCAGATATGGGAAAATGGCAAGCTCATCTCCGAGATGGGCCCGGGCATCGTCGCGCTTGCGGGAGATTGCCATTACTACGCTGGTCTCGCTGAGACGCTGCATGGCGTAACCATCCCATCGAGCGTGCCGAATTTCGTGAGCTACACGGTGCGTGAACCGATCGGCGTTGTTGCGGCCGTCACGCCGTGGAACACGCCTCTCGGGCTGCTCGGCTGCAAGCTTTTTCCAGCGCTCGCCGCGGGCAACACCGTCGTTGTAAAGCCGTCCGAGATCACTCCGACCTCAACGCTGCTGCTCGCGGAGTTAGTGCTGCAGGCGGGATTCCCGCGAGGCGTCGTGAATGTCGTCACGGGCTATGGCGATCCCACGGGCTCGGCGCTCGTCAGCCATCCCGGCGTCGACAAAATCGCGTTCACCGGCTCGACAGCCACCGGAAGAAAGATCGCTACGGCGGCGGCCCAGCGCAACGCCCGGGTATCGCTTGAGCTTGGCGGCAAATCCCCCAACGTAATCTTCGCGGACGCCGATTTGAGCAACGCGGTGAATGGCGTGATGGCCGGTGTCTTTGCCGCGACGGGCCAGACTTGCATGGCCGGGTCGCGCGTGCTGATTCAAGGCGAAGTTTTCGATCAGGTCGCCGAGCTTCTCGTGTCTCGCGCCCGCAAGATGCGCGCCGGCGATCCTCTGGATCCCGCCACTCAGCTCGGTCCGCTCGCCTCGCGCCCGCAGCTTGAAAAAGTTCTCAGCTATCTCGACCTCGGCAAGCGCGAGGGCTTGCCGCTTCTCACGGGCGGCGCGCGAATGGATCGCAAAGGCTTCTTCGTCGAGCCGACGGTTTTTGGCCCGGTCGAGAACTCCTGCCGCGTGGCGCGCGAAGAAATATTCGGCCCGGTCGTTTGCCTCATTCGATTCGAGGACGAGGACCATGCCGTCGCGATCGGCAACGATACGTCGTACGGCCTTGCCGCGGGCGTGTGGACGCAGGACGTCCGCCGCGCGCATCGCATGGCCTCGCGCCTTCGCGCCGGCACCGTGTGGGTCAATAACTACCGCGTCGTTTCGCACGCGCTTCCGTTCGGAGGGTTCAAGGCGAGCGGACTCGGGCGCGAACTTGGCCCCGACGCGCTGCACGAGTACACGGAAGTGAAAAGCGTCTGGATCGATACGGGCAATCAGGTCAATTTCCCGGTCGGGTGAGAATAGCGACATGGTCCAAGTGATCGATCTCGAAAGCGTGCCGTTGGTTGAGCGGCCGCACGTGCGCGAAGGAGTGTTGCGGACGCGCAGGCTTCTTACTGGTGAGCCAGGCACTCCCGACAATTTCTCCTTGCAGATGTCGTCCACGCCCACCTACTACTCTCCCAGGCACCGCCACAATTTCGACCAGGTGCGTTTCCAGCTCGAGGGCGTTTTCGACTTCGCACTGGACGGCTCGATGAAGCCGGGCACGGTCGCGTATTTTCCGGAAGGCACGCACTACGGGCCGCAATCGTGCCAGACCGGCAGCACGACGCTGGTGCTGCAATTCGGCGGCGCAAGCGGCAGCGGCTATCTATCGGCGGAGCAGTACGAGCAGGCGGCGGCCGACCTCGCCAAGCACGGCACGTTCGCCAAGGGCGTCTACACGGAGCTCAAACCCGACGGCAGCAAGATCAACAAGGACGCTTACGAAGCCGTCTGGGAGCAGGTCAACGGGCGGCCGTTAAAGTATCCGGGCGAGCGCTATCTGCGTCCCGTGTTCATGGATCCCGAGAGCTTCGAGTGGATCCCGATTGAGGATCAGGCCGGAGCGAGCTGCAAACAACTGGGCGAATTCTCCGAACGCCGCACGCGAATCTCGCTGTATAAGATCGCGCCGGAGGCCTCTCTCTCGCTCGATGAACATTCGATCTATTTCGTCCTGGCCGGGGCCGGCACCGTGGATTTAAAAGCGTTCAAACGGCACACGACAATCCATCTCGGGGTTGGCGAGCAGTTAACCGCGATTGCGAGTGAGCCGACCGAACTTCTGCAAATCGGCTTGCCGAGTTTTTGGTAACCCATCGGTAGCGCGGCGTTTGCGGACGTGATATACAATCGCGCTGATTTAAGAAGACGCGATCAAACTGGAGGAAAGCGCACGATGCTCTTCAAGAACCGACGTCCTTTGATGGGAATTGTCTTGATAGCGGCCGCGATGGTGCCGGTCGCAGGAGTTGCCTTGCGAGCGCGGGCGCAGGCTGCGAGCACGGACGAAGTGCTGCGCCTACAGAAGCAGTTTCAAGATGGATGCGTCGCGGGCGATACGAAAGCGGTCGCCGCGTTGATGACGGACGAAGCGCTCTTCGTTCACGGCAACGGCGCGATGCAGAACAAGACGGAATTTCTGGCCGCGATCACCAACGGGCAGCTGGCGCTTTCGGCGTACGATTTGAAGGACCCCAAGGTCGTGCTGTTTGATGGCGGGGCGATCGTCACCGGGCTGGTCGATATCGCGTTCAAGGCGCCGCCGGGCGCGACGGCGCCGGCTCGCGTGCTGCACATGCGCGGCTCTTCCGTGTGGGTCCACAAGTCCACGGGATGGCTTCTGGTGCTTGATCAGGACACCACTCTCGCCGGTCCGCCCCCGGCACCCGCCGCGCACTGAGCGTTTCGCGGCGTTTCCAATCTTGTATAGCCGCCGTTTGCCGGTGAAAAATCGGCGACCGGCGGCTTTTCATTTTGCTCCTACGCGGTCGCAAAACCCTTCCGAAGTCTTTTGCACTCGAACGATCAGTTGTTTCGAGGTGAAGGCAATTTTGGCCACCTAAACGCACTTATAGCGCCCGCAACACGCACTTTTGTCCAAGAATTCCCCGGTTTGCAGTGGGCTAGTTTACGGATCTGACGGAATCGAGCGGAAGCATGACCAATTCGCAACCTGACAGCGGAGTGCATGCGAGGAGTCCTCGCCGCACCACCCTGGCTGAACTGCCTTTAGGAAATGCCATTTCGAAAGTGACATGATTGAGATTGAGAATGTCTTCCGCTGGCTTTAGTTCCTCTGATCCACTCACAAACTTTGCGTCCTCGACTTTGGGTCCCGGAGCGATTTCCAGAAAGAACTCGGCAGTCGCAGTACCCGGCACGATCCGTGGAAGCTTGACGGTGCGCAACTTGGTCAATTCCTCGTCCGGAAAGGTTTCGCCGGGGCGGATCCGCAGCAGATCCTGACCGGTCGCATTGGTTCCCGGCGCGAGGACTTCCAAGTGATCCCGTATTTCCTGCTTCCGGCCCTGCGAAAGCGGGCGCTCGGTGGTGGCCAGAGTGAGGCGATACATGTGAATCGCCTCCTGTTTTTTCTGTTCTTTTTCGTAAACCTGACCCAGGTGATCGCCCACGACTCCGTACTGGCAGAGCAGCCAGGCGGCGCGCAGGTAGTCCTCGGCTTGATCGAGATGCCCGAGGCGAAAATGTACCCAGCCCAACGTGTCCCAGAAGCTGGCCAACGATAGGGTGTGTCGCAAGTCCGGGACCGTCAAAGAATCGAGTTGGACGCTTCGCGACGATTCCTCTTCGCGGCGAACCGCTTCTTGCGCGTAATCCAAGGCAGCGGGTAAGTCTTGATTGGCATCGGCGATTTCGTAGGAAATATCGTTGAGTGCCTCGGCTGTGTTTCCAAGTTCGCGAACGTGCTGGACGGTCGCCCGTCCGTTCTCCAGATCGCCTGAGAGTATGTACGCACCGGCCAGAAGCGCCAGCGAACCAGCGTTATGCGGGGAAAGCTTGACCGCGGTCTGCAATTGTGTGAGGGCCTCCGGGTAGCGTTTCTGCCGCATGAATAGGGTGCCCAGGTTGCTGGGAGCGTCTCGGTCGTCGGGCGCGATTTTCAACAGGTCTTGCCAGACCGGAATTGCCTCGTCGAAACGATTGAGGGACATGAGAGAAAAAGCCAGCGCCTTGTAACAAATCGGCTGGGTGGGATCGGATTCAATGGCCTTGTGCTCGGAATTTATGGCGTCGTCCGTCTGGCGCATCGCACTCTGGATCGCCGCGAGACGCAGCCAGCCCCGAGCGAATTTTGGATCGACCACGACGGCCCCCTTCAGCGCGAAGATCGCGGCGTTGAGATCGCGCTGGGTCAGCGACGCCTGCGAGTCGCTTTCCATGCGGTTCGCTTCCACAACTGTGCTGTCGGGAAGGGCGTCGACCGCGTCGCGGAAGTATTCGGCGGCCTTCGCGGGGCCATTGACGCCAACACCCGGGGAGGATGCGCACTGGACGTAGCGGTCCACGTCGTCCCGGACACTCTTGACGAACTTTTCGTACTCGTCCTTCTCCGCCGTGGGAACTTCTTGGAGCTTTATGCGAAAACTGCGCCGGCTGGTGAGGACGCCACCTGCGACTGAATACGAAGCGTGATACTCCGCGTAGTCGCGCACAAGGTCCACGCTGGACGGAACCACGGGTGTGTAGCCTCCGGGGAGTGCGACCTTCGCGTCCGAGTCGGTTTCCAGCTGAGGACCGAGGAAGATGGGTTCGTCCCCGCTTGCGTCTTCATCCTCGTGGGATGGCAAAAGGAAGGGAAGCCCCGGCATTAGGAGGCGGTGATTCGACCAATCCGGATAGTCCTTTCGGTGGTAGGAATAGGAAAACTTGAAGAACTCGTCCGTGGATTCCGGCGAGCTGGCGTCCACGTCGCTCACCGTTCCCGAAAACCCCAGCCCGTAGGAGATCTGCTGGACGAGGTCTTTCCACTGGGGTGTCGGGACGCTCCGAAACGCCTCCCGCATCGCCAACTCCAGGTCATCGCGGTCGCTGCTATTGATCTTCGCGTCGAGCGAGCCGTCGTCATTCAGCTTACCGTCGATCGAGAACACACGCAAGCCGTGGATCGCTGGTTCGGCCGGAGTCGTGACCAGGTGGGCCGAGTTGTCGCCGGTCATCACCAGCGCCTGCTTGTCCCTGAGTTGCGGCAGAAGATATCCGAACGGGGCGATTTCCGGAGTCGTGTCGAGCCAAAGGTTGTCAGCTCCCTTCGGGACGTATGCGATTACGTGATCGAACTGCGCTGGCGTGGGAACATCCGGGTCGAGCTTCCGGCTGGAGCTGATGAGCGCAGGATAGACGGTGATGCCGACCGCCTGGAGCAGGGAGGCCAACAGGGTGTGCTTGTCCTTGCAGTCGCCGAAATTGTTGCCGAGGATGTCCTCCGCCGAGTGCGGCTGGTAACGCCCGATCCCGAAATCGATGCCGATATACCGGTATCGAAGGCTCACGTAATTGTAAATGGCGTGAAGTCTGGCTGCGTCATTGGACACGTCCTTCGTGAGTTCGGCGGCCTTGGCGCGGATTTCCGGCGTCGGCTCAGCCCGATCCTTCTGCAGCCCCCAGTACCATCGCCCAACCTCGTCCCAGCTCTGAAAGGTGCTCAGCAGGACGTCCGGTTGGGGAAGCCGCCCGCGCGCGGCATCGACATTCGACGACTTTTCTTTCTTCGCCGCAGCGCTTTCCAGATGGGATTCTTTCCATGAGTACGTGCGAAAAGCGGCGCTGTCCGTGACGGATTGCGTGGCTAGCGGTCCCTTGATTTTGACGGCGCGGCCGGAGGGGACGTTGATCTGGAGCCGCTCATCGAGCACGACGGCGTCATGCGTGAAGTTGTAGTCAAACCAGAATTGCCCCGGGGCGAGCGGCTTGGTGGTGCGCCAGTGGACTTCGCATTCAAGTGTGTCGCCGACGCTCAGTCCCTTGACCGCAACCTGCTTTTCGCGCAAGTCGCTGAACATGGGAGCGCTGCGCGTAATTTCGGCGTCGAGGTCCTGAGCGTTGTCCTCCGGTGTGGTCACGACGGTGCCGTCGGGCTTGTGGACCCTTACGTAATCGAGCTCGACGGTTTGAGTGGCCGATTGATAAGGGAAGCGAAGCAGACCCCATAGTTTCACGCCGGAATCGGTCTGCACGCGAATTCGCGTGATTTGATCCCGGATCGAGTTCCCATCGTTGGAAAAAGTCACCGTGCTTTGGATCTGCTCGATAACGTAAGCCTCTTGGGAATAGTCGGGTTTGGCTGGCGGCTTCGTTTCCGCGGTTTGGGCACCCAGAGGCGAAGAGAAAAACGAAGACGTCAGGAGAAGAACGAGCGCGGGAGCTGCCAACTTCGTCATAACCTATAGGTTCATATCCTCGACCCCGGCAAAAAGCAAGTGGGCTCGGAGGGATTGGCGGCGTTCACCCGGATGCCGCTTTCACGGCTCGTGCTGGTCGCGGAAGGGCAAGTTGAATTTGCGGGCGATCTCGGGCCAAAACTCGCGCAGCACGTCGAACGCAGCATCGTTGGCGACAGCATAGCCGACTCGCTCCGCGGACGGAGAGAAACCGCGCCGATTGTCCGGATGGTAGGTGTTGCTCAGCGCGATAGCGCTCGTGGTTCCCAACCATTCCGAAAAATTGAACATTTGCGTGCCATCCTCCCGGTACCCGACCACGGAGTGCTCCAAAGCATGTAAAAGCCGTGTGCGGGTGCGGCCGTGGATCAAGCGGTAGTAGCGAGGGTCCTCGGCGAATATCGAGGGGTAAGCAAAGTCCTTGAAGAAATCAGAGGAGGCCTGACCGATGAGGTTCGCGCCAAAACGATGGCCGTACCCCGCGAGCCCTTGACCGTAGCTGGGATCGTCGTTTTCCGCCTGGCTGATTCCGGAATCGAAGCCGGCGCTGATAAACGTGACGGGGTCGATCGTATTCTGCGCGAAAAGAACGAATTTGTCTTTCAGTCCGAGGGTGCAGAGCTTGGCCCCGGGCATATAGTGCGGCGGATGCACTGCTTTGCGTTCCAGTCTGCGGCTGAAAATGCCGACGGTTTTTTCAAGTGGCCCCCGATAATCGCTCAAGCTCACCATTGGCGCGGGCTGAACGCAGGTTCCGGGAGCGATTGCTTGGGCGGGTTGCTGCTCGGTTGAAGAGGCAGTGGGCGGCGGGACAGTCGAGGGCTCCTGCGCCTGGGTTGCGGCGGCCCAGGACAACAGTGCCAGCAAAGCGATTCCTGCTAATGCGCTTGTTGGGCGGGGGCTGTTCACAGTCGACACTGGAAATTTAACAGAAAGATTCTCACGTTGGAATGGTGCGCGAGCATGGGGCATCCGGCATTTGGGAAGCGATCAGCGGGGCAGGGAGCTGAGCGCGCTGCCCAGATAGTAGGGCCACAGCACAAGCGCGAGGACGCCTTTCCATACACCCAAATGCAGAAACCCGAGCGTGAAGAGCCACGCTGCGAACCACACGCTCCCCAGAAAGCCATGCTTTTCGGAGACGACTGTCATTTGGGTCACGGGACACCTCTTGGGCTGAATCTCGGATAGCGGTGCTATTTCTGCGCGGAAACATACTCTGGCCGTCCTCGCGCGTCAACCGCGCATTGCCCTGGCGGCGAATGGCGGGGACGGGGCACGGTCGACAGCCCAGGAGAGCCCCACGCGCGCCGAGGCGAGCATGGGGAACCCGCAAAACCAAGATTCGACGCTCGAGCCACGGGCCGTGTGCCTCCCCTGGTGGAATGAACTCCGAGTGGAATTAGTTGAGTGGTATCATCCGGGTCGGTGCCGCATAGGAGCGAGGAATGAACTCGGGACGGAAACCGATGTCTGTTTTTGAAATGTGGATGGTGGTTCTTACTGCGGTGGCGATCATCGTCGCTGGGGTCACGGGCGGTGCGATATTTTGGCAGGGCAACATCGCCTCCCGGACGCTGGATGAAGTCAAGAAAGGGGGCACCGACACTCACGATTTGGCTGTTGCCGCGGGAAAGCAGTCAGACAGTACGAAGATCATCGCTGAGGCTGCCAAAACTCAGGCAGAGAGCGCCAGTAAGGTCGCTCAGTCGACCTCTGACGAGGTTAGACAATTGGCGGCCAATGTTAAAGAGGCTCAGGCGGCCAATCAGCAGGCCAAGCGCGCTCTGCAAGTTTCGGAGCGTCCGTGGCTTACTGCGGAGAGATTGGAATTCACCCGCTACGATCCCACACAAGAACCTTTAGTCATGGAACCTATCGTCGTAATGAAAAATACTGGAAAGTCCGTTGCCACCGACGCTTGGGTGAGAGGGACTGCTGAACCACATAGGACAGAAACCCTCCTCACGAATTGGCGCGAACCTTGCCGAATGATCGACGACGAGAAAAACGCAATTGCCAAAGCTCAGGCAACCGGCCAAGGCGAGGCGTGGCCTCACGGGTTCGTTCTGGCTCCGGGCGATACCGTAGAGAATGACTTGGGGCTGATGCACGTCAATAGTTATATTCTTGAAAAGTCCAATTATTCGATTCTTGGCTGTGCCACCTACGAAGACGAATTTGGTGTACCGCACCACACCAATTTCTGTTTTGAACCTATCCTTGGCGAGGTACAGCCGAAGTTCAAGAGGTGTGGGAGATTTGAGGAAGCAAACTAGCCGTCTCACCACGACAGCGGTCACAACGCGCCATTGCATGAAGTATGTGATCCCACGTTATTGCGGGTCGTTTAGAAAGGCCCCCTGCTCACTCTGATATCGTCGGCCGTACTGGCAGCTGAGCCGCGGAATTACGCGGAGAAGTCTTTGCGTTTTGGGGCGCGGGTACTTACAATGATGAGTCGTTTTCACCAGTGATGGCAGAGAATCCACGTCAGGCTCCTCGCAGTCTCTACCGCTTTGCGGTTGCAACTTCGTTTTGCACGGTCCTGCTGCTGATGGCCGGGGCGCTCGTGACCAGCAACGACGCCGCGGACTCCGTGCCCGACTGGCCGCTGGCGTATGGCCGCGTGATCCCTCCCCTGATCGGTGGAATCCGGTACGAATACTCGCACCGCGTGCTGGCGGGGATCGTGGGGGTCATGACGCTGGTGCTGGCCGTGTGGATGACATTCTCCGAGCGGCGGCCGTTCGCGCGGCGGTTCGGTTGGACGGCGGTTTCACTCGTGCTCGCGCAGGCGGCACTCGGCGGATTCCGCGTGCTCGAAGGATTTCCTGCGATTTCCGCGACTGCTCATGCGGCGCTCGCGCAGGTGTTTTTCATCAGCCTGGTGGGGCTTTCGCTCTATCTGAGCCCTTGGTGGCAGAGCGATCTCGCGCCGCTCGAGGATAGCGCCTCGCCGCGGCTGCGCGCGCTTGCGATGTGGACGACGGCGGTGATTCTGGTGCAGCTGGTGCTGGGCGCGGCTTTCCGGCATGGCGCTTTTGGGATTATTCCGCACCTAGTCGGCGCGGCAGTGGTGACGGCGATGGTCGTGTGGACAGGCGTGGCCGCGAAGCGGCGCTTCCGGCAGGTGCGCGATCTGCGCCGCGCGACGATTTTGCTGCACTCGTTTTTCGGGCTTCAGATTTTGCTCGGCGGCGCGGCGTGGTGGGCGGTGACAGCCGCAGCCGATGCCGTGCAGCCGACATTCGTGTACGTGTCGCTGACGGTGGCGCACGTGCTGGGCGGGGCGCTGACGCTGGCGGCGTCGGTGATCATGACGCTCACTTGCGTGCGGCTGATTCCGCGTGGTGTTTCGGTTGGTGCCGCGGTCGGCGCCGCCAAGGAAGTGCCGCTCTAAAGAGTGGAGCTACACAAACTGCAAGAGGCAGGTGAAATGACCGAACTGCGCGCCACCGACACGCTCTCCGCTTCAGAAAGGCCGTGGGCGTACGTCGTGCTGACGAAGCCGGACGTGACGTTCCTCGTGGTGATCACGACGGTGGCGGGATTTTATCTGGGATCGGTCGGCCCGCTCGACTGGCGGCTGCTGCTGCACACGGTGCTGGCGACGATGCTCGTTGGCGGAGGCACGGCGGCGCTCAATCAGTACGTGGAACGCGACATGGACGCGCTGATGCGGCGGACGGCGGCGCGGCCGCTTCCGTCGGGCCAGTTGCAGCCGCGCGAGGTGCTGATATTCGGCGTGACGGCCATCGCGATCGGCGCGACGTGGCTCGCGCTGGCGGTGAACGGCCTTTCGGCGCTCGTGGCGCTGGCGACGTCCGTGCTGTATCTGGGGCTCTATACGCCGCTCAAGACGCGCACGACGCTTTCGACGGCCGTCGGCGCGATTCCCGGAGCGCTGCCGCCGCTGATCGGCTGGGCCGCGGCGCACGGGTCAATATCGCTAGGCGGATGGGTGCTCTTCGCCATTCTTTTCTTCTGGCAGTTCCCGCACTTCATGGCCATCGCGTGGATTTATCGCGAGGACTACGCGCGCGCCGGGATTCGAATGCTGCCCACCGTGGACCCAAAGGGCAACGCGACGTTCCGGCTGATCATCATGGCATCGGCGATTCTGGTGTGGGTGAGCGCGCTGCCGTCGGTGGTCGGGATGGCGGGGATGCGCTACTTTTTCGGCGCGCTGATTCTGGGGATGCTTCTGCTGCAGGTGGGGCTGTGGGCGAATCGGTCGCGGACCAACGTGCGCGCGAAATGGCTGATGCATGCGACCGTCGCGCACATTCCGCTGCTTCTGGCGTGGCTCATTTTGGACAAATTGACGCGATGAAGGTGATCGCGCCGCTTCGCAGCGCTGCACGCTTCTAATGACATTACTCCCCCTCAGGTCTCTCCCGGCTGTCAATGCGTCGCTGAATGCCGCGTGCACGGTGCTGCTGGTGGCGGGATACGCGTGTATTCGCCGGCGGAAGATTACCTTGCACCGCGCGTGCATGGTCGCGGCGTTTCTCTGCTCGACGGTGTTCCTCGCTCTATATCTCTACTTTCACTTTCACGCAGGGGTGATCCGATTCGGAGGGCAGGGCTGGATTCGCCCTGTCTATCTCGCAATTCTGATCACGCACACGACTCTGGCGGTGGTGATCGTTCCGCTGATTTTGATCACGCTTTCGCGCGCGTTGCGCGAACGGTTCGACAGGCACCGCGCGATCGCGCGTTGGACGCTTCCTCTGTGGCTGTACGTGTCGGTGACAGGCGTGGTCGTGTATTGGTTGCTGTACATCGCGTACACGCCGATTTGGCCGACGTAGGGCGAAAGAGCGGAGAGATCCTTCGGTCGTCCGCCGCGGCGGACTCCCTCGGGATGACCATCCTTACCGGATGGTCATTTATACGAGACTACAGCCTGGCCGTTTTGGACTTGGATATCGCTGATGTCCGCCGGCAGCTTCAGCTTTTCGCGATTTTCGGGCGAGGACATCATCTTCTCGACCGCGGAATCGAGCGTGGACTGCGGCAGGGGCATGGAGCCGAGCTTGCCGGCGACCGGCTCGAATTTCAGATAGCCGTCCTGCGAGCCGAGGTGGCCGTCAAGCTCCAGCGACAAATCCTTCCCGTGGAAATCGAAGATCACGTAAGCCTTCACGAGATCGCCGTCCATGTCGACCTTGACGTCCTTGACCGATGACTGGACTTCTTCGAGAGATGGTTGGTCGGTCCCGCTGAGCGCGCCGACGGGAGAGGCGGAGGAATCCCCTGGAGCGGGAGCCGCGTTCGTGGTTGCTGCCGAGCCTGCCGGAGCTGAAGCGGCGGCGGCTGCCGCCGAGCCAGCGAGCTCGAGATTTTGCTGGAGGTAGGAATTCAGCTCGGTGCGATCGAGCTGCACTTGAGCGGGCTGTCCGGCGGATTTTGCCAGGTCGGCGGCGGCGAACTTCTGCTCGGCGCGGTGCGCGGCGGCGGGATCGTTGGCCACGTCCGGCGGAGGCGACTTGCGCAGGATCAGCGCAAGCATCAGGACAAGGCCCACCAGGCTTGACCAACTCAGAATCCGATAGGCGATCTTCAACGGCGACGGGTTGGGCATAAGACCTCCCCTCAGGCTCCAGTCTAGCAAGGCGGAACGGGGCGGCGGCCCGCGGTTGCAGGAATGTCCCGAATCCAGCACTGCCCCCCAAGGACAGCGCGTGAATGGGGCCTATCCCAACTATTGGGAGCTGATGAATTCATCCCTGGAACGTCGGGGTGGTGTTCACGGGGTACTATTACCCTCCAAGCACAACTACGAGCGCCCCGCGTTGACAGTTCCCGCGTGCGCCCCTAACTTGAATCCAATGGCAGCAGGCGATCCCAGCTAGGCGGCAAGTCGTAATTTTATCAAGGGCTTGAGGCGGAAGATGCTACACCTCTCTTTAGGTTCATGGCGCAGGAATCTGCCATCCCTGGCGGGAATGCTGGCACTGCTCGCGGCGCCAGTTGTGCACGCCCAGTCGCAGGACCAGGACTCCGAACCGATTCGCCCCGTGCCAATCTTCTCCGCGGGTTTGGCGTACAACACATTCATCCAAGGCGGGACGGCGCACCTCCACCCGCTGGTGTCGCCGGTAATTCTGATACCTCTTGGGCAGAACTGGCTGATCGAGTCGCGCGATACGTTCGAGATCGATCTCGCCCCGGAACCGGGCAGCAGCGGATACAAGGGCTCTCTGCAAAAAGAGGTCGACTACCTCCAGGTGGACTACATCGCGAACCGTCATGTGACCGTAACGGTCGGCAGGTTTCTGACGCCATTCGGAATCTTCAACGAGCGGCTCTATCCGGTCTGGATCCGCGATCTGCAAAGCGACCCCCTGATCCTGCCTATCGCCATGGGGCCGAGCGGCGCTCAAACCGGCGCGATGCTACGGGGCGGATTCGACGCGACGCGCAAGATTGAAGTCAATTACGCGACGTATTTTTCGACGCTGAGCACGATCAACCGTCTCGACTCGGATCGCGCGATCGGGACGCGCGCCGGGATCTTTCTGCCCGGGCCGCGCTTGGAATTCGGCGGATCGTTCCAGCATCTCTTGCAGGACGATCACTCGAATGCATTCGGCATCCATTTTGCGTGGCAGCCGCCGCCGGTTCCGCTCGACATTCGCGCGGAATACGCGCGTTCGCACACCGGAAGCGGCTATTGGATTGAATCGGCGTACCGGCTGAGCCAAGCGCCCGTGTGGCAGAACGCGCTTCGCCACGTGCAGGTGGTCGGCCGCATGCAGCAGTTTTTCAACGGCACCGTGGCAGATGACGCCTTGCCCGGAATCAACACCAATCTTTTTGAATTCGGTCTGAACTACTACTTCCGCGACGACATTCGGTTTGTCAGCAGCTACGGCAGGCAATTCGCTTTTGAAGGTAACGAAAACGTCTGGAATCTCGGGCTCACCTACCGATTGGCGCTCCCCATGTGGCCGGGAGGTGGAAAATGATCGCGCGCCGCTCGATGCTTTTCCTGGCGCTGCTCTTGGCCGCGAGCACGCTATTGCTCGCGCGAACCGCAGCGGGCCAGGAAGAGGCTAGCGCCACGAATCCTCCTCCGGCTGCGAGCGCGAGGGTGCAGCACGAAGATGATGAGGCCGCGCGAGCCGAGGGCGAGCGCAGATTCCACGCCAACTGCGGCCGTTGCCATCAGGCGCCGCACAAATTCCCGCCGCGCATGATGGCGACGATTGTCCGGCACATGCGCGTCCGCGCCACGATCACGGATGAGGATATGAAGCTCATCCTGCGCTACATGACGCAATAGGAGCGACGAGATGCGCGCGGAGCGAGCCCGCCGGAATGCGAAGGGGACCATGTTGAGCCGGTTGGCTGCGTTTGCGCTGTCGATCGCATTCGCTCCGCATTTCTCTCAGGCTCAATCGCCTCAAGTGATCGAGGTTCTGGCCGACCACGACAGCCGCTTCAAGATGGCGGGGCAAAAGGATGCGGTCATCACGGTACGCGCGGGGGAAATGGTCACGCTGCGCATCACGGCCGTGAAGGCGAAGAACCACAACCGGGACGGCTCGGTTCATGGATTCGAATTGTTGCGGGTCAAGGACCGGTCCCGGGTGCCGGGATGGGATTTGCTGCTGATGCCTGGCACGCACGAGTTCATGCGAGCAGCGCCGGCTGAACCGGGAGAGTACGTGGTGGTTTGCACCGTGATTTGCAGCTCGGAGCACGAAGGCATGCACATGAAATTCGTGGTTCTGCCGTGAACCGTCCCGTGGGGGACGGGATGCGCGCTAGAAACGCGTGGTGGCGGGGAATTCAAACGCACGGGGGAGAAGAGAGATGAAAACGAGCAAGCCACGGGCAGCGACGATTGCGCTCGTCATTGCAGCAGGTTTCGGCTGCATGGCGGGCGGAGGGACGGAACAGGTATTCAAGGGTGAGGTCGGGGACTCGCAGTGCGCGCTGAACGTGCATTCACTCAGCCGCTCGCATCAGGAAATGCTGGAGAGGAAATCCATCGGCACCACATCGGCCGACTGCGCCCGCTACTGCGTGAAAAACCTGGGCGGCGTCTTCGTGCTTCAGGTGAAGGATAAGGTCTATAAACTCGACAACCAGGACCTCGCGGATAAACACGCCGGGGAAAAGGTAAAGGTGACCGGCGTGCTCGATCCCCAGACGAACACAATCGCGGTTCACTCGATGGAAGAAATCAAGTAAAGGCCTGCCAATGGCCGGGGCCGCGCCGGACAATTACAGAGCAGGATCAGATCAACCGTTCAGGAGTTTTTTCACCACGTCCGCAGCGCGGTAGATCGGCTCGTCTTGTTGGATGAATCGCGCGATTCCGGTCAAGTCGTCCCCGGACGTCACGATCCCTCTTTCGACGTACTTTCCGCCCCGAACCTGCGGATGTCCGATCGTTGCTACTAAGGCGTTGCAGAGGCAGGTCCTCCCGACTGTATTCTCCTGTTTTCCGCCCTTGGAGAGGTACACGCTCAACGGCTCGCCGGGACAGCGGTAAGCAATCTTACCGTCAGGGCCTTTGTAGGGCTCGCGCAAATAGCCAAGATCGCAAATGCGCGGCCGGGCCGAATAGACGTCGCGCTCTGACAGCGTGCCTTCCAACTTCGCAACCTTAAACGGGAAACCCGTGGGCGAAGCCAGCGAATCGGTGAGCACTCGCGCATCGCCCGAGATAACCTTCGCCAGAAGGGCTTGTTTGTAGTCGTCCCTCAAACCCGACTCCGCGCAATACGCAAACGCGGTGCCTACCTGAACACCCGCTGCGCCGGCGGCCAGGGATTCGCGAACTTTTTCGGGTGAACCGTATCCTCCTGCAAGCCAAAACGGCACGCCGAGTTCGCGTATCTTTCCGAGGTCAACCTGATCGCGTTCTCCGTAGATTGGTTCGCCTGCTTCGTCAAGCTGGAGCTTCCCTCGGGGAGGCGCATTGTGGCCTCCCGCGGTCGGTCCTTCGATGACGAATCCGTCCACTTTGCCGTTGGCCCTCTTCAGCATCGTTGCGGCCAAGGTATTCGAAGCAATGATGGCGAGGAACTTGGGCCGGACCAGCGGCGCAAGGTCACGTTCCATGAAGTCCGCTGGAACAAACGTCATCGTGGTGTCGTCGCCTTCCTCGGCGCCGGTGACGTGGAGGGCGTACGTTGCGGGTTGGTGGCTAGCCAAGAGATCAAGCGCTCCGGGAATCTTCAGCGGAACGCCCGCGCCCATGAGGACATAACCAACACCGGCGAGCATCGCGCCATACAAAGAAGGCAAGTGCGGTATCTGAATCTTTTCCAGATAGTTGATTCCGACTGGATTGTCGTGGCCTTCGCGAGCGAGAAAGATTTCAACGAAATTGGCGACGATGCACAGCTCGCTCAACTCGCGCGGGGTGTCTTTGGTGTGCATCGGCACGGTTTTGTAAGACGCGCTCGCAGGCTTCCCACCGGGAACGTAGAACTTGCTCCACGCGCGTTCGGCCATAAGGGGGAAAGGAAAATAATCGAGGCCGCGGCGCATGTGTCCTCCGGGATCGCCGTCTTGCAGGCGCCGGGCGAAGATTTGGTCCAGAGCGGTTCCAGAAACAACTCCGAGCTGGCCGAGCTGCGATACTGCCCGAGCAAGCTGCCAGCTGGATACTCCCGCCCCCATACCACCTTGAATGATCGTAGGAAGATTGCTCATACCAGTAAGTATCGTCCGCCCGGAGGCTTTCTGATTGTCATAGTTTTGTATTAATTGTCGTGTCGGTTCCCCACAGATCCGTTACGCGCGCGCTTAGGGCATGGAAACCCGGTCCGCGAACAGCGTATTGCCCACGTCCGCCGCGACGAAGCTCGCCAACCCTCGATCTAGATACCTGCTTACTCGCGCGACCGCGACTATCTCGGTTCCATAATCAAAGGTAGGCCGTTCTTGGTGTTACCGATGATCACGATCTTCGCGTTGCTGCTGTCCGCCAGCTTCTCCGTAGCCTCAATGCCTTTCCACTCCAGCAACTGCTGACTGATGCCTTGAGTCACCGTTTGCTGAAAATCACGGACGCCCTGAGCCTCGATGCGTTTGCGATCTGCTTCCTGTTTCTCTTTTTGCAGGACGAAGGCCATGCGCAGCGAGTCCTGCTCGGCTTGTTGCTTTGCTTCGATCGACGTTTTGAGCATCTGCGGCAGTTGAATGTCGCGCAGCAGGACGCTCTGGACCTCGACGCCCCTGCCGCTGAGTTGACGTACGAGCTCCTCATAAATCTTCTGCGCCACCTCTTCTCGGCCTCCGGTATAGAGAGCACTGGCGCTATGCGCGGCCGTTACCGAACGAATTGCCGAGCGCATGTTGGGCTCGACGACCACATCTACGTAGGTCGGTCCGATTTTTTGATAGACGTCCGCAGCTCTTTCCGGATTCAGTCGAAATAGCAACGACGTGTCCAGGGTCATCACCAACCCCTCATCCGATGGCACGCTGGCCGTTTCCTTCAGCTCCTGCGTGCGGATGGACATCGTGTTGTTTCCCTTGAATGGATTCACCAGATGTGTGCCCTCCGGCAATACTTCGCCAGTGACGCGTCCCCACAGCGTCAGCACCCCGACGTTCCCCGCCGGCACATAGGCCACCGACGCGTAGAGCAGAATCAACAGCAGAACCAACACGACAACGATTCCCAGCCCTCCAGGCAGCGAGCTTCCTACCTTGCCCAGGAATCGCCGCGACAACTCGGTGTCCCCTTCCTGATGAAATGCAGCCATGGTGCCTCCTCTCGCACGCGTGTGCGTTTCCGCGCATCGCAGCGGCATTCTACACGGCAATAGGATTTCGTGGACAAGAACGCCGAAGGATAGGCGAGAAAACCGGACGGAATGGGGCCGTCCGCCGGTGGATCTGGAGAACTTGGCGCTCCCTACGATTGAAGAGTTCGAATCACGCTGTCTGTAAATTCAGTCGTAGTCGCGGTGCCGCCCAGGTCGCGCGTAAGCGATTTACCTTCCCGATAGACCTTGTGCAACGCGGATTCGATTTTTCGCGCTGCGTCGATCTCGCCGATGTGGTCGAGCATCATGATCGAGCTCATGAGGAGAGCCGTAGGATTGGCGATGCCTTTTCCAGCGATGTCTGGCGCAGTGCCGTGGACTGCCTCGAATAGCGCGACGGTCTCACCGATGTTCCCGCTCGGGACAACGCCGAGGCCCCCGACGAGACCGGCGGCGAGGTCGCTCATGATGTCGCCGTAGAGGTTGGTGAGCAGCAGCATGTCGAACTGGTGGGGATTGAGCACCATCTGCATACACGCGTTGTCGATGATGAGTTCCTTGTACTCGATGTCGGGATATTCGGGCGCGACCTTGCGGATCGAGGTGAGAAACAGGCCGTCGGACAACTTCATGATATTGGCTTTGTGAATCGCGTGAATTTTCTTGCGCCCGTGTTTTCGCGCGTATTCAAAGGCAAACCGCGCGATCCGAGTGGAAGCGCGCTCGGTGATGATCTTCAGGCTCTCGACCACGCCCGGAACGACTTCATGCTCGAGCCCCGCGTACAGGTCTTCCGTATTCTCGCGGATCAGGACCATGTCCACGTTCTGATAGCGCGACTGCACGCCCAGGAGGTTCTTCACGGGACGCACGTTGGCGTAGAGGTCGAGCGCCTTGCGCAGACCCACGTTGATGCTGGGCGGCCCCATGGCTACAGCAGTCGCGAGGGGGCCCTTGAGGGCCACGCGAGTCTTGCGGATGGAATCGAGCACCGCGGACTGCATGGCGCCGGATCCGCGGCGGTCCATATCGCCGCGGGCCGACTCCTCCTCCCAGCTGATTTCGACGCCTGCGGCAGCGATTATTTTCTTAACGGCACTGGAGACTTCCGGCCCGATCCCGTCTCCGGGAATCAGCGTGATGGTGTGTTTCATGTGAGGGGATAAGTTTATAGGCTCCGCATACGATTGTACCGGGCTCGCGGTCTCTTTTGGTTCCTTTTCATAACTGGTCCGGAGTTCCCGGTTGGCCAATGGGCCTGTTCTTGCTTGTTCACACTGGGTCCAATTCTGGTATAATGGTCTTGGTATTATGGCGCGCGGGACGGGCGATCGCGCGCAATCCTGGGAGGGTCTAGAACATGGTTCAATTGACACCGGTGGCCATCACGAAGGTGAAGGAGATTTTGTCGCAGCAGACGCCGATGCCGACGGGCTTGCGCGTAGCTGTGGTGGGCGGCGGCTGTTCGGGATTCAGCTATCGCATGGCGTTCGAGAATCAGGTGAACGAGGCCAGCGACAACGTGTACGAATTCGAAGGCCTGAAGGTCCTGGTCGATCAGATGAGCGAAATGTACCTCGATGGCATTTCGATCGACTACATCGAGACGCTCGAGGGCGCGGGCTTCAAGTTCAACAATCCGAACGTCAAGAGCACGTGCGGCTGCGGCAGTTCGTTCACGGTCTAAGCGGGCTGGGATCGACGATTCGATTTTTCTGGCTCCCGGAGCTCATGGCTCCGGGAGTTTTTTTTGTGGCCTGTCACGGGTTTACCAGTGCTGCCGCGGGAGGCGTTCTCGTCATTGAAAACGCCGCGCGCGACCCGTATGCTATCCCCTTCGCATGAAAATTGCTCTGGCCCAATTCAATCCGACCGTCGGCGATTTCGAGGGTAATCGCGCGCGCATACTCGAATTGGCGCGCGAGGCGAAATCCGGCGGCGCCGATCTGGCGGTCTTCTCCGAGCTTTGTCTTTGCGGCTATCCACCGCAGGATCTGATCGAGCGCCCGTCGTTCGCCGAGCGCAACCAGAAGGAGCTTGCCCGGCTCGCGCAGGACATCCCGCTTCCCTCGCTCGTCGGCTTCGTCGGCAAGGCGCAGGACAATACCGGAAAGCCGGTGGCCAATTCCGCCGCGCTGATCGCGCGGGGGCAGATTTTGTTCGAGCAGCGCAAGATGCTGCTGCCGACGTACGACGTCTTCGACGAAACCCGCTACTTCCAACCGGCCACCGTCCAGCACGTGTTTCCGCTCGGCAAGGAAACGCTCGGCGTGACAATTTGCGAGGATAGCTGGAACGACAAGAGCTTCTGGCCCGAGCGGCTCTACGATCGCGACCCCGTGGCCGAGCTTGTGGGGAAGGGAAGCACGCTCGTGCTGAATCTTTCGTCGTCGCCGTATACGCTGGGCAAGCGCGGATTGCGGCACGACATGCTGCGCGCCGTGGCGAGGGATCGCGGCGTGCCTGTCGTCTACGTGAACCAGGTGGGCGGCAATGACAGCCTGATCTTCGACGGATCGAGCGTGGCTTTCATGCCGGACGGGCGCGTGGCGGCGCTGGCAAAGTCGTTCGAGGAAGATCTGATCTATTTCGATAGCACGACCGGCGTGGGCGACATGCGCGCGCCGCTCGAGGACGAGTACGAAGCAGCGTACCGCGCGCTGGTGCTCGGGACGCGGGACTACGTGCGCAAATGCGGATTTCGCAAGGTGGTGATCGGGCTGAGCGGAGGGATCGATTCGGCGTTGGTGGCCGCGATTGCGGTGGAGGCTCTCGGCGCGGCGAACGTCCTGGGCGTGGCGATGCCCGGGCCGTATTCGTCGGAAGGAAGCGTCCGCGACGCGCAGCAACTCGCCAAGAATCTGGGCGTGGAGCTGATCGTGCTGCCCATCTCCGAGACGTTCGCAAGCTACCGGAAGACGCTGGAGAAGACGTTCGCGGGGCTGCCCGAGGACGTGACCGAGGAAAATATCCAGGCGCGGATTCGCGGCAATCTCTTGATGGCGCTCTCAAACAAGTTTGGATCGCTCGTGCTGAGCACGGGAAACAAGTCCGAGCTGGCGGTCGGCTACTGCACGCTGTACGGAGACATGGCGGGCGGACTTGACGTGATTTCCGATCTGCCCAAGACGATGGTTTACGACCTCGCGAAGCTCGTGAATAGAGACAAAGAATTGATTCCCCAGGCGACGATTACGAAGCCTCCATCCGCGGAATTACGGCCCAATCAAACCGATGCGGATACGCTGCCTCCCTACGAAGACCTCGATCGCGTGCTGACGGCGTACGTGGAAGACCTGCGAAGCCCCGAGCAAATCGCCGAAGAGTGCCTGCTGCCGCTCGATCTGGTGCGCTCGATCGCGATGCAGGTCGACCGGAACGAGTACAAGCGCAAGCAGGCGCCTCCGGGGCTGAAAATCACGTCGAAGGCATTCAGCGTCGGCAGGCGCTTTCCGCTCGCCCAGAAATTCTCCGTTTAAGCCAAAGGGCGCAGTCCGCCGCGGCGGACGCCCCTACGACTTAGACCTCATGAGATTCTACACGCCGAGGACGTTCACAAGCTCGCGGACGGAGGCGGCGGATTTGTCGAGGGCGGCTTTTTCGTCGGGCGTGAGTTTGATCTCGATGATCTGCTCGATGCCCTTTGCGCCGAGCTTCACGGGTACGCCGACGAACAGCCCCTTGATTCCGTACTCGCCTTCCAGATAAACCGCGCACGGCAGAATCTTCTTCTTGTCTTTAAGTATTGCTTCAACCATTTCGACGGCCGCGGCCGATGGCGCGTAGTAGGCGGAGCCGGTCTTCAGCAAGTTCACGATTTCGGCGCCGCCCTTGCGGGTGCGCGTGATGATGGCTTCAAGCTTCTCTTTAGATATCAATTCGGGGAGGGGAATTCCCGCAACAGTCGAATAGCGTGCGAGGGGGACCATGTCGTCTCCGTGGCCGCCGAGGACGAAGGAGTGCACGTTCTCGACCGAGACGCCCAGCTCCGCCGCGACGAAGGTGCTCATGCGCGCGGAGTCGAGCACGCCGGCCATTCCGAGGACGCGGTTCTTCGGGAAGCCGCTGACTTTGAATGCCGCCTGCGCCATGGCGTCGAGCGGATTCGTCACGATGATCAGAATCGCGTTCGGCGAGAGTTTTACGACCGCCTCGACCACGGCTTTGATGACGTCGTAGTTTGCTTTCAGCAAGTCGTCGCGGCTCATCCCAGGCTTGCGCGGGAAGCCCGCGGTGATGACGATGACGTCGCTATTCGCCGTTTCTTTGTAATCGCCGGAGGCGGTGGAAATGCCAGCGGCGTGCGCGTCGGTGCCGAGAATTGGTGCCGATTCCGCCATGTCGAGCGCCTTGCCGGCCGGAACACCTTCGAGAATGTCGGTCAGCACGACGTCGGCGAGGCCGGCATCGTGGATACGCTGCGCGGTGGTCGAGCCGACAAACCCGCCGCCTACTACCGTCACTTTCTTACGCATTGGGCAGTCTCCTTGAATTTATGGCTGAATACTTGGGGCGCAGTCCCGATGTTTCGGGACAGCACCTCTATAAAATATCGGGTTTGCGTACCGCGGGATTAACGGCTAACGGTCGCGGGCGCATTCATGTTCTCGATGATGGAGCTGGCGAAATCGGTAGTGCTGACTTTCGTCGCGCCGGGCATGAGGCGCTCGAGGTCGTAGGTGACGCGCTTCTGCTGGATTGTCCGCTCGATTCCCGCTTCGATCAGGCGAGCGACTTCCTTCCAGCCCATGAAGTCGAACATCATCACGCCGGAGAGCATCACCGAGCTCGGATTGATGACGTCCTTATCGGCGTATTTCGGCGCCGTGCCGTGCGTCGCTTCGAAGCAGCCGAAGCCATCGCCGATATTCGCTCCGGGGGCCATTCCGAGTCCGCCGATCTGCGCCGCGCAAGCGTCCGAAATGTAGTCGCCGTTCAGATTGGGCGTGGCGAACACCTGATATTCGTCCGCGCGCGTGAGTATTTGCTGAAAGACGGAATCCGCGATGCGGTCGTTGACGAGAATCTTCTTTTTCCACTGGCCGCCCCCGTGGGTCGCGGAGATAGCGTCGAGGATACGTTTTACTTCCGCGCAGATTGTCTTCTTGAACTCTTCAGTGGCCTGTTCGAAGCCCGGCTCGATCATCGCAGCGTTTTGCTCGATGGTGAGGTGGGGGTCGCGGTCCTTATTGCCGAGGACCCAGCTTTCGCGCTCGGTGACGATCTGCTGCCGGAATTCCTGGACGGCGAGCTCGTATCCCCAGTCGCGGAACGCGCCTTCGGTGAACTTCATGATGTTGCCCTTGTGCACGAGGGTCACAACGGTGCGCCCGGCTTCGATCGCGTACTGGATGGCGCGGCGCACCAGGCGCTTGGTGTTGTTCGCGGAGATGGGCTTGATGCCGATGCCGGGATGTTCCGGCAAACGCTTGCCCGTGCCTTTCAGCATTTCGTCGTTGATGAACGCGGCGAGTTTCTCGGCCTCGGGCGTGCCGGATTTCCACTCGATCCCCGCGTACACGTCCTCGGTATTTTCGCGGTAGATAACGACGTTCATTCGCTCCGGATTCTTCACCGGCGAAGGAACGCCTTGAAAATAGCGCACGGGGCGCACGCACGCATACAGGTCGAGCAATTGGCGAAGCGCCACGTTGAGCGAGCGAATGCCACCGCCGACCGGAGTGGTCAGCGGACCCTTGATGGCTACGCGGAAATCGCGGATGGCATCCACGCTATCCTGCGGCAGCCAGCTCTTGAACTGATTGAACGATTTTTCGCCCGCGAAAATCTCGAGCCAGGCGATTTTACGTTTGCCGCCGTAAGCCTTCTCGACGGCTGCATCGAACACGCGCCGCGACGCTTTCCAGATGTCGCGCCCCGTGCCGTCTCCCTCGATGAAGGGAATGATCGGTTGATCGGGCACGCGGAATTCGCCGCCGATGTATTCAATCGCCTTTCCGTTCGACGGGACCGCCACCCCGTTGTAGGAACTCTTCATGGATTGCCGTCTCCCCGGACCACGTCTAGACTGCCGCGATTTTCGACTGCAAGGCCCTGAATAGAACCGATTACCTTAGCACAATCGGCGCGCGCCTGTACCGGGCACATTGGACCGAAATTCGAACGCCGCGGGAATATTTTCGCCCCTGCTCCGGTCTATACGAGTGCAGGCAAACGCAGCCGCGGTTAGACAAGCAGGTTTTGTCGAACGATTCGATTGTGACGGCAATCTAAAGTGCGACATTAATTTTTCGCGGCGATATTTCAGCGAGCCCACCAGCTCAACTTTGACTCGAACTGTCGGCAAGCCGACGCTGCACCGTCAAGCGCTCGCCTAAGCTGAGCGTGCGGAACGGCCAGAAAGCTTCACGATCACCGCGAGAAGTAATCCCAGCAGGAACCCGCCGACGTGGGCCCACACCGCTATGCCACCGGTGCTGGCTCCGCCGAGCGAGCCGAGCCCGCTGAGGAATTGCACCACGAACCACAGGCCGATGAAGACCATCGCGGGAATGCGCGCCGTGAAGAAGATGATGAACAGGGGAATCAGCGTCAGGATTCGCGCGCGCGGGAAATATAGCAGGTAGGCACCCAAAACGCCCGAAATTGCGCCGCTCGCGCCGATCGAAGGAATGTGCGAGCCCCAGGTAAAGAAAGCTTGCGCTACGCCCGAGCCGAGCCCGCACAGCAGGTAGAAAAGTAGATCACCGAAGTGCCCGAACTGGTCCTCGATGTTGTCGCCGAAGATCCACAGGAACCACATGTTGCCGATGATGTGGAGAAAGCCGCCGTGAAGAAACATCGAAGTGAAAAACGGCAAGAGTGCCTGGGCGAGCGTATACCGATGTCCAGCGAGGGCTAGTTGGACCTTTGCCGGAACCAGGCCGTAAGTTTTGACAAACATGTCGCCAGCCGCCGGCGAAAGCGTAAGTTGATGGGTGAAGACCGCGACATTCACGGCGATCAGCAAGAGCGTCATGTACGGGAACGTGCGCCGCGGATTCAAGTCCTTGAGCGGGATCATGAATTTGCTCCCGCGGCGGCACGCGCGGCTTCAAGCAACACTTCAGGTGCGTACGCCGGCTCGGATCGCTCGCCAGTTCGGCGAAGGCGATCGATCTCTTCGAGCGACGCGATTCCGCCGCGCGCGCCCGAGGCCGTGCAGTTCAGCGCGGCGGTCGCGCAACTGAATTCAAGCGTTTCTTCCAGTTGCCAATTTTTGACGAGTCCGTACAAGAACGCCCCGTGAAAGATATCGCCCGCGCCGGTTGTGTCGGCGACCTTCACGCGAAAGCCGGGGCAGAGCAGGAAGCGCGCGCCGTCCCACGCGAGGACGCCGAAGCGGCCGAGCGTGGCGGCGGTCAAGCGGCACTTGAACTTTCGAAAAATTTCCGGAAGCGACTTCAATAGATTTGTTTCACCGGTCAATCTCTCGGGGAAATCCTTCGATGCGATGACGAAATCGACATGCTCAAGTAATACTTCAACTTCAGGATAGCGATTGTCGAAATCTCCCACGACCGGAACTCTTTCTTCGCGCGCCCACCGAGCTGCCTCGGCCGCCGCTTCCGTGTCGTGCCCGTCGATCAGCAATGCGCGGGCGCCGGAGATCCATTCGCGCTTTAGATCCGCGGAGCGCAAAGCGATTTGCGGATCGCGCTTCCACAGGACGGTGCGCTCGCCCGAAGGCTCATCGACGAGGATAAATGAAGTCTGGCTCATGCACCCGGGCGCGACGATCCAGTGAGCTTCGACGCCTTCGCGCTCCATCTCTTCCGTCTGAAACCTTCCGGCAGCGTCATCGCCAATCTTCCCCGCGTAGCGCGCCGAAAGGCCCCAGCGTCGGCAGGCCACGATTGCGCTTGCGACCTGGCCTCCGGCTTTCACCTCGGAGGAGAGCAATTCGACCTTTGAATCGAGAGCAGGGAAGCGGGGCAAGCGGACGATCGTATCCGTGGCATTGATTCCCACGCCCACGACATCCACGCCAGGCGGTGCCGCCGCTTGATTCATCGAGAGAACACTGTAGCCGACCTTTGAAAATTTTGAAACGATGTGTCGCAAGTTTCGTGAAGGTGTCGTTTATTAATTGCGCGGCGCGACTTGCTATGGTAGAAAAATTTGTTCCGCTGTGCGCGGCTTGCGCGGCCCGTTCGAAGCCCGGCGACGCCGGGAGAATCGCCCACTCGACGGTCGGCGCGTCGGCACGCCGACACTTCAGATGCCACTTCATGAGTCCGAAGCCATCGTTCTGCAGCGCTACACGCTCGGCGAGGCCGACCGGCTGGTCAGTTTCCTGTCGCGCACGATGGGACGAATGCGCGGCGTGGCCGCGGGAGCGAAGAAGCCCAAGAGCCGGTTCGGCTCGACGCTGGAAAAGCTCTCGCACATACGCATCTGGTTCTTCGAGCGTGAGACGCGCGATCTGGTCCGCATCAGCCAGTGCGAGTTGATCGAGTCGTTTCTCGACGCTTTTGGCGACTACGCATCGAGCGTGGCACTCGCACTTTTCACCGAGATTACGGAAACGGTGCTGCCCGAGCGCGAGGCCTCCGACGCAAATTTCCGGCTGCTTTTGCTCGCCGCGCAGACGGTGAAGCGCACGGGCAAACCGGAGCTGCCTCTGGCCTACTTCGCATTGTGGACCGTGAAGCTGGGCGGGTGGCTTCCGCCGCTCGATCGTTGCGGGCGATGCGGTCAAGCGTTACTTGAAGGTGCGCCCGCATATTTTGCGCCGAGCGCTTCGGCGATTGCCTGCGGAAAGTGCAGGAAGCCCGGGATGCGCGTCATCTCGCCCGCCGCTCTCGCACTTGCGCGCAAGATGCTCGCGGAGCGCCTCGATCGGCTGAGCGCGGATGCGACCCAGGTTGCATCGGGTTCGCGCGCCGCGGGGGAATTGACGGACGTCATGCTCGACGCAATCGAACATCAAATCGACCGCAAGCTCAAGTCGAGGGAACTTCTGGAGTCGCCAGCGTGAAGAGTCGACCTTCCACCTCGAAAATAAAAAGTAAAACTTCCAAGGCGAAGGGTCTCACGTTTCAGGACCTTCTACTGAAACTTGAGCATTACTGGACGAGCCGGGATTGCATTTTGCAACAGCCGTACGATATCGAAGTCGGCGCCGGCACGATGCACCCGGAAACTTTCCTGCGCGTGCTCGGGCCGGAACCTTATCGAGTCGTATACGCACAGCCGAGCAGGCGTCCGGCGGATGGGCGGTACGGCGAGAATCCGAACCGCCTGTACAAGCACACGCAACTTCAAGTGATACTCAAGCCTTCGCCTCTGGACATACAGGATATCTATCTCGCGAGCCTCGCGGCCGTCGGTATCAATCTAAAGGAGCACGACGTCCGCTTTGAAGAGGACAATTGGGAATCGCCGACGCTCGGGGCGTGGGGAATCGGCTGGCAGGTGCTGCTCGACGGGCTGGAGATCACTCAGTTCACGTATTTTCAGCAATGCGGGGGAGTCGATCTCGATCCGATTTCCGTCGAGCTGACCTATGGGCTGGATCGCATCGCCGCCTATCTACAGGACGTGGACAACGTGTTCGATGTGCGCTGGTCGGACACGATGACGTATGGCCAGGTGCGGCTCGCGGAAGAGCAGCAATTTTCGGCGTACAGCTTCGATCACGCGGATGCGGTTTCCACGCGCAAGCAATTCGATTTGAACGAAGCCGAAGCGGCGCGCCTTCTCGCCGAATATGGGCACCTCAAGGGCGAGGCTGTGAAGCGATTTCCGGTGCTGCAAGCGTACGATCTCTGCCTGAAGTGCTCGCACCTCTTCAACATTCTCGACGCGCGCGGCGCTATTTCGGTGACGGAGCGCGCCGGAATGATTGCCCGCGTTCGAAAACTTGCGACGCAAGTAGCGCGGGCGTGGCTCGACCAGCGCGCCAAGGCTCAAGCCGCGACGATGGTGAGCGCATGAAAGAGCGCGGCGAGCTGCTGTTCGAAATCGGCTGCGAGGAAATCCCGGCCGGGATGATTCTGAAAGCTTCGCAGGAACTTAAAGCGATACTTGCGAAGCACCTATCGGCGAACGGATTGGTCGACGAGCCGACAGCTCAAGAATCGATTGAAGCTTTCGGTGCGCCGAGAAGGCTCGTGGCGATCGCTAAGAATGTTCGGCTGAAGCAGCAAGACGTGACGCGCGAAATCGCCGGGCCGCCGAGGTCGATTGCGTTTGATGGCGCGAGCCAGCCGACCCGCGCGGCGCTGAGCTTCGCCGAGAAGCAGGGCGTGCCGGTCGCCAAGCTCACGATCGTGAATACGCCGAAGGGCGAGTACGTCGCCGTGAAGCAGCTCGTTCGAGGGAAGAGTGCGGCGGAAATTCTGCACAACGTCCTACCGGAGGCGATTCGCGAAATCACCTGGCCGCGTTCGATGACCTGGGCGGGCGTACAGGGCCCGCGATTCATTCGTCCCGTGAGGTGGATCATGGCGCTGCTCGACGGCAAGGCAGTTTCGTGTTCGCTCGCGGGAGTGAAAGCAGGGAATCGCACCGACGGACACCGTTTCCTGGGGAAGCGAAGCATCCCGGTGAGCGGAGCACGCGACTACGAGGCAAAGCTCAAGAAAAACTTCGTGTTGTGCCGGCCGGAGGCGCGGAGAAAAAAGATCGAGACCGAACTTCGCTCGCTGACCTCGCGCAAAGGGCTCCACGCGCACGAGGACGCCGGGCTCCTCGACATGGTGACGTACCTCAACGAATATCCCACGGTGATTCTCGGCAGTTTTGACCCGTCATTTCTCGCGCTGCCCGAGGAGATACTCATCACCGTGATGCGCGGGCACCAGAAATACTTTGCCGTGGAGAGCCGCTCGGGCGAGCTCGCGCCGCATTTTTTGGCAGTGATCAATCTGCCGCGCGATTCCAAGGGGCTGGTCCGCGCGGGACATGAGCGTGTGCTGCGAGCGCGGTTTGCCGACGCGCAGTTTTTCTGGGAGACGGACCAGAAGACTCGTCTCGGCGATTACTTGCCGAAGTTATCCGCGGTCACTTACGAGCGCCGCCTGGGAAGTTACGGCGACAAAGTCGCGCGGATGCGCTCGCTGGCGCGCTGGCTTTCCGAGCAGTGGTTTTCGGGCGGCATCGCGCAGGCGGACGTGGCAGGCTCGGACCGCGCCGCGGAGCTTGCCAAGTGCGATCTCGTCACGGAAATGGTTCGCGAGTTCACCGAGTTGCAGGGAATTGTGGGCGGCCTCTACGCGCGAGCGCAGGGCGAGCCCGAAGAGATCGCGCAGGCGGTGTACGACCACTATCAACCGCTAGGTCTCGACGACCCGTTGCCGCGGAATTTGACGGGATGCGCCGTGGCGCTCGCAGACAAGCTCGATTCGCTGGTGGCGTGCTTCGCCGTCGGAGCGATTCCGACAGGTTCAAGTGATCCTTTCGCTTTGCGACGGGCGGCGCTCGGCGTGGTGAAGATAATCCTGGAGAAGAATCTGCCGCTTTCGATTTCAGCCGCCGTTTCGGCCGCCGCGCGAGGGCTCCGCGAGCACGCGCCGCGGATTGAGGAATCGGCGGAAGTCGAGAACCACGTGATCGAGTTCCTGCTCGAGCGTGCGCGGTACATCTTGCGCGAGCGCCGCGGGTTTGCCTACGACGAGATCAACGCGGCCTTCGCCGCGGGTGCCGACGATCTGGGAGACGCGGTGGAGCGTGTCGCGGCGGTGAAAGCGATCCGGCACACGAAGAATTTCGCGCCGCTCGCCGCGAGCTTCAAGCGCATCCGGAATATTTTGGAGAAGTCCGCCGGGAAGGGCGACAAAGGGCAGGGCGCGGTGCGGCAGGACCTGTTGCGCGAGGCGGCCGAGCTTCAGCTCCACACCGCGGCCCAGCGGATCGGCGAGGAAGCGACGCGCTTGAAGAAAGAGAAGAAATACCGCAAGGCGCTGGAAAAGATTTCGGAGCTGCGTCCGACCGTGGATTTCTTCTTCGACAAAGTTCTGGTAATGGCTGAAGACGAAGAAGTGCGCCGGAACCGGATCGCGCTGCTGGCGGGATTGTTAAAGGAGTTCTCGACAGTCGCCGATTTCTCGGAATTGAGTGCGGAAGAATCGAAATAGAAGCCATCAACTATCGGTTGAGATGTTGGCGCGCCGACAGAATTCAACTCCTACCGGCAACGACGAAATTCTGAGGAGAAACATGAAATACGTATATTTCTTTGGAGCGGGAAAAGCGGACGGCACCGGCGACATGAAAGAAATCCTCGGCGGCAAGGGTGCGGGGCTCGCCGAGATGACGCGCATCGGACTGCCGGTGCCGGCCGGATTCACGATCACAACCGAGACGTGCGACTACTACTTGAAGCACGCGCGCAAATATCCGAAACAGCTCAGGGTCGAAGTGGCCAAACACTTGGCGCGGCTCGAGAGGCTGACGAAGAAGAAACTCGGCGACGCGAAGGATCCTCTGCTCGTGAGCGTGCGGTCCGGCTCGGCGCGCTCGATGCCGGGAATGATGGAGACGATTCTCAACCTGGGCTTGAACGAGCAATCGGTGGAAGGCCTGGCTAAGGCCACGGGCAACGACCGGTTCGCGTGGGACGCTTACCGCCGGCTCCTGCAAATGTATTCGAGCGTCGTGATCGGCCTGCCGAAAGAGGAACTCGAGGCCAAGCTGCGCAACCTGAAGAGCAGGCTGGGCGTCAAGGACGACACGCAGGTATCGGCGAAGGACTGGCGCGCGCTCGTCGGCGAGTACAAGGCCTATTTCAAGGAGAAGACGGGCAATGATTTTCCGGAAGATCCCGTCGAACAGCTGTGGGGAGCGATCGGCGCGGTATTCGAGTCGTGGATGGGCGAGAAGGCCGTGACCTACCGGCGCGTTGAGAAGATTACGGGCCTCTTGGGCACGGCGGTGAGCGTGGTGCAGATGGTGTTCGGGAATACGGGAGAAGATTCCGGCACTGGTGTGTGCTTCACGCGCGACCCCTCCACGGGCGAGAAGACTTTCTTCGGCGACTTTCTTTTGAACGCGCAGGGCGAGGACGTGGTGGCCGGAATCCGCACGCCGATGCACTTGCAGGAACTCTCGAAGACCATGCCGAAGGTGTATCAGCAGCTCGACCGCGTGCGCGAGAAACTCGAGAGACACTATCGCGACATGCAAGATATGGAATTCACGGTCGATAACGGCAAGCTCTACATGCTGCAAACGCGCACGGGAAAGCGTTCGCCCGCAGCGGCGTTCCAAATGGCCGTGGACATGGCGAATGAGAAGCTGATCAAAGTTGAAGAAGCACTTGAACGTGTTAAGTCGGAGGACATCGAGCGGCTCTTTTATCCCGTGCTCGATCCGAAGCTTGCGCGCACGGAACTCGCAAGCCGCAAACTCGGCGAGGGAATCAACGCCGTGCCCGGAGCGGCGGTGGGCAAGGCCGTGTTCACGGCGGAGGAAGCCGAACTCTGGGCGGCGCGCGGCGAGAAAGTGATTCTCGTGCGGCGGGAGACAAGCCCGGAAGACGTCGGTGGGATGTACGTTGCTCAAGGCATTCTGACGGCGACGGGCGGCAAGACGAGCCACGCGGCCGTGGTGGCGCGCGGATGGGGGAAGTGCTGCATCGTCGGGGCTGAGAAGATCGACATCGACGCGGGCGCGAAGAGGTTCACCGTGAACGGGCGCGCGATCACCGAGGGCGAGTGGATCACGCTCGATGGCGGCGATGGGTCAGTGTACAGCGGACAGATTGAGCTCGTGCGGCCGGAGCCGCCAAAAGCATACGAAACACTGCTGAAGTGGGCCGATAAGATTCGCAAGCTCGGCGTGCGGACCAATGCCGACACACCGCGCGATGCCCGGCTGGCACGCGAAATGGGCGCCGAAGGCATCGGACTTTGCCGCACGGAACATATGTTTTTCAAGGACTTCGAGCAGCCGGAAAAGAGCATCGAGCGGCAGGAAGCGATCCAGGAAATGATTCTGGCCGATGCTCCCGAGGCGCGGCGGAAGGCGCTCGAGAAGCTGCTGCCGTTCCAGCGGCGCGATTTCATCGGGATTTTCGAGGCCATGAACGGGCTGCCGGTGACGATCCGAATGATCGATCCGCCGCTGCACGAATTTGTCCCGCACGACCGCGCGAAGCAGGAAGAGCTGGCGAAGAAGATCGGCATCCCAGTGGAGGCTGTGGTGCGGCGGGTCGAGCAGTTGCACGAGGCCAATCCCATGCTCGGCCATCGGGGATGCAGGCTTTCGATCACGTATCCCGAGATTCTGGAGATGCAGGTGCGCGCGATCATCGAGGCGGCGATTGATTGTCAGAAACGGGGAATTAAAGTGTTACCTGAGATCATGCATCCGCTCACGCTCGACAAGAAAGAGCTGAAAATCCTGGAAGTCGCTACGCGGCGAGTTGCAGATGAGATCATTTCAAGCTCTAAAGTGAAACTTGAATATCTGGTCGGGACGATGATCGAGTTGCCGAGGGCGGCCCTGCTCGCCGGAGAGATCGCCGAGGTCGCGGAGTTCTTCTCATTCGGCACAAACGATCTAACGCAGACCACGATGGGACTTTCGCGCGACGATGCGGGGCGGTTTCTGCCGGTGTACGTCGATCAGAGCAAAGCAGCGATCTTCAAAGAGGACCCATTCCAGACGCTCGATATCGCGGGCGTGGGGAAACTGATCCTTTGGGCGATCGAGCAAGGGCGCAAGACTCGGCCAAAGCTGAAAATCGGAATATGCGGCGAGCACGGCGGGGATGCCGATAGCGTGAAGTTCTGCCACAGCGCCGGGATGAATTACGTGAGCGCTTCGCCCTTCCGCGTGCCGATTGCGCGGCTGGCTGCTGCGCAAGCGGTCATCGAAGGCAAGAAGCGCAAGTAGCCTGCGAAGCGCCAAGGCCACGCGCGACAGGCGCACGATTTAACCCCCGCGCCGAAGAGAGATCCCTCGGTCACGATGTTCCTTCGGGATGACCATCCTTAGCGGATGGTCACGTTGGCATTCTGAGGAAGAAGTATGTCGCGAGAAATCCGAAGATGACGTCGGGCGCCCAAGCCGCCAGCAGAGGCGGAAGCTGGCCGGCCGAGCCCATGGCTTCAAAGAGCGCGGCCCCGGACCAGTAGACTACGCCAATCCCGACTGCGACAGCCAGGCCACCCACGGCGCCGCGCGTTCCTACTAGAAATGCGAACGGGGCGGCGAGAAAAACGATGACGGCGGCGATCAGCGGGAACGCGAATTTTTTCTGCCACTGTACGGAAAGCCGCGCCGTGTCGAAGCCAGCCTGGCGAAGACTCGCGATGTACTGGCCGAGCTGCCGCCAGTTCATCTGGTAATACTGCCGGACCTCGCGGCGGAAATACGTCGGCGGCTCGGTCAGCTCGGGGAGCGACGTGGCCTTGAACGGCTGATAGCTGACCACGCGGCCATCGGCGCCGAAATCGCGCACCCAGCCTCCGGTCAGAATCCAGACGTCTTCCGTTGGCTCCCATGTGGCCCGCGCGGCGAAAATCCGGCGGCGCATCTGAAACGTTGCCGGGTCCAGCTCGAAAACATTCAGGCCGCCGAAGAGCTGCCGGTCGGAGTCGAAAAGTTCGTAGTTATAGATCTTGGCGTTTTCTCCAAAGATCCATTGCCTCGCGGGCTCGAAGTACGTCTGCGCAGGACGGCCCTTGATGCGATTGCGAAGGGCATCCTGGCGCTGATTGGCGTACGGGAGAAACGTCTCGTCGAGCAGAAACATCCCGCCCGAAATCAGGCACCCCGCCAGCAGCAGCGGGAGAACGAGGCGATAGAGGCTGACGCCGCTCGCCTTGAGCGCAATCACTTCGTTGTTCTTGGCGAGAATGGCGAGCGTGACGAGGGTGGCGACGAGCGTCGCAAGCGGCGCGAGCTGATAGATCATCAGCGGAACGAGATAGCGGAAATAGCTGAGCACGGTGAGAACGGAGATGTGGTTGCGGGCGATGTCGCCAAGGAGATCGAACAGCGTGAAAGCGTCGAAGATCAGCACGAACCCGGCGAGCAGCACGAAAAAGTAGTAGAAGAACTGTTGGAGCAAGTAACCATCAACCAGCATGGGGAACGCCATGGTCCGGCCGATTTTTAGCGCCTCGCGGATATTGGCGGCCGTCTGAGTCCGGGTGGCCGAGCCGTTGGCGACCGGAGCGGGCGAGGCGGCGCGTGATGACGAACGAAGCGATTCGAGCCAAGAGAGAAGGCGGCTCGGCTTGCGAATGTTCTCGACGCGGCGGAGAAAGAAAAGCCCCACGATCGTCGCGACGATGTTGGCGGCCCACACTCCGGCCCAGGGAGGGACGCGGCCCTGCGCAGCCAGGTGGTCGCCTGAAACGAAAAGAAAATAGTAGCCCCCGATCAGGATCAGCGTGACGACCAGACCCGCGGCGCGTCCGCCTCTGCGAGGCCGGACTCCGATGGGCACGCCGAGAAGCGCGAACACGAGGCATGCCGCGGGAAAGGCGATGCGGCGCTGGAATTCGACGCGGGCTTCGCGCCAGTTCGGGCCGCTGGCGGCCAGCAGCGCGCCGACGGGCTGCTCGGCGATCGAGAGAGGCGTGGTCCTCTGCGGCAAGGTGGCGCCGGAGATGTCCACCGGGAGGTCCGTCTCGCCGAACGTGGTGACGTTATACTGGTCGGGATTCCGGGGATCGTATTCATGCGTGCTGCCGCTGCCGAGGTGAAGCTCGAGCTGGCCGCGGGAGGGGCCAATGATGATCATGGCGTCTTCGGCGATCGTGATCGCTTGTTGCGACCGGTCAGCGGATCGGGGAACCAACCCGCCCGTGGCATCGCCGGTGGAAGCGAGAAAGACTCCGCGCCAACGTGTGGCAGCGGCTTCCACGTCTTGCACGTATAATATGAAGCGCGGAAAGCGCTCGTCGAAGACGCGCGGCTGGACGGCGAAGGGCGCCTGCGAGGAGAGGATCTGAGCCTCAAGGCGGCGAAGCGTGCGGATGGAAGCAGGGCTGAGCCAAAAAGTCGTCGCCAGCGTGGCGCCGGTGGTCACTAGCGCAACGAAGCCGACCGGAAGAAGCAGGCGGCGCAGACTGATCCCGGAAGCGTGCAGCGCGACAATTTCACTGTCGGCGGAGAGGCGTCCCAGGCCAATGAGAACGCCGACGAGGATCGCCATGGGAAGAGTAAAGCCGAGTACGGGCGGCAACGTGCAGAGAAAGAGCAGCGCCACCGTCCCGATGCCACCCGAATGGCGGACGATGAGATCCATCAGGCGCACGAGCTGCGGGACGAAGAAGACAAACGTGAAAACGGCGAGGCCCAGAAAGGCGTGGGAGATGACCTCGCGGCAGATGTATCGATCGAGCAGGCGCATAGTAGCGCGTCGCACATTCTAGCACCGGGAGCGTTCGATTGGGCCGAGTAAACCTGGCTATTCTCTGGCACATGCACCAGCCGCAGTACCGCGATCCGGAGACGGGGCAATACCTGCTGCCGTGGACGAGGCTGCACGCGCTGAAGGACTACTGGGGAATGGTGAAGCTGCTTGAAAACTATCCGCGCGTGCACGCGACATTCAACTTCGTGCCGCTGCTCGCCGAGCAGATCGAGGAGTATGCGAGCGGCCGGTTCCGGGAGACGTGGTTTGAGGTCGCGTTCACGCCGGCCGACAAGCTTTCGCCGGACCAGAAGCGCGAAGCGCTCGAGCGGGCGTTTCAGGTAAACGAAAATTTCCTGCGCCGGTGGCCGAGGTTTGCGGAACTCGAATCGCAGGTGCGGTCGGGAGGGGCCGAAGCGTGCGTGGCCCACTGGAGCACGCGCAACTGGCGCGATCTGCAAGTGCTGTCGCAGCTCGCCTGGATGGATGAGGAGTATCTGGAGAAGGATCCCGCCATCCGAGAGCTCTCCGAAAAAGGAGGGAACTTTTCGGAAGAAGACAAGGCGGTGCTGCTCGGAAAGCAGCACGAGCTTCTGGCGGACGTCCTTCCGGAATACCGCCGGGCAGCCGCGCGGGGACAGATCGAAATCTCGACCACGCCGTACTACCACCCCATTCTGCCTCTGCTGTGCGATACGGACATTGCGCGCGTGGCCAACGCGCACACGCCTCTTCCGCAGCCCGCCTTCCGGTATCCGGAGGACGCACGCGAGCATCTGACGCGGGCGCAAAAGTTCCACGAGCGCATTTTCGGCACGCCGCCGACGGGGCTGTGGCCGTCGGAAGGATCGGTCTCGGACGCAGCGCTCGAGATCGCGATGGAACTGGGGTTCAAGTGGTTTGCGACGGACGAGGGCGTGCTCGGGCGGACGCGGAACATCGGATTCTGGCGGGACGCTTCCGGATACCCGGAGAACGGCCCGGAACTATACACGCCGTGGCGGTTCAAGCGCGCCGGGCGGGAGATGAGCGGATTCTTCCGCGACCATTACATATCCGATCTGGTGGGCTTCGTGTACAGCCGCATGGGGGCCGATGCGGCGGCGTGGGATCTTCACCGGCGAATTCGCGCGATCGGAGACCGCGAGCCGGAAGGGCGCACCGCAACCGTAAGCGTCATACTCGACGGAGAAAACGCGTGGGAATACTACCCGGGGAACGGGCGGGAGTTCCTGAAGCGCTTCTACGAACGCATTCAGCTGGATCCGGACATTCACGCGATGACGATGAGCGAGGCGGCCGAAGCGGCTGCCGAAGCCGAAGGGGATTCCCGCAGCCTCGATGGCATCTTCCCGGCTTCCTGGATTAGCGCGAATTTCGACGTCTGGATCGGCCATTCCGAGGACGTGCGCGCCTGGGATTTATTGCGGGATGCGCGAGATGCGTTCGAAAGAGCGAAGGCGCGGGGGATTCTGACGGACAAATCGAATCCGGGCCGATGGACGCTTCAGGGGGAGCGCGCGTACGGCGCGGTGCTCGCGGCGGAGGGAAGCGACTGGTGCTGGTGGTACGGGCCGGAACACGCGTCGGCGAACGACGCCGAATTCGACAGCCTCTACCGAAAACATCTGACCGAAATCTACAACGCGCTCGGAGAGCCGGCGCCCGACGCCCTGGTTCATCCGATCAAGCGCGCTCCGGAGAGAGGGCGGAGGGAGGCACCTTCCGCGTATCTCGACGTGCAAGTGGACGGACGGGAGAGTAGTTACTTCGAGTGGCTCGGCGCGGGGCTTTACTCGACCGAACGACGAAGCGGGGCGATGCACGGGCGGCAGTTCGTCCTCGGGGACTTATATTATGGATTCGGGCCGGAATATTTCTGCATGCGCGTGGATCCGATCGCCGAGGCGGTCGCGCAGATGCCGGAATTCCAGTTGCGCCTGACGGTGTGGGATTCGCGGGAGACGCAGATTATTCTGCGGGTGGACGATGGAAAGCTGGCAGGGTGCGTGGTCGAGCAGGGAGGTGTGTGCCTGCTGCATCCGGAGACGGTGGTGTCGGCGGCGTACGGGAAAATCATGGAAGTGCGCCTCGCGCGCGCGATGTTCGATCTGCGAGGGCGGCGCGACCTGTTGTTGCGCGTGGGGCTGTGGAAAGGCGGTTTGCCCGTGGACGTGTTGCCGCCCGAGGGAGTGCTCGAGGTGGCCCTGGGCGAGGAAAATTTCGCGTGGGAGCCGGAGCAAGCCGCGGGAACGCTTGACCTTCGAGCTGCGGCGCCTGCGCCCTGACTCGATGAGCCGCAATAACACGTATTGACATTTGGAACCGGCGGCGGGATATTCGGCGCGTCCCTTTGTCGGGGACTTTTGAGATTCAAAAATACTAACAGCAGTCGGCTCGGCGGTATATGAGCCGCCCAACCCGGATGCGAGAAACGGTTCTCGTTTCCGGAGGAGGGCCTAATGAGCAAGCGGCAGTTTGTAGTGTGTCTTCTGGCGCTCGCCGGAAGCGTAAGCATTCCCCTCGCGGCACGAATCGTGATGCACGGCCCAGTTCGGCCGCGCCATCCAGCACGGATTGTCCATCGAAGACGGGAACACAAACGGCCCGGCCGACGTGTGCCTACTCGCAGAGCGAAGCGGCCGCGCTTGGATGCGCTCTCGATTCCGATGGCGTTTGAGCCCAACGTCGGGCAGGCGGATGCGAGCGTCCGGTTCATCGGCCGTGGACGGGGGCTGACGGTTCTTCTCAAGCGCAACGAGATTGCCGTGCGAGTTTCAAAGCCCACCAGCGGCCGCGCCGGTGTCGTCGCACTGCGGCTGGCCGGAGAACGGGAATTCAAATGGGCCGGCCGGGAGAAACTGCGCGGGGAGACCAATTACCTGATCGGCGATGACTCGCGGCGATGGCGTACGCAGGTGCCGCATTTTGAGCGAGTGGACGCGCCGGACGCAGCGCGCGGAGTCGGCATTGCGATGTATGGAAATGACGAAGGCGTCGAATACGACTTACGGCTCGCGCCCGGTGGCAACGCATCGGCGCTGCGGCTCGACGTCTCGGGCGCGGAGGGAATGCGATTGGAGAATGACGGAAGCCTGCTGCTTCGCGCGGGCAAAGCTCGGCTGCGGATGAAGAAGCCCGAGATATACGAAGAGTGGCCGGGCCGATACACGCCGCCCCGGAGACATGTCGAGGGCGGATACGCGATCGAGGCTGATGGCTCGATCGGCTTTCGCGTCGGCGCGCACGATTCCAACGCGACGCTTGTGGTCGATCCTTCGCTCTCCATCGCGTACGCGACGTTTCTTGGGGGATCGGGCACGGACACGGCGACGAGCTTGGCGGTTGACGCGTCGGGAAAAGTGTACGTCGGTGGGACAACGACGTCGGCGGCGACGTTTGCGGAGCCGCCCAGCAGACGACTGGGGCCAGCTGACGGCCCAGTAGAGTTTTTTGTCGCCAAGATCGATCCGAGCGTGAGCGGCGCGAACTCGCTCGTCTATCTCACGATTCTCGGAGGCAGCGGCGTTCAAGCCGGCGGCATCATCGCCGTGGACCACTCCGGAAACGTGGCGATCACGGGTACGACGACGGCTACCGATTATCCGGTGACGGACGCGAGCCAGCCGACGAGCGCTCTCGCGAGCGGCCAGGGGAACGACGTGGTGGTGAGCGAGATCGATCCGACGGGGAGCAACCTTCTCTTTTCGACGCTCTTTGGCGGCAGCGGAACCGAGTCGCAGAATGCGGCGGGAGGAATCGCGGTCGATTCCGTCGGCAATGTGTACATCGCGTCGGACACGCACACGACTTCGATCGATTCAGCCTCGGCGGACCTGCCGGTCACGTCCGGGGCGTTTCAGACGGCGTGGGACCTAATGCCGGACGACGGATTTTTGGCAATCTTCCAGCCACCCGCGCAGCCGGGCGGCGCTCCCGTGCTCAAGTACTGCACGTATCTCGGGACGAATTCGTCCGGCGGGCCGAACATCGGGGGAATCGCAGTGGACGCGGCGGGCAATGCGTATATCGCCGGCTCCACGTCGAACTCCGCGAACGGATTTCCGACGAAGAATGCGTTCCAAACAGCGTATGGGGGCGGCGCGTCGGACGCGTTCCTGATGAGGATTACTCCCGGAGGGAGCGGCGCACAGGACCTGGTCTATGCAACGCTGCTGGGAGGATCGGGCGCGGACAACGCGCTCGCGGTGACGGTGGATTCGGCAACGCCCGCGAACGCGTACGTGACCGGGACGACGCAGTCGCCGGACTTTCCGACCAACGGCGCCGCGGCCGCGTATCAGACCAGCCTGCACGCGAACGCTGCATCCAACGCCTTCCTGGCCGTGGTGGCGCAGAATGCGCTCAGCGGAATCGCGTCTCTCAACTATTCGACGTACCTGGGCGGATCGCACGCGGACTCGGGGCAGGGCGTCGCGGTGACGGCGCAGAACTCCGTGTACGTCGCGGGCACGGCGGGCTCGTGGGATATGCCCTGGCACGACAATTTGCAGCCGTTCAATGGGGCGGCGGATGCATTCGTGGCGAAATTCGACCCGACGTCGCCGGGCGCGGCGTCGCTGATCTACGTGACGCCGCTCGGCGGCACTTCTCCCCCGGGAGGAGCGGCGAGCGCGGCGGGCGACGCAGTCGCGGCGGATCCATCGGGCCACGTGTACGTGGCGGGAACGACCACATCCGCGGATTTCCCCACGGCCGTCACCACGCAAAGCAACGTGAACGGATTCCAACAGATTTGCGCGAGCTGCCAGCAGGCGCCGGCCGCAGCGGATGCGTTCGTGGCCGAGATCGTCGAGAGCGCGGCTCAAATGCCAAGCGTGTTTTTCAATTTCGGTGCGATCAGTTTTCCGGCCGCTTCCGTCGGCACCGTGAACGCGCCTCAGCCCGTGGCCGTGCTCAACGGCGGTGAAGCTCCGCTGACGATCTCGGACATCGAAGTCACGGGAGCAAACGCGGGCGATTTTTCGTTGAGCGGCCAGAGCGCCTGCTTCGGGCAAGCGATCAATCCCTGGCGCGGGCCAGGGACCCCACCAGGGTGTTCGTTCGAAGTCGGATTCACGCCGTCGGCCGTGGGCCCCGAAGCGGCTGTCGTCACGGTTTCGGACAACGCGCCGGGAAGCCCGCACGTCCTTGAACTAAGAGGCGTGGGGAACGGACCTCTTGCATCCCTCTCGCCTGCGAGCCTGAACTTCGGAAACCAACCGGAGAATTCCCACAGCCAAGGCCTGATCGTCACATTATCAAATGAGGGGAACGAACCCCTCACACTCGCGAATTACGCGGTGGCCGGGCCGAACGTGAAAGAGTTTACGCCCGTGCAAGTTGCGGGAACCACCGCGTGCCAGGCGGGCAGCACGTTCGCGCAGGGAAACAGTTGCGTCTTGCAGATCGTGTTTACGCCGGACGCCGCTCAGCCGTTTCAGGCCGAGATCGATTTTTTCGACAATTCGGAGGGCGTGGCGAACGCGAAACAGGTGCTTCCGCTGTCGGGAACCGGCACGCTCCCCGCGCCGATCGCCAATCTGTCGGCGTCCTCGCTGGACTTCGGCAACCAACCGGCGGGGAGCACGAGCGGGCCGCAGAGCGTTACGCTGACCAACGCCGGGAGCGCGGCGATCAATATCACCGGCATTTCGATCGCGGGCTCCAACCCGGCTGAATTCGCATTCGCTCCCGCTGGCACCACATGCCCGGCGGGTGGAGGAACGCTTTCCATCGGAGCGAACTGCACCGTCGCAGTCCAGTTCTCGCCGGCGTCAGGTGGGCGCAAGACCGCGAGCATCAATTTCGCCGACAACGCTGCGGGAAGTCCGCAGCAGGTCGCTCTATCGGGCACGGCCACGGCTCCGCCGTCGCTACAAGTGTCTCCAGCCAGTCTGGCGTTCGCGTCGCAGAGTGAAGGGACGGTTGGCGCGTCGCAAACCGTCACAATCTCGAATACGGGTACGTCCGCCGCCGGGATCAGCGGGATCACCGTGACCGGAGCAACTGCAAGCGACTTCGCGCCAGGGACGCCGTGCGCGCCCAGCCTCGCTACGGGGAAAAGCTGTCAGATGACCGTGTCATTTAGTCCGGCGGTGTCCGCGCCGCCCGGCAGCCGATCGGCGACGCTGAACATTCCGGGAGGGAATCCCGCGACCGTTGCTCTGTCGGGAACGGCAACGCAAGCAGCAATCGCACTCCCGGCAAGCTTCGGTTTCGCGCCGCAGCTTGCGGGAGCGTCCGGAGTGGCGCAGCCCTTGATCGTGACGAATAGCAGCAGCGGGCCGCTTGCCGGCGCGCTGACGGTCACGTCCATAACAAAAACAGGAACGAACGCGGGCGATTTTGTGCTTTCCACGGACACGTGCACGGGCGCGAGCACTCCGCCGGGCGCAACGTGCGCGATTCAGGTCGCTTTCAAACCGATACAGGCTGCGACGTGCGGAGCGTCCCAGGGAGCACGAAGCGCGATGCTCGTCCTGGCCGACAACGCTCCGGGAAGCCCGCATAGCATCCCCCTTAGCGGCGCGGCGTCGGACTTTTGCATCGACACCGCACCGGGGCAGGGAGTGAGCGCGCCGATCACGGCCGGCCAATCGGCGACGTTCATGCTCGAGATCGATTCCTCAGCGGGATTCACCGGGAGCGCGACGCTCTCCTGCGCTGGCGCCCCGCCTCCGGGCGGCGTGCCTCCGGGCGCCGCGCTGCTGGGCGCTTGCGTTGTGAATACCACCCCGGCCACTACTCCCCCGACCGTCCAGATCAGCCCCGGCAATCCGGGACAATTTCAGGTAGTCGTAACTTCCACGGCGGGAGGCGCGCTGGTAATGCAGCGCCCCGGGAGACGGCAGTGGCCGGGCGCAAAGCGGTTTCCGTGGATTGCCGCGATCTGGATTGCAATTTTCGCGGCTTGGGGAATCGCGATGTGGATGTCCACGACGCGGAGTGCGGGAAAGCTAGCGCAGGCGGCCATGTTGTTGCTGGCGCTCTCGGTTGCGATGGCTGCGTGCGGAGGAGGCGATAGCGGACTTCCGGCAGCCCCGCCGCCTGGGCCGCCGCCCCTGGTCACTTACAAGATGGACGTCACCGCGACGGTTACCGTTCCCGGCCAACCTGACGTGATCAGGGACTACCGGTGGGACCTGACGATTCAGTGATGGCAGCCAAAGTTACGCGATTCGCGTGGCTCCGTGACTCGGTGGCAAGGCTTGAAAAGAGATCCTTCGGCGGACCAAAGTCGCCCGCCTCAGGATGACGACCCTGGTCGGGTCGTCAAAAGACTTTGATCGCGAGGTCGCGGGGATGGGATCCGGTAGGAATCAGCGTTGTTAGGATGGGTGATGGAATGTTCGCGCGGATGATGGCGAGTTCGTCCGAGGCGGTATCCACAACCACGAGAATGTCCCCGCCCGGAGTCATCTGGCTGGTGCGCGGGGCTTGGCCGACGGAAATTCGGCCCGGTGCGATTTGGCGCGTCTGAATCGCAACTGGCACCACGCGATTGGCCGCCGAGTCCGACACAAAAAGCGTTTGCGCGTCGCCGGTCAGAGTCGCGGCGGAAGGCGACATTCCGAGAAGCAGGAACTCTCCCACTTCGTTGGTCTCCGTGTTGACGATGAGCAGGCCATGGGCGTTGCCGGATGGAATGTAAAGTTCGCCGCCGTCCGGCTTGAGGATCAAGGCATCGGGCGTGCCGTCGAGCGCGAGATTGGCCAGCAGCACATTCCGCTTCAAATCCACCACGGAAATCTGATTGCGCGTGCCGGAAGTGACGAAAGCCTTCGAACCATCGGGCAGGATCGCGATCTGCTCGGGGTTGGGAGCGACCGGTACGACGGCGCGCGGAGCGAGCGACGCGGCATCGAGGATCGAGACGGTGGAATCGTCGCGATTGGATACGACGAGCAGCTTTCCATCGGGCGAGACGCGCGCGATCCAGGGTCGGCGTCCGGCACGGCCGCGGGCGACGATCTGGCGCGACGCGCAGTCGATGGCGAGCACAGTATTGGAGCCGGAAGCGGCGACGAAAGCGCGCGATCCATCGGCGGAAAAATCGAGCGCGTACGGCGCCGCGCCCACCGGAATGCGCGCGACCACCTGATTGCTCGTCACGTCGAGAACCCAGGCGTAACCGCCCGCGGAACTCAGCCCCCAGATTTCCTTGCGCGTGGGGTTCGCGCGGATGCCGCTGGGCGACGGGCCAACCGGGATCGTCGCGACCGGCGAGAGCTTCACGAGGTCCGCGGCTGTGACCGTGCCGTCGCCCGTGTTGCCAACGTACGCGAAAAGGTGCAACCCCGGGCGCAGAAAAGAGGGACGAAGTTCGAGCGCCACCTCGCGGACGGCGAGGCCAGTAAGAGCGAGGATCAGGATCAGCAGCCGGTAATTGAGGCGATATTTCAATTGAGTGTGCGGCCGAGGACGGCTGCGATCGCGCGGACTTCGCGCACGAGCTGATCGAACTCGTCGGGCAGGATCGACTGTGGGCCGTCGGAGAGCGCGTGGGCGGGATCGTGGTGGACCTCCACCAAAAGCCCGTCGGCGCCGGCGGCGACCGCGGCGCGCGAGAGCGGCAGCACTTTGTTGCGGCGGCCCGTGCCGTGCGATGGATCGACCACGATGGGAAGGTGGCTGAGCCGCTGGACCGCGGGAATCACGCTCAGGTCGAGCGTGTTGCGCGTGTGGTCGGCAAACGTGCGCACGCCGCGTTCGCAGAGGATCACCTGATAATTTCGCTCGGACATGATGTATTCGGCGGCCATCAGGAATTCGTCGAGCGTGGCGGACATCCCGCGCTTGAGCAGGACGGGCTTCCGCGCGTGGCCGGCGCGCTTCAGCAGCGAGAAATTCTGCATGTTGCGCGCGCCGATCTGGATCACGTCGGCGTACCGCTCGACCAGATCGAGCGATTCGTTGTCGATCGCTTCGGTAATGATGCCGAGGCCGAATTTCTCTCGGACGTCCGCGAGGATTCTCAAACCCTCCTCGCCGAGGCCTTGAAACGTGTAGGGCGAGGTGCGCGGCTTGTAGGCTCCGCCGCGAAAGAGGCGCGTGCCCGACGCGCGAATACGCTCGGCGATGGTGAACGCCTGCTCGCGCGTCTCGATCGCACAGGGGCCGGCGACCATGGCCACGGCCTTCCCGCCGAAAGTGACCTCGCCGGAGGGCGTGGGGACGCGCACGATCGTGTTCTCTTCCTTGATCTCGCGGCTCACGAGCTTGTCCGGCTTGCTGACCGGAATGCACTCGACGACGCCGGGCATCGATTCGAGGGAGCTGGTGTCCACGGGGCCGGTGTTGCCCGTGATGCCGATGGCCGTGCGTCCCGCGCCCGGAATCGGGTGCGCGCGAAATCCGAGCGCTTCGATCCGCTGACAGACGGCGCGAACTTGGTCCTCGGTCGCGTGCGATTGCATGACAACGAGCATGGACGGCTTCCTCGCGAGAAGGAGAAACGCAAAGTTTAGCGTATCAGCAGGTAGGGAGGCAAAGAAGACAGCTCGGAAGTGGAAGAGGTGAACGGCGAGCCCTTCCGAACGCCAATGGCGTCGCAGGAGTCGCTAACCTGGCGACGCTCACGAATGGCGGTGCAAAACGCGAGGCAGGGATCCTTCAGTGCGCGCGCGACGGGTGGGTTTGCGTGGACGTCGCTGTAGTTCCCGGCCTGACTGGGAAAGTAGTGTTTCCATTGGACCGGGTCGCGAGGACACCCGTCATTGTGCCGGGTACAACTATGACCGTCGCCGCATACCAGAACTTCTTACTCTTCAGAAAGTGGAGCTTCGGACTTGCCTCGGCCCGGCCGGACACCACCATGAGCGAGGTCACGAGCGCACTCACCGCAACGATTCTCTTGATATTCACCGCAAGCCTCCAATCTTCTGTTTGCCGATGGGAGCAAGCGTTGTTCCAATGGGTGCAGGGTGGGAAACCTGTGATTTCTAAAAGGGATGCAGCACGTTGGGGCGGTCGGAGCGCAGTTGCCGAATTCAAAATGGAACAACGGCCCGCGGAATCTTCCGGTAGTGGGAATGGCTTAAAGAGAATCTCGGAGTGCTGAATGCTCTGTGCGCTTGCGAGAAAGCTGTGAGACTAAGCAGAAGGAATCTTGGAGGCGCGGGGCGGGATCGAACCGCCGATAAAGGTTTTGCAGACCTTTGCCTTACCACTTGGCGACCGCGCCGCCGAGAACCAATCATAGCATCGCGCTAATCTGCCTTCCAGACCCTCTACCGGTAAGCATTGGACACGCCGCCTCGCGGGTGTATAGTACCGGCCCAGAAGACGGATCGAGCGGGCAGTTCGGTTGGATTCGAAGGGCCCTCTGGCACGGAAACCGCAACTCACCAGAATTTGAAGTCTTCCTCAATCTGTTCAACCACCAACAACTTCAAAAGGAGATTGCCGATGAAGAGGATTTTGATGGCCGCAATCGCGCTGGCCTGTATCACGGGCGGCAGCGCCGCCACGCTGCGCGCGCAAGACCAAACCGCGCCGCCCCCGAAGGTGCTGCTCATCATTCGCGAGATGGTGAAAGTCGGAAAGGGTGAGGCGCACGCGAAGAACGAGGCCGCCTTCGTAAGGGCCTTCGCTGCCGTTAAGGCTCCCGACCGCTATCTCGCCGTGACCACCATGAGCGGACCGAGTGAGGCCTGGTTTCTCGAGGGCTTTGATTCCTTCGCCGAGTGGGAAAAGACAAACAAGTACGACGACCAGCCGAAAGTGGGGGCAGCCGTCGGGCCGATAATGGAAAAGGACGCCGAGTACATCGCGGACGGAAACCAGACCGTGGCCACCTTCAACGAGAAATGGAGCTATCGGCCGGCCATGAACGTCTCCGAGATGCGCTATTTCGAAGTGGAAACGATTCGCTTGCGCCCAGGGCATGACAAGGATTGGGAAGATCTCGTCACGCTCTACAACGCCACCGCCGAGAAGATCAACATGGACGAGCACGACATCTTCTACGAGGCGCGTTACGGAGCTCCGGCGGGAACGCTCTATATCTTCACCCCGCGAAAGTCGCTTGCCGATCTGGACGCTGCCATGGGCGCGGGAAAGGCATTCCAAGACGCGCTCGGGCCGGACGGCCAGAAGAAGTGGGCGCAACTCATCGAGGCCACGATTGCAAACGACAACACGACTCTGGTCGAGTTCAGTCCCGAAATGAGCTTTCCGCCCGAAGCTTGGGTCAAGGCCGATCCGGATTACTGGAAGCCGAAACCCATGGCTGCTCCAAGGACTCCGGCGCCTGCAATGCCGAAGCCGGCGCCAGCGCCGGCAACAAAGAACTAGCCCTACTGCAAGCCGCAACGCGAGGCGGAGAGTTCTGCGCCGCCTCGCGGCAGCCAGAAGACGTCGTGTGCCCGCGTTTGCGCGTGCGGTGACTTTCCGATAAGATGATTATTGGACTCCCGGACAATCTGAGGGAATGGCGGAAGAACAACACCGCAGTAGCCTAATTTTCGACGCAGACGACGAGTACCGTCCGGAACCTCCCCCTCCACCCGAAATTCCCGCCTGGAAAGACGGCAGCATCCGTATTGGAATCCACACCTCCATCGCGGGAGATATCACCGGCGCGCTCGAAATCGCGCACGGTCTGGGCGCCAACGCGCTGCAAATTTTCTCGTCGAGCCCGCGGATGTGGGTGCGCGGGATCTCGCGAATCACCGATGCTGACGCTGCTCGATTTCGTGCGCGGCGCGCGGAGCTGGCCCTCGGGCCGCTCGTGATTCACTGCAATTACCTGATCAACCTCGCTTCGCCGAATCCCGTGCTGCGCACGCGGTCCATGCAGGCCTTCCATCAGGAGATCGTGCGCGCCGTGGCGCTCGGTGCGGACTTCCTTGTGTTGCATCCGGGGAGCGGGCAGGAGAGCGGGAGCGATGCGGCGGTGGCCGCGATTGCCCAGGCGCTGAAGCTGGCGGCGCGTGGGCTAAAGCTCGGCGACCTGCGGATTCTGCTCGAAAATACGGCCGGGCAGGGAAGCTCGGTCGGCTCACGGTTCGAGGAACTAAAGGCGATTCTGGATGCGTGCCCCGATTTGCCGCTCGGCGTGTGCATCGACACGGCGCACACGTTCGCCGCGGGATGGGACATCCGCACGCAGGCAGGGCTGGAAGGCGCGCTGGCGGATATCGATCGCACGGTCGGGCTGGGACGCGTGAGCGTCGTTCACGTGAACGATTCCAAGGTGCCGCTCGGGTCGCGCGTGGACCGGCACGAGCACATTGGGAAGGGCAAGATCGGTCTCGAAGCCTTCGGACGAATCCTGAATCATCCCCTACTGGCGGCGTGCGCGTTCATCCTCGAGACGCCGATCGACAAGCCGGGCGACGATAAGCGAAACGTAGCGGCGCTCTGGAGGTTGACGGGGCGCATGGTCCGGGCCTCGGGACCCGGCATGAAGCCGTGGCGGAAGAAGGCAACGAAGGAGCGTGGGGTGCGCTCCAGCGGGCGAAAGAAGAAAAGACCACGGGGGAAGTGAACTTGGCCGATTACGACTCGCAGCGAATCGAAACAAAGTGGCAGAAAATCTGGGAAGAGCAGGGCGCGTTCCGTGCCGAAGACGGCGACGCGGCGCGGCCGAAATACTATCTGCTCGAGATGCTGCCGTATCCTTCCGGCACGCTGCACATGGGCCACATGCGGAACTACACGATCGGCGACGCCGTGGCGCGCTACAAGTGGATGTGCGGTTACAACGTGCTGCATCCGATGGGCTGGGACGCCTTTGGCCTGCCGGCGGAAAACGCGGCCATCAAGAACGGCACGCATCCTCGCGATTGGACCAACGCCAACATTGAAGAGTTCCGTCGCGTGCTGCGGCGATTCGGCTTCAGCTACGACTGGCGCCGCGAACTTTCCACCTGCGAGCCAGAATACTACCGCTGGAATCAGTGGTTTTTCCTGCGCATGCTCGAGAAGGGAATCGCGTTCCGGAAGAAGAGCAAGGTGAATTGGTGCCCCGAGTGCGCCACCGTGCTCGCGAACGAACAGGTGATCGACGGATTCTGCTGGCGGCACGAAACCACGCAGGTCGAGCAGAAAGAGCTCGAGCAGTGGTTCTTGCGGATCACGCAATACTCGGACGAACTGCTCGAGGATATGACGCAGCTCGCGGACGGCTGGCCCGAGCGCGTCCTCGCGATGCAGCGGAACTGGATTGGGAAATCGCGCGGCGTGCGCGTCCGGTTCGACGTCGCTGGGATGAAGGACCGCAGCCTTGAAGTGTTCACCACGCGCGTGGACACGATCTACGGCGCTTCCGCGATCGTCGTCGCGGCGGGGCATCCGCACGTCGGGGCGCTGCTCGAAGGTGTGCCGGGGCGCGCGGCCATGGAAGCGCAGCTCAAAGCCATGCGCCAGAAAAGCATGCGCGCGGCGGATATCGCGACCGCCGAGAAGGAAGGATTTTTCACCGGTCGATTCGCGGTGAATCCGTTTTCGGGCGCGCAAGTGCCGATCTGGGTGGCGAATTTCGTCCTCGCGGAGTACGGCACGGGTGCGGTGATGTGCGTGCCTGCGCACGACCAGCGCGACTACGAATTCGCGGACAAGTACGGCCTGCCGGTGAAAATCGTCGTGCAGCCCGCGCAGGGCGCGCCGATCCGTGCCGATCGTATGAACGAGGCGTACACCGAGCACGGGCGCCTGGTGGATTCGGGGCCGTACACCGGTTTGACGTCCGATGCGGCAATCGAGAAGATGGCCGCGGACGCCAAGTCGAAAGACTTTGGCGAAGCGCAGACGACCTACCGGTTGAAAGATTGGGGCATCTCACGACAACGATACTGGGGCACGCCCATTCCTGTCGTGTACTGCAAGAATGACGGGATCGTTCCCGTGCCGGACGATCAATTGCCCGTGCGCCTGCCGGAAAATGTGGCGCTCACTGGGCAAGGCCAGTCGCCCCTTGCAAGCGTGCCGGAATTCGTCAACACGAATTGTCCCAAGTGCGGAGGAGCCGCGCGGCGCGAGACGGACACGATGGACACCTTCGTCGATTCCTCGTGGTATTTCTACCGCTACACCGATCCACAAAACGCAAAGGCGCCCTACGATAAGGCCAAAGTCGGCTACTGGTTTCCCATCGATCAGTACGTCGGCGGAATCACGCACGCGATCCTCCACCTGCTGTACTCGAGATTCTTCTGCAAGGTGATGCGCGATCTCGGGCTTGTAAAGCACGACGAGCCGATCGCGCGGCTTTTCACGCAGGGCATGGTGCAGAAGGGCGGAGTGGCGATGTCGAAGTCGCGCGGCAACGTCGTCGGCGCCATTGAGATGGCGGACAAGTACGGCTGCGATACGGGCCGAATGTACACTCTGTTCGCGGCGCCGCCGGAAAAAGACCTCGAATGGAGCGAGCAGGGAATCGAGGGATCGTCGCGCTTCCTGAACCGGGTTTACCGGCTGGTGGAGAAGCACGCGGAGAGGCTGCGCGGAATACCTGTCGATTGGAATGCGCGGACGGACTTCGCCACGGCGACGGCGAAGGAGAAGACGCTCGTCCGCAAGACGCACCAGACGCTCAAGCGCGTGACGAACGATTTCGAGGTGCGCTGGCACTTCAACACTTCGATCGCGCTGGTGATGGAGCTGGTCAATGAGCTTTACACACAGGAGCCGCTCGATCAGGAAATGTCGCCGGTGATCCTGAAGCGCGTGCTGGCCGTGATGGTGCTGATGCTCTCGCCGATGACGCCGCACATCGCGGAAGAAATGTGGGAGATGCTCGGGAATTCGGGCACAATCTCCCGGGCCAAATGGCCGGCGTACCGGGAGGATCTGACCAAGGAAGATCAGATTGAGATCCCCATCCAGATCAACGGGCGGCTGCGCGCGAAGATTCTGGTCGATGAAGGTCTCAGCGAGGAAGAGTTGAAAGAGCGCGCTCGGAGTGACCCACGCATCGCGCCTTTGCTGGCAGGCAAAGAGATCATCAGGATAGTTGTTGTGCCGAAGAAACTCGTTAATATCGTGCTCAGGTAACGAGCGGCTTTTTCGGAGGGGGGAATGAGAGGGATGCGACGGCGGGTTTGGTGCGCAGCAGTCCTAGTTTTGGCGATCGCGGCCTCGCCCGCTGCCCGCGGGCAACAGGGCTGGGCCGACGAACATTGGGTCGGCACGTGGAGCGCGTCGATGCAGGGGCCGGTGAATTTCGCGGGCCGCACGTCGCCGAGCGCGGGGTTCGAGAATCAGACGCTGCGCATGATCGTGCGCGCGACCATCGGCGGCCACCGGGCGCGCGTGCGAGTTTCGAATGCATACGGAGAGGCGGCGCTGACGGTGGGCGCGGCGCACATCGCGCTGCACCGGGCCGGAGCGGCCATCGTGCCGGCGTCCGATCGGGCGCTCACGTTTAGCGGGCGCGCTTCGATCACGATTCCGCCGGGATCCGAAGTGCTGAGCGACGCCGTCGATCTCGACGTTCCGGAATCGGGCGACCTGGCGATCAGCATCTACCTTCCCTCGAAGTCGGGCACTCCGACATGGCATTCGACCGGATTGCACACCACCTACATCTCCGGCGCGGGCGACTTCACGTCGACGGCCGATATCCCCGACGCAACCAAGCAGCCTGCGTGGTATTGGCTCAAGGGCGTGGATGTGACGGCGGCGCCAGGTACCGGGGCGGTGGTCGCATTCGGCGATTCGATCACGGACGGAGCGCGCTCCACGGTGGACACGGATTCGAGCTGGCCGAGCGAACTCGCGCGGCGGCTCCTCGCCCGGCCCGGGCATCCCGGTGCGCTGGCGGTGCTCAATGCGGGAATCAGCGGCAACCGGATATGGCATGACCAGATCGGCAGCAACGCGCTCGAGCGGCTCGGCCGCGACGCGCTGGGGCAACAGGGCGCCGAATACATGATCGTTCTCCTCGGCATCAACGACATCGGGTTCGCGAATATCCCGAATGTCGGCGCCGACCAGGTTGTGAGCGCGGACGATGTGATCGCGGGATTGCGCCAGCTCGTCGAGCGTGCGCACGTGCGCGGTATGAAGGTGTTTGGTAGCACGCTACTGCCTTTTGAAGGCGCGAACTACTTCTCGGCCGACGCTGAAGTGAAGCGCGTCGCGGTCAACAATTGGATCCGCACCGGCGGCGCCTTTGATGGCGTCATCGACTTTGAAACGGCGGTGCGCGATCCCGAGCATCCGACGAAGGTCTCGGCGGCATACGACAGCGGGGATCATCTGCATCCGAATGACGCCGGGTACAAAGCGATGGGAGACGCGATCGATCTTTCGTTGTTCTCCCAAAGCCAAGCTCACAAGAAACACTAACCAACGGACGCAGCGGCGGGGAGATAATGACGGCAAATAGCGGAGCGGCAGTGCAAAAAGAGCCCGGAGGAACGGTGAGCACGAAACGCGGCATCGTGGTCCTGGATTTCGGCGGGCAGTATACGCAGCTGATCGCGCGCCGGATCCGGGAACAGCAGGTGTTTTCGGCGATCCTTCCGTGCACGGCCTCCCTCGAGGAGATTCGCGCGCAGGAACCGGTTGGGATCGTGCTGTCGGGCGGGCCGAGTTCCGTCTACGACAAGGACGCCCCGGTTTGCGACCTGAAGATTCTGGAGCTGGGAGTTCCCATGCTCGGAATCTGCTACGGCATGCAGTGGTTGACGTACTCGCTGGGCGGAAAAGTGGAGCGCGCCGAGCGGCGGGAGTATGGCCGGGCCAAACTCAAAATTGAGCGCGACTCCAAGCTTTTTTCAGGCTTGCCAGGAGAACTGAATATCTGGAACAGCCACGGGGACCACGTCGTCGGGTTGCCGGCGGGCTTTCACGTGACGGGGCGCACGGACAACGCGGTTGCGGCGGTGGAGAATCCCGGCAGGAAATTCTACGGCGTGGAATTTCATCCGGAAGTGAATCACACCGATCGCGGCACCGAGATCCTCCAGAATTTCGTGTTCGGTATTTGCGGCGCGAAGCAGAATTGGAATCGCGCGGGATTCATTGCCGAGACCGTTGCTGCGATTCGCAAGCAGGCTGAAGGCGCGCGTGCGATTTGCGCGCTGAGCGGAGGAGTGGATTCCACGGTCGCCGCGGCGCTGGTCCACCGGGCGATCGGCGACCGGCTGACGAACGTGTTTGTCGACACGGGTCTGCTCCGCTGGAACGAGTTTCCCGACACGCTCGAAATGCTGCGCGAACGTCTGGGACTAAACGTGATCGGCGCGGATGCATCGGCACGCTTCCTGGGAAAATTGAAGGGCGTCACCGATCCCGAGCAGAAGCGGAAAATCATCGGTAGCGAATTCATCGCCGTCTTCGCCGAGGAGCAACGCAAACTTATTGCGGGAGCTCAGTCGGGCTTGCCGGTGAAGTTTCTCGTGCAGGGAACTCTGTATCCGGATGTGATCGAATCGGTGTCGGTGAAGGGGCCTTCCGCCGTGATCAAATCGCATCACAATGTCGGCGGATTGCCGAAGGACATGCCCTTCGCGCTGATCGAGCCCCTGCGCGATCTTTTCAAGGACGAAGTGCGGCAGATCGGGCGCGAACTGGGCTTGCCGGAGGAAGTTTTGATCAAGCACCCTTTTCCGGGTCCCGGCCTCGCCGTGCGGATCGTTGGAGAAGTGACGCCCGAAAGGCTCGAAACGCTGCGCGGAGCCGACGCCGTGGTCGTTGAAGAAATCCTCCGGGCGGGCCTTTACGACAAGGTATGGCAAGCGTTCGCCGTGCTGCTCCCAATTCGGAGCGTCGGAGTGATGGGAGATGGCCGCACGTATGCCGACACGATTGCGGTGCGCGTGGTCGATTCGCTGGATGCGATGACGGCGGACTGGTCCCGCCTGCCTCTCGAAGTGCTGGAAAAAATCTCGGTGCGGATCGTAAACGAGGTGCCCGGCGTGAACCGGGTTGTTTACGACATAAGCTCGAAACCGCCAAGCACAATAGAATGGGAATAGCGACGGACTCCTCGACTAAGAGGAGCAAGCGCGAAGTGGAGAGACACAAAACCCGTGCCGCCAGGTGCCTGGTAAAGGTGGACGGTGCCGCGGGGAGTGGCTACCGAAGGAACCAGTTAGCGGTTGGCCATTTTCTGGGCCATGTAGAGCAAGAGCCGGCGGTCACCCTCTTCGATGCGGCCGAGGAGCCGGCGAAAACGGCCCAGATAACGCGCGTCCTTACCACTACTGCCCCAGGCGATATCGTCCGCGCTCTTCCGTTTCGGAAGATTGGGGAGCACGGGCGGTTCTTCGCCGTCGTAGAATAGCTGGTAGAGCGGGACTTCCATGGCCCGCGCCAGCTTCTCGAGGGTCTCGATCGCGGGAACGGTATGGCCGTTCTCGACGCGCGAGATGTAGCAGCGAAGCAGCCCCGTGCGCTTTTCAACGTCGCCCTGAGAGAGTTTTTTCGTTTCACGTAGCAATCGAATGCGATCACCGATTATCATGGCGGGTATTGTCACATGGACCAGTGGCCGCTGCAAGAAAAAACTGAACGCGTCAAGATTTTTTTTCGTGTAACCGGATGCGAATGACGAACGTCCCAAAAAGTATGGCAGCCAGCGCCTCGGCGCTCGCTTTCCCCCTCGACCGCGGGGGGAAGAAGCAAGAGGACAGGGAACTGGTGTGCTTGGCGCAGACCGGGACGGAAGCGGCGTTCGAGGAGCTTATGCGCCGCCATCAGCAGCGCGTGTTTGCGCTCGTAGGCGGCATTTTGAGACGGCCGGAGGACGTCGAGGACGTCGCGCAGCAGGTTTTTCTGAAGGCGTACCTCGGCCTCAAGAAATTCGACCAGCGCGCGGCATTCTCGACCTGGTTGTACAAGATCGCGGTCAACGAGTGCTGGGATTACTTGAGGAAGAAAAAGGTCCGGCCGCTGGTGTATGAGGCGGATTTGTCCGAGGAGCAGGTGTCGCGGCTGGACGGGATCGTTTCGGCCGACCGCCCGCCGGAGGGCCCGAACGATCGCGCGGAAACGCGCGAAGTTCTCGAGCGGCTGCTCGCTGCGCTCCCGGAGCAGGACCGGCAACTCCTGGTGCTGAAAGAGATGGAAGGGTTTTCGGTGCAAGAACTGGCGGAGATTCTCAACTTGAACGTAAATACGGTTAAGGTGCGGTTGTTCCGTGCGCGGGGCCGAGTGATGGATGTCTACCGGCGGCGCGTCGGAGCCGGCGTGAAGACAGGCGCGGGGTCCTCCTCGCGCAGGAAGGAGTAGGAGTCATGGCAACGGACGCGGAGTTGCACAACACAGCATGCGCGAAGTACGAGTCGCTTCTGGAAGACTATCTCAGCGGAGAGCTGAGCGTCCCGGACGCGGAGAGCGCGGCGGAACATTGGAAGAGTTGTGCGGGTTGCCGCGAAGCTATCGAGCAGGCCGCTGCGAGCATCCGCTTGCTGCGGGCCGCGGGTCCTTGGCCCGATCCTGGCCCGGCATTTGCGCGCACCGCGATGGTGCGGATTCGCGCAGCCCAGGAGCAGGCCGCCGAACGCGCAGGCTTCTGGCAGCCGTTCGTGTCGGTCGGATGGAGATTCGCTGCGACGGCGACGCTGGCGCTGGGAGCCTTGCTGACATACAACGCAGGTTGGGGCAACCGCTCGCAACCCAATGTCGCGGAGGTGCGTCCTAATGTTGTGCACGACATTTTCTCTCCCGAGCCGGCTGGCGCGCCAGCCAGCCCGGATGAAGGTTTACTGACGGTGGCGGAGACGGCTCATGGAAACAACTAAGAAGCGCCGCCGCGAGGCGGCTGTGCTCTTTTTCGTAGTTTTCCTGCTGGGCGGGGTGTTCGGCGGCGTGGGTGACCATCTCTGGGACGCCCGGGTGCACGGAGAGCAGCTGGCGACGTCGAATGTGAAGGCAAGCCGCCAGCAGATCATTGCGGATTCGACGCATCAGCTTGAGCTGACGTCCGACCAGCAAAATCAGCTCGCCGCGATCCTCGAGAACACTCATGTCCGGTGGCAGGCCCTCTACGCGCCGCTCGACGCTCAAAAGGAAGCGATCCGGCAGGAAGGCCGGGCGCAGATTCGGGAGATGCTGACGCCGGAGCAGCAGGCGAAGTTCGACGCCATGATGCAGCGCTACGACGAGCAGCGGAAGAAGGACGCCGGCCGTTAGCAAGAGGGCTGGAAAATCCGCGCGCGAAGCGCGTGCATCTGGCCGCGACCGCTCGATTGACTGGCATACTGAGATTCCCGGAAGGGCATTCGCGCCCCGCTGAACCCCATGATCGAACGCCCCACTCCCGCACAAACGCCACCCGTTTCTCCGGTTCCCGCCAGATCCACAACGACGCCGACGATCCGTCTGGATGGAATTTACAAGACCTACGATCTCGGCGAAGTGCAGGTGCAGGCGTTGCGCGGCGTGTCGATGGAAATCTATCCCGGTGAATTCGTGGCCATCATGGGCGCTTCGGGTTCCGGGAAGTCAACGCTCATGAACATTCTGGGGTGCCTCGACAAGCCGACGAAGGGGCACTACTTTCTCGACGGGAAGGATGTTTCCGGGTTCTCGAAAGACGAGCTGGCGAAAATTCGCAGCCAGAAGATCGGTTTCGTATTCCAGCAATTCAATCTTTTGTCCCGCACATCGGCCCTTGAAAACGTCGAGCTGCCGACGATCTATGCTGGGGTCCCCATCGAAGAGCGCGCCCGCCGGGCGGAAGAGGCGCTCAAGCGCGTTGGTCTTTCCGATCGCGCGGGACATTTCCCGTCGCAGCTTTCAGGCGGTCAGCAGCAGCGCGTGGCAATCGCGCGGGCGCTGGTGAACAACCCTTCGCTCTTGCTCGCCGATGAGCCGACCGGGAATCTCGACAGCCGGACAAGCGTCGAGATCATGGACATCCTGCAACAACTGAACGATCAGCACGGCCTGACGGTCGTGATCGTCACGCACGAGCCGGACATCGCCCAGTACGCAAAAAGGGCCGTCGAATTTCGCGACGGCAAACTGAAAAAAGACGTCCAGATTCAGGATCGCTCGATTGCGGCGGAAGTCCTGCCCACTTTACCCACGCTCGATGAAGAAGATGACGCCGCAGCGGGAGGCACAGGTCCTTCATCGGGTCCCAACGGAAGCACGCCTCAGAAGTAGAAAGTTCTCGCCCGATTTCCCGACAGTTGAAAGTTTCAGGAAATGATCCGGGCCGACGTAGCGCGACTTCGCACGAGAAATCTGTCGGCTCGTCAGAACGGAATATCTTCGTCGGAGATTTCGGGGCTGGGCGCGGACGCTTCGTCGGGTCCGGGGCCTGCGGCTTCGAAGTCGGCGTCCGCCGACCGGCCGTGCCCCGCTCCGCCGCCCGCCGCAGCACCTGCGCCGGCGCCTGCTCCGGCAGCGGCGCCTTCGGCGCGTGACGTGAGCATGCGCATCTCATTGCCCACAATCTCGGTAGTGGTGCGTTTCTGGCCGTCGCGCTTGTCTTCCCACTCGCGCGTCTGTATTCGCCCTTCGATGAAAACGAGGTGGCCCTTCTTCAGATACTGTTGGGCGATCTCGGCGAGCTTACCCCATAGCACGATCCGGTGCCATTCAGTGCGCTTCTGACGCTCGCCGGCACGGTCTTTGTAGGTTGAGTCTGTGGCAATGGAAAAGTTGCAGACGGCCTGGCCGCCCGAGGTGTAGCGCGTCTCGGGATCGCGCCCGAGGCGCCCCACAAGGATAGCTTTGTTGACGGACATGCGCGGGAGTATAACGCAAAAGAAGGAGGCCGGCGGCTAGAAATTGGAAGCGGGTCAAAAGGCTCGGCTGCTGTTCCCAGTGCCGTGAGAGTCGAATCGGGAAGTCGAATCTGTTAGTATCCGCCCACGGTATTCAAATCCTTCCTGTGGAGCGGCGAATATGGCAAAGAAAACGCAGAATTTCGAAAATCACGCTAAGTTCGTCCCGGCATTTCATTTTGTTGCCGTGCCGATTTTTCTCATCAACCTTATCTGGTCGATCTACCGGGTGGTGCACGCCTTTTCCGCTGAATCCGTGATCGCTCTCCTGGTGGCGCTCGCGCTGCTGCTACTCGGGTTCAACGCGCGCCTTTTTGCGCTCACGGTCCAGGATCGCATCATTCGTCTCGAGATGCGGCTCCGATTGCAGCAGTTGCTTTCGGCGGATCTCCGTACGCGCATTCCGGAGTTCGAAGTGGGGCAGCTGGTCGCGCTGCGATTTGCGAGCGACGCGGAGTTGCCGGAACTGGCGCGCAAGGTTTTGCAGGACAAGCTCACGGACCGGAAGGTCATCAAGAAGTTGGTTCGCGATTGGCAGGCGGATTATCTCCGGGCCTAGCCGGACGCACAGAACTCTGGGCTAATTCCGCAGGTGGCGGACGTTACTCTGGAGGTCTAGCTCCCCAGCGTCAGTGAGTAGCGCGGGGTGTCGGTGCGGCGCCGATCTCGTGAAGTTTGGCTTGCGCGCGCTTCGCTTCGTCCGAACCCGGGAACCGGCGCTCGACTTCGCGAAGGTCGCGCGTGCCCGAGGCCTTCAGTCCGGTCTCGAGCTCAGCGAGCCCTTTCTTCAGCAGGGAAGCCGCCAGCTTGAAACTCTTGGGATAGTTCACCAGCACGTTGTCGTAGGACGCGATGGCGCCCTTGAAATCCCCCTGCGCGTATGCGACCTCTCCCAGATAGAACTGCGCGTTCGACGCAAGGTCGTTGGAAGGAAAGTTCTGGATGTAATCGGAAAATTCCTGGTGCGCGAGATCGTATTTCCCGCTGGTGTAATCGCGCAGAGCGTTCTGGTAGAGCGTGTCCGCGGATATCGGCGCCATTCCGCCCGTGGGAGCGTTTCCGCCTCCGGTAGCCCCGGGGTTATACGCACCGGTGGGAATTCCACCGCCGCCGGCAGGAGCGCCGCCGGAAACCTTCGCGTCGATGCTTTGCAGCAGGTTCTGGACATCGGTCAACTGCTGCGAGAGCTTTCCCACGCGCGCCTGGACGTCCTGCAAATTGTCCGACAGGCCCTGCGACTGCTGGGTCATCGTGTCGATGCGAGCGCCCGTGTTGGCCTGAACCTCCTGGACCGCCTTCTGAAGTGTGCCCATCTCTCCGCTCAGCTTGTTGACGGAATCGAGCGACTGCTGCACGAGCGTCTTCATGGAAGCATTGTTGCTGTCGATTGCGCTGCGCAGGTCCTGCTGCATTTGAAGTATCTGGGCGACCTGCTGCTGGAGTTCAATCATCTCCTTCGAGATGGCGCCCGCCGGCGCGGGCGCGAGAATCGTCCCGCCGAGAGCCCCGAAAAACATTGCCGCGATTACCAGCGTGAGCCATCGTGTGCGCAAAGGCGTATCTCCTTGGAATGGGCCGTCCGCTTTTCCCGGAGCAGCGGCACATCGACCACAGCCGGTGCTCCGGGCGCGAGTGAATTGTTAGTGAGCGAGGACGAAGTGGGCGCGGCGGTTCTGCTGCCAGCACGACTCATCGTGCTCGGTGCAGACCGGGCGCTCCTTGCCGTAGCTCACAGTGGTCATCCGGTCGGCTGAAATGCCGAGCGAGACGACGAAGTTCTTCGCGGAATCCGCGCGGCGTTGGCCGAGACCCAAATTGTATTCCGTCGAGCCGCGCTCGTCGCAATGGCCCTCGATCGACACGCGAGCCGCCGGATACGAACGCAGGAACTCCGCATCCTTGGTCAGCGTGGCGCGAGCGTCCGGTCGAAGATCGGATTTGTCGAGGTCGAAGTAAGCGTCCTTGACGTTCTGGTCGAAGAGGTCGCTCATGCTCGGCTGCGCGGGTGCAGCAGCGGCAGGTGGCGGAGGCGGTGCGTTCACATCCACATGCGCCGTGGCCGTTGCGCTGCCTCCCGGGCCGGTGGCCGTGATCGTGTACGTGGTGGACTGGACGGGATTCGCCGGAGTCGAGCCCTGCGGCGCGACCTTGCCGATGCCCGGTTCGATATCGAGGTCCGTGGCGTTGGTCGACGACCAAGAAAGCGTAACGGTCTGGCCGGAAGTGACCGTCGTCGGAGACGCGTTGAGCGTCACAGTTGGTTGCGCCGCAGGAACCGGGGGCGGCGCGGGCGGCGTGGCCGCCACTTTTTTCTTGCAGCCGCCGCTCACCGCGGCGATAGCAACCAGGCCGAACACTAGTGCGAGCTTGCGAAACGAACCGTCCTGCATGAAGTGCCTCCTTCGGCGTTCCCGCGAGGGCTTTGCGAGACCGCCGCACGTAAATTTATACCTATCGAACCGTTACTGCCAGATGAAACGGGTTGCGCCCGCATGTCTGGCAAAATTCATTCGCCGGACGCTCATTTCGACGACCAGTTGGGCGATTCGTTCTGCCCTTCAAATGTCAGCTCGTGCGGTTGGCTGCCGTCGGCCAGCATGGACCAGATCTGGCGCGTCCCGGTGCGCGTCGATTCGAAAACCAGGTGGCGTCCATCGGGCGCCCAACTCGGCCGCTCGTTGCGGCCCTCGTCTTTCGTCAGCTCCACTAGTTGCCGGGTCACAATGTCCATGGCGTAGATATCGTAATTGCCGCTTGGGCGCCGCCAGCTGAATGCGATCAATTGCCCGTTCGGCGACCACGCCGGATCGATCACATAGCCCATGTCCGGCAGGTCGATCTTCTCGACGTTCGAGCCGTCCGAGTTCGCAAGATAGAGGACCGGCGAGCCCGCGCGGTCGCTCACAAATACCATTTGGTTCCCGGTTTTCGGATTCCATGTCGGCGACGTGCTGACTCCGGCCGCGAACGTAATCCGCCGCAGATGCGCGCCGCCCGAATCCGCCACGTAAATCTCGGGGTCGCCGTTCTGGCTCGACATGAAGGCGATCTCCGAGCCGTCCGGCGACCACGCCGGCGAGCTGTTCGTCCCCCGGAAGCGCGGGAACGCGATCAGCCGGCTGGACACGGTCGAGTAGATGCAGATTTGAGCCGACGTGACGCTACGAAATGGTTCGTAGCACGTGAACGCGATGCGCGTCGCGTCGGGCGACCATCGCGGCGTGAGCGAGATCGATCGCAGGTGCGTGATCTGTTGCTGGTTCGCGCCGTCGTAGTCCATCACCCAGATTTCCTTGTTGCCGCTCCGGCTGCTGACGTAGCCGATCTTCGTCTGCGCGACGCCGGGCTGGCCGCCGCTGAGGACGCCGATGATATCGTCCGCGAACTGATGCGCGAGGCGGCGGGCATCCGCGTCGGTGACCGCTCCGCGATAGATCTTCTGTAGCGCGAGGGGCGCCGCGGGATTGTGCACGTCGGAGAGGAAGCCCGCAAAAGCGAGATTCGTGCCATCCACCGTGAGGTTGCCGTACGCGACCATGTAGGCGTTAGCCGGTGCGGCGGACCAATCCTGCGCTTTCAAGTCGCTCGGTTGGCTCGGCACTTGCACCGGATAAAAGCTCGGGCTGACGAGGTCGAGAATTCCGGAATAGTTGAGATCCCCCCACAGTACATCGTGAAACGTCTTTGCCATGGGCTGCGCATCGGCCGAGCGGGCGGGCGTGTCGGGCACGGCGACGCGCGCCTTGGTGACACCGAGGCCGGTGCCCGTCTTGAACCAGTCCTGCGCCGTGGCGGGTTGCGCCAAACAAGCGCCGAGAATCGCGATCCCCGCGAGAAGGAACAACCGAGTTTTGCGTGATCTTGTCATCAGAGCGTCAGCGGTGAAAGTCAAACCAGAACTCCACGTTCACGTTCGAGCCGCTGTACTCCGGCGGCAAGGGATTGAGCTTGCTCGATTCGCGGACCGCGCGAAGCGCCGAGCTGTCCACCGAATAGTTGTTGCTCGAATGCGTGACTTGGACATTGGTGATCGTCCCGTCGCGAAGAATCGTAAACGTGACAATCACGCGCGGCGCGTACCCCACGCTTGGGTCCACGCTTGACTGCAACCAATTGCTGCTGATGCGGCGCTGCACCGCTTCGACGTACCACGAGAAGCGCGAGCCGAAATCGCCGCCCGATGTGCCGGTGAACCCGAGTCCTGCCTGCGTCGTTCCGGCGCCAAGCGCAAACGACGTTGTTGGAATGCTTGGAGTGCCGCCACCGCCGTAGGGAATCGCGTTCGTCGGTGGAGGCGTGGGATTCTCGAGCACCTTCGACGGACGCGTCACATACTTGGGCGGCTTGTTGCGCTCGAATTTCGGGATCGGTGTCGCGTCCGGAGGAGGCTTGGGAACCGGCGCAGGCTCGGACTTGAACAGGCCCTTCGATTCATCGACCACGCGATTCGGCGAGACAACGTCCGGCTGCGGCAAGGGAATCGCGGGCATGCTCCCGACGACGCCGACCGTGATCGAGCCGCCCGGCCCGCCCCAATCGCGTTCCTGAGTGGAAAAGAATGCGGAAATTACGGCCAGCGCGGCGAGCGTGGAATGCAAAATCAGCGAGATGTAGAGAAATCGCTTGAGCGCGTCGTCCTGTCGAATTGCAGCGAGGGCTGTCATTTTACCGTGCCTGCGGCCGCTCGCTGAGCGGCTGCGTCACCACGCTGACGTTCTGTATGCCTGCCTGACGCAAAGCGTCCACCACGGTGGCCCAGCTCCCGAACGGAACCGTCTCGTCGCACCGCACGTAGACGGCCTGATGCTTTGCGTCCTTCGACTGGGCAATGATCTGCTGTCCCAGATCGTGAATGTTTACCGGCTTGTCGTTCAAATAGACGCGCTGGCCGCGATCGATGGTCACCACCATTCGAACTTCGGTCAGTTCTTTCACAGTTTTCGTCTTCGGGACGTCCACTTCGATGCCGGATTGCAGGATCGGCGCGGTGATCATGAAAATAATCAGCAGCACTAGCACGACGTCGATGAACGGCACCATGTTGATGTCGGAGAGCGACGTCCCGGACTGGCGTTCCACGGAAGGCATTGAAATACTCTACGAGTTGTAGAGCGTCTCCACTTTCGCCACGAATTCCGCGGCGAAATCGTTCATCCGGGAGGCGAGGCCGCGGATGCCTTGAAGGTAGTGGTTGTAGGCGATGAGAGCGGGAATCGCGGCGGCCAGCCCCGCGGCCGTGGTCACCAAAGCTTCGGCGATGCCGGGCGCGACGGCGCGCAGGCTCGCTGCACCCACGTCGCCGAGACCCGCGAATGCGTCCATGACGCCCCAGACCGTCCCGAAAAGCCCGATGAAGGGCGAGACGGAGGCGATCGTCGCAAGAGTCGACATCCCTTTTTCAAGTCGCCGCACTTCATCGCCAGCGGCGACCTGCATCTCGACGCCGACCGCGTTGGCGTTCCTCAGCTTGGAGACGGCCACTCCGCCGCCGCGTGAGCCCGCTACGCCGATCTGCGCTTCCAGCTCGCGATAGCCGGCAGCGTAAACCGCAATGAGAGGAGTGCCGCCGGCGCCCGCGCGAAGCGTGTTCGGGTCGGAAAGGGCGCGGCCGGAGCGAAACATCTGAAAGAATTTCGCCGTTTTCCCTTCGAGGCCCCGGAACTGCGAGTATTTTTGAAGAATCAGAGCCCAGGAAAAAACGGAAAGGATCAGCAGAAGGCCGAGGATGACGCGCGCCACGCCACTCGTCTGTTCCAGAAGAGTGAGCGGGTTGGCGAAAAGAAGAAGCGCCGGACCGGAAATTGTTTTTCCCTCAGAAAAAGATTTTCTCGCCGGGCAAAACTACCGTAGCACACGCAATCCTGAGATTCAAACTTATCGGATGCACAAGCGAAAACCGGTGCTGCCTGACACGACACAAATAAAGCCTGAGATTTGTGTAGGCGTGCCGTTGCATCTGTGCTACTTTTTTCGCGTGAAGCGCGGATTTCAATCCAGCCCGTTTCAATTCCATATCTCTCCATACAAGTTTTTTCGGCTGCTGAACTACACGGCTAGCTACTTCTAGCCGCATTTCGCCACGCGAACACTCATCCGGCACGGGTGTTTTCAAATTCAACCCTGCACCAAGGAGAGATCATGAGCGCGTCTGCGACACGTTCGGAAAGTCCGATCACGGATTTTGTGAAACATCACTACCGCCATTTCAACGCCGCGGTGGTGATCGACGCTTCGGAGGCGTACGTGAAGCACCTCTCGAGCGGCGGCAAAATGTTCGTCACCCTGGCGGGAGCCATGAGTACCGCTGAACTGGGACTCTCGCTCGCGGAGATGATCCGCCAGAACAAGATCCACGGTATCTGCTGCACCGGCGCCAATCTGGAAGAAGACGTTTACAACCTCGTCGCGCACGACCACTACAAGCGCGTCCCGCACTACCGCCACCTCACGCCGCAGCAGGAGGTGGAGCTGCTGAACCAGCACCTCAATCGCGTCACCGATACGTGCATCCCGGAAGAGGAAGCCATGCGGCGGATCGAGCGCGTCGTGATGGAGGAGTGGTGGGCCGCCGACCGCGGTGGGCAGCGATTCTTTCCGCACGAGTATCTTTTCAAGGTTTTGCTGTCTGGAAAATTGAAGCCTCATTATCAAATCGACCCGAAGGACAGCTGGATGATGGCTGCGGCGGAGAAGAATCTGCCGATGTTCGTGCCGGGCTGGGAGGATTCCACGCTCGGCAACATGTTTGCCGCGCAGGTGATCGGCGGCAAGGTCAAAAGCGCCACCACTGTCCGCGGGGGCGTGGAATACATGGTGGAGCTCGCTCGCTGGTACACCGAGACGGCCACGAAGACGCCTCTCGGCTTCTACCAGATCGGCGGAGGCATCGCGGGCGATTTTCCCATCTGCGTTGTGCCCATGCTCCATCAAGATTTGCGCCGGGAAAACGTGCCGCTCTGGGCGTATTTCTGCCAGATCAGCGATTCGACCACGAGCTATGGCTCCTACTCCGGCGCCGTGCCCAACGAGAAAATCACGTGGGGCAAATTGGGCGTGGATACGCCTCGATTCATCATCGAATCCGATGCGACCATCGTCGCGCCGCTGATGTTCGCGTACGTTCTGGGCTGGTGACGATGCGCGCCTAGCCGGCGGCACCGCCTTCATGCAGCACCCAAAGCCATAAACCTTGCCGTGCTTGCAATACCGCGCGCCGGGACGCACCGTCGTATTCCGTTCTAGCGCCTGTGCTAGACTCCGCCGTTGACGATGAGCAAAGCGGGTGAGCGCGTCTTCCTGTCCGCCGAGTGGCGCGATCTGGTGATGCTGAATTACGAGGTGGACCCCGCCCTTCTGAAGAGTTACGTCCCGCGCGGCACGGAACTGGACGCGTTTCAGGGGAAAACGTTCCTCAGCCTCGTCGGATTTCGCTTCCTCCGCACGAGGCTCTTTGGAATTCTCCCTCTTCCTTTTCACACCAATTTCGACGAGGTGAACCTGCGCTTTTATGTGCGCCGCCGGCTGCGCGGCGAGAACCGGCGCGGCGTCGTCTTCATTCGTGAAGTCGTGCCGAAGCACGCCATCGCGCTGGTGGCGCGCCTCGCTTTCGGGGAGAACTACAGCGCGCACCGGATGCGCCACACCATCAATACGATCGAGACGGGCAAGATGGTTCAGTATGAATGGAAGTTAAAAGGGGATTGGTGCGCGATGGATGCGCAAGCCTTGGGAGCGTCTGTCGAACCGCAGGAAGGGAGTCTCGATCAGTTCATCACCGAGCACTACTGGGGATATGCCGCGCGACGCGGCGGCGGGAGCCTTGAATACCACGTCTCGCACGTGCCATGGCGCGTTTGGCCAAGCAGGAGTGCTGGATTTGTCGGGAACGCCGACTCGCTCTATGGACCCGACCTCGCCGCCATCCTGCATCGCCCGCCGGACTCGGCATTTGTCGCCGATGGCTCGCCCGTTCTCGTCTACACCGGTACGCCCATCGCGTGAGCCAACTTCATTCTTTGTCCTCAATTTGAAATCGGCGGCCTTTGTCATCCGCAAACTCGATGGATTCGAGCAGAGGCGCGCCTGAGTATGCGGCCGCCCGTTGTGCTAGACTTTGAAGTTAGCGATGAGCAAAGCGTTCGATATCGCGATCGATTCGCTCGCGGCGCCGGCGCCGCCTTCTTTGCCCAGCGCGCCGCAGACGAATTGTCATCCCGAGAGCGATCCCAGCCCGAGGGATCTCTCCTCGATTGCCTTGAACGGAAAGAGTTTCTACATCGAGACGTTCGGCTGCCAGATGAACGTCCACGATTCGGAAAAAGTTGCGGGCGTTCTGCTCGAACGCGGCTATCGCGCCGCGGAGAATTCCGCGCAGGCCGACTTGATGCTCTACAACACCTGCTCGATCCGCGAAAAGGCCGCACAGAAGGTCTTCTCGCGCCTCGGCGAGTGGCGCTTTACCTCGCAGAGCAAAATCATCGGCGTCCTCGGCTGCCTGGCGCAACAAGAGGGCGATGAGATCTTCGAGCGCGCCCCGTGGGTCAGTCTGGTGTGCGGTTCTGCGAGTTACCGGAAGCTTCCGGAACTGGTGGCGGAGCTTGAAACGGGCGGGCGGCGCGTGATGGGCCTCGACCTCGACACCGAAGAAACTTTCGAGACGGAAATCACGCGGCGCGATAATCCGTTTCGCGCGTACCTGACGATCATCGAAGGCTGCGACTACGCATGCTCCTATTGCGTCGTGCCGCACACGCGCGGGCCGGAGCGCAGCCGGCCGAGCGAATCGGTTCTGTCCGAAGCGCGCCGGCTTGCCGATGCGGGCTATACCGAAATCCAGTTGCTCGGCCAAACGGTGAATTCGTATCGCGATCCATCCCCGCGAAAGCTGAGTTTCGTCGAACTGTTGCGCGAAGTCGCCGCCGTGAACGGAATTCGCCGCGTGCGATTCACGACGTCGCACCCGAATGATTTCCATCCCGAAATTGTCCATGTGATCGATGAGACGCCCGAGCTTTGCGACCATATCCATCTGCCGGTGCAGTCCGGCTCCACGCGCATCCTGCGCGCCATGCGGCGCACGTACACGCGGGAAGAGTATCTCGAAAAGATTTCATGGATTCGCGCGGCGCGCCGCCCGATCAGCGTGACCTCCGACTTCATCGTCGGCTTCCCGGGCGAGACGGAAGAAGATTTCGAGGAGTCGGTGACATTGCTCGACGCCGCGCAATACGACGGCATTTTCGCGTTCACCTATTCGCCGAGGCCGAACACGACGGCAGCCGCGATGGCCGATGCCGTCCCCGAAGAGCAAAAGGCGAAGCGCCTCGCCATCCTGCAAGAGCGGCAGCGCCAGATTCAGTCCGAGCGCAATGAAGAACTCGTTGGCGAGGCTTTCGAAGTGCTCGTGGACGGCCGCCACTCCGCGCGCGCGCAGTGGTCGGGACGCTCGACAAGCAACCGCATCGTAAATTTCACTTCGCCGCATGAAAATCTTCTGGGACAATATGTACAGGTGCGAGTGACGCGCTCGGGCCCGTACAGTCTCATTGGCGAGCAGTTGGTCTGAGGCAACGGAGGCCACCATGGAACTCGAGGTCAAAATCCGGGGTTTGATGATGGACCCCGTGACCAACATGCCCGTGGTTGTCCTCAAGGAAGCGCAGGGCACCGGCATCCTCCCCATCTGGGTCGGCGTGTACGAAGCCAACGCCATCGCCCTCGAAATCGAAAAAGTTCAGACGCCCCGCCCCATGACGCACGATCTCCTGAAAAATGTTCTCACGGGCCTCAACGTTCACGTGCAAAAAGTCGTCGTCTCGGATCTGAAGGACGACACGTTCTACGCGCTGATCTGGATGGAGCGCGACGGCCAGACGATGTCCATGGATTCCCGCCCCAGCGATGCGCTGGCGCTCGCGCTGCGCCTCGATTGCCCGATTTTCGTTGAAGACCAGGTGCTGAAGAATTCGAAGATGGCCGGCGGCATCGTCACCGAGAAAAGTTCCAACGAAGAGTTGCGCAAGTGGCTCGAGGGTCTGAACGACGAGGATCTCGGGCGCTATAAGATGTAGTTGTTCGCAGCTTGCGACGGGTGCCTCGTGATGTACCGCCTCCCGAATCTTTCCCGTGAATAGACGATCTTCGATCGGAGCGCTCGTCCTCCCCGTAGTTGCGGTCACGATCCTCACAACTCTTTCGGTCGTCGCGGCGCAGGAACCGGCGGCGATTCCTGTCGAAAACGAATTCCACCATCACGTCGTACTCGATAATTCCTACGTGCGCGTTCTGTTCGTCGAGATTCCCGCGCACGAATCGACGCTCCTCCACCATCACGAACTGCCGTACGTTTCCGTCCCGCCCGGCGGGACGGACGCCGTGAGCGTGCCGGCTGGCGCTCAGCAGGGAAGCAGGCCGTTCAGAGTTGGTTATGCGCCCGGCGGCATGTCGCACGCGGTCACGAACTCCGGCGATAGAACGCTGCGAAACGTCGCGATCGAGCTCGTTCGTCCGCAGGGGACGATTCGAAATCGCTGCACGGCCGTGGTAAAAGACCAGCCGCTCGAAGATTGCGACATGCCCAAGTCGGGAGCGGCGCCAGGTCCATCGCACTACGCGGCATTTGAAACCGGAGAAATCCTCGTCGAGTATTGGGAGCTCCCGCCGAATTCCGCTGCTCCGCCGATGGACGACCGCATGGACATGCTCGTCGGAAATTTGACCGGCGTTTCCGTCACGTCCTCTTCGGGAGTCGATTCCGCGAAGGCGCTGCGAGGCGGCGTGCTCTGGATTCCTGCTGGATCAAAGCCCGTGTTCAAAACCAGCGCTGATACCGGCGGACATTTCATCACAATCACATTCAAGGATAGCGGGTCCGCCGCGCACTAACAGGCTGCTGAAGAAGGCTTGATTTTGGAAGGGCGGGGTTTTAACCCCGCCGTAAGTCGCTCGGTTACTTCAGGGGTTTCAACCCCTGAAGCCTTCTCGGGGGCTTTTCCAGCACCCTGCTGGCGCAGCGTCAGACGAGCCCGCGCTTCGAAAGCAGTCGGATGGCTATTCCCGCCAGCGAATCCTGAAATGCGTGTTGCATCATTCCGGGACGCAAGCTCTTGCGGATCACCGCGAGAGTCCCGAACATCGCGCCGTACACGCCGATCGTCACGGCTCCTTTCCATCCCTGGTAGGTGTGCGCCATGCCGAAGACGACTGCTTGCAGCGCGACTGCAATTTCGATCCGTCCGGTCAGCGCGAGGAATTGCCGCTGAAGATATCCGCGAAACATGATCTCTTCGCAGAATCCCGCCGTCACGGCCAGGGCGAGGAAGCCGATCATCTCCCGCGTGTTCTGCGGCACAAGAAGCTTCATTGCGCGAAGTTGGTCCGGGTTGTCGCCCAACGAAAAGCGCAGCGTCCCCAAAACCATCAGCACCACGAGCCAGAATACAAACGCCACGCCGATGTCGCGCAACGGTTCCCACCATCGCGTCCACGCCCCGCCGACGATGTCTCGCAGGCGCTTTCCTGCCGGACGCAGGCCGAGCAGCCAGATGTATCCGACCATGGCCCATTCGAACGCGACGGAAACTGCATAGAGCCGCAAACGGCCGCCGTGCGGCACGGCCGGCGCGTGCCCGATCCGGCGAACGTCCAGCGCAGCGAGGCCGATCACGACGAGCAGGAATACGACGGTGTGCCACAATGGCGCGATACGGTCGCGGTCGCTCGGTTGCGGTGATGCGGTTGGCTGCGTCGCCATTTGGTTCCTACAAAAAGCGAGTGTAGCAAGGGGTTTGCCCGGCCCGCCGTCAGATTTCGCTTGCGTTGCCCACGCCAGACTAGGTACATTTGGCGCTACGCATAGTGGCGAAAGGCCTGTGTGGTTCTACATATAGGCCCGCGGTTGCCACACGGGGAGCGAGGGCAAGCGTTTGACCTGCGTCCTGGCAGTTGCCAATCAAAAGGGTGGCGTCGGAAAGACCACTACATCCATCAATTTAGCCGCCGCGCTCGCGCTCAAGAAGAAGAAGACGCTTCTGATCGACCTCGACCCGCAGTCGAACGCCTCGATCGCCTTTTTCTCGTCCGACGAAATCCAATCCACGATGTACGACGTCTTCGCCGAGCATCCCGCGGAGATGGCCAAAATCATCCGCCCGACGAAAGACCCGAATCTGTTCGTCGCCCCGGCGCGCCTCGCGCTCGCCAGGCTCGAGCAGCAGATGGCGGGACAGTTCGACGCGCCGTTCAAGCTGAAAGACGCGCTCGCGCCCGTGCTGAAGAATTACGACTACATCGTGCTCGATACGCCGCCCGCGCTCGGCATTCTCACCGTGAACGCTTTGGTTGCGTCCACGCACCTGCTCGTCCCGATCCAGGCGGCCTACTTCGCGATCGAGGGAACCGACGACCTGCTCGAGACCTACGGCAGAATTCGCTCCCGCCCCAACCCGGATTTGAAGGTGCTCGGCGTGGTGATCACGCTCTTCGACAAGCGCACGAACATCTCGCGCGACACTCACGAGCAGATTCGCGCCACGTTCGGCAACGCGCTCTTCCGCACGCGCATCTCCAAGAACGTCCGGCTCGAAGAGAGCCCTGCGTACAAGGAAACCATCTTCGCCTATGCGCCGAAATCTTCCGGCGCCGAGGAATACAAAAAGCTCGCCCAGGAGGTTATACAACGTGTCGAAGAGGATCGGGTTGCCCGTCACTCTCAAGATGCGGCATGACGCGCATTACGTCGAAACTCTGACCAGCTTCAGCGGGGCGTCAATCGGGCGCATGATCCCGATCGACAAGATCCGGCCCAACCCCGATCAGCCGCGCAAGAATATCGGCGACATCCGCGAGCTCGCGGATTCGATTCGCGAAAAGGGCGTGCTCGAACCGCTGCTCGTCCGCTACATTCCGCGTGAGGATACCTACTACATCATTTCCGGCGAGCGGCGCTTCCACGCCTCGCAGGCCGCCGGGCTACACGAGCTCCCGTGCATCGAGAAGATCGCGGACGACGCGGAAACGCTCGAGCTCGCCTTGATCGAAAATCTCCAGCGCAAGGACCTCACCGCGTTCGAAGAAGCCGACGGATTGCAGCGCCTCGCCGATCAATTCGATTACACGCACGACGACATCGCCAAGAAAATCGGCCGCGCCCGCTCGTCCGTTACGGAGACGATGTCGCTGCGCGTCATTCCGGACGATGTCCGCCGCGCCTGCGTGGAGAAGGGAATTGTTTCGAAGTCGCTGCTGCTTCAGGTGGCGCGCCAGCCCAGCGAACGAAAGATGCACGATATGGTGCAGCGCATCGTGCAGGGCGGGCTCACGCGCGACGAAGCGCGCCAGGCTCGCAAGGACGAGACCGAATCCGCGCCCCGGCCTCAGCCGTTCGTCTTCGACTACCAGCCCGAGGACGGCTCGTTCCGCGTGCGCATGCAATTCCGCAAGAGCCACGTCAGCGACGAAGAGCTTGCAGCCGCTCTGCGCATGGTCCTGCGCCAGATCGAGTCCGGCTCCATATCCTCCTCCGCCGCCTAGCCAAGGGGGTTTTCGTAGGGGCACGATATATCGTGCCCGGCAAACATCCTTGGCGCGTTGCTGCCCATGTGCGCATGGTCCTGCGCCGTATCCAGTCCGGGTTCATCTCCTCCTCCACCTCCTGAGCGTTCTTACCGGGACTGTCGTCCCGAGCGGGGACCCGCGCGGTTTTGTTTTGCGCCTCGTTCTGTGAGGCGCGCGGGACGGAGCGAGGGATCTGCTTTTTCTTCAGCCGCGGCGACTCGCGCTGGTATCAATTCGAGTGCGGTCGGAACTCAATTTCTTTTCGCGCCCGTGAGCGAGTAATAAATCGTCTCGATGAACGCATCCGAATTGACGAACGCCCCCGAATACTTCTGCCACGGCGCCAGAATCTTTTCCTGTTTCATTTGATCGAGCGTCTTGTGGTCTTTCAAGGCCTGCGCCACCACCGCCGACGTGTCCTTCATCATCTTGGTGTATTCGCGGACGTCGTCCAAACTCGCGGCTGCTCCGTGCCCGGGGATCACTTTCACGTCCGCCGGAAAGTCGGCGCTCGCCTTTTCGCACGCGGCGATCATCCCCTGCACGCTTCCGCCGGAGTTCACATCGATGAACGGAAATCCGTACCGGATGAACTCATCGCCCATGTGCACCACGTTGCTTTTGGTAAAATACACCACCGAGTCGCCATCCGTGTGAGCGCCCGCGAAATGGATCACGCGAATCTCTTCGCCGTTGAAGTGCAGCGCGATGTGGTCGTCATACGTGATGATGGGCAGCGCCGCCTTGGGCTGGGGCGGCGACTGGAATTTCAGCGCCCCTCCGTTGCCGCCCGTGCTGCCGTTCTCAAGCCGCTTGCGCAGGTTCTCCTGCGCGATGATCGTCGCGCCGCCGGCGGCGTACGCCGCGTTCCCGTTCGTGTGGTCGTCGTGATAGTGCGTGTCGATCACGAAGCGCACCGGCTTGTCCGTGACGCCCAAATTCTTGAGCGCCGCACGGATCTTGTCCGCCAGCGGCGAGTACTCCGTGTCGACGATGAGTATCCCGTCTTCGCCCACCGACGCGGCGATATTGCCGCCTGCGCCTTCCAGCATGTAGACGTTGCCGGAAACCTTGGTGGCCTTGATTTCAACCTTCGAGAAATCCGGCGGTTGCTGGGCCGCCGCCGCAAAGGGCAATAGCAAGAGTGCGATCAGGCAGAGTTTGCGCATGTGTGTCCTCGCTCGGTGAAGCGCCGGGATTCTACCACCAAAACCGCGGCCCTCGCCGCACTTCGACCTGCAAACCCCTGCGCGTCGGAAGGCGGCGCCGGCGTGGTTCCGGCACCCGATTTCGCAAAGTCTCCCCCTCCTGCTATCCTAGTCCCCGCGATGGAACTCACTCCTCAACAGGCCGGCGTTCTCGAGCGCCTGCATTCGCGCGGATTCGAGATCGTCGCGTTTCCGATGTACGAAAGCTATGTGGGCATTCGCAAGGGCCAGGTCGGAGCGCTGCTCGCGCCGGCGGGTTCGGACGGCTTCAAGCTCTATGGCGAGCCCTCATACCTCGTCGCCGGTGGCCTGAGCGCACGGCTGATTCAGTCGGACGGCCACTGGTTCGTGCGCAAGAAGGACAAGCTCGAAGTCACGCCCGAGCGCACCGCGGAGCTGGACGCCTTCGCCGCCGAGCTGGTGAATACTCTCCTGCCCGTGGCATAGCAAACTCTTTCGATCACCATTTCCGCACTTATCTCCGCATAAGAAAACAATATTGGACGGGCGCGCGTCGCAATCCGTATTCTTTTCGTGGGAGCGAATCGCATGTCGCGCGACGAACACGCAGACCAGGCCGGCACCTCGGATATTCACGAGCGCGTGAGCGCGCAGTTCGGCGCGGCCGCCGCCAACTACTCGAGCAGCCTCACGCACAGCGATCCCGAAGCGCTCCGCAAAGTCGTCGAGCTCGCGCGCCCGAAATCCACCGACATCGCGCTCGACATCGCCACGGGCGCGGGACACACCGCGCTGGCGCTCGCTCCTCACGTCGCTAAGGTGATCGCGTACGACATGACCGAGGAAATGCTCGCCGAGACTCGCCGCAACGCTGCCGCGCGCGGCCTCGCGAACGTCTCGACGCAGCAGGGAATTGCCGAGTCGCTGCCGTTCCCGGACGCAACCTTCGACATCGTCAGCGTCCGCCAGGCGCCGCACCACTTCACCGATGTTCGCGCCGCCGTGCGCGAGATGGCGCGCGTGGCAAAGCCCGGCGCGCGTGTGATCGTCATCGACAGCACGGCGCCGGAAGACGAGTCGCTCGAGCGTCAGTGGAATCACATCGAGAAGCTGCGCGACCCGTCGCACGTGCGGAATTATCGCCCGAGCGAATGGCGCGAGATCGTCGCCGCGGCAGGATTGAAAATTGTGTTCGAGGAACTCGGCTCGGCCACGGAGAAAGGCCGCCCGATGGACTTCTCAGCGTGGATTCGGCGCATCAATACGCCGCCGGCCGAGGCCGCGGAAGTGACGCGTCTATTTCGCACGGCGTCGCCCGCACTAGCCGAAGCGCTGCGCATCGAAACAATCGACGGCGCGCTCTACTTCTGCGTCCCGCAAATCACGATCGTCGCGCTCAAGCAATAAGGCGCGCCCGGCGACGTTCACTTCGCGATGCCCATGGCCTCCGCGTACGCCTTGCGAACTTCTCGCGGCTGCCCGGCCTGAAATACGTAATCCGTCAACTGCCCGGCTCCGAGCGGATGCTTCGCGATCTCTTCGAGCGTCATCCCTTCAATCAGCCGCTTACGGTCGGCGATCGGCAGGCTCACGCAGCGATTGATCTCCGGATCGCGAATCGTCGCCAGCGGATCCTCGCCGCGCGCGATGGCCTCGATATCCTTCAAGAATCGCTGCCGCAGCATGATGATCCCCGCGTCGCTCGTGCCGAGATGCTCCTGCGTGCGGTCGGCGATCACGCCCTGCCCCATCCATGCGACGAAATCCTGATTCATCACATGACTCGAAATCCATCGGCCCGTCTCGGAGTCGAGCACGGGACCGTGCCACGCCGGAATCTGCTCCTGCACGTACGGCTCGCGCTCCTTCGGCACGCGGTTGAAGCACCACGTCACGCTCAGCGTGCGCTCGTCGTCGATCGGCACGCGCCATTCGAAGTGATCGCCGGTGAAGAGCGCGTTCGGCCACAGGCACACGCGCCCGACTTTCCACATCGGGTCCTGCTCGCTCATGCCCTCGCGGATGCGGCGGTAGACGATGCCGTAGTCGAATTCCTCGAACGCCAGCTTCAGGTGCCGCGGCGAATACGGCCCGCCCTGATCCTTGAGGCGCACGCTCCAGTTCATGTGCATCCATTCGAAGTGCAGCGGGTCGACGGAATTTTCCTGGCACTGAAGCCAGTTGCAGGGCACGTCCGCGAACACGATCTGCACGAATCCGTTCTTCCACGTGAACGGCTCCCAATTGGGCACCAGCGGCGCCGGCTCCGGCCCCAGATACGCCCAGATCAGCCCGGCGCGCGTTTCCACCGGATACGCCGCGATGCGGACCTTGTCGCGGTATCGCACCTCGGGCTGCGCGACGTCTTCGTAGGGCTGCTCCATGCAGCGGCCGTCGCGATCGAAGAGCCATCCGTGATAGTTGCACCGCAGCCCGCGCTGCTCGACGAATCCGTAGGACATATCGGCGCAGCGATGCGGACAGTGGCGGCCGATTAGTCCGAACGCGCCGCTCATGTCCTTGTAGAGCGTCAGGTCCTCGCCCATCAGGCGGACGGGCTTGATCGTTTCGTTTTCGAACTCGCTCAGCGCGGCGATGGGCATCCAGTAGCGGCGCAGGAGGTCGCCCATCGGCGTTCCGCGGCCCACCTGCGTGAGGACCTGGTTTTTGGCGTGGTCGAGCATCGGATTTTCCGCGCGATTCTATCTCAACTCGATTCGGTTTTGTAGCGCCGGCTTGCCCGCGGTGCAGAGGGTTTCGTAGGGGCGTAGCACTGCTCCGCCCGGCACAGATGCTTGGCTCCGCGTCACCCATTCGACACGGGCGCGCCGCAGTGAGCCCTCACGCCGCTGACTGTTTCGATTTCTCAGGCGCCGCTTCGAGCTGCTGAATCGTCCTTCGAAGCCAATCGAGCACGGCTTCCTGAACGTCCGGTGCGTCGCCCGGCCCACCGAGTGTCGCCACCGTATCTCCGCGTTCGTTCAACAGGATATGGTGGCACGGGACCGCTTCGCCTCGCTTCTCGGCCGGAACGAAATCCATGAGCCAGCACTTCGAACATGGATGCTCTTTCACCGGCAAGCCATAGTTCAAGCACGAAGGAGAATCCTTGAAGACGGAATACTCTCTGTGCGGCTCCCGTGTAGTTTCGTCGAGAAGGAATGTTGAAAGCGGATCATGCTCGCTCGCGCGCGCCGGAAACCTTCCCACCAGCGTTTTGTATCCACCTTGCTCGCAAAACTTCAACTCCAACTTGAGGGCATCGAGCAGGGCCTGTGATTGTTTTTGTGCCATCGTACACCTCTCGCTTACGCCCACCCCCCACAGCTACGCATGAACTCAATTCTGTAATATTGCTGTGACGGCGGTCACGGACCACTGTGACAGGTCACGACCGTTCGGCGATTCCTTCACCTTCATCCCTCGTGCCTCGCCCTCTTGCCCTGAAGCCTCGCCAGCTTGCACTGAGGTCGCTGCGGCGACCGAATGTGCGACGGGCCTGAAAGGCCCGCGCTTCCACCGTTCGCGCGCCCCGCTACTGCTTGTCGTACACGGTCACGAAGAGCGGCGTTGCGTCGCCCGCCTTGTACGCGGTGACGGTCATGATTTTCCCGTCCGCTGAGACAACTCGGGTCGCCGTCTCAGTCACTTGACCGTGCCTCTTCAACTTCGCTTCGACTGTGGTCGCGTTCGTGCGCGTGGCGGCGATGGCGTCTGCTTCCGGAGCTCCCGCAGGTCCCGACCCCGTGATCGGATAATCCTTGCCGTCGAGGCGGGCGGTGTAGCCCCACTCAACGCGGCTTCCATCCGCAGCGACGCCATTGACGGTAAGCTTCACAGCTTCCCCTTGCGCCGCATACGTCCGCACCTCGCTCTTCGGCGCGATCCTGGCCATGTATTTTGATTTCGCGAGGTTGACCTTCCATGTCCCGATGCCCGGATCGCCTTGCGCGCGCACTTGGACCGCAGCGGCCAGCGCCAGTACGATCACACTCCCGATTGCAAACGCTCGCTTCATGGTGTTTCCTCCTTCGTCCGTGCTTCGTCGCGCCGGCCTACCTCGCTTTCTAGGCGCGCCCGCTTTCGTTTTCGTAGCGCCGGCCTGCCCTGAGGCGTCGCCTTCGGCGATGCTGAACGGGCATCCTGCCGGTGAGCTGTGGATTTTCGGCCGTTGCCTTTGTAGCGGCCGCCTCACTTTCTAGGCGGGCCTGCTTTCGTTTTCGTAGCGCCGGCATCCTGCCGGCTAGATGTTGTCGTGCGCCTATTGCTCCCGTAGGGCCACGATCCCGAGGCTGCGGGACCGTGCCCGGTGGTTGGATTCTGGCGGGACGTTACGCCCCGGTCCTCAGTCGTGTCAAGCCGGAACCGCCATCTTCCGGCAACAGAACCCTCCGTAGCCTTGGCGAAGGACGGTCCGCTCGTGTGGACCTTTGGTTCGGGGAAAGGTGAAGATTGAATCTTCGAAATCACGACCCCACCCTCGCAAACCGAGGACGGGGCACCCGAAAAAGCGAGTTCGTTACTGCGAGCGGCCCCTGACGAAAGACTGGGCCCCTGCCAAGCGAGGTTTAATCGGTCCTTGGGGTAGTCACAGACAAAATTACTACAGGCGGGAATTAGTGTATGCCGCCAGCGATGACTGCCTTCGCATCGACGTGCGTTGTTCCTGACCTTTTCAACAATCGTCCTCGAATCATTCCGAAAATTTCCAATTGGCCGCCGTTGTTGGTCACATTTCCTAGAACCATGCCGTGCAAATGCACGACTGCGCCCTCCTCCACGACGAGATCGCGACAGATCATTCCTCCCAGTTCGAACGCGGCGCCCTTAACTACGGTCGCGGAACCAGTAATCATTCCCTGTAAATTCAGGTCACGCTTTATGACCTTGTCGCCTTCAATCGTGCCGCGGATATAGCAGGCCGCAACGCAACCGCGAACGCCCTAGGTGCCCCGCGCCGAAATCTATTGTGCAGCAGGGTGATTCGTGGAGGCGTGCGGTGCGCGCCGCCGCGAGGGCTACTACCTCTTCTCCCAGAGCTTAATGAATTGAGCGATCGTAGCGGGGGCGTGACCTGCGTAATGATTATTCGCGAAAACAGATCCCTCGTCGACCTGACGACGGTCTCGCTCGGGATGACAATCCTCATCGGATTGTCAGGCGAAGATGGTGACGCCGCGTTTCTTGATCGCGTAGCAGAAATCGACCCAACTGACGAGCTGCCTGCCCCTCGGCTCACGGTATTCGCTCGGGATGACGATCCGATGTGGATCGTCAGTGCGGTCGGGTTCTTTTCGCCACGTCACTCCCTTCGCCACTTCACTCAGGGCAGGGCGGATATAGTTCCAGCCGGCGGTGATGGGGTCGAATTTGTACGCGGCCGGAAGCGGCATCCAGCTTTGGTCCTGTAGGGCCAGTGCCACGCCGTGGTCGCGGAGCAATTCGGCGAATGATGCTTGATCAACGCGCTCACCGGAGAAATGGATTTCATTTGTCCGATAAACTGACACATGAGAGTGATGACGAACGGCTATTTCCCTTGCAGCGAAGCCAAGTAGCTACAGAGGTTTTTGATGCGTTGCTGCACAACTCTTTCGTTCTGCTTGTCGAAGTATCGGAAGAGAGGGCCCCATGTGGGCATATCCGATGAGCCGTGAGCAGATAGACCTGGCCCAAATTTGAGGACATTCGAAACATACTCAGATGGGAACTTGCCTGCATGACGCTTTGCGAGTGTGGTCAGATCTGGTGGGGGCGTCTTGAGTGAGGACGCTAGGGGACCATTTCCCTTGGCGTCCGCGCCGTGACAAGCGGCGCAATATTGCTTGTACATCTGCTCGCCCGACGGCACATAGGTCAATGGAAACTGTGTCCGGTCCACGACCAACCCAGCACTGGCAACGCAAGCGATCAACGACAAAGTACTAAGCAGAACCAGGGCTCGAGTAGCCATATAAGACGCCGAGTATCCTAATACTGGGACATGTTCGTCAAGGCCGCAAAAATCAAGACAGTCCACCCCACCCCACCACTGGCTTGCGCCGGATTTCGCATTATGGCAGGGTGAAAAGGCAGGGCGAGGCGCGAGAGATGAGAAGCCGATCCCTCGTCGACCTGACGACGGTCTCGCTCGGGATGACAATCCTTATCGTCCCGCTGAAACGCCCGGGACGCAAAAAACGCGCTGCGGCGGGCAGGCCTCAATTCTGATAAGCTGGCGCCGAATTGCCGGAGGGCGTTGATGCCTTGCCTCGTGCTGATCGTTGTACTAGCGTTTCCTCGAATCGCGCTGGCGCTGTTATTCCTCTTCTCGCATTACTTGCAGAGCGCCTACCACAGCATGCTTTTGCTTGTCGTGGGGTTCCTGTTCCTGCCGATCACGACGCTGGCGTACGCCTGGATGGTGAATACGGGACGGCCGACGACGGGCGTTAATCTGGTAATCCTCATCGTAGCCGTGGTGATTGACCTGGGCAGCCTCGGCGGTGGCGCCTCTCGCCGGCGGCGCGAGTAGCCGGTCGTCGAGGCGAATCCCGCGACACCATCCGGGACGCAAAAGGCGTGCTTCACGATCGCGTACTTCGCCGCGCCATGTCGCACCTCGCACCCTTACCACGCCGAATATCCTGATCCCGGGATATATTCGCCAAGCTGGCTAAAGTCGAGATAGTCCACACCGCCACTCCCTTGCGCGGGATTTCGCATTATGGCAGGGTGAAAAGGCAGGGCGAGGAGTGAGAGATCATGAAATCAGGGCCGAGGGCGAGGGGCGAGGAACAGCAATGGCGAGCGGACGAACCGCTGGCGAGCCAGGAATCACGTCTTGTCTGTCGCTTCTCCCGGGCCCTCACGAATCCCCGATTCGGACGACGAACCGGGATCCCGGCGTGCGTTTTTAGCATCCCGGGAGGATTTGCGGGACGCGGTTTCTGCGTCGCCAACGAAGTGGCGGGGCGCGGGTCGCGCGCGATGCCGGGATGCGAATCATTCCCGACGCTTCGGGACATGAATCACTGCATTCAGGGTGTCACACCTCGCCGGGTGGTTGCACTCGTAACCTACAGAAAACAATCGATCGGTGTCACTCCAGGGTGTCACACTTTTCGAGCGCGATGTTTGCGTCCCGTACGTTTCTGCGGGAGACGCGAGAGGTCGATTTGACCACTACTCACCACTCCCCTATCACCACTCACGGGCCTTACGACGCCATCTGCATCGGCGCGGGGCCGACGGGCCTCGCCTGCGCCATCGAGGCCAGGCGCGCCGGGATGCGCTCGCTGGTGATCGACAAGGGCTGCCTCTGCAACTCGCTCTACCACTATCCGGTTAACATGCTCTTCTTCACCACGCCCGAGCGGATGGAGATCGGCGACCTCCCAATGACCACCGCCGGCGGCAAGCCCACTCGCACCGAGGCGCTGAAATATTATCGCCGCGCCGCCGAGCATTACGAGATTGAGACGCGACTCTACGAGACGGTCGGGCAGATCGAAGGAAAAAGCGGGGCGTTCGTCGTGCACACGCGCGACGCGGGCGGCGCCGCGCAGGAGTACCGCGCGCGCAAGATCATCATCGCGACCGGCTACTACGACATGCCCAACTTTCTCGGCATTCCCGGCGAGAAATTGCCGCACGTCGCGCACTATTTCACCGACGCGCACCCGTGCTGGGGGCAGGACGTGGTCGTGATCGGCGGGAAGAATTCGGCCGCCGAGGCGGCGCTCGATCTATTTCGCGCGGGCGCGCGAGTGACGCTGATTCACCGCGACAAAGAGATGGGAAAGAGCCTGAAATATTGGGTGAAACCCGATATCGAGAACCGCATTCGCGCAGGCGAAGTGCGTGCGATGTTTTCGAGCCGCGTGACGCGCATCGAGCCGGGACAGGTCTGGGTGAAGAATTCAAGCCACGAGCAGGCTGTGCCCGCCGCGCAGGTTTTCGCGCTGACCGGCTATCACCCCGACTTCGAGTTCCTCGAGCGGCAGGGAATTCGCCTCGACCCGGAGACGCGCCGGCCGCAGTGCAATCCCGATACGCTGGAGACGAATGTGCCAGGGATGTACGTCGCGGGCGTCGTTGTCGGCGGCAAGAACACGTCGGAGATATTCATCGAGAACGGGCGCTTCCACGGCCGCCAGATCGTCTCCGCGATGACCGGGAGAGGAAGAAGCGACGAGACGCCGCCCGTCGCGCCCCCGGGAGAATGACGCGAGGTCAGCGGTTTTTAGGGGGTCGGAGCTTCCGCGTCGGTTGCGTCCCGACGCTGTTTGTCGGGAAGCTCCGACATGAAGGACCTCCCCGATAGGGGGCTTTCGCGGGCTGTGCGTCCCGACGGTTCTTGTCGGGAAGCCCCTGAGGCGAGCGGGTTGTGTTGGAGATGAAAATCTAAGAACGAAAGATCACAAAATTTGTTACAGTGAGGGGCGATGGCATCGGTCGTAAGAGAAGTCGGCGAAACATTTTTGACGCTCTTTAAGGGCTTCCGCGTCACGTTCCTGACCATGTTTCGCAAGACTACGACCGAAAACTTCCCGGACGTCCCTCCGAGCGTTCAGCCGCGCTATCGCGGAATCCACGTATTGCAACGCGACGAAAACGGATTCGAGAAATGCGTAGGCTGCTTCCTCTGCGCCGCAGCCTGCCCGGCGAATTGTATCTACATCGAGGCCGCGGAGAACACCGAGTCGCTGCGCATCTCCGCCGGCGAACGCTACGCGAAGGTGTATAACATCGACTACTCCCGGTGCATCTTCTGCGGCTACTGCGTCGAGGCTTGCCCCACTGACGCCATTACGCACGGGCACAGCATCGAGCTCGCCCCCTACGACATCAATGCCCTCATCTACCGCAAGGAACAACTCCTCGAGCCCTGGCCTCCCCGCACCTCTCCCACCTCCTGACTTTTTCCCGCTGCACTCCTGCACCTCTTTTTTGAATTTCTCCGCAAGTCGCTGATCTTTTGAATCTTCGCGCAAGTCGTTCATTCATGTGCTCCTGGTTCGCACGTCGAGCTCGCAGCGCATAACGTTCTCTCTCACCGACCTGGGGAATTGCTACTCTCTACTCGACAGCTCGTCATCTGTACCCATCCGAGTCGCGATCTGTCGACACTCTCTTCCCACCGCACGCGCAACCGCTCTGATCCACGATCATCTTGACCGTGCATTCCAAGTCCCTCTCAATCTCTTCCCTCCATAGGGTCGCGCATCGTCTTCTCGGCTCTCATCCATTCCCGTGCGACACAACTGTCACAGCTCCGTCCGCAGGATCCTAGGATGAATAGTTTATGTTGCAGCTGGACAAGACAAACGGAGCGTTGGAGGACGGGCACTGGATTGCGTTTTAGGGGCTAGCCGTGCAAGGCGCAGGTGGTAGTTGACGCGAGAGAGTCGGGCGCTGCTGGCCATCGCGCAGGTTGATACAACGGTGAAGGCATGACGCACGCGAACGGGTCGCGACGACAAACAGCGCGCAGTCAGTCCGCGCGGCAGGTGTGGATGGGCCGCCATTGGTTTCTGTTTCGGTCTTCGAGGCGGCGTCCTACCACGCCGCCACAGCCCGCCGATGATGAGCGAGCGTGCAACGAAGCAATCTTCGCGCGGGCGTTGGGGGGCGGAGTTCATGACTTCGTTCGGTGTTTCGGCGGGCCGCGCGAATGTCGCACGCGCCCAGGCATTGCGAGCATTCGTCGTCCACTCGCTCCGCGCGGTCTCGCAAAAAGCCACGCAGCACTTTGCCGCAGCCATGCGCGAGATGTTCGGCCTGCCGAAGGGCCGAGACTGCGAATGTCGATAGCGAGGTGTGGCGAGGCGCCAACGGACCAACCGCACGAGAAGCGGTTTGCGCGTTTTCACGAAGGCACTCGCCCGCACTTTTCCTTCTCCGTTGATGCAACTTCGCTGTCGAGAATCCGTACGGGCGCGTCCCGCTGCGCTCGTCAGTGGACGGCACGGGGCGACCAACCGATTGTTCGGGGAGAGCTAGTGTCCGATCGTCTGCAATCTCGATTGCGACGGCGGGCTCACTCACAGGCGGAAGAAACGAAATCGCAAGCTGCCTTGGCTCGGCGCGAGCTGCGTCGCCGAAACTTTCGTGGGCACGGGGCGTTTCCCCGCGCCTCCACTCCAAAATCGATCGTGCGAGGCGAGCGTCAACCTCGGCGTCAATCCACTCTTCGACAACCTGGTGAAGCTCCTTGCGGAGGTTCGCGGCGCGATTCAATCGTGCCAGTTCCACGGACTCAAGCGACATATGCGACGACGTCAACAAGTATTCGAGCGGCGGCCGGGTGGCGCCCATAGGCAAGCCTCCAATGTTTGTGACCCCCACAGCAGGAGGGAAATGCCCGCGAAGGGTAACACAAATAGTACGTAACACAATAGGACTCGGGTAGCAGTACCCAATGACGGCTGACGCTCGCCGGGGGCGCAACGCGCCACGGCGAGCGAGATCTCAGTGATCCGGAGGGGATGATGGAATGCAAGCGGACCACGGGCACAGTATTTGGAGATCGGGCGAGGGAAGACAGGGGCCAGAAAGCGTTTCTCGGGAAGCGCCGCCAATACAACCGCCGGTACATGCGCGCATGGCGCGCCGACCCCGTGCATCAAACGCACGAGCGCGAAAACCGCGATCGCTGGAATTACGAGCGCAAACTGCGGGATGCGCGCAATGACCGCATTCCCTTTACGAATGAGCGCGGAGAGCGCGTCTGCGGTTTGTGCCGCAGAGAAGCCCCGGTGACAGAAATCGTGCGGTTGCAAGTGTGCGACTACGCGCCGCACGGCTACGTGGAAGTCAGGATTCCGTATTGCGGCCAATGTTAGATCGCTCTCGGGCGTTACGAACAGCGGCACCGGAAAAGGAGGGCAGGTCCGCCCTCGTGCAATGAGAGGCATGGACTACAACACGGGCTTGCGCGGCGTGCTCCTCGACGTGCGGCACTACGGTCGGATGGGAGCGGCTATCTGGCTCTACGCGTGGCTCCTACTGCGGCAGACGCACCAGCGCGGGACGACCGGGTGGGTGCTGGGCGGGGCGCCCGTCAGCTACCGCGAAATCGAGGAAGAGACCGGCTTCAATCGCCGCACACTCGAGCGGTGGATGCGCACGCTGCGCCTCGAGGGCTACATCGAGACGGACTCCGCGCCCGAGGGAGTCGTGGTGCGAATCATGAAGGCCAAGAAGTTTCGCGAGGGTGTACGCAGGGCCGTGGAGGGGGTACGCAGACCTGCGGAGGGGGCCGCGCAAAGTTGCGTAGCGTATCCTCATGAAGCGCCATCGAATCCTCACCTTACAGGCCGGATAGGTAGTTCATCTGTAGCTGGATCAGAAGAAAGAACAAAAGACATTGAATTCCACAGAGATTTCCACAATCAAAGTCAAAACCAAGACTGGCAAAAGCAAACGCCAAAACCCTCCGGTTTAGGTCAAGACCGAAACCAACAACCCAATGCGGAAGCCTCCTTCTCGTACGGCCCGCATTTGAATTCGAAGGAGAAAGGTTTGATCGAGACACGCATCCGGCAGCAGTTGCTGCGAGCGGAGCGCGACGAGGCGGTGCGCCGCGAACTTGCCGTGGGGACGGGTCCGGAGATTCAAAGATCATGAAGGCGCGCTTCCAATTGCGAAGGGAAGCGGGCCACGGAGCCCGCATTCCTCGAGGATGGCGCATGGCGTGGTACGAGCCGCGCCGCCGCGTGGGCGTCTACTATCCGGCGCCGCTTCATCGAGTGATGCGCGCGGCGCGCGAATTCGCGTACCGGCTGCGCGTTGCTCTGTGCGCTCCGGAGATCGAGCGCGCGCAGGTGTTCGAGATGCAGCGCGCCCATGCCGAGCGGCAGCGCCTGGCCGACGAATACGCACGCGGATACCTGGTCGGCTGGCGCGAATGCTTTCGTGCGGCACTGGAAGCGGTCGAAGACGAGCTCACGCGCACCGACGACGTGTGGGACATCGCCGGGCTGCTGGTGGACGCGCCGAAAGTACCTCCAGAAAATTGACGATGCGATCTCTCGTCCGGGAGCGCCTATGAAATCCACGGAAATCTTCGACGTCTGCCATGCCCGCTACCGCGGGCTGCGCGAATGGCTGAAAGACACGACCGGCGCGGTGCGCTCGCTCGACCTGGGCATGCCGTCTCCGGGATACCTATGGCGGCCGGAGCGCGCGCGCGCCTGCGAGTACCTTGCCGATTTCGAACGCATCGGGCGCCGAGCGCTGCGCCGGCCGGAGTGGAAGGGGCGACTCAAGCTCTTCAACGTGTATTTCGTGCGCGGCGCCGAATACCGGCGAGCGATCCGTCTGGTGGGCGTGGCCGAAGGAACATTCGATTATTGGTACGCGGAGGTTAAGCGCGCGCTCGGCTCGGAATTCTCACGCACGGGGCTGTATCCGCCATCCCGGTATTTTCAAATGCGATCAGCGGAGCCCGGAAATCGTTGGCGACCGAGCGAGGTGAATGAGCAGTCCCGAAGCTTCGGGACCAAGGATGATCGCCAGTTGCGGTGCCCGTAGGGGCGGGTCTCAGACCCGCCCCTACAACGGCGAGACGATTGGCCGCCCCGGCGGATCGTTCCCCTACGAATGCGTGATTGAAGAATTTCGCCTCAGGAAGTGCGGCTTCTGCGCGAGCCCATGATTAGGCTTCGGATCAGAGGGATGCCGAGGGTGAACGGAGTCAGGAGCACATTTTTCATCAGCGTCGAGCGCTGCTCGATCCGGTCGTGAATCAGATCGGCTTCGCCCTGCTTCGCCGCGACAACCGCCGTGACGTACTTCAGGAAATCGACGCCGCACTTCTCGCATTTGCCGCCCTGCCGCTGTTCGTGCTTGCACGACGGGCATTCGTAGCGCAGGGTCGCGTGGCATCGCTGGCAGAACCGCGCGACGTCGCGTGCTTCAGTCCCACATTTCGGGCATTTCATAGATGTAGTCTACCGGGTGCAGCGGGCCGCGGGGCGGGGAAGCGCGTTCCCTGCGCTCACGGCGTTAACACTGGCCCACGGAGCAGGCGAGGCGCCGCGCGCCGCCGGAGCGTTACCGGGACCAGCGCGGGCCTTTATTACGGTTCGATGGATTGGGCGAGGGGCACTTGCGCTTGGGATCGGCGGGGCGCGCCGGAGCGGTTTGTTCCTTGGCCTGCTTGGTAGGGGCGAGCAATCGCACGACGTGCCCTAGCCGCTCGCAACGGAACGGCTTCGCCATGCAGACGACCGCGCCGAGCGAATGCGCGTTCGCGTAGTCGCTCGGGTAGGCGGAGCTGGTTGTCAGCACGACCGGCACAGTCTGAAGGCGCGGCGTGGATTTCACGTGCGCGCAGAGATCGTAGCCGGGAAGCTCTTCGCCTTCGATTTCGGAGATCAGCAGCGCGGGCGTGAACATTTTCAGCACCTCGTGCGCTTCGTTGGCGGTGCTGACGGCGATCACCTCGTAACCTTCGTTCACGAGGTACGTTTTCAGCATCTGGCGCACGGCCGGATCGGCGTCCACCGCCAGGACAAGCGGCTTCGTCGCGTCCGGCGCGGCGGTCCCGATGTCTCGGGACTGGGCCTGCGCGGGCGCATGGTCGAGCTTGTTTCCGTTCGAGTCAACCAGATCGCCCTTGGCCGTCGTGCCGAGGGCAATGGCGACGGCGAAACGCCCGTCTTCCATTTGCTTGACGCGCGCCACGCGGCCCGGCTGCTCGGCCGGCGCCACGAGTTCCGATTTGCTGTAGGGAAACGTGACGGCCACTTCCATGCCAACGGTGAAGACCGGCAGCGAGCTGACGAAAAGGAAGCCGCTGCGCGAGACGTCCAGTGTCGTCGAAATCTCGTCGGGACCGCTGCCGGTCAAGTCCACGGTGCGCACGCGCACGGGGGCGGAAATCAGCGCGCGACGCCGGGTGCGGCGTTCGGCGCGGGGCGTCCCGCAGACGGCCGTTTCACCGGCCGGCGATGGGTCCGGCGACCCCGCCGAAGCGTGCGCGGAAGCCTGCGCCATGTCCGCGGGTAGATGTTCCCCCTGATTCTGGCCAGGGGTCGGGAAATCAAACGTGTCGCTCATCCTGGGTTGGCCCTTTGTTGTAAAGAGATTCGTCCGAAGCAATAAGTTACCAGCAGGGAGGCGCGGGCGCAGTAGAAGGAAAGTTACATTCTGCTGGTACTGGGGTGGTACGCCTCGGTGGTACCTCGGTACTAGGGACCGCCCGGCACAGCCCTGCCGCGAATCGGAGGACTGGCGCGGGTCATCTAACCCGCGTTGAAAAGGCCGCCGCGATTGAGCTGTCCGAAACGGCGCGCCGATGTGCAACAATCGTTGCGCACACCAGGGAGCGCATGGCCGCCGGGAAGTCGTACCGCTTATCCGTCCTCGATGTTTCGCCAGTACCGTCCGGCTCGACCAGCGCGGACGCGCTGCGCAACACGCTCGACCTCGCGCAGCTCGCCGACAAGCTCGGCTACACGCGCTACTGGCTGGCCGAGCACCACAACACGCCGCTGATCGCCAGCTCCGCGCCCGAAATCATGATCGGGCACATCGCCTCGGCCACCAGCCGGATCCGCGTCGGCTCGGGCGGCATGATGCTGCCCAATCACACGCCGCTGAAGGTCGCCGAGATGTTTCGCGCGCTCGAGGCGCTGCATCCCGGCCGCGTGGACCTCGGAATCGGCCGCGCTCCGGGGACCGATTCGCTTACGGCGCTGGCCTTGCGGCGCAGCCGCGCGGCTCTGAGCGCGGAGGATTTTCCAGCGCGCGTCGGCGATCTCCTTGGATTTCTGGGCAGCGGATTCCCCGAGGACCACCCGTTCCATCACATCCGCGCGATGCCGGACGATGTGCCCGCGCCGGATGTCTGGCTGCTCGGCTCGAGCGACTTTTCCGCCGCACTGGCGGCTCAGCTCGGGCTGCGTTTCGCGTTTGCGCACCACATCCAGCCGCTGCCGGCCATCGAGGCGCTGCGTTTCTATCACGCGCATTTCAAGCCTTCGGAATACCTGGCCCAGCCCGAGGCGCTGATCGGCGTATCGGTCGTCTGCGCGGAGACGGATGCCCGCGCCGAAGAGCTTGCACGGCCCCTCGCGCTCACGCTGCTGCGATTCCGCACCGGGAAGATGGGCCGCTTTCCGAGCATCGCCGAGGCCACCGAATATCCGTACTCGCCGGAAGAGCGCGCGATCATCGCCGCCAACCGCGACCGGTCGTTCGTGGGCTCGCCGGCGAAGGTCCGCGAGCAGCTCACACGCCTCGCCGACGCCGCCGGCGTGGACGAGATCATGATCACCACGATGACCCACGAGCACGCCGACCGTCGCCGCTCCTACGAGCTCCTCGCCGAAGCCTTTGCCCTCCCAAAGTGACCCTGAACTCGTCTTCGTAGCGCCGGCATCTTGCCGGCGATTTGCTGTCCGGAGTTCTCGAGCAAAACACGCCGCCGGGACGACGGCGCTACGAACACCGCGCCGCGGGCGACACCGTCGCCAGTTGGCGTGCATACGTTTGTGCACGGGATTCCGTAGGGGCGGGTTTGAAACCCGCCCCTACGACACCGCGGAAAACGGACGATTGAGACGGATGGGCAGCGTCACGCCAAGGATGTGCGCCGGGCACGGTATACCGTGCCCCTACGCGAGCAAAATCGATCCCGCCCAGACCATCTGTTGTAGCAACGTGAAAATGTCACCCTAATGGCCCGATGAAAATGTCACCCCCCCCCTGTGAAGTTATCCACCGGAGTGGTGGAGTTTGGTATCTCCGTAATAGATCGCGACTTTTCCTTCGAGAG
>Ga0209415_10000189_pt1 | contig 104695 bp, 97 predicted proteins | sample PeaSoiSIISIP2007_FD_187696 | JGI IMG/M metagenome (GOLD analysis project Ga0209415, IMG submission 187696) | Peat soil microbial communities from Weissenstadt, Germany - SII-SIP-2007 (SPAdes) (version 2) | ecosystem: Environmental > Terrestrial > Soil > Wetlands > Peat | place: Germany...
CGGGCCCTTAGCTCAGCGGTTAGAGCAGCGGACTCATAATCCGTTGGTCGTAGGTTCAAATCCTACAGGGCCCACCATGAAATCAACGAATCCCACGGGTTTCCCATCTCTCCCCTGTCTGCCCACCGGCCGGCCCGAAGCAACTGTCAGGCCACTTTTCCAATAAAGGCATCCTTTGGTGCGGCCCTCGCCATCGGATATGCGTCGTTGCGCCCCTTATAATGGGCCTGATGTCCCGCCTCCTGGTCGTCGCGATCCTTTCCGTTTCGGCCGCCCAGGCCGCCAGCGCGCCCGGCGATCTTGCGCGCACGGTGACAGTCTATCGCGATACCTACGGCGTGCCGCACATCTACGCCAGGACCGACGCCGGCGCGGTCTTTGGCCTCATGTACGCGCAGGCCGAGGACAACTTCTGGCAACTGGAAACGGACCTCATCCGTGCGGTGGGCCGGAGCGCGGAGCTGGAAGGGCCGCGCGGGCTCGCCGGCGATATCCTGGTCCGCGCCTACGAGAGCGAACCGCGTGCCAAGGAGCAGTACGAGCATGCCACGCCCCGGTTTCGCGCGTTGTGCGATGCCTTCGCCGCCGGGCTGAACTATTATCTGGAGACCCATCCCCGGGTGAAGCCGCGATTGATCGCGCATTATGAGCCGTGGTTCATCCTGGCCGAGGAGCATCGCGGTCCGGCCGGGGCGGGCATCACTGCGGCCGAACGGCAGAAGATGTTTCCCATCCTGGCGGGCGGGGCCGACATGAGCGACCTCCGTTTTCCCGGCGATTTGCCGGCCGATCCCCTCGATGCGGAGGAAGGGTCGAACATGTGGGCTGTCGGTCCCGGCCGCACGGCGAATGGGCACGCCATGCTGCTGATCAACCCGCACGTCGGCTTCTTCGGAGGCGGGCAGCGATACGAGGCCCATCTGCACAGCGGGGAGGGCCTGGATGTTTCCGGGTTTGCGATTTTAGGCACGCCCTACATCCGTTCCGGCCACAATCGCTATCTCGGCTGGAGTCACACCAACAATTACGCCCAGACAACCGACCTCTACCTCGAAATATTCGACGATCCCGCGCACCCCCGCTTCTACCGCTACGGGACAGGTCAACGCGAAGTGGTCGAGTGGAAAGACGAGATTCGCGTCAAAACCGGCAGGGGAGTAGAGGCTCGCACCGTCACCTTCCGCAAGACGCATCACGGGCCGATCCTCGGCATCCGCGGCGAAACGGGAATTGCCGTGCGCTCCGCGGCGGTGGGAGGCGGCGTCATGGCCCAGCGGTGGGCCATGGCGAAGGCGCGCAACCTCCGCGAGTTCCAGGCGGCCCTCGCCCAGGTGAGGTTGACGGGCTCGAATACCATCTATGCGGATCGCGCGGGTAACATCTATTACCTTCACGGCAACGCCATCCCTGAGCGGCCGCCCAATTTGGACTGGCTCAAACCCTTGGACGGCAGCGACCCGGAAACCGAATGGAAGGGCCTGCACGCTTTGGCGGACTTGCCGCAGGTTTTGAATCCCAGCAGCGGTTATGTGCAGAACTGCAACTCCACTCCCTGGCTGACAACGGATCCCGCCGACAGTCCCGCCGCCGCGAAGTATCCGGCGTACATGGCTCCTGAACCGGATACACCGCGCTCCCAGCGCTCACGGGCGATCTTGAGCGGCACGCGAAAATTCACTTTCGCGCAATGGACCCAGCTTGGTCTCGATTCGAAGATCGGACTGGCTGCGGCGCGCATTCCCGAATTGCTCGCCGCATATGCGAAGGTTCAGCAGTCTGACGCCGCGCGGGCCGAAAGGTCGGCCGAACCGATCGCCGTCCTGCGGCAGTGGGACCAGGTTGGCCGGAACGATTCGGTAGGCACGACTCTTTTCGTCCGCATGGAGATGCGGGCCACCGAACTGCGCCGGGGTTCTCCGGCCGAACCGGACCTGCTGGTCACGGCGCTGGAGCAGGCGAAATCCGGGTTGGAATCGGACTTTGGCGCCTGGCGTGTCGCTTGGGGCGACGTGAACCGGTTGCAGCGCATCCACACCAGCGGTACCGAAGAGAACTTCCGCGACGACAAGCCAAGCGTGCCCGTTCCCGGAGCGCCCACCTTTACCGGAACGATCTTCACCTTCGGCGCCCGCCCCGCGCCCGGACAGAAGCGCTGGTATGGCACGGTCGGCGACACCTACATCGCGGTGGTCGACTTTGGCAGGCGGCCCGTCTCCCGCTCGCTTCTCGTTTTCGGGCAGAGCGCCGATCCGCTGTCGCCGCACTTTTTCGATCAAGCGCCCCTTTATGGCTCGCAGGAGTTCAAGCCGGCGTGGTTCGAGTTGGGTGAGATCAAACGTCACCTAGAGCGCGCCTATCATCCTGGCTTGTAAGTTGCACAACAATGCCTCTCGGGCGAGAAGCAGATCCGAGATTCGGAAATCGCTGGCCGGCGCCGCCGGCCGGGAGTATGCTGGGGAGAACAGGCTCGAAAGGAGACATGCCGATGAGATGCCCCACCAGGAGATCCTTTCTCGGCGCCACCGCGGCCATCCCCCTGCTGGGCCGCGCCCAGACCCGGCCGGCGTTCCGCAAGCGAGTCCACCCGCTCGAAGGCGTCGCGCGGGAAAACCTCGAGATCCAGGACGTGAAAGTCACCATCATGTCCTTCCCACTGCCTCCCGGCAAGCAGTGGATCACCGGCCGCGCGGTCACCTGGAAGACGGACCTGATCCTGATCGAAATCCTGACCGACAAAGGCATCACCGGGATCGGCGAGACCAGCCCCTACGCCGGCCCGGACGCGGTCAAGAAAACCATCGAGGAACTGATCCGCCCCACGCTCATCGGCCAGAACCCGTTCGATGTCGAATACCTGGGCGCGGCCTGGAGCGGGACGCGCGCCTTCGCCGGAATCGACGCCGCCTGCTGGGACATCATCGGCAAAGCCAGGAACACCCCCGTCTACAAACTGCTCGCCACCGACGCCCCACCGCGGCCCCACCTCCGCATGTACGCCTCCGGCGGCGTGGAATACGCCTGGTACAAGCGCCCCGACGACCTCATCGACGAAGCCGTGCGCCACAAGGATGAGGGCTACACCGCTTTCAAGTTCCGCCTGGGGTCGGAATGGGCCAACAGCGGCATGACCGTCCGCAAGTACATTCCCTACCTGCGCCGCATGCGCGAGGCCGTGGGTCCCGCGTTCGACCTGATCCAGGAGGCCAACATGCGGCTCAGCCTCGAGCAGTGCCTGGAACTGGCGCCGGTTCTCGAAGAGCTGAAGTTCCACTGGTTTGAGGAGCCCATCGGCGCCAGCGGCCGGGACGCCCTGGAGGGCTATCTCCAGGTTCGTGCCGCCCTTCCGCACGTCCTGGTGTCGGGCGGGGAGAGCCGCACCAATCGATTCGAGTTCAAAGAGTGGATCGACCGCGGCGCCTACGACATCGTGCAGCCCGACTGCAATGTCACCGGCCTCACCGAGGCGTGGCATATCGCCCGCATGGCGAACCTCCGCAAGAAATATTGCTGCCCGCACAACTGGCACGGCGGCCTCTCCACCATGGCCAACGCCGCGCTGGTGGCCGCCATTCCCAACCGCCACATGCTGGAGCTGAACCAGACCTACAATCCCTTCAAAGAGGAGATATTCAAGGATCCCCTGGTCGTCCGAAAAGGATACATGGATCTGCACGACAAACCCGGGTTCGGCATAGAACTCAAGCCCGGAATCGCGGAGAAGTTCCCCTATCTGCCCGGCCGCTACGACAAGCCTGATCCCGACCTTCCGCCGGCGCCCTCCGCCTGACGCCGGGATCCGGCCCGGCTATGGATGGGCGGGACTTGCCCCCCTCGGCCGCCGTATTCTGCGAGACTCAATACGTGCCTGACCAAACCGGCCCTTGCGGATTTCTCGCCGCGCTCGCCTGCTTTCTGGCGATCGCCTCTCCCTTGCTTCAGTCCCCGAAGCTTTCGAATGCGAAGGTCGTGGCCGTCGAGTACAGCTTGGGGCCCGGCGAGACCGCGCCGTTGAACGCCCGGCATGCCGGCGTGACGGTCTATCTGGACGCCGGCTCCCTCGCCGTCACCCCCAACGGTGAGGCGCCCAGGCACGTGACGGTGAAGCGCGGCGACACCGTCTTCCTGCCCGCTCAGGCCGGCACCGTGAAGAACTCGGGCCCTCGGGACATGCGCTTCGTGCGTGTCGACTTTCTGGGAGCCGGCAGCGCCGTGACATGGGGAACCACGGGCCTCTCGCCGAACTACAAGCTGCTGTTCGAGAACTCCTCCGCGCGCGTCTACGATATCCGGATTCCGGCCGGCACGAAGGAGCCGCAGCATACCCACAAGGATCGCGTTGTCGTCTGCCTGTTGGGCGCTAAGCTCATGCACCTGATGCCCGATGGCCGCCAGGAGCCTTCCACTCTCGAAACCGGCGAGGTCGCGTGGCGCCTCGGCGCCACCCACATCGGCCAGAACCTCGGCGCGACGGACCTTTGGGTCATCGCCATCGAGCCGAAGTGAGCGCCCGTCATGCGATTCTCCAGCATGATCACGGCGGTGGATGCCCATGCCTGCGGCGAGCCCGGCCGCGTCATCACCGGCGGCGTCCTGGATGTTCCCGGCAAGACCATGTTCGAGAAGAAAACGTATCTCGAGCAACATGCCGACTGGCTCCGCCTCCGCATGCTGCGCGAGCCGCGCGGATACCCTGCGGCCAACTGCAACCTGATCCTGCCGTCCACCCATCCGGAAGCCGACGCCGGTTTCGTCATCATGGAGCAGACCGAGTACCCCGCCATGTCGGGCACCAACACCATCTGCGTGGTCACCGTGCTGATCGAAACCGGCATGGTGCCGGTCGCCGAGCCAGTCACGCGGCTGAAACTGGAGGCGCCCGCCGGCTTGATCGGCGTCGAGGCGGAGGTGCGCGATGGCAAAGTCCGCAAGGTCACCTTCCGCAATGTGCCCGCATTCGCCACCCACCTCGACGCTCCCGTTGAGGTGCGCGGCATCGGCACGGTGCAGGTGGATGTGGCCTACGGCGGCATGTTCTACGTCATCGCCGAGGCCGCTCCTCTGGGCTTCCGGCTCACGCCCGATGAGGCCCGCGACATCGTGCGCGTGGCCGAGATGATCAAGGCGGCCACGCGAGAGCAACTGCCCGTGGTGCACCCCGAGAACCCGGGGATCACGGGCGTGACCATCGCCCAGCTTTCCGGCCCGCCGTCGCGGCCCGATGCGCACCGCAAGAACACGGTAGTGGTCTCCACCGGCACGCTCGACTGGACGCGCCCGGCATCGTGGACCGGCGCGCTCGACCGCTCGCCCTGCGGCACCGGCACCTGCGCCAAAATGGCCGCCCTGCACGCCAAAGGCCTGCTGCCCTTGCATCAGGATTTCGTGCACGAAGGCATCCTGGGCACCATCTTCACTGGCCGCCTGGTCGAAGAGACGCGCGTCGGCCCCTACGCCGCCGTGACGCCGCTGCTCTCGGGGCAGGCGTGGATCACCGGCTTCGCTCAATACGTGGTAGATCCCGGCGACCCGTTCCCCGACGGCTTCACGGTTGGGGACATCTGGGGCCGCTGAGGCTTTCGATCCGCGCCGGGAAAACCGGCGGCCGCACCGATTCCGCCCTCCATCCCAGCAGGAACTCCAACGCTCCGCCGCACACTCGCCCCTGGCACGGACCCATGCCGCAGCGCGTATGCAGCTTGGCGTCGCGCCAGCCCGGGCATTGGCGAACGCGTCCGAACGTGACGTCTTCGCAGCGGCACACCAGCGTGTCGTCGCCGGGCAGCGTCTTCAGCTCGTTGCGCAGCGCGAAAGCCCGCTCCAGCCCCGCGGCGAACCGGCGCTGCGATTCGCGCGCCCGGAAAAACTCCCGCGCCTTCTCGGGCCGGCCCACGGCCGCGTAGCCGGCGATCTCGCCTTCCACCTCCGAAAGCTCCAGCCCGCCGATGCCCGTCGCTTCTCCGGCACAATAGACGCCGGCCACCGACGTCTGCTGGTATTCGTCCACCTCGACGCCGCCCGCGCCCACGCCGCAGCCGAGCAGCGCCGCCAGTTCCACATTCGGGATCAGGCCGAAGCCGCAGGCCAGGTAGTCGCACGGCTCGTCCCACGTGCGGCCCGCGCGCCGTAGCGTCACGCCCGCCCCTCCGGCGGCGATCGGCCAACAGCCCGTGAGATAGCGGATTCCGAGAAGCCCCGCGCGCAGCCCGATCGCCTGTGCCAGCTTGCCCGGATGCCGGATCAGTCCCGCGCCAAAACGAGTCAGCGCCGCCTGGTCCGCCTGTTCGGCGATCAGCCGCACATCCGCGCCGTGGCCGCGAAGATATTTCGCGACGGCCAGCAACAGCGGTCCGCTGCCCGCGACTACGACCTTCTTCCCCGCAATACGCAGCCCCGACTTCGCCAGCGCCTGCAAGCCGCCCGCGCCCATCACATGCGGCAACGTCCATCCGGGGAACGGCAGAAACCGCTCGCGCGCGCCGGTTGCCAGCACCAGTTTTCGGTAGCCGATTTCGAGAGTGCCGTCGAAGCTTTCCAGCGTGATGACGCCGGGCTCGGGAACCGCCACCACACGCGTGCCGCAAAATGTCGTGCAAGGCTCCCGGCCCATCCATTCGCCCCGCCAGATCTGTCCGCCCGGCCGTGGGTTGTCGTCCACCATCGCCGCGCGCGCGCCCGATTCCGCCGCGCACCGCGCCGCCGCCAGTCCCGCCGGACCCGCACCCACCACAACCACGTCGTAGGCGCCGTCACCCATCGGTCCTTACTTCCATACCCGGCGCGCACGGGATCTGGCAACTGCGCGAGTGTTCGCGCCCATCCACCGTGACGCGGCACTCGAAGCAGATCCCCATCCCGCACAGCGGGCCGCGCGCCTCCCCGGTCACCGACCGGCGGAACGTAGCGACCGCCATCGCGACCGCCGCCGAGACCATAGCCCCCGCCGGCACCGTCACCGCGACGCCGTTCACCGAGACCGTCACCGTGTCCTTGTGGGGCAGGTTGTCAACCTGCGGACCGATTGTCAATCGGTCCAGGCGAGCCATGCTCGCCTCTTCGCGCTGCCCCGCAACGTTTCTATCGCCGGAGACGTTTCCATGCGCCTCCGCCTTGCGCCCCGGCAGGTACGGCTCCGCCGGAATCGCCCAGCTCCGCCCCATCACCTGTGCCGCCACCAGCTTGCCCGTCGCCAGCGACGTCGTGATCCCGAGCCCCTCGTGGCCGGTCGCCAGAAACAGCCGCTCGTCGCCGGGACACGGCCCGATCAGCGGCAGCTTGTCCGGCGTCGCCGCGCGAAACCCCGTCCAGGTGCGGATCGCCGACAACTTCCCCAGCCCCGGCATGTACTCCTCTGCGCGCTGCAGCATGCGGCGCAGTATGTGCGCGTCGATGGACGCATCCTCCGCCCCGAACTGCCGCGACGAGCCGATCAGCACCTGCCCCGTCTTTCTCGGCTGCGCATTGAACGCCACCGAATCCGCGGACGTCGCGTGAGCGCTCTTCAGATATCCCAGCTCGATCAGCACGGCGCGCACATAGCCCGGATACCGGTCCGTGATCGCCAGGTGCCCTTTGCGTTTCCGCACTTCGATCCCCGGCGTCAGTTCGGGCGCCCACGCGCCGGTAGCGTTCACCGTCACACCCGCGCTGATCGCCGTTCCGTCGCGCAGTTTGATGACGCCGCCGCCGATCTCCACCGCCCGCTGCGCGATCCGCGCGGCCTTCGACCGCTCCAGCAGGAAACGCGCCGCGCATGGCGGATACAGCACCGAATCGTCCGCCACGAACAGCCCGCCTGCGAGCCCCGGCCGCAGATTCGGCTCCGCTTCCGCCAACTCCTTCGGCCCCACGACTTCGGCCCTCACGCCGATCTCGTCGTACACGCGCTTCTTGCGCCGAACCTCCGCCAGCTCTTCTTCGTCCGCCGCCACCCACATGGTGCCGCACGGCAGGTACTCCACATCCGCCGGAAGCTCACCCGACAGCTCGATCCACAGTTGCCGCGAGCTGAGCGTCAGCGCGATCTGTGCGGGCGAATCGTCCATCACCACGATGTGGCCCATGCCCGCCGCCGTGGCGCCGCCACCGATGGGCCCAGGCTCCACCACCGCGACCGAGAGCCCTTCCGCCGCGCATGCCGCCGCGCACGCCGCTCCGACGATGCCCCCGCCGGCGATCGCTACGTCGTAGCTCGCGCCCATGTTCCGCGGATTCCGTAACAGAAGGGATCGCGTTCGTCGAGAATCAAATCGGCCTCCGCGTTCACGTGCGCCGTGCCCGTGATCTCCGGAAAAATCTTGCCGCCGGTCACCGTGACCGATCCTTCAAAGACGCTCCCCACGATGCTCTCCTGTCTCCACACCTGGCCCGGCTTCAACTTGCCGTCGGCATACAGGCACGCCAGCTTGGCGCTGGTTCCCGTGCCGCACGGCGACCGGTCGTAGGCCTTCCCGGGGCACAGCACGAAGTTCTTGCTGTCGGCGCCCGCAAGGGTGGGGTGCCCGAAAAGCTCTATGTGGTCGATCTCGTGGCCCCCCGCGCCGGTGATGCCGTGCGCCGCCAGGCCCTGCCGGATGCGCCACGCGAAATCGGTCAGTTCCTCGATGCGTTCCAGCGCCACGTCCTGCCCGTGGCCGCTCACCAGGTAGAACCAGTTGCCGCCCCACGCGATATCGCCGTACACCCGGCCGATGCCCGGCGCTTCCACCGGCACGTGCGCCGCGCTGCGGTAGCTGGCCACGTTGCGAAACGTCACGCGGCCATCCTCGCGCATGCGTGCCTCCACCACTCCCGGCGGCGTTTCGATGCGGCACATGCCGTTCCGGATGCGGCCCAGGTGGGCCAGCGTGGCCATCAGCCCGATGGTGCCGTGCCCGCACATCCCCAGGTACCCGACGTTATTAAAGAAGATGACCCCGGCGTCGCACCCCGCGTCCGACGGCTCCGACAGCAGCGCGCCCACGATGGCGTCGTTGCCGCGCGGCTCGTTCACCACCGCCGAGCGGAATCCGTCGAACTCGCTGCGGAATCGCTCCAGCCGTTCCGCCATCGTTCCCGTGCCTAAGTCCGGACCGCCCTCCACCACTACCCGGGTCGGTTCCCCGCCCGTGTGCGAATCGATCACACGGATGCGCTTCATCGCGCGGCCGCCGCCGGCAGCGCGGGCCGCGTCTCCATCGCGTGGCGGATGATCTTCAAAATGCGCTCCCTCTCGGCGCCTTCGAGCGGCAGCCGGGGCGCGCGCACCATCTCGGAGCCCAGCCCGGTTTCCGCCATCGCCAGCTTGATGTACTGCACCAGCTTGATCTCGGTATCCAGGTGCAGCAGCGGCGTGTACCAGCGGTACAACTCGCGCGCCTGCTCCCATCGGCCGGCCGTGGACAGGTCCCACAGCGCGCGGTTCTCTTCGGGGAACGCGTTCACCAGCCCCGAGATCCAGCCCTGCGCGCCCAGCAGCACGCTCTCCAGCACCAAATCGTCCACCCCGCCGAACAGGATGTAGCGGCTGCCCACCGTGTTCACCAGGTCGGTGATGCGGCGCACGTTTTCCGACGACTCCTTGATCGCCACGATCGTCGGCTCGTCCGCCAGCTCTCCGAACATTTCCGGCGACACATCCACGTGGTACGACACAGGGTTGTTGTACACCATCACCGGCAGTCCAGTGGAGCGCGCCACCGTCCGGAAATGCGTCAGCGTCTCCCGCGCGTCCGACTTGTACACCATCGCGGGCAGCACCATGAGGCCGTCGATCCCGATCCGTTCCGCATCGCGCGCGAAGCGGCAACCGAGAGCCGTGGTGTACTCGGCCACGCCGGTCAGCACCGGAATCCGGCCGCGCACCGTTTGCTTCATCTCCCTTAGAACGTCGAGCTTCTCGCCGTACTCCAATGCCGTATTTTCGCCCACGGTACCCAGCAGGACCACGCCGTGGATGCCGGCCCCGATCATGATTTCGAGGTGCCTCCCTGTGGCTGCGAGGTCCAGCGACTGGTCCTTCCGGAACTGCGTGGTGATAGCGGGAAACACTCCCTTCCAATCGACTTTCATAGATGTTGTGATTATAGTTGAATCAAATGCTGCGCTTCGTGGCGGTCCTGGTTGCCGCGCTACCCGGCGCGCTCGCGGGCGCGACATTGTCCAACGATGCGATCCGCGCCGAGTTCGACGCCAATGGCCTGCTCGCACTCACCGATCGCGCGACCCATACCACCTGGCACTTTCAGAAGGACCGGTTCGCAGTCACTCTCGGCGGCCAGGTGTTCGACAGCGCCTCGCTGCCAAAGCCCTCCGAAAAATCGGAGCCGCCGCGCGTCACCTTCTCCTACACCGCGGGGCCATACAAGCTCGAGGTAGTGTACGAACTCGGTCCAGACTCCCGTTTCCTCAGCAAGCGGCTGGTTATCGCCGATGGGCCGAAGGGCAAATTCCGCCTTGACGAATTCGTAATCTTTCGCGCCTCACTCGTGGAGAGCGTGCTCGATGCCGCCGTTCTCAACCGTGCGCGCGAAAATCTCGGCACCGGCGATTACGGCGCCTTTCTGCATTTCGAAAAATCGCGCGGCCTGCTGGTGACGGCGCAGAATCCGTTCCTCGCCGTTCGCCGCGACGGCAGCGATTTCTCCATCGCCTACAAACCGGCCATGGATTGGGACCTCGCCTGGGGCCCGTTTGAAGCGGACCGCGGCCTTATCATGCCTTACCAGCTCTCCGGCCGCCACGTGCCGAAGAATATGCTGCCCGAGTGGCGTCTCGGGCCGATCGACGAGACCCCCGGACTCGACGAAGCCGAGGTCGAGGCGTTTACCGAAGCGGTGCGCGAGAGCCTGCTTTACAAGCCCGCCAACCCGCTCAACATCATGGTGGGCTGGTGCGCCAACGATTACCAGATCGATGTCGCCACCGCCGAAGGCCGCGCCGAATACAAGCGCATCATCGATACCGCCGCTTCCGTCGGCGCCGAGCACATCTTGTTCGCGCCGGCCAATTCCGAGCTTGCGCGCCGCGAGGACAGCCGCGACGACTGGAAGTGGGAATACGTCCTGTGGCTCGGCCTCGGCCAGAAGATCCGCAACAACCAGTGGGATCCGGCCGCGGGTCCGATCCCGGCTTCGGTGCGCGAGATGCTCGATTACGCGGGCTCGAAGAAGGTGGGCCTCGTAGCCTACGTCTATCCGGTGATGGGGTTCACGCAAAATCCCGAGTGGCTGCTGGGAGCCCACGGCACCCGCGCCAACCTGGGCGTCCACAGCCTCCAGGACTGGCTGATCGGCGCGCTCGAAGGCTTCCTCGAGCACACCGGGATCAGCGGCTACGCCTTCGACCACACCTTTCTCAATCTCGACGGCGCCAGTAAATACGCGCAGTGGTGGGGCTGGCGCCGCGTCCTGGAAACCCTCCGCCGCGACATCCCCGGCATCGTGATCGACGGCCGCCAGGCCTATCAGAACTATGGACCGTGGACGTGGCTGGCGGGCAGCTATCCGCATCCCACCTCCACCGACGAGCAGCCCGAGAGCTTCGTCTCGTTTCCCGATCTGAAGCTCGACCGCGTCTCCGCCGACCGCGAGCGCTACACCGCCTACCGCTACCGCAACTACGAATTCGCGCCTGGCGAAATCGTTCCCGGCTTCATCACCCATCAGACCGGCCGCAACGACGATACCGGCCACATGCCCGCCGCCGGCGAAACGCTCCTGCCCTTCCGCCGCCGCGATTGGGACTACCTGGGCTGGCGCTATTCGCTGCTGTCGTCCATCGCCATCGCCGGCTGGAATAACGTGATCGACATGATCCCCGCGCGCGACCCCGAGGAGTTCCACAACTTCTCCCCGGCCGACCGCGACTGGTTCCTGCACTGGATCGACTGGGCCGACGCCCATAAGGAATACCTCCGCCACACGCGCACGATTCTCGGGCAGCCTGCCATCGGCAAGATCGACGGCACCGCGTCCATCGTCAACGATTCCGGCTACGTTTTTTTGTTCAACCCCAACGGCCGCCGACTCGAAGCCAGTTTCAAGCTGGATGAAGCGTTGGGTCTGAAAGGCCACGGCAAGTACGTGCTGAGCGAGGTCTATCCGGTTGAGGAGCGGCTCATCGGGAAGCCCGGTGCCGGCGTCTGGTCATGGAGCGACACCGTCGCCCGGCAGATGGACGGCGGCTCGGCAGTCGTGCTGGAGATCGAGCCCGAAGACGACGCGCGGGAGATCCGGCTCTTCAACGTGCCTGGCACGGCGGTGCTGGACGGCGGCATCCTGCGCCTCGAAGGCGTGCGCGGCGAAGCCGGTTCCGCCGAGACGATCCAGGTCCGCCTCCCGTCGTCCGCCAAAGTCAGCTCGGTGCAGCTTGGACAGGCGGGCGGTCCTCGGGACCTGGCGTTCCGAGTGGTGAAGCCCGGGCTGATCGAGATCTCCGTCACCTTCGCCGGCGCGCCGTTCCGCCACTATCAGCAGATCGACACATACAATCCCGAGTTCACCGGCGGCCCCGTCCGCGCGACTTTCCGGATTCCCCATCGCGTCTTCGACCAGCTCGAAGCCCGCCGCAAAGCATGGCCGATCCCATGGACCGAAGAAGACTACCGCAGCACCTGGCTCGCGCCGCACCGCCTGCTGCTCTACGTGCAGTTGGCCGAACCGGACGATCGATGGAGCGCCTCGCTCTCGATCGACGGCCGCGCAGTCACCTTGCAAAAAGCTTACGCCTCGGTGCGCGCCAACCGCCGCAACTTCGTAGGATTCTGGGCCGACGTCTCCCAGCTCGCCGCCGACGCCGATCACGCGCTCGAATTGACGCTGCCGCGCAATCTCAGTCCCGGCCAGTTTCAAGGCGTTTTCTTCGAGAACGTCGAGACGGAATACACCGCCGAGATCGTTCACTGAATTCTTATCCGCGTTCATCCGCGTTCATCCGCGGCCTGAATTGCTACACCGCCCGCAACTGTTCCGCCGCCGCTTCCGGCGTAATATCGCGCTGCGGCCCGGCCAGCATCTCGTAGCCCACCAGAAACTTGCGCACCGTCGCCGAGCGCAGCAGGGGCGGATAGAAGTGCATGTGCAGGTGCCACTCGTCGTGCGCCGCTCCATCGGTGGGCCTTTGGTGGAACCCCATCGAGTAGGGAAACGGGACGCCGAACAGCCGGTCATAACGCGCCGTCGTGCGCTTCAGAATATCGGCCAGGCCGTCGCGCTCCGCGCCCGAAAGGTCGTCTACGGCTGCGAGATGCCGCCGCGGAATCACCATGGTCTCGAACGGCCACACCGCCCAGAAGGGAACCAGGGTCACGAAGCTGTCGTTGGTTTCGATCATCCGGTCGCCGCGCGCCGTTTCCAGTTTCGCGTATTCGCACAGGAGGCACCCGCCTCGCTCGTCGTGCCAGGCGCCGAGCGACGTCTGTTCTTTCCGCACCTCGTTCGGCAGCGCGTAGTTCGACCAGATCTGGCAGTGCGGGTGCGGATTGCTGGCCCCCATCATGGCCCCGCGATTCTCGAAGATCTGGACGTAATTGATGAGCGCCCGCGCGCCCAGGTCCGCGAACTGCTCCGCCCACCGGTCCACCACCAGGCGCAGCCCGACTGGATCCATATTGGCGATGGTGAGATTGTGGCGCGGCGAAAAGCACACCACCCGGCAAACCCCCGGCTCGGACTCGGCGACCAGCAGGCCGTCCTGCTCGAAGCGGTCCGGCGCGGTGTCGGGCTTCAGGGCGGCGTAGTCGTTATCGAACACGAAGGTGGATGTGTAGCTCGGATTGCGCACGCCGCCCGCGCGCGCGTTCCCCGGGCAGAGATAGCATTCGGGATCGTAATCCGGCTGCGCCGCGGCGCCGCCCGCTTCGACCTGCCCCTGCCACGGCCTTTGAGTGCGATGGGGCGACACCAGCACCCACTCGCGGGTCAGCGGATTGAAGCGCCGGTGAGGATCCTGTTTCCAGTCGAACATTCTCTCCCATGGTACATAACCTACTCCTCGCTCCCCCGTCTTCCGCCGCTCACGAATCGATTTCCGCGGACCAGAAACCGCAGCGGTAGATCGGCCGATTGACTGATGCCCACGCGTGCGGTAACGGCGATTTCGACCTCACCGCGCTCGTCCGGCTCCCGCACCACCAGCGGGCCGCGCGTGACGTCCGCGCCGTTGTGCGCGCGCGTGATGCCCATGGCCAGCGTCAGTTTGCCGGGACCCGAAGCCAGGTCCTCCGCCTGGCGCGCGGCCGGCCGTCGCTGCCGCATGATTTCGATGCCGGCCACGGGCTCCAGCGCACGGATCAGCACGCATCCGGGCTTCCCTTCCGCCTCGCACACCAGGTTGAGGCACTCGTACATCCCGTAGATGAAGTAGACGTACGCGTGTCCCGGCGGGCCGAAGATGACGCGGGTGCGCTCCGTGATGCCGCGGGCGGAATGCGCCGCCAGGTCGGAGCCGCCCAGGTACGCTTCGGTTTCCACGATCCTGCCGGCGGCCGGTCCGTGCACCAGGATCTTGCCCAGCAGCGCTCGCGCAACTTCCGCCGTTGGGCGGTCGTAGAAGCGGCGCCGGAGGATGGGGCCGAGGCGCATGGGCAGCGGGCTTTTCTCACTGTACAATGAAATCGTCCATGCGATTGTTCACGGGCCTGGATCTGCCCTCGGACGTGATCCGTAACCTGGATGCCCTGGTGGAGCGCCTGCGCTCCAAAGCTCGGATTCAGTGGAGTCCGCCGGCCAATTTCCACGTCACCACCAAGTTCATCGGCGAGTGGCCCGAGGATCGGCTCCCCGAGTTGAAGACCGCCTTGGCCGGCCTCGCGTCCCGGCCGCCCATCGCGGTGCATATTCATGACGTCGGGTTCTTCCCCAATCCGCGCGCGCCGCGCGTATTCTGGTGCGGCATCGATGCCCCCGGCCTGGAGGCCCTCGCGGCGGACACGGACCGCGCGACGTCCGCGCTCGGAATCGAGAGCGAGAGACGCCCCTTCTCCGCGCACCTCACGCTGGCGCGGATTAAGGAGCGGCCGAACCTGGGGCTCCTTCAGGATGCCGTCGCGGCGCTGGCGCCGGTCGAGTTTGGCCGCTTCGAGGCGCGCAGCTTCTTCCTTTACCGCAGCCAATTGCGGCCCACGGGTTCCGTGTACACTAAACTTGCGGAGTTTCCGCTCTCAAAGTGATGCTGGAGCTGCTCGTTTTGCCTATCGCCTACCTGCTGGGCGCGATTCCTTTTGGGTACCTGCTAGTGAAATGGAAAACCGGCGGCGACGTCCGCACGGCCGGCAGCGGCAACATCGGCGCCACCAACGTTTTGCGGACCACCGGGCGCGCGGCCGGCGTGGCGACCCTGTTGCTCGACATCGCTAAGGGCTACCTGGCGGTCTGGATCGCCGGGAAACTGACCGGCCAGAGCACGTTCTGGATGAGCGCCGCGGTGCTGGCCGTAATGGCCGGCCACGCCTACCCCTTGTTCTTGAGGTTCCGCGGCGGCAAGGCGGTGGCCACCTTCGCCGGCGCGTTTCTGCGGCTGACGCCCTTGGCGGTGGCCGCCGCTCTGCTGGTTTTCGTAGTCGCAGTAGCCTGGACCCGGTACATCTCCCTGGGCTCGATTATCGCGGCAGCCACGTTTCCCCTGGCGGTGTGGCTGCTCCTCCAGCCTCCGCTGCCGCTGATCCTGGCGGCACTTGTGGCGTCGGCCTTTGTAATCTACAAACATAGTGTTAATATCGAGCGCCTGCGCGCCGGCTCTGAGCACCGATTCATTTTTGGGGGCGGGAAGACTTGAAGGGCGCGCTCGCCATCATCGGTGCCGGAAGCTGGGGTACGGCATTGGCCATCGTGCTGGCGCAGCGCTTCGAGCGCGTCCGCCTCTGGGTTTATGAGCCCGACTTGGCTGGCCGGATGCGGCGCGACAGGCAAAACGACGTCTACCTGCCTGGTAATCAAATTCCTTTGAATGTTGAAATTACAACTGAACTCCCGGTCGTTCTGGAGGATGCCGGAATGGTGCTGAGCGTGGTGCCTTCCCACCTCGTGCGCGGGCTCTACCGGCAAATGCGGCCGTTTCTCCGGGAATCCATGGTGTTCGTCAGCGCCACCAAGGGATTGGAGAACGGCACTTTACTACGAATGTCGGAAGTAATCCGCGATGTCCTGACGGATTCTCTGCACCCGAGCGTGGCGGTGATCTCCGGGCCGACCTTCGCGCGCGAGGTTGCCCGGTTCGAGCCAACGGCACTTGTAGTAGCGTCGGAGGTTTCCGGCTTGGCGGACTGCCTCCAGGAAGCTTTTTCCAGTTCCACCTTCCGCCTCTACACCAGTTCTGATCCTATAGGTGTAGAGATTGGCGGCTCCATTAAAAATGTAGTGGCCATCGGCGCTGGCGTGTTACACGGTATGGGGCTGGGTCACAACGCCATGGCGGCGCTGATCACGAGGGGCTTGGCGGAAATGACCCGCCTGGCGGTGGCCCTGGGCGGCAAACCGCTGACCCTTTCGGGTCTGGCGGGCTTGGGGGACTTGGTGTTAACCTGCCACGGGGACCTCAGCCGCAACCGCATGGTCGGGGTCGAACTGGCGCGCGGACGGAAGCTCGATGAGATCGTGGGCCACATGAAGATGGTAGCGGAGGGCATCAAAACCACAAATGCCGCCGTAGACCTGGCGCGGCGGTGCTCGGTGGAAATGCCCATTGCGGAGCAGATGTACCAGGTACTGCACGATGGGTTAGCGCCGCGGCAGGCCATTCAGCGCCTGATGGAACGGTCGCTCAAGTGCGAATAGTGAATTTTGCCGGAGAACCGCAACCTCGGATGCCGGAACGGGTTAAGCCAGATGTGGGGGTAGCCGCGGCGGCCCTGGATTTCGACACGGAGCTGATGCTCCGAGTGAAAGAGGGAGATGGTGCGAGCTTTGGTGTCCTCTTGGACAAATACCGCTCGTCCGTAGTTCACTTCCTTTTCAGGATGGTCCAGAATCACGCGGTTGCCGAAGAATTGGGGCAGGAAGTCTTCCTGCGGGTGTATCGTTCGCGGAGTACTTACGAGCCGACGGCGAAGTTCACCACGTGGCTCTTCCGGATCGCCACGCATCTGGCTTTGAATGCGCTCCGGGATACCAAGAACGAGAAATCCCAGGAGCGCCTGGATGACGACTCTTCCGGCCTGCCGGCGCGGCAGGTTTCGGACAACCAGCCGTCCATAGAGCAGTACATGGTGTATCAGGTCCGGCTGGAGGAAGTGCGCCATGCCGTTCGAATGCTGCCGGATAAACAGAGAGCAGCGGTCTTGATGCACAAGTATGAAGAGATGGAGTACTCGCAGATTGCCAAGGTGCTGAACTGTTCGGAATCTGCGGTAAAGTCGTTATTATTTCGGGCCTACGAAACGCTGCGGGCCCGCTTGGCCCATATGGCCTAGGGAAGAAGAGGTGTTTTATGAGGTGCCAGATCGAAAGCCCCGGACATGCTGAACGGTTGCTGGCATATTGCGCGGGCAAACTCGACAGTCAAGCCGCGGCGGCGCTCGAGGAGCACATCCGGAGTTGCCCCGGGTGCGCCGATTTCGTCAAGGAACAGCGGGCCGTGTGGGAGGCGCTGGATGGCTGGGAGACGGCCCCCGTTTCCGCCGATTTCGACCGGCGGCTGCATCGGCGGATTCAGCAGGAGGTTTCCTGGTGGGATCTGCTGATGCGGCCGTTCCGCCCGCTCATGGCGCGGCAGGGCCTGCCGGTCGCGGCGGCCGCGTGCCTGGTGATTGCGGCGGGAGTCATGCTTCAGCGGCCGGCGGCAGTGCCCCCGGAATTCATTCCGCAATCGGCCCAGGTGAACGCCGCCTCGCCCGACCAGTTGGAGCACGCCATCGACGACATGGAGATTCTGCGCGAATTGAATCACCTGGTTCGCCCCGATGCCGAGCCCAAGATGTAAGCTATCGAGTACGGGGATGACGCGGGTTTTCCAGTTCGGGGGCTTGTTGTGGCTTGTCGCGGCCGTTGGCTTCGGCGCCGACCAAAGGGGAACACCCAAAGCGCCGCCTCCGCACGCCGCGGCTCCGGCCGGCCCCAAGGCTCCCAACGGGAAAGGCGTCCCGAAGGGAGGCGGCGCCCAAAAGGGCGGCGCCCAGACCGCGTTGCGCCTGGCCAATCCGGGCAACCTGGCGGTGCGTCTCTACCAGGCGACTCCCGAACAGCGCGAGCGCGTGATCGAGAAACTCCCGCCGGCACGGCAGGAGCAGGCGCGCAAGCAACTCGAGTGGTTCGATAGCCTGCCCAAGGAGCAACAGGCGCGGGTGCTCCAAAGCGCGCAACGGCTGGCCAGCCTTTCGCCCGAACGGCAGCGCGAGATCGCCCAGTCGCGGCAGGTGTTTCTGCAGTTGCCCCAGGATCGCAGGCTGGCCATCCGGGGGGCGCTCAACCGGCTGCAAAACATGACCCCCGAGCAGCGCAACCAGGTGGTGAACAGCAATCCGTTCAAGACGCGTTTCTCGCCCGAGGAACAGAAGATCATTCAGGATTTTTCCGACATCGTCATGCCGGAGTTCTAGCTGTCACGATCGCGTCTAACGTCCTCGCCCGCGGCCGGGTTGTTGCGCGGTATCCACCCCGGCGGCTTTTAACACTTGCTGCGCTCCGGCGCCGCGGTCCTTCAGGCCTTGTGCCACCAGCGCGTAGGGGCTTTCGTCCTCCTGCCAGACGCGGATGTCGTCGTGGCCCAGGTGGATCAGCTCGCGGGCGCGCATTTCCTCGAATCCCGGCAACACCCAGACCGGCTCGCCCTTCGCTGGCAGAACGACCACGAAGGTGTGCTCGCTCTTCCCCCAGCGCACGCCGGTGAGGTAAGTCATGGCCGGTCCGGGCTCGAGCACGACCGCTTGAAGGCCGAACTCCTTCATGGCGTCCTGAAGCCTGGCGATTCGTTCCCGATACGCCGCTGCGGAGTTCTCGTCGGTTTGCTGCATGGTGTCCTACCCGAAAGGCTGATCGATGGCCGGGCTTTGCCTGGTGAACATGCGGGCGCCCTCTTCGGTGATGTGCATGCAGTCTTCCAGCCGCACCCCGAATTCGCCGTAAATGGCGATGGTGGGCTCGTCGCTGAAACACATGCCCGGCTGAAGCATCGTCTTGTTGCGCCGGACGAGGTTAGTCCACTCGTGGCCGTCCAGGCCGATGCCGTGACCCGTGCGGTGCGGCAGGCCCGGAACCTTGTAGCCGGGACCGAAGCCGGCATCGGTGATCACCTTGCGCAGGCCGTCGTAGACCGCGAACCGCACGCGCTCTTCGATCCCGATGCGGCTACCCTTCAGCGCCTGCGCCAGCCTCTTATATGGTCCCTCCGCCTCCGTCCAGGTTCGAATTTCGCCGCTAGGCGGAATGGCGCCGCGGGCGCGTTCCGCATCGGCTTCCGGCACGATCCACACCAAGTCGCCTTCGGCGGGCATCACCAGCGCCAGCGTGCGGTCGCCTTGCGGCCAACGCGTTCCGGTGAAGTAGAACATGCTGGAGCCGCCTTCCAGAACCAGGGCGCCGATCTTGTTTTCGCGCATCAGCTGCCGCGCCTTTTCCACGCGCGCGCGGCGCTCGCCGTCGCCGATCGGCTGGATGACGCCGGTCATGCGGCTGCTGCCGGGCGCGGGCCAGCATGCCGGCGGCGGAGGTTGCCAGAAAGACTCTGCGGTTCATAGAGTCGCCTAGGTGAACAAGGTGGGGTTCCGCTTGTGCCACTCGGTGGCCTGCTCGTAGGCCAGGGCCACACGCAGCGGCGAACCCTCGTCGTAGATCCTGCCGAGGAAGCTGATGGACCGCGGAACGTCGTTCTGGAAGCCGCACTTCATCACCACTTGCGGATTGCCCGTGAGGTTGGTAGTGGTCAACAGGCCGTTATTGGGAGCCAGCACGATGACGTCCCAGTCGGCCATGAACTTCTCGAACTTCTCGACCAGAAGGGTGCGCACGCGCTGCGCGCGGATGTACTCGACGGCCGGAACCAGGCGCGAGCTGCGGAAAGTGTTGGGCCAATCGCCAGGGCCCTGGCTGCGCAGCGTGCGGACCTGGCCGTCGCGCGTGATGTCGTCGAATGCCGCCGCGCCCTCGGCGTCCAGCAGGAAGCGAATGCCGGCCAGCTCTTCCTGGTACTCCACCGGGGTCATCACCACGCCCGCGCTTTTCAAGTCGGCCAGCACCTGGTCGTACAGTTTCTTCTGGTCGCCCTGCAAGCGGTCGAAGTCCTTCTGGAGGACGCCCACCCGCAGGCTCTTCAGCGGTTTGTGCGGCTCCCAGTGGAAGGGGTCGCTGGCGACGCTGCGGTCATGGCCGTCGGGACCGTGGATGGCATTCAGCACCAGCGCGCAGTCTTCCACGCCTCGGCAGATGGGCCCGATCTTGTCCATGGTCCAGCTCAAGGCCATGGCGCCGTGACGGCTCACGCGGCCGTAGGTGGGACGCAGGCCGACGGTTCCACACGCGGTGCTCGGGGAAACGATGGAACCCAAGGTTTCGGTTCCGAGCGAGAAGCCCACCAGCCCGGCCGCGGTGGAAGCCGCCGAGCCGGCCGACGATCCGCTCGATCCGCGGTCGTATTCGCCCTTCTCTTTGGCGGCGGTGGTGGGCCACGGGCTCTTGGTCTGTCCTTTGAACCACTGATCGCCCATGGCCAGAGCGCCCATGGAGAGCTTGGCGATGAGCACGGCGCCGGCTTTGTACAGGCGTTCCACGCAGGTGGCGTCGTAGGCCGGGACGCGGTTCAGGAACGGCTCGGCGCCCCAGGTGGTGGGGATGCCTTTGGTGTCGAACAGGTCCTTCACGCCGAAGGGAATGCCGTGGAGCGGCCCGCGGTAGCGCCCCTGCTTGATCTCCGCGTCGGCGGCCGCCGCCTGCTGCAACGCCGGCTCCTCGGTGAGGTTGACCAGGGAGAGCAGCTTGGGCGAGTACTTCTTCATGCGCGCCAGATACATCTTGGTCAGGTCGCCGGAGGAGACGGCGCGCGAGCGCACCAGCGGCGCGAGTTGGCTCACCGGCCAGAAGGCCAGCTCTTCGAGGTCCTGCGGCGCCTTCGCGGGGCGCAGCGCGGCAAACGTGGTTTCGAAGCGCGCCGGCCCCTTTCCCGGCACGCGGTCCGGCAGGCCCGGTTGGAAGCCGAACGCCGGCTCGGTGTCGTAGGGGACCTCGATCTTGCGCACCGCCTCGTAGCTGGCGAGCGAGGTGTTGACGCGCCGCAGCATCTGGTCGATCTCGCCATCCTGAAACTCCAGGCCGAGCAGCTTGAGCGCCGCTTCGACCTGTTCCTTGGTGACGCGCAGGGGCTGTTGCTGCTGCCCTCGGCCCTGCTGGGAAAGCGCCGGCCGCGCGGCGGCAAGGACGCCCATAAACTGGAGCCAGGTTCTTCTGTCCATAAACCTCCTCATAATACCTGATGATCCGGAGGGGAAGCGGGCGGATGGGCGCGACGCGGGGGGCAGTGGGGAAGGCGGGCGGCTGATGCGGGCAGGTGGTGGGGCAGCGGGCGGATGGGCGCGACGCGGGGGGCAGTGGGGAAGGCGGGCGGCTGATGCGGGCGGCTGCACTCACTGGACACTGAAGGTGCCGCTGGCCTGCCAGTCCGTGTTGTTCAATCCCGCGGTGTCCCGGCCGGCTACGAACGCGATGCGGTTCCCGGTGAGCGCCGCCTTGAATGTGATGTTCAACGTCAGGCTGAGTACCGTCCCGGTGAGGGAGACCGACGAGCCGGCGCCGCTCACCGAACACTGGCTGTTCTGGATGGAGCCGGCGGACCCGTTCAACACCATACTGCCCGCGAAGGGGCCTCCGGCGTCGCCGGCGTCATCCACCAGCAACAGCGTCTTGCCAGATGCCACATAGGCGAGGTAGCAGGCGCTCCGCCCGTCGATGAAGTTGTTCACCAGAATGTTTACGATTCCAATATCGGCGGCTCCCTTCCCGTCCGAGAGGGTAACCGTGAGCGTCTGGGCAGTTCCCGCCGCCGCGGCCCCGCGCGCCGGACTCATGCTTGCCACCGCGATGGTGCCTGTGGGCGGCGACGACGAGGGCACGTTCCACACTCCCATCGCCTGCCAGTTGGTGTTGGTCTGCACCACATCGCGCGCCGCCAGGTACTGAATCCGGTTTCCGGCGAATCCCGATTTGAACGCGACGTTCAGGATCAGGGTAAAGTTTGTTCCGCCGGCGGTGGCCAATGACAGGCTGACGGCGCACTGGCTGTTCTGAATCACGGTGGAATTCGACCCCGTGACCGATCCGGCATACGGCCCGCCCGCGTCCCCGGCGTCATCCAACAGCACCAGCGTGCTGGTCGCCACCACGTACGCCAGGTAACAGGCATTGCGCCCGTCCAGGAAATTGTTGATCAGCACGTCCAGCACCGACAGATTCTGCGCTCCGCCGGAGTGAGAGAACTGATAGGTGAAGGTGTGAGTGGGGCCGCTACCCGAGGGCGGCTGAACTCCGATCACGGCCGGAGCGCCGGACAAGAAATTGGCCGTGACACTGTGCGCCGCGTTCATGGTGATCGACTTCGGATTGTCCGTGCCCGACAGGTCGCCGCTCCACCCGGCGAACCGCATTCCGGGGTTCGCATTAGCGGTCAACTGCACCGACGTCCCGCTGTTGTAGTAGCCGTCCGCCGTTACAGGGCTACCCGTCACGGTGCCCGTACCCTCGGGCACTGTGGCAACGGTGAGCAGATACTGCGCGCTGAAAGTGGCCGTGTAAGTGGCAGCGGAGGCAATGACAATGCTGTGGGAGATGGCGCCGCCGTCGCTCCACGACTGGAACATGAAGTGCCCTCCCGCGGTGTTTTCCGGAGACGTGACCGCGATAGTGTGGGCCGACATCCAATTCAGCATGAGGTTGCACGGCGTGGTGCACGGTGTGGCTGCACTGTCGATGGTGGCGCTCAGGCCGGGAGGCGATGACGTGACGGTTACCGGCTCCGCGATAGTGCTGGTGTTGAGCAACACCGCCACGGTGTCGGAAGCCCAGTCCGCCACGACGAGGTCCGGCCTGCCGTCGCGGTTGAAGTCGCCAACCACGACGCGGCCCACTGGCGTGGTGTAGTTCACCGCCGCCCGCATGGTTCCATCTCCGTTGCCAAACAACAGGGAGACGCCGGAATTGGATGTCACAGACAGGTCCAACTTGCCGTCGCCATTGAAGTCCCCGGTGGCGACCGTTTCAGGAGCGCTGCCCGCCGGGTAAGTCAGGGCGGGCTGGAAGGATCCGTTTCCGTTACCGAGCAGGACGGACACGCTGCCGTCCGCCGAATTTGCCGTGGCGAGATCGGGCTTGCCGTCGCCGTTGAAGTCGGCTACGAGGATGGAGTGCGGGGACGAAGCCACGGGGTAGTTGATTGCCGGCTGAAACGAGCCATCCCCATTGCCCAGCAGGACCGATACATTGGCGAGACCGGAGTTGGTGACGGCCAGGTCGAGCTTTCCGTCGCCGTTGAGGTCGGCGGCCACGATGTAGTAAGGACTGCCACCCGGCGGAGTCGCATAGTTCGCGAAGGCCACGAACGTGCCATCCCCCTTACCCAGCCAGACCGACACGTTGTCGGAGCCTTTGTTGGCAAACGCCAGGTCGAGTTTTCCATCCCCATTGAAGTCTCCGACGGCCACGGAATGCGGTGTGGTACCGGAGGTGTAGTTATAAATGACCGGCGCCTGGAAGGTCCCGTCGCCGTTGCCGAGAATCACCGAATAGGTGCCGACATTGTCCGCGGTAACGAGGTCGAGCTTCTTGTCGCCGTTGAAGTCGCCCACCGCCACGGAGGTGGTTTGGCCGCCGGTGGAGTACTTCACTCCCGTCTGGAAAGTGCCATTGCCGTTGCCCAGTATGGGCACCACGGTGCCGGCATACGAAGTGGCTACCACCACGTCGAGCTTTCCATCGCCGTTGAGGTCGGCGGCCACGATGGATTCGGCTTGCTTGTCCGTGCGATAGAGGGGCGCTGCCTGGAAAGTCCCATCGCCGTTTCCGAACAACACGGAGACATTGCCAGAGCCGCTGTTGGTGACCGCGAGGTCGAGTTTGCCGTCACCGTTGAAATCGCCGATCACCGCGGCGCGCGGCGCGGCTCCGGCGGCATAGGATTTCACGGAGGAATACGCGCCGGCTCCATTCCCCATCAGCACCGAGACGCGATCGGCGTTAGTGTTTGCCACTACCAGGTCCAGCTTGTTGTCTCCGTTGAGGTCCCCGATTGTCATGAAGCTCGGCGACGAGCCGGGGAACGTGTAGTCCAGGGGGTAATGTACGGGGGCCTGGAACTGGCCGTTTCCATATCCCAGCAGGACCGCGACGTCATAGAGCGCGGGGCTGGTGACGGCCAGGTCGAGCCTGCCATCGCCGTTCAGGTCACCTACCACGATCGAGGTTGGATTGCCGCCCGCGGCCACCAGGCTGGTGTTGTAGTTGACGGGCGGCTGGAAGCTGTTGGCCACGTTGCCCAGCAGCACCGAGACATTGTTGGAGACGGCGTTGGCCGCCGCCAGGTCCAATATGCTGTCGTGATTGAAATCCCCTACCACGACCGACACGGTGCCGTTACCCGCGGGCAGCAGGACGCCGGGCTGGAAGGTCCCGTCGCCGTTGCTGATGAGTTGAGAGATGCCGCCGCCGGCTCCGACGGCGTCGCCATAGTCCGCCACCACCAGGTCGAGCTTGCTGCTGAAGTAGTCGACGATCGTCGTTACAAATTGCGGGTGGACGCCGGCATAGGCGGTCGAGGGCGCCTGGAAGGTCCCGTCGCCGTTGCCCAGGTAAATCCACACGCTATTGGAGCCGGTGTTGGCGACGGCGAAGTCGGCCTTGCCGTCCCCGTTGAAGTCGGCGACTACCACCGACTGTGGCAAAGAACCTGCGAGGTAGTTGAGCGGCGGCCGAAAGCCCCCGCTTCCGTTATTCAGGAGGATCGACACGCTGGTGCTGTCCCGGTTGGCCACGACCAGGTCCAGTTTGCCATCGCCGTTGAAGTCCCCGGCGGCCAGCCCGGCAGGGGTACTACTGCCGACGGCGTATGCGGGAGCCACCGTGAACGTAACGGCCTGGCCCCACGCGGCGCCCGCAAGCGGTCCCATGGCGAGCGAGCACCAGATCAACCACCGCTGGCGCAGGCACGCGGCACCCCAAACCGGAATTTCCATTTTGGACGCTCTAATCCGACCACTCATACACAGGGTTCCTGAAGCACGGTTCCCGCGGAGACGCGGAGATTTTTCGCGGAGATCGCGGAGGACAGGACTAGTCTAGCAGGTTGGGGAAAAAGGGGAAGAGCGGCCGACGCGGTGGGGTACGTTTGCCGTACCAGGACCCGCAAAGGGAAACCGCTTGCTGACGCGCGCGGCTGGGAAATGGGGGGAAACGGGGAGCGGGCGACGCATCTGTCCGAGAGTGAGAGCAACAATTCACGCAGACGTAAGCTATTCTGTTTGTGCGGGTTGCGAGGGTTGGTCCAAAATGGGTGACGCATCTGGAGCGTTTTCTTTGAAGATGCGTCTCCCGGATTCCGGCGGTTCAGACTGATCGGCAGGTTTCTCGCGTTGCTGCAAGCGGCCTCGATTTGAAGAATGCTCCACATGAGTAATTCCGACCATAAGAGTAGCGCGGCGACAAAGGGGAAGCGGGCGAGGGGAGGCGGAAGTGGTTTAGAATCAACGGAAACTTTTTTTAAAGTCTTGTGACTCAACTTTCACGGCCCCTCGGGGCCGTCACCGGGACGGATGAAAATGGGCGCTAGTTGACAGCTTTGGCAAGCTGGAAGAGATCCCCAGCGAATCAGAGGCCGTTTATCCGTTGGTGCTTCTAAGCCCGACGGCGAATCTGGTCAGGACGCAATCACTGGAACCAGGAGCTGTTGTCTCCGCCTCCCGGCGGATGAACATGCGTTGGAATGTCTTCTCGACCGTCCCAGGCGTCCTTCGCTCGGTGATCGAAGGAGCATTCCGTGAAGAAGAATCCGCGTCGCTGCTGCGGCATCGAAGTGCATAAGAACAAACGTGATGGTATGCGTGTTGCCTCCCGCCGGCCAAAGCCAGAGGGGAGTGAAGAAACGCAAGTTTCGGTGGCCGCCGGAGTGACCTATGTGCTTGACACGAACGCGCTCAGCGTCGACCCGATGATCGCTCCGCACCACTAGTAGTAACGGGAGCGACGGGCGGAGGAGGAGTGACGCTCCACTCGGGCGGTTTCAGGCCGGCGAAGATCGACAGGATCAGGCACGGCCAGAGGTGCACCAGGAGGCGGTAAAGCGAGGTGTTGAGATGCCATCGCAAGTCTCTCCCGGTTCCGATGTAGACGAAGAAGTAGACCACGAACATGGCCGCCGTCACCGAGCCGGCCAGCAGCAGGTCGGAACGGTGCTTCCTGGCGAAGCCTAAACCGGCGGCCAGCACGACGAGCGGCCAAAGAGGATGATACCAGCCGGAAACCATCATCTTTTGAAACTCGCCGGCGAAGGCCGACGCCACCATGCCGTAGCGGTGGACATCGGCCAGCCTGGCCAGAAGGCCCGGGGCGCTCTCCGCCAACAAGGAACTGCTTCCGCGCGCCAGCACGAACTTATAAAACAGCAGAATGGCCAACATGGGAAGCACTCCGGCCAACGCGGCCCCGGCATTCCGGCGGCGGAACACCGCCAGCGCGAGAAAGAACACCACCAGGAACAGCGAGCCTTCGTCCTTGGTCCACGCCGCCAGGCCGGCAAACAAGCCCGCGGCGGCCGGCCGGTCCAGCAGGATCAGCACCAGCGCGGCCGCGAAATAACAGGCCAGCGGGATATCGGCATACTGGGCCGGGACTTCCTGGAGGACGAAGGGCGTGCCCGCCAGGACGATGCCAAACAACAATCCGAGCTTTCCGCCGCGCAATACCGCGACTCCTCCCACGCCGGTTACCACCAATGCCAGGAAGAACAGCAAGGAGACGGCCTGCGGGACCTCCTGGGTCACGGAACCGGCGAAGGTCCAGCAGCGCGCCACAAATGCCGAAACCAGGAGCGGATACTCCGGGTGCGCGAAGTCCAACGCGGGGGACCAGGCGCGGTGCCCGAAGTCGCCGGCCGCGGCGAGGAAGCGTGCGCGGAGATTCCAGATGGCCCAGGCGTCCCAATTGCCGTGGGGCATGGCCTTCCAAGGGCCGCTCATCCCGGCGACGGCAATCAGCAGGGCGGCGATCAGGATTGCCGCCAGCGCCAGGTTCCCGTACGACGGGCGGGCCGCGGGCTGGACGGAGGGGGTCCGCTTGCGCCGCCTGTAGATCTCGAAGGCGAGCCAGGCGGCCAGGGCGATCTCCAGAAACATGGGCAGAGCCGGTTCGGTGGGCATGAGCAGGCGGCACAGGAAGAAGAGGCAGGAGGTGATGCCGAAACCGCCGGCCGTGCCGCTCCCGACGATCAGCAGGGCGGCTGCCCATGCGGGCCGCAAGTCGCGAAATCCTCCAAAACGCCAGGCCAACAGGCAGCCGACGAGGGCAGCCTCGAGGGCCCACAGGATCCCGGCCATCTAGCGAGCCTCGTTTTGAAGCAGGGCGATGTTCGGTCCGAGAAAGCGGTTCAGCGTCAAGCGGTATCGTGCGGCGGTTTCGCGGAGAGCGTATGGATTGGCGAACATGGCCAGCACCCATGCCCGATCGGGGCCGCGCTCCAGCAAGCGCGGCGCCAGGGCGTACTGCGTGACGTAATACCACGTCTGAAACATGTCGGAGGTTGGCGGCGCGTCGGTGATGAAGCCCATCACGGCATCTTCCGGAACGATCTGGCGCACGGCTTCCAGGCGGACGGAGAGAGCCTCGACCTGGTAGGGGTCGGCCGGAAGGGCCGGGTGGGCCGTCTGGGTCTCATAGAACGAGTAAGCGCCCCAGAGGGGCAGCACGGCGGCAATACCCACGGCCAGTATCGCGCGGAGCGGGACTTGGGAACGGGTCACAAGGCGTAATTGTAACGCGGCTGGCGGCGCCGCCGGGCGGGCCGCGGAATCGGCGCGGCGCATTCGAGGGTGCGCGCCCGCTGCCAGCGCCTGACATATAATTACAAAAAGCAATTTCCGACGACAGCGAGGGGAATGGATGGCTACTGGTGGACAAGCGGCGATTACGCCGGAACGAGTCATGCAACTGGCCTGGGGATATATCGCACCCCTGACGATGGAGGCGGCCGTCCGTCACGGAATCTTCGATCTGCTGGACGGCGGGCCGAGGACCATCGACGAGGTGGCCCGCCACACGGGCGCGTCCGAAAGGGGGCTGCGGGCCCTGATGAACGCGCTGGCGGGCTTGCAGTTGTTGAGCCGGGACGCGGACGGCAACTACGGGCTGACGGGGGAAAGCGCGGCGTTTCTGGTGAGCGGCAAGCCGGGGTACGTGGGCGGCTTGATCCGCCATACGAGCACGCAGCGGATTCCGCTTTGGCTGAAGCTCACGGACGCGGTGAAAGAGGGCAAGCCGGCGGCCGGGGGCGTCAACCGGGAGCAGACCGGCACCGAGTTCTTCCACGAGTTTGTGGAAGACCTCTTTCCGCTGAGCTACAGGCCGGCGCTGGCGCTGGCGGAGGTGTTGGATCTCGGCGCGACGCGCGTGCCGCTGAAGGTGCTGGACATCGCCGCGGGCTCCGGCGTGTGGGGAATCGCGCTGGCGCAGCAATCGCCGCGGGTCAGCGTGACGGCCGTGGATTGGCCCGGCATGCTGGATGTGACCCGGAGAACGGCGGCGCGCTGCGGGGTGGAGGAACAGTTCACGTTTGTGGGCGGCGATATTCTGGAGGCGGATTTCGGGACGGGACACGAGGTCGCCACGCTGGGGCACATCCTGCACAGCGAGGGCGTGGAGCGCAGCCGCGCGCTGCTGCGCAAGACCTACGAGGCGCTGGCGCCGGGCGGCACCATCGCCATCCAGGAATTCCTGGTGAACGACGACCGTTCGGGCCCTCCCATGGCGTTGATGTTCGCGGTCAACATGCTGGTGCTTACAGACCAGGGCGATACCTGGTCGTTCAACGAGATTGCCGGCTGGCTGCGCGAAGCGGGCTTCGAGAACCCCCGCACGCTCGATTCCCCCGGGCCTTCGCCGCTGATCCTGGCCGATCGCCCGTAGGCGGCGGGAGCGGCAGCCGGAGGGACTATTCGTCTTCGCGGTATCGCTCGTTGCGGGCGAAGACGAAGGCCACGAAGCCGGCCAGTATGAGGAAGGGCGGCGCGCCCAGAATCAGGATGCCGAAATCGAGCACGCGGGAGCGGGCCTCGTTCTGCGCGTGGGCCGTGCGGTAACACATCACGCACTGCGCCGCCGCGGGAAGGGAAAGCGCCGCGGCAAGCGCCGGAATCAGCACGAGCCGTTTCATACCGGCGGCCTCATCACCGGGATGCGGGAGGCATCCCCCAGGAAGATCAGCATCAGCACGATGCAGAAGATCAGCATGGGGAAGAGGGTGAGAAACAGGCTGAGCCGCTCGAACTTCAGGTGCATGAAGTAAGCGATGATCAGGGCCGCCTTGACGATGGAGAGGCCCAGGAAGCTCGTGAGCATGATCAAGGTGGGCAACTGCTCGTAGGCCAGGAAAACTTCAACGCCGGTGAGGACCAGGAGCACGATCCAGACCTTGGAGAAGGTCAGGCTGGTCGCGCCATCGACGTGTTGGACTTCTTCGGAGTGGTTGCTCATTGCTTCGCTCCTTCCTCAAATCTTTGCGGACATCAGGTAGACCAGGGGGAAGATGAACATCCACACCAGGTCGACGAAGTGCCAGTACAGGCCGCCGACCTCGACGTCTTCGGCCTTGAACTTTCCGCGCAGCACGGCCTGGCAGAGAATGGCCAGGTAGATGAGCCCGATGACGACGTGGGTCATGTGCAGCCCGGTCAACGCGAAGAACGTGCCGCCGAAGAGCGGAACGCCCCAGGGATTGTCGAACGGCGTGACGTGTTCGTTGTTGATCAGGTTGAGCCACTCGGTGAGGTGCAGCACGACGAATGCAGCGCCTCCCGCCATGGTGGCCAGGATCCAGCCCGCGGCGGCCTTGCGGTTGCCGTGGTTCATGGCATGGACGCCCATCACCATGGTCAGGCTGCTCGAAAGCAGGCAGAACGTCATGATGCTGGAGAAGACGATGCTGGGCGAAAAGTGGAAAGGCTTGGGCCAGTCCGGATTGGAAACCCGGCTGTAGGTGTAGGCGAACAGCAGGGCCGAAAACGTGAGCGCGTCGGAGATGATGAACAGCCACATCCCGAACTTCTTCGAATTGGTCGCGTAGGGCGACCGGCCTCCCGCCCAATCAGATGTGGCCATGGTGGTCACTTGGGTCGACGACATCCCTTACCCCCAAACGTAGAATAGAAGCATCAGGTACAACCAAAGGCCATCCAGGAAATGCCAGAAGATGGCCGTCACATCGATGGCGGTGCGCTTGGCCGGGCCGAGCCTCAGGCGCCAGGCCTGCACATCGACGTACACCAGCGCGGCGACGCCTCCCAGCAGGTGGAAGGCATGCGCGGCGGTCAAAACATAAAAGAACGAGCTGCTCGGATTGGTGGCGACGAAAATGCCGGCGTTCTTCAACTGAAGCCAGGCCACCGACTGGCCGGCCAGGAACGCGATTCCGAGCGCGGTGGCGCCGGTCCACCAGAGGTTGAACTGGGCGCGGTCGCCGGCTTTCAAAGCGCGGCGCGATTGATCCAGCACGAAGCTCGAAACGAGCAGCACCACGGTGTTGACCAGGAGAATCGGCGGCTTGGGCATGGTGGCCCAATCGTCGGAGAGGCCGCGGCGCACCACGAACGCGCTGGTAAAGGCGGCGAAGACCATGGTGCTGGCGGCGAGCAGAACGAAGAGGCCGGTGAAAGAGGCGCGGCGGTTGGCGCCCGGCCCAAAAGGCAAACCCGAGCCGCCGTCCCCGCCTCGATCGGTGGGCGGGGGCGGGCCCTTCAGAATATCGCGTGTCAGGGTTCCAGCCATACCTGTATGGATGCGTCAGGCCTCGGACTGGACCTGCGGCGGATCGGTCTGCATGATGAAATCGCGGGCCGCGCCCGGAACACTGTACTCGTACGGACCGTGGTACACGACCGGGTGGACGCCGGCGAAGTTGTCGAACGGCGGCGGCGATGGAACAGTCCATTCGAGCGTGGTGGCGTTCCACGGATTCACCGGCGCCCTGGCGCCCTTCTTCATGCTCCAGAACAGGTTGATCACGAAGATGATCTGCGCCGCGGCGGTGAAGTAAGCGGCGTAGGTCATGAAGGTGTGCACGGGGATCAGCTTGCCCAGGTATTCGACGTCGGTGAAGGCCGAGTAGCGCCGCGGATTGCCGGCCAGCCCCAGGTAATGCATGGGAGTGAAGATGGCGTAGACGCCGATGAACGTGCAATAGAAATGGATCTTACCCAGCGTCTCGTTCATCATCCGTCCGGAGGCCTTGGGGAACCAGTAGAACGTGCCGGCGAACATGCCGAAGATCGCCGCGACGCCCATGATCATGTGGAAATGGCCCACGACGAAGTAGGTGTCGTGGAAGTAGAGATCGAGCGCCGGCTGTCCCAGGAAGATGCCGCTCACGCCGCCGGTGACGAACAGCGAGACGAAGCCCAGGGCGAACATCATGGCGGTGTCGAAGTGGATCTTGCCGTTCCACAGCGTGCCGATCCAGTTAAAGGTCTTGATGGCCGAGGGCACCCCGATGCACATGGTCAGGACGGAGAATGCCAGCGCGGAATAGGGGTTCATGCCGCTCATGAACATGTGATGGCCCCACACCAGGAATCCCAGGAATCCGATGGCCAGGACGGCGTACACCATGGCCTTGTATCCGAAGATGGGCTTGCGCGAGAAGGTGGAGAGCAACTGCGAGGTGACGCCCATGCCCGGCAGGATCGCGATGTACACCTCGGGATGGCCGAAGAACCAGAACAGGTGCTGCCAGAGCAGCGGCGAGCCGCCCTTGTGCGCGGTGATGATCTGGTCGCTGATGTACAGGCCCGAGGGCAGGAAGAAGCTGGAGCCCGCGAGGCGGTCGAGCAGCAAGAGCACGCCCGCGGCCAGCAGCACGGCGAAACCCAGCAGGCCGAGGATGGCGGTGACGAGCCAGGTCCAGCAGGTGAGCGGCATGCGCATAAGGGTCATGCCCTTGCACCGGAGATCCACGGTAGTGGCGATGAAGTTGATGGCGCCCATCAGCGAGGCGCCGCAGAAGATGGCGATGCTGAGGATCCAGAGGTTCTGCCCCATGCCCTCGCCGGGGCCGGTGATGCGGCCGGCGCCGGAGAGCGGCGGGTACGCGGTCCAGCCCGAAAGCGGCGCGCCGCCCTGAACGAAGAACGCGGCCACCATCACCACCAGGGCCAGGAACGTGGTCCAGAACGACATCATGTTCAGGACCGGAAACGCCATGTCCTCGGCGCCGATCTGGAGTGGCAGGAAGTAATTGCCGAAGCCGCTCTGGGGCACCGTGGTCAGCACGAAAAACACCATGATGGTGCCGTGCATGGTCATCAGCGAGAGGTATAGCTCGGGCGTCATGATGCCGCCCGCCGCCGCCGTGGGCCAGAGCCACGAGAACCACTTCACGGTGACGTTGGGGTTGACCATGTGGAATCGCATCAGGAGCGAGAGCGCCATGCCGATGAACACGGAGAACAGCCCCAGAAAATAGTATTGGATGCCGATCACCTTGTGATCCTGGCTGAACACGTATCTCTTAATGAAGCCCTGGGGCGCTGCGTGGGCCGGGTGGGCTACGGGAGAAGACATAATTTCACCTTTGCAGTCCGGAGTTTCACTTTTGGGCCTGTTGCTGCTGCATCCATTGGTCGAATTCGGCCTGGCTCATCACCTGCATGGTGGTGCGCATCTGGAAGTGGCCGAGGCCGCACAACTCCGAACACGGCACTTCGTAGATGCCAGGCTGGTCGGCCTGAAAATGGAACGGGATCTCCATGCCGGGCACGATGTCCTGTTTCAATCGCAGCTCGCGCACGAAGAAGTTGTGGATGACGTCCCGGGAGTGCAGGATGAGTTTGATGGGCTTGCCGGCGGGGACCTTGAGGGACGCGCTGACGATATCGTCCTTGGAGGCGGGGTCCTTGTCGTCGAGTCCCATGGGGTTGCCGGCCGAGTCGTTGATGAGCTTGAGATCGGTGTGGCCGAACTTGCCGTCGGGGCCGGGATAGCGGAAGTTCCAGGCGAACTGCTTGGACATCACCTCGATGGTCATGGCATCCGGCGGCGCTTCGTCGAAATGCACGCTGGCCCATATTTTGGAGCCCATCACGACGAGGCCAAGGAAGAGAATCGCGGTGGCGCTGGTCCACAGCGTTTCGAGCTTGTTGTTGCCGTGGCTATAGCCGGCGCGGCGGCCGTCGTTGCGGAATTTCCAGATCACATACCCCAGCGCGAATTGCGCCAGGATGAAGATAATGCCCACCACCAGCAAGGTGCGGTTGAACTGGGCGTCATAGGCCAGGCCGTGTTGCGAGATGGGCGGCGGAAACCACCACGTCCTGGCGAAAAAGAAATACGCCGTCGCCACGGCAATGGCCCAAACTAGCGGAGCAAGCAGCATTCCAGCACGCCTCCCGGAGGGCTCTGAACCCTCGTTATCCCTCAAAGTGCACTCGACATTAACACAGTCGATGAAGGAGGTGCAAGTCGGATTCTGGGGTGGGTGCCAGGAGAACCGCTTGCTGACGCGCGCGGCTCAGAGCCGGCGTCAGGTCGAATCAATTCAGGATCCGGAAGACGCCGTAAATTGCGAACGCGGCGATGCCGGCGGTCCACAGGCGACGGCGCAGGGGGTTGTCCCAGAACAGCGAGAAGAGCATCGCCAGGCCGAGGGGGCTGAGAGCATTGAAGCGGACGGCTTCGCGCCAATGTCCCTTGGCCAGCGCGAACACCGCGCGGGTGAGGCCGCAGAGCGGGCACGGCCGGCCGGTGAGCCAGTGGAAACCGCAGAGTTGCACGGTAGGGGTGGCGGGCAGCCGGATGGAGAAAAGCGCGACCAGCAACGCCGCGGCGGCCAGGGGCCCGAGAGGCACGCGGCGTGCCGCTTCGGCCAGGCTCATACCAACGTGTCCACGGTCCGCTGCTCGAAGCCCACAATCTCGCGGTACGCCACCGTGATCGCAGCGAGGGTGACCGGCATGGCAACGAAAACCCCGACCAGACAGCACAGGACTCCGAGCAGATTCACCAGCACCATCAGGAGCAGAAACATGGTGAAGCCGAAATAGTCGTTTTTGACCACCGCGTGGCTGGCCTGCATCGCGGGCCAGAAGTCCATGCGCTTGTCCAAGATGAACAGGTAGGTGAACTTGTACATGGCGGCCACCACCAGGCCGGGGATGATGCAAAGCAGCGTTCCGGCGAACACGAAGAGCGAAATCACCAGGGAGGCCACCAGGGCGGGGACAAAGAAATTGAAGCCCGTGAAGAGGTCGGCGAACTCGGCGTGCCGGCCGAGGATCCTCTTAATGCAGTAGATGTGGAAGCCGATCATCAGGGGTCCCTGGATGATGACCGGGACCATGGAGTTGAGCGCCATGAAGACGAGAGCCAACAGCATATACATGCCGATGTCGGGTTTCACCAGTTCCCATCCCGCGCCGATCCATCGGCCAGGCTGCGCCTTGATGCCGACCGGAGCCGTCCAAGCCAACGGCGCCGGACCGCCCAGCGGGCCAGGCGCGGCGGCCAGGGACGCGCCGCAATTGGGACAGAACTGCAGGTCGTTGGCGACCTGGGTACCACACTGATGGCAGAACATAGATTCCTCCGATGACCACGACGGTGGCCCAATTCCATGCGCTCGTTATTATAGAACGCCGGACAGGGGGCTTTTGTTCACCTGTTCCGTTCCGCGCGCGCGGCAGGGCGACGCTAAAGGGCGGTGGGCAGGCTCAGCCCGGCTTTGTCCAAGGCCCGCTGCAGCATCCCGGCGGCGTGGATCTCCGGGACGTTTCGCGAAATGGAGACCTCCGAAACCAGCATGTGGCGGGCGCGGTCGAGCATTTTCTTCTCGCGGAAGGAGAGCGGCTTGTCGAGGTGGAGTTGCAGAAGGGCTTTGAACACCTCCGCCACCTTCAGGAGATCCCCGCTCTGCATCCTGTCCGTGTTTTCCTTGAACCGGGCCTTCCAATCCGGGTGGTTGATGCACCACCCATGGGACAGGAACGACAGGATGCGCGCGATCTCGCGGTCCTTGGTCACGCGGCGCAGACCTATGTTGTCCGCATTGGAAAACGGGACCAGCACGGTCATGCTGTTCGGTCCCAGGCGCAACAGGTAGAATTTTTCGAAGACGGAACCAAAGGAGCGGCTACTGATGTTCTCAATCGTCCCAACGCCCTGGTTGGGATAGACAACTTTGTCACCGATCTGAAATGTCATACGGGGTCCCCCACAAACCACCGCTGTCAAGTGTTGCTACACCGTTTCGCAACAACTATTGAATAGTACGCTTGGTAACCGGTTCTGTCAAGGGGAAGTGCTGCGCATTACAGCAATTGATGGTGAGTTTCACATCACCGGTGAGCGGTGTACACCTACAGCTTGTGTTGCGGTCCAGGACGCCGAACCCGATTTTTCGCCGCCACGTCCCGGTCTGCAGGTTAATCGCCGGATGTGACCTTGGCCCGCTCCTCCACCGGCTGGTCCCGTTCCGCTAGCAACAGTCGCCGGAGCGTGCGAAGGTCATTTAAAATACGCCGGCTGGAGGTTATATGGAGGTTCAGTTTTGCCAGGTTATAAGAGACCAGGAGGAGAGCCTGCTTGCGACGTTGGGCGCCTTCGCGATCAGCCGTGGCGATGTCGGCGTCCACGTCACGCCGGGCCTCTTCCAGCGCTTCGGCGAGCATGGCCACATACTCGTGGGAGCCTTCGATATTGTCAAAGGGCGTTTCGGCTTCTTTACTCACAGACACGCCTTTCCGACCAGCCTCCTCCGCAGGCGGCCTGGTGGGACTTTGGATGCTCCCCATTCTCGCACAAAACCGGATCGGATGCGAGAGCGGACCGGAACTGCTGTACAGTGGCTAATGGGGTCGAAAAAGCACATTGAAGGCGGTGATTGTCGACGACGAGGAACTGGCCCGCGCCTACTTGCGGGAACTGTTGCAGTCCCACCCGGAGATCGAAATCGCGGCGGAATGCGCCAACGGGTTCGAGGCGGTGAAGGCCGTCGCGGTGGCGGCGCCCGACCTCCTGTTCCTGGACGTGCAAATGCCCAAGCTCGACGGGTTCGAAGTGCTCGAACTGCTGGATCGCTCCCCAGGGAAACCTCCGGTGGTCGTATTTGTCACCGCGTACGATCAGTACGCCATGCAGGCGTTCGACGCGCACGCGGTGGACTATCTGCTGAAGCCGTTCAGCGCCGAGCGGTTCGAGCGGGCCATCGAGCGCGCCAAGTCGCGGCTGGGAGAACGGCGCCTTCCGTTGGAAGTGGGCGCGGAGCGAACGGCGGCCCAGCGGCCCGAGCGCATCGTGGTGCGGGACGGGACGCGCGTGCACGTCATTCCGCTCGACAAGCTGGACTTCGTGGAGGCCCAGGACGACTACGTGGCGTTCCACAGCGGCGGCAAGAGCTACCTGAAGCAGCAGTCGATCGCCAGCCTGGAGGCCGCGCTCGACCCGAAACGCTTCGTGCGAATTCACCGCTCCGTGATCGTGAACCTGGAGCGTGTGGCCCGCATCGAGCCCTATGGAAAAGAGAGCCGGATCGCCATTCTCAACGACGCAACGCGCCTGCCGGTAAGCCGCTCGGGCTATGCGCGGCTGCTCGAAGCGATGGAGGGCTCGCAGGGGAACCGCAGCGCGACGCGATAGACCTCGCCGCGCGGGCCGGCATCGAAGACGGCGTCTTCGCCGTAGCGGATCTCGAGGCGGCGGCGGACGTGGGCCTGGCCGAGTCCCAGGCTGGGTGGCCCCAGGCTGGGGGCTTGCCGCGAGCCGGGGACTAGCCCCACGCTCGGCCGCGACAGCGTTTCCGGATCGAGGGTATTCTCCAGGGTAATGGAAACGTTCTCGCCGGTGCGGCGCGCGGCCAGCCGGATGGAGCCTCCTTCCAACAGGTTGGCGATGCCATGCTTTACGGCATTCTCCACCAGCGGCTGAAGCAGAAGCGCCGGGACGGCGCACTCCTGGCACGCCGCCTCGATTTCGGTTTCGACCCGCAGGCGCCGGCCGAATCGGATCTGTTCCAGCTCGAGATAGCTGCGCGCCAGGGCCAGCTCTTCTTCTAGCGGAATGCTCTCGCGGCTCCCGAGACCCAGGCTGGCGCGCAGGAAGTCCGCCAACCGCACGCACATCTCGCGGGCACGCGCGCCATCCACGGTGGCCAGCGCGCTGATGGAATGGAGGCTGTTGAACAGGAAGTGCGGGTTCAACTGGATGCGCAGCGACTGCAGCTCCGCTTCGCGCGCCAGGGTGCGCGCCTCGGCCTCGCGCCTTTCCGCGTCGCGCGACGCCGCCACGGCCAGGGCCGCATAGTGCAGTCCCGCCGAGAGGAGGTACAGGAGCACGCCCGTTCCGAACAGGGGCGCCAACTGCGGCGGCGTCCTGCCCATTGCCAGCGCGGCCAGCCGGACGCTCCCCGCCAACAGCAGGCTGGCGGCTGCCGCGGCCGCCGCGAAGGTCAGCGCCACGCTGTTCATGCTGGAGAGACGCAAGGGAAGGGCGCGGCAGATGTACCACGGCGAGAGGCACACAAAAGCGTACAGCAGGCAGGCCGGCGCAAGGGCCGCGGCGGCGTCCGTCCACGGGACCTGGCCGTCGCCCCGCGCGACCAGCGCGAGCAGGACGCCGATGGGCGCCCACGCCAGCAGGTACAGCAGCAGCCTCCGGCTCGATTCCAGAATCGGGTGCATGGCCCCTCAGTTCTTGATCACAACGCCGCCGAAGACCGCCGAGCCTTTCACAATGAGCCGCTTCACTCCGGGGGTCTGCTCGGCAGGGTGAACGGTCTCGTCGCTGAACCCCCCGAACACGCCCGCGCCCTCGACGGCGGCGATCCAATTCTCCGGGATCCGCACTTCGGCGCCGCCGAATACCACGTTGATTTCCAGGACGGCCGAATCGACCGTCATGGTTGCTTTGCGGAGGTCGATCTCATAGCCGCCGAAGACCGCCGAGACCTCGCCGCCTTGAAATTCAGCGAGTTTTCGCTTGCCGCCTCCACAAACGGCGAAGGCGTGCAGCACACCGGAGGAAGCGGACCGGCCACCTTGGCCACCCTGCATGCCCGGCCAGTTCATGGTCCGCTGGAACAGCAGCATTAGTCCCAGGCCGATGAGAATCAGCGGCCACAGGTCGCCAGGGCGAATGTACAGGTATCCGAGCGTATGGGCCAGGAAGAGGCCGCCGACACCCACCAGGATGCCGCCAAAGACGCGACCGCCGGGATGGGTGGAGTCCACCAGCTTGACGATGCCGCCGGCGATCAGGATGGCGGGCCAGTATCGCCACCAGTCCTGGAAATACAAAAGGTGAAGATTGTTGAGCAGAAACAGGGCGCCGATGCCTACCAGGATGAATCCTGGTATCACGCCGGAGTGTCCGCGCCACTGTCTGGGTCGATCGGTGTACCGTGGGTCCATGCCCTCAGGGTAGGGCAGGATGCGGAGGGATTCCCTTGGGAATCGGCGAATCTCGTGAGTTTACCGGCGAACACCGGGTCAGGCGGGGCAGGTTGGGGGCCGGCGGCGAGCGCGGAGCAGGGGGGCACAGGTTGGGCAGTGGTGCTGGCGGGCTAGCGCGGGGCAGCGGGACTAGCGGCTAGCGTGGGCCCAGGTTGGGTAAGCTCGCCGGATTCCAGCGCGCTAAACTAGGGGCTTATGCCGCAGTCCTATCCTCCTTTGCAAGCCCCGCCGCGACTGCTGTTTGGCCCCGGCCCCAGCATGGTTGCGCCGCGCGTGTACCAGGCGATGTCGCAGCCGGTAGTGGGCCATCTCGACCCCTTCTTCTTTGAAGTGTCGGACCAGGTTCGATCGCTGATCGCGTATGCCTATTCGACGCGCAACGAATTCAATATGGCGGTTTCCGGAACCGGTAGCTCGGGAATGGAGGCCGCGGTATCCAATTTCGCGGAGCCCGGGCGGAAATTTGCCTTGCTGACGAACGGGTTTTTCGCGGATCGGATCGGCGAGATGGCTCGCCGGCAGGGCGCCGAGGTGGTGCGGCTCGCCAGGGAGTGGGGCGAGCCCTTCGATCCTCAGGAGGCGCGCGAGTTCATCCGGCGCGAGCGGCCGCACATGGTGGCATTCGTGCAAGCCGAGACCTCGACCGGCCTGTTCAACGACGCCCGGCCGATTTGCGAGGCGGCGCACGAAGTGGACGCACTCACCATAGGGGATTGCGTGACCTCGCTCGGCGGCATGCCCGTGCTGGTGGACGAGAACGGCATCGACATCGCCTACAGTTGCACCCAGAAAGGCCTGGGCTGCCCGCCGGGCCTGTCGCCGGTGACGGTTTCTCCGCGCGCGCTGGAAAGGCTGAGGGCGCGCACCGCTCCGGTGCATTCCTGGTACCTGGATCTGCTGCTCCTGGACAGTTACTACACCGGGCGCAAATATCATCACACGGCTTCGGCCACGCTCCTGTACGCCTTGCGCGAGGCCCTGGCGCTGGTGGCCGAGGAGGGGCTGGAGAATCGCTGGGAGCGCCACCGGCGGAACCACCTGGCATTCGTCTCCGGGATCGAGGCGATGGGCCTGGAGATGCACGTCCGGCAGCCTGGGAACCGGCTGTGGACGCTGAATACGCCGCGCGTGCCCGAGGGCGTGGACGATGCCAAAGTGCGCCAGTACCTGCTGGCGGAGCGCGGCATCGAAATCGCCGGCGGCTTCGGCCCGCTGGCCGGGAAAGTTTTCCGGATTGGCCTGATGGGCTACGGCTCGACGGCGGAGAACGTTCTGCTGGTGCTGGATGCGCTGGAGACGGCGCTGCGGCTCCAGGGCTACAAGCCCGCGGGAGACGGCCGGGCTGCCGCCGAGAAGGCGCTGGCCGCTTCGGTTTAGCCTTTCAGGGGCGGAAACGCGCGATCCGGCCGCGAGGCCCGACGGCCCATCCGGCGACCGATGACACAAAGCTGATGGCGTTGTACGCGGCGCTGTCGAACGGCTTCCAGGTCTTTCCGCCGTCGGCCGACACATCGGACCCCGAGGCGCCCACCGCGATCCACATTTTCCGGTCCGGCAAGTACGCCACGGCGGATCGAAAGCCCCGGGGATGGGCCCCGGCGGGCTCGGTCCACGATTGGCCGCCATCGGCCGTGACGGCGAGGTTGCGCAGGGCATCTTCGGGCCTGGTGTAGTCGCCGCCGACGGCGACTCCGTGGCGCGGATCGGAGAAGGCCAGGGAGAAGATCCCGGCGGAGGGCCCGTCGTTCCGCAGGGGCGTGGCGGCGACGGTCCACGAGGCTCCGCCCGCGGCGGTGTGAAAGACCCGCGCGCCTTCCGGTCCGCCCGTCGCGAACCACGCTTCGCGCGTTCCGGAGACGACCAGGCAAGTGCCGCTGGCGGCGAAAGCGCCTTCCGCAGGCTTGGCATCGGGTGTGGGCCGGCGCTGCCAGTGATCCCCGCCGTCCTGGGTGGTGAACACGGCGAAGCGACCTTCGACCGGGTCGCCGATCACGATGCCGCGGCGCGCGTCCCAGAAGGCCACGGCATCGAAGAATCCGCCAGGATCGGGATTGGTGAGCTGGAGCGTCCAGTGCGCGCCGCCATCGGAGGTTTTGTAGATTCGGGACTGGTTTCCGGATCCGGCACTCAGCAGGTATGCGGTTTGGCTGTCGAAGGCCTGCACGCCGCGGAAATCGAGGTCTTCAGCGCCGGGCACTTTGGCGGCCGTCCAGGTTGCTCCGCCGTCGGTGGTCTGGAGGTAAGTGCCGCCCGAGCCGCTCGCCCAGGCCAATTTCGCATCCACCGTGCTGACACCGCGCAGCGACGCGGTTGTGCCGCTGGTCTGGACCACCCAGGTTTGCGCCACCGCCGGCCCGATGAGAAGCAGCATCGATACGAGCTTCATGTGGTTCTCAATCAGTATACGGGTCAAGCGCGCGCAGCTTCAGGGGAGGGGAGGGCGGAGGGAGGGGAGGGGAGGGCGGCTGGGGACTCCGGCGCGCGCGGCTTCAGGGGCGGGCCGGGGAGTCGCGGTTGCAGACTCCGGTGCGCGCGGCGTTTACGGGCGGGCCGGGGAGGCGGGGGAGGCGCCGCTGCAGACCCTGGCGATGGTTGCGACCACCGCGGGGAGACTGATCGGCTTGGAGATGTAGTCGTCCATGCCGGAATGCAGGCACTGCTCGCGGTCGCCCGTCATGGCGTGCGCGGTCATGGCGATGATCGGAACGTGCCGCGCGTCCGCGCCGGGAGAGCCGAGAGCCTGACGCTCCGCCTCGCGAATCCGGGCGGTGGCCTCCAGGCCGTCCATTTCGGGCATCTGCAAATCCATGAGGATCAGGTCGAAGCGGCCCGCGGCGGCCTCATCCACCGCCTTGCGGCCGTTATCGACGACGACGACCGAGTGCCCCATCTTCTCCAGCAGACGCCGTGCCAGCTTTTGATTGACCGAATTGTCCTCGGCCAGCAGAATGTGGAGCGGCTCGGAGGCGACGGCGAGGGCCATATTCGACAGCCCGTCCGGAACTTCGCGCTGGTCCGGCGCAGGCAACTGATCCTGATCTTTCGGGACCCCGAAAGAAACAACGAACGAGAAGGTGCTGCCGAGGTCCGAAGTTTCGGCGACCCAGATCTGCCCATCCATGAGCCGCACCAGCTTCGAACAAATCGCCAGGCCCAGGCCGGTTCCGCCCTTGCGGCGCCGGGGAGATCCATCGGCCTGTTCGAAGGCTTCGAAGATCTGTTCCTGCTTGCCGGGCGGGATTCCTATGCCGGTGTCGCGAACCGAGAACTGAAGCATCCGAACAACCTCGAAACCCAGTTCGGCCCGCGGCAGCACGCCAACGGTCAAGGCGATCTCGCCGTGCTCGGTGAATTTGAGAGCATTGCTGATGAGGTTCAGGAGAATCTGACGCAGCCGGCCCGCATCTCCCACGACGATATCCGGCGCTTCGCGACTGATCTCCCGGGTGAGTTCGATGCCTTTCTCCCGCGCCTTCCAGGCGAACACCTGCAGGGCGTCGGCGATGCACTCGCGGAGGCCAAACGGCTCGCGCGCCAGTTCCAGCTTGCCCGCCTCGATTTTGGAGAAGTCGAGAATGTCGTTGATGACCACCAGCAGGGCCTCGGCCGAGTCCCGCACCGTGTTGATGTATTCGGTCTGCTCCGGGTCGAGCGCGGTGGTCAGCAGCAGTTGCGTCATGCCGATGACTCCGTTCATGGGCGTGCGGATTTCGTGGCTCATGTTGGCCAGAAACTCGCTTTTCAGCCGGGAGACTTCCTGGGAGTGCTGAAGCAGGTCTTCGATTTCGTGTTTCTGGCTCTCCACGACGTTTTTCTGAAGTTCCAGTTCCCTGGTGCGCTCGCGGACCGCGGATTCGAGCCGCCTGCGCTCGCGGGTCATCTGTTTCACGCGAGCATACAGGACGAGGCCGAGCAGGTTGGCCGCAGCGCCGGCGACCAGGCTGCGAAACCACCAGGTCATCCACCACGGCGGCACCACCCGGAACGCCACACGGGCCGGCACGGGACTCCAGGCGCCGTTGGCATTTCGGGCAGCCACTTCGAAGCGGTAAGAGCCGGGCGGCAGGGAGGAATAGTGCGCTTCCCGCGTGGCCGTTTCGATCCACTGGTCGTCGAGTCCGGCAAGGCGGTAACGGAACCGCATTTTCTTTTCGCTGAGGAAGCTCAAGCCGGAGAAGGCAATCCAAACATCGTGATCGCGAAAGGGAATCGCCGAGAAGGCGTCCGGATCGGCGGCGCGGCCGCCGAACTTCACTCCCGTAAGCACCACCGGCGGCGCTTCCGGGGACGCTTCCATACCCGGCCGGTATCGGGACAGGCCTTTCAGGGTTCCAATCCAGACGGCCCCGTCGGCATCCGGCCAAAATGCGTTGGCGGCGCAATCATCCCACACCAGCCCGTCTTCGTGGGTATACACAGTCCATCCGGCGGAATTCCGGACCGCCACACCGTCGTCCGTGCCCACCCACAACCGGAGGTGCGCATCCAATCCCAGGGACAAGGCGTAGTCGGAGGGCAACCCCTGTGCCTTGGTGACGTGGTCCGAACGGAGCTTGCCTGCTTCAAACGTCAACCGCGACAGCCCCATCGGCTCGCGGTACGCAATCCAGATGGCTCCGTCGGCGGTCTCGGCGAGATGGGTGATGGCATTGGATTTCAGCCCATCCGCGGTGGTGAACTGTGTCCACTGGCCCTGTTCCCAGCGATACAGCGCATGCGTGCTTCCCACCCAGATGCGGCCAAGCCGGTCGGCCAGAAAACGGAAGTAGAGGGTTTGGTCGTCGGCCCCGGGCGGGCGCTGCCGCTCAAAGCGGAGATGGGGCCCGAGGCCATCGCTGCGGTACAACCCGTGGTTGGTGGCTGCCCAGAGACGGTTCTCGCGGTCCAGGTGAATAGCGACGATGCGGTCGTCCTCCAACCCGGATTCCCGCCCGTAGGTGCGTATCCTGCCGCTCCCGGGATCGATTCGCGAGATGCCGCCCGGCAGACACGCGACCCAAACGGCCCCGTCGGGTCCCACAGCCAGTGCCTTGACCTTGTCGCCACCCAACCCGTCGTTGTGTGTCCAGACCCTTTGGACCCCACCGGCCTCCATCCGCACCACGCCGCGGTCGGTACCGACCCAGAGCGCGCCGGAAGGATGCCGCCGGATCGCCCACACAACACTGCTGGGGAGACCATCGGCGGCTATCCAGTTGGTCCATTCGGTGTGGCCGGGCCAGCGTGCGATGCCGGCGCCCCACAAACCGATCCAAATCGAGCCTTCGCGATCCTGGAAGACGGATGTGACCGAGTCGGATTCCAGACCTTGCGCGGTTCCGATGAGTTGCCACCGGTCATCGACCCAGCGGGCCAGTCCGAGATCGGTCGCCGTCATGATCGTGCCCTGCTGGTCCATCGCCATGCTCAGAAGAGTGTTGCTGGACTGCGGCAAGCCCCGATCGCGCGCGATGAATCCCTGGCTCCCCGGCGGGCGCACGTACAAATGCTCGGGGCCGCGCACCCAGAGACCTCCACGAGTGTCGCGGAGAATCGCACCCCAAGGCTCCGCCGGCAGGCCATCGCTTGCGCCGAAAAAGCGGATCCGGCTGTGATCCCAGAGGCAGAGCTGTGTTCCGGAACTGAACCACACGACACCGTCCTCCACATAGATGCCCGAAACCGGATCTCGCGGCAGGCCCGGCACGGGTTTAAAGCCTGGATCGCCGGTTCCCAAGGTCCCTCCCAGCAGGCCCTGGTCGGTGCCCAGATAGATCTTGCCGTCCCCGGAACCGATGGCCTTCAGGTTCACGCGGTCCGCGCCGATTCCCAGATCCAGCGTTTCGAAAGCGCCGTGCCGGAGGCGTGCGACACCGCGCCCGGTCACCACCCACAAGGCCCCGTCCGAGGATTCGTGCAGACCGCGAATCGAGGTGCTGGGCAGCCCGCTCTCCGTCCCAAAACGCTGGAAACGGGCGCCGTCGTAGCGGTATAAGCCATTCCCCGTCCCGATCCAGAGAAACCCCACGCGGTCCTGCAGGATCGCGCTGACCGCGGTGTTGAGGCCCTCGTCGCCGCCATAATTGCGGAAGCGGTAACGCTCGGCCGCCGCGCCCGCGGCGAACAGCAGTACGGCCATCAGAACTCGCAGAATCCGAACCATGTGCGGCTCAAACGCTTTCTAGAGATTTATATCGGCCGGAACCGGGAATCTCTATAGAGCCAAACGGCATTTCGCCCGGACCGGAGCGCGGCTGCCCACAAGCCGGCCAGACGATTATGGCGAGCGCGGGTAGTAGAATGAATGGCTTCGACACCGGATCTTTCAATAGCCCATGGCCACGGAACTCCCGCGCAAGCTGAGCCTCCAGGATTCGATCGCGATCGTTATCGGGATCGTCATCGGCGGCGGCATATTCCTGGTGCCGAACCTGGTGGCGCGCAACCTCGCCTCGGCGCCGATGATTCTGGCGGTGTGGATCTTCGCCGGGGTGGTCTCGTTTTTCGGGGCGCTGGCCTGCGCGGAGCTGGGCACGGCATTCCCTGCCACCGGCGGGCAGTACGTGTTTCTGCGCGAGGCCTACGGACCGATGGCCGGCTTCCTGTGCGGCTGGTCGATGTTCACCGTGGCCCGGACGGCGCAGGTGGCGTGGATGGCGGTGACGTTTTCGCTGTACGCGTCCTACCTGGCGCCGCTCAGCGCCGCGGGATCGAAGGCGCTGGGCCTGGCGGTGCTCGCGCTGTTCACGTGGATCAACTATCGCGGCGTGCGAACCTCGGCCATCATCCAGAACAGCTTCACGCTGGCCAAGGTCGCCGGCGCGCTGATCATCATCGCGAGCGCGTTCCTTCTGGGACATCCGGCAACGCCCGAACTGCCTCCGCCGGCCGCGGCCGGTTTCTCGCCGAGCAGCTTCGGCGTGGCGCTGATCGCGTGCCTGCTGGCGTACGACGGCTGGGTGCAACTGAGCTTCGTGGCGGGCGAGATCCGCAATCCCCAGCGCAACGTGCTGCTGGCGCTGGCGCTGGGCAGCCTGGCAGTCATGGCCATTTACCTATTGGCCAACCTCGCCTACCTGCGGGTGCTGACGGTGCCGGAGATCGCGGCCAGCGAACACGTGGGCGCCACGGCAGCCGAGCGGGTGCTGGGCGCGGCGGGCGGCACGCTGGTGTCGCTCATCATCATGGTGTCGATTCTGGGCACGCTGAACGGCTGTTTCCTCACCACCCCGAGGGTTTATTTTGCGCAGGCCAACGACGGCCTCTTCTTCCGCAAGTTCGCCGAAGTGCATCCCAAGCACCGAACGCCGGGCTTCGCCATCCTGGCGCAAGCGGCGTGGGCGGTGGTGCTGCTGCTCACCGGATCGTACGAAACGCTGGTGGACTACGCGCTTTTCGCGACGTGGCTGTTCTACGGGCTGATGGTGGCGGGGGTGATCGTGCTGCGCCGCAAGCGCCCCGATGTGCCGCGCCCCTACCGCATGTGGGGCTACCCGGCGACGGCCCTGTTGTTCGTGGGAATCACGGCGTGGTTCCTGGTGAACATGCTGGTCACCCGGCCGGGGCCGTCGTTGGCGGGGCTGGCGCTGATTGCCGCGGGCGTGCCGGTATATCACATGCGGGTGCGGGCAAAGTAGCGCTGCTGCTGCCGCAACCGCAATAAGATATATGGTGATTCATGCAGGAGGGCACCAGCAACCCGGGATTTCCGAAGCACTTTGACGGAAAGCGCTTCTACAATCCGGATGCTCCGCGGGCGCCAGGGCTTCTGGACGCCCTGCGATGGAAGCTGACCAGCCGGCCGGAGCCGTCGCCCGGTTTCATTTCGGACGTCGAGCAATCCATACCGCCCCGCCAGGTGGAGGGCAGCGGACTGCGAACCACTCTGGTGAACCACTCGACCGTGCTCCTTCAGCAACGGGGCTCCAACATTTTGACGGACCCGATCTGGTCCGAACGAGCGAGTCCTCTCGCCTGGGCCGGTCCGCGGCGCCGGAGAAAACAGGGGGTATCCTGGGAGAATCTGCCGCCGATCGACGCCGTGCTCATCAGCCACAATCATTATGACCACCTGGATCTGCCGACACTGCGCCGGCTGGCGGCTCGCGGAGATTCCACATTCATCGTTCCGGCTCGCGGGGCCCGGCTGCTCCGCTCCCAGAAAATAGGGCCCGTTCACGAGGTGGATTGGGGCGAATCCGTGTCACTCCCGGGCTTCACCATCCACTCGGTCCCGGCTCTGCATTTCTCGAGCCGGGGAGTTTACGACCGCAACATGACCCTGTGGTGCGGGTACGTGATCGAATGCCGGGAACGGCTCATATATTTCGCGGGTGACACCGCGTTCGGAGGTCATTTCGCCCAGATTCGGGAAAAGTTCGGATCGCCGCACCTGGCGTTACTGCCGATCGGAGCGTACGAACCACGCTGGTTCATGTCGCCGGTGCACATGGCTCCCGATGAGGCGGTCAGAGCGCATGAGATCCTGGCCGCCAAGACCAGCATCGCGATCCACCACGGAACTTTCCAACTGGCGGATGAAGGCATCGACACTCCGAAGAAACAGCTCATCGCCTGCGCGCAGGGCGACTCGTTTCTGGTCCTCGAGAACGGCCAATTTGCCGACATTCCATGACGATCGACAGGCACACGCTCGCGTTGGTCAGCATAGCCGGCAGTTCCCTGGACGTGCTCGGCGCGTTGTACCTCGCGTACGATCTCCTGGGCGGGGAACACGGACCACTGCGGACTCTCACCAGGGGAGTCACCTACGGTGCGCTCTTCGGAGCCGGGTACGGCCTCGCCCTCGGGCCGGTGTTCGGGCTGGCGAGCGGCGTGGCGCACGGCATCACACTCGCCTGGGAGTTTTCCCGCGCTTCGAGGCATCGGCCGAAACCCGGATTCTGGTATGACACGGCGATGAGCGCCATTCGCGGAGGCGGCTTCGCACTGGGCGCCGCTTATTTATATGGAGGCACATTCGGGGCCACGTTTGGCGCACTGAGCACGGTGGGACAGGTCCTGGCGTACCGAGCCGGCATTCGGCCGACCATCGATTATCAACCCGCCACCCGCCCGCGTTTGACCAAACATCAATTTCTTGCGGCGGTGAATCGCACGGTTGGCTACACTGTCACCGGATATCTCAGCAGCCTGGTGGCGCAGCAGCGGGAACACGCGATCGCGGTCGGACTGAAAGCGGGACTCGCCATCGGAGTGGTCACGGCGGTCGCGGGCGCCTGCACGCCTTTCGTCGAATGGACCGTAGACCACGTGCCCGAGAAGCGCATGGGTGTCTTCGGAGTTGGCTTGATCCTGATCGGCTTCGCGCTGCAATCCGTGCAGTATTGGCTGGCGCTGCTCGACGTGAGTATTGGTTCTTAGTCCTTCACGCCGGGGGCAGGCCCGGCGCGACGCAGTCCGGCCGTGCCGGCCTGCTGGCGGCGAAAATGGAAGAAAGTGTCTGGATGCTGCGTCTCATTCGCTGGTGGTTCCTCTGAGTGATCGCGAGGCCAGCCGGGAGATCATCGAATCTTGCCGCGCGGGCGATCGGGACGCCCTTCGTGTGCTCTATGACTTATATAAGGACCGCGTGTACTCCGTGTCGCTCTATTTCTTCCACGGCGATGAATCCGCCGCCAGCGACGTAACGCAGCAGGTCTTTCTAAAACTGATCACCACCATCGGCCAGTTCAAGGGCGATGCCCGATTCTCCACCTGGCTCTACCGCCTGGTGGTAAACGCCTGTCAGGACACGGCCCGGCGGCGCAAATCGGCGGTGTCGGCCACGGACCGCTCCCGCCTGGAAGAATTCGCCGTCCCGGGCTCGCAGGAGGACGACTACGCGCGCGCCCAGATGGCGCGGTCCGTGCGGGCGGCCGTTTCCGCGCTGCCGCCGAAGTTCCGCATCGCAGTTTTGCTGCGGTATTTCGACGACCTGTCCTACGAGCAGATGGCGGAGGCCCTCGATTGCTCCATGGGAACCGTCGCGTCGCGTTTGAGCCGGGGCCACAAGATGCTTGCCGAAAGGCTGAGGGGCCTGATGGGGGCAAAGGGATAGGTATGCACGTTACGCGTCAACTGGCGGCTCACATCGACGGCGAACTCGCATCCCGGGAGGCGCGGCGTGTCGAATTGCACGTGGCGGAGTGCGAACGCTGCCGAACCGAGCGCGAGCAGGTCCGGTTCGGGATGTCGATGCTGGACCATCTCCCGGCCGCCCAGGCGCCCGATGCCATCTGGGCGGCCATCGAGGCGGCGTTGCCCCGGCATCGGCCGCACAGGTCACTGCCCTTCCGCCGGTGGCGGCTGGCGTTGGCGGCCCTGGCGGTCGCGGCCGTGGCCGGTGCGGTGTACTGGACCGTCGCTCGCAGGCCCGAGGCGCGGTGGGAGGTCGTGCGGATTCACGGCGCACCGGCCATCGGAGCGAAACCTGTCCGCGGCGTCGCGCGCATCGGAGCCGGCGAGTGGATCCAGACCGATGCGTCCTCGAGCGCCACCGTGAAGGTCGGTGAGATCGGCTCTGTGGAAGTGGCGCCGAACACGCGCCTGCTGGTGGTAACGGCGCGCCCCGGCGAACATCGCCTGGCGCTCGCGCGAGGGGAGATCCGCGCGAAGATCTCCGCCCCGCCCAGGCTGTTTTTCGTGGACACCGCGTCCGCGACCGCCGTGGATCTGGGTTGCGAGTATTCGCTCCATACCGATGAAGAGGGGTCGGGCCTGCTCCAGGTGACCAGGGGCTGGGTGTCGTTTGAATGGAAGGGCCTGGAGTCGCTTGTCCCGGCCGGCGCAAGCTGCCGGACGCGGGCACAGGCGGGCCCCGGCGTTCCCTGTTTCGACGACGCGCCGGAGAACCTCAAGCAGGCGCTGGAGAACTTCGCTACCGAAAAACCCGGAAGCGGTTCGCTGGACATCATACTTGCCGAAGCCCGTGTGCGCGATACCCTTACGCTCTGGCATCTCCTCTCGCGGGTGGGGCTCGCCGACCGGGAACGCGTTTATGACCGCATCGCCGCCCTGACGCCCGTCCCGGCGGGTGTTTCGCGCCGGAAGGCGCTCGAACTGGACCCGGATACCCTGACACACTGGAAGGATGAACTGGCCTGGACTTGGTGAGCGGGAAGAAAATTCCCGCCCGCGCGTCTAACGGTCCCGAAAGGAGATTTCGATGCTGCGACTCGGTAGTGCAACCTTGGCGCTCGCGATGCTGGCCATGGCCCAAGGGTTTACCTTCACTGTCGGCAGCCCGGTGGCGTCCCAGGACTTCCACTTCAAGATGGCGGCCTTCGTGTTTCGCACGGAAGGCTGCTCCGAACCCGCGAAGCCTGAAATCTCCGCCACCGCCGAAGGAATCGTCAAGGGGGAGCGGCGGTCGGCCGTACTCAAAGTGATGCCGGGAACCAAACCCGGCGTGTACGCCGTCTACCAGAGCTGGCCCGCGGAAGGCCAATGGGTGGTGAACCTGAAAGGCACGTGCGCCAACTTGAGCGCCGGCGCTATCGTTCCCCTCGGACCCAAGGGGATGGTTCGGGAATCTTCCAGATTCTTTCCGCGTCCGGCCACCGACAGCGAAATCGAAACGTCGTTAAAAGCACTCACGCAAGGGGGGAACAAATGAAATCCAGCGTACGCATAGCTTACATACTTTCGGCCCTGGTCCTGTCCACGGCGGCCGTTCTGATTGCCGCGGAGATCGGCGCCGTTCAGCCAGGCGGCCTCACCGTCCACGAGTGGGGAACATTCACCTCCGTCGCGGGCGAGGACGGCGCCGCCATCGATTGGGATGTGCTGGGCGGCAAGGACGACCTCCCCGGCTTCGTCCACAATCGCGGGTATCGCTGTTTCAAATTCAGACTCACGGGCACGGTTCGCATGGAGACCCCGGTCCTCTACTTCTATAGCCAGCGGGCTTTGGATGCGCACGTGAGAGTGGCGTTCCCGAAGGGGCTCATTACCGAGTGGTATCCGCAGGCCGAATACCAGGTCGACCAGCAGAGCCGGACCGACGGATCGGTGCACCGCCTGGAGCCCAACCTGAACGGCCTCGACACATCGATGACGAGCCTGACCGGCGGCATCGAGTGGAAAAACGTGAGGGTCGAGCCGAACACGACGCCCGCTTTGCCGGTCGAAAGCACACCGAGCCGCTACTACGCCGCCCGCACCACCGACGCCGCTCCCGTCACGGCCGGCGTTCAGCACGAGAAATTCCTCTTCTATCGCGGCGTGGGACGCTTCGCGGTTCCCCTCTCCGCGCGTCTTTCCGCCGACGGAAAAGTCGCGGTTGCAAACCTCGGCTCCGATCCCGTCCCTATGGTGATGCTCTTCGAGAATCGCGGAGGCCGCCTGGGGTATCGCAGCGCGGGCGCCGTTTCCGGCCCGGTGTCGCTCGACCGGCCTTCGCTCGATGGCGGCTTCCCCCAACTGCGCGAAGGTCTGGAGAACGCGCTGGTGGCGCAGGGCCTGTTCCCGAAGGAGGCCCAAGCCATGGTCGAGACGTGGCGGGATTCCTGGTTCGAGGAGGGCTCGCGCATCATCTATATAGTCCCGCCGGGCGCCGTGGACGCCATCCTTCCGCTCCAGGTCGATCCGGCGCCGTTCCGGACCGCTCGCGTGTTCGTGGGGCGCATCGAGCTGATTACGCCCGAGACGAAGCGCGCAGTGGAAGACGCGATGGCCACAAACGACCGCACCGTGATCGATCGCTACGGCCGCTTTCTGGACCCCATCCTGAATCGCATGTCCCTGGAGAAGCCCGCGGCCGCGAGCCAGATCGAGCAGTTTCGCGCGAACGTGCAAAGCTCCTTTGCGGCGGCAGCCTGCCGGTAAGGGGGTGGGTGCGCCTGCCCGACCGCATCATCGCCGCGACGGCTCAGTTCCACAGGGTGCCGGTTCTAAGTCGCGATCGCCTCATCCGGTCGTCGGCCATTGAAACGAGGAAGCAGCGCGTCCCAGGCGCGGGTCGGAGAAGAGATACCAGATCGCTGTGTGCGTATCGGCTATCGCTCGAAGAATCAGGAATCATCGCGAGCGAAGTTCGCGAACATTTCGGCCCGATTCCGATCGATTTCTTCGGCCGATGGAGCCGGCCCATACTTCGCCAGGATGCCACGAGCCTTGGCCTGGGCCAGGGCGAGAAGCCTGGCTTCCTCCCGGGGCTCGAGGGGCAATGCGAGGGTCATCGTCGCGTCTCTATTTCTGAATCATGACTTCGGTGGACTTGACGACCACCAGCACGGAATCGCCCTGCTTCAGGCCGAGATCCTCGGCGCTTTGCCGGGTGATCACGCTCTCCATCACGTGCTCGCCAACCTTTACTACGATGCGAGCCATGATCTCTCCCAGGTGGACCTGCTCGACGATACCCGGCAACTGGTTTCTCGCGGAAAGTTTCATATTCCTATTTCAGCAGAAAAAACTCAGAGCACCCGTTGACCGGCTACCCGCGTATCGTAGCCGCCCAGGCCTTCCAGCTCGCGGCGAAAATTCGACCGGCTCAGGGTATCCAGCAGATTCTGTATGCGGGGCAATTCCAGATGCTGCTTCCGGATCACCAGATCGTAGCGTTCGCTTACCAGCGGAATGAAGTGGAGCCCAAAGGCGCGCGCGGCGGCCCGGGTCGCCAGGCAACAATCCACCGCGCCCGTCCGCACCTGCCAGGCAGCCGGGAGATGTCCCGGGGCCAACTCGTCGTAGCCCCGAACGCTCCGCGCCGCGATGCGCATCCGTTCGAGCCTCGAATCCAGCAGAGCCCGGCTGCCCGACCCACTTTCCCTATTCACGATGGAGACATCCTTCCGGCAAAAGTCCTCGATTCCCCGGATGCCCTTCGGGTTTCCCCACGCGGCCAGGATACCCTCTTCCCAAATTGCGAACGCGATCACGGCGACCGAGGTCTTGGGGAAGAGCCGGCCGATTTCCGGCAGATTGGATTCGCCGCTGGCCTCGTCCCGCAGGTGCGTCCCGGCTATATGAACGCATCCTTTTTTCAGCAGGGACAGCGCCTGAGAACTGTTCCTGTGCGCCAGAACGAGTTCGATCCCGGCGGCCTGAACATGGCGGGAAAGCACGGAAATGCCCGGATCGCATCCGGCAACCAGTATGCGGTTCGTGAAATCGCCTTCCGATTGAAAAATCTGGACTCGGGTTTTCCCCTCGCGTCCCGGCTTGTCCGCGACCACCGCGTCCGTGGCGGGGAAGTACCACGCGACCGGAGAGGGGGCGGAGGCCATGAGCCGTTTCTCCACGCGGCAAAGTTGAACCGGCTGGCCCTCCTGAACGGCGGCGGAACCGGGCAACAGGACGGCTCGCTCCGAGCGCAGATTTGGCGCCGGGACACCGCCGGAAAGAGTGAACAGCTCTTCGACGGTGGTTTCGAGCGCCCGCGCCAGGCGCAGCGCGACAGCCGTATTGGGGACGTAAGTGCCGGCTTCCATGGCATAGATGGTCTGCCTGCTCACGCCCACCGTGGCCGCCAGATGGATGGCGGAAAGGCCGCGTTTCCGCCGGAGGGTTGCCAGGCTGGTCTCGATCTCGGGCATTTTTCTATGCAGTCATTTTAAGCCGGAAACCCGGCCGGCCACCGCTCTTGTCTTGCAAGCATTACACTGATATTCTTACAAGACATGCGCCCGCATCAAGCCCTGGCCGCCCTTTCCGCTCTCGCCGCGCTCGCGGCCTTGTCCCCGTGCGGCTTCGCACAGGCCGGAAAAGCCGAATTGTCCGGCACGATCGAGGATCCGCAGTCGCTCGCCGTGGCCCAGGCGAAAGTGACCAGCGAAGAACAGGCCACCGGCGCCCGGTCCGAAGCCATAACCGGCGACCGCGGCGAGTATCACCTGCTGGGGCTGGCCGCCGGACAATATGTGCTGACGGTCGAGAAGCCGGGCTTCCGCCCGTACCGGCAGGAGGGCATCACGCTGCGCATCGGCGACCAGGTCCGGCTGAACGTGAAGCTGGAATTGGGACAAGCCTCGCAGACGGTGGAGGTCAAGGCCCAGGCGTCGCTGCTCGAAACGGCCGGCGGCTCGGTGAGCTATCACGTCAGCCAGCCGCAACTGGAAACGCTGCCGCTCGACGGGCGCAATTTCATTCCCCTGGTGGCGCTTTCCCCGGGCGTCGCCTTGCCGGGCGGCGGGTCGCTGCTGCCGCGGATCAACGGAAGCCGGCCGCGCACCAACGAATACCTCTACGACGGCATCAGCGTTCTCCAACCCGAGCCCGGCCAGGTGGCCTTCTATCCGATCATCGACGCCATGGAGGAATTCAAGCTGAACATCGACGCCTACTCGCCGGAATACGGCAGGTCCAACGGGGGAACGGTCATGGTGATCGGAAAATCGGGCGGCAACCAGCTCCACGGCACGCTTTTCGAGTTCCTCCGCAATGAGGACCTGAACGCGCGGAACTATTTTGCGCAGCCGGGTCCGCGGCCGGAATTTCGCAGGAACCAGTACGGCCTGACGGCGGGTGGGCCGATCCGCAGGAACAAGACGTTTTTCTTCGCGGACTGGCAGGGCGCCCGGCTGCGAACCGGAATCACCCGCCAGAGCGTGGTACCCACGGTGCCCCAGCGCAGTGGAGCGTTCCCCGCTACGACCTACGATCCGGCAAGCTCGCCCCGCGCGCCATTCCCCGGCAATACGATCCCGTCGAGCCGGTTCGATCCGCTGGCCGTCGAGGTATTGCTGCATTATCCGCTGCCTGACGCGGCCGCGGCAAACAACTTCATACTCACCGGCGTCGAGCCGGACAACCAGGACCAGTTCGACGGCCGCGTCGATCATGTCTTCAACGAAAGGCATCGCGCATTCGCGCGCTATTCGTATCTCCGCGACGACGACACCCCGGTGCCGTTTCTTCCCGACGGCAGCGGCAATCTCACCACCGGCGTTACGGGACATGCCATCACCCGCGGAGACGGCATCGCGTCGGAATACGACTGGACCGTTTCGCCGTCGACGTTAAACCAGGCGCGCTTCGGGTACACGCGCCGGGAAGTGAACCAGACATCGCTCCAGAACGGCGGCGTCACCATCCCCGGCGCGCCCGTGAGCGCTTTCCCCTCGACGCTCCCCATCTTTACCGTGACGGGGTATCAGCAGATCGGGCCGACCACCGCCGCCAACACCAACTTCACGACGTCGGTCACGGAGTTTCTGGATACCTTCTCGAAGATCCGCGGGCGGCACACGTTCAAGTTCGGAACGGATCTGAGGCGCGAAGCTCTCGACATCGTCAACCCGGCGAACCCGACCGGTTCGTACGCCTTCACCACAACCGGCACGGATTCCTCCACAGGCGCCGGCGGGAATGCCCTGGCTTCGCTCTTACTAGGCCAGGTGAACGCGTTCAGCATCGACATTCAAAATCAGGCGCTTCAGGAGCGCGCCCACATCGCGGAATTTTTTGCGCTGGACGAATGGAAGGTTTCGAACCGGCTCACGCTGAATCTCGGCACGCGCTATACGCTGAACTTCCCTTCGACCGAAGCCCATCAACACGACTCCGTTTTCAACCTGAACACGCAGGTGCTCGATTTTCCGCGTACCGCCAGGGAACTGGAGTGCTGCGATTTCGGGCCGCGCGCGGGGCTGGCTTACAGGCTCGGAGAGTCCTGGGTGATTCGCTCGGGTTACGGAATGATCTGGTTCGAACAGACCGGCATCACCACGCCGTTCACGCTGCCGCAGTTCCCGTTCGTGCAGACGGTAGGGCAACAATCGCAGGACAACATCAACCCGGCTTTTGTGCTGGCGAACGGGCCCACGGTGCAGGTGGCGGCGCCGAATCCGAATTCGGGACTGGGGCAGGGGGTTTTCGGCGTGGACCGGAACGTGGGGTCCGGCTACTCCCAGCAGTGGAATTTCACCGCGCAGAAAACCCTCTGGAGCGACGTAAACTTCGAGCTCGGCTATCTCGGATCGAAGAACACGCATCTGGGCCTGCCGGAATCCAACCTCAACCAGGTGCCGGCCGCGGACCTTGCCATGGGATCCGCTTTGACGGCGAAGGTCCCCAATCCCTACTTCGGGCAAATTCCGGCCTCGTCGTCATTGGGACAGCCAACCATCGCACAGCAGCAATTGTTGCGCGCCTTTCCGCGATTCACGAACGTGGCTCTTTTCCGCGACAATGTGGCCGATTCCGAATACGAAGCGCTGCAAATGAAGCTGGAAAAGCGCTTTTCGCGCGGCCTGACTTTCACCTTCGCGTACACTTTTTCCAAGCTCATCGACGACGCTTCGACCTACTTTTCCCAGACCATCTTCACCGGACCGGCGCTCACCACGATCGGGGCGGCCGACGCCTTCAACCGGAAGCTCGAAAGAGACGTTTCGAGCGGCGACATCCCGCGCGTCTTTTCCGCCGGCTGGGTGTACCGGATTCCGCGATGGTGGAGGATCTCGGGTTGGGAAATCGGCGGCCTGGCGCGCATCCAGGCGGGAGACGCGGTGCCGGTCACGCAGGCGACCAATACCCTGTCCGCATTCGGATACGCCGTTCAGCGGCCGAACCGCATCGGCAACCCGAACGACTTTGCCACTCGCAGCGCTTCCCAATGGTTCGACAAGTCGGCCTTCACCGCTGCCGGACAATTCAGCATCGGCAACAGCTCGCGGAATCCGGTGCGGGGGCCGGGGCTGCAGGATGCCGACCTGATGATCGGCAAAACGTTTCGGATATCGGAGCGGGGCAATTTTGAATTCCGCGCGGAAGCCTTCAACGTCAGCAACACTCCGCCGCTGAACGATCCGAACGGCTCGTTTGGGAGCGCTGCGTTCGGAACGATCACCAGCGCGGGAAATCCGCGGGACTTCGAGTTGGCCGGCAAGATACGGTTTTGAAGACGTCACCGCGACTTGCGCGCCAGTTCGTCCAGCAGCAGCTTGACCGGGCGGACTGCGGCCAGCGTCACTTCCGCGTTGACGCGCTCGATGCGGGTAAGCTCGCGCGTCTCGGCCGAGATCCAGTCGGCGGGGGCTGGCTGGCTGGCGGCCAGGCGGTCCAACGCTTCGAGACCCATGGCGCCCAGCGCCGAGAGGTCTTTGGACAGCGGCTTCAACTCCGCGAGCAGGGCATTGCCTTCGGCCAGCGCCTGGAAGCGTTGATCGTTGGCCGCCCACAGGGCGAACCGCTCGCGCAGCAGGGCGAGGTCTTCCGGCGCCGGGCCGGCAATCGCCTTGGCCGCCGACTGCTCCAGCAGGCGCACGCTTTCGCTCTCGGGGCGCACGGCGTCCACGAAGCGGTTCAAGGGGACCAGGCTGGTGTACTTCCGGGCGCGGGCGCGGCCGCCGAGGCCTTGCGCTTCGGCCGCGTCGGCCAGCACCCGCAGCGGTCCGGCGGGCCGGCCGGCCGCCATGCGGTCCAGCATCGGCTGATAGCCCGCGCGGTGCTGCACGCCGGTCCAATCGAGCAGGCGGCTGACCGCCTCCATCCGCGAATACATGGAATCGGCGGCGGTAGTCTCTTTGGACGACCAGAAGCGCTCGGCGATGGCGGCGGCGCGCGGCCAGATGCGCGAATCGATGGTTTCGCCGTTCACGTACTCGGCCCACATGCACGCCTCGCCGCCCAGAACGCGGGCCGCCTGCTCGGGCGTCAATTTGGCGGCGGCGCCCGCCAGCGGGTCGATGCCGTAGTGGTAGCGCGCGGGCTGCAGGTGGTCGAGATAGTAGCCCCAGGAAAGGATCGCGCGGTGTCCTTGGGCGGCGGCGTCGGCCAGCCCGTTCTGCCCGCGCCACGACTGGATCACGGTGGCCTGCGGAAGAGCGGGATCGAGGATCTCATCCCAGCCGATCATGATCTTCCCGTGCTTCTCCACGATCTTCAGCAGCCGCTGGTTGAAATAGGCGTGGAGGGCGCGGTTGTCCGCCAGGCGATGCTGGCGCGCGAACTCCTGGATCTTCGCGGAGTCCTTCCACTGCTTGCCGTTCACCTCGTCGCCGCCGATGTGGAAATAAGGATCGGGAAAGAGCGCGGCCATCTCGCCGAAGAACGCGTCGAGGAACCTGTAGGTCTCCTCGCGCGTGGGATCCAGACACGGATCGAACACGCCCCAGGTGCGGCCGATGGTGTAAGGACCCGGCGCGCTGGCCAACTCGGGATAGCCGGGGAACCACGAGTTGGTGTGGCCCGGGACATCGAATTCGGGAATCACGCGGATGCCGCGGTCGCGCGCGTAGGCCACCACCTGGCGGATCTCACCCTGCGTGTAGAAAAGGCCGTCCGAGCCCAGTTGCTGAAGGCGGGGGTAACGCTTGCTCTCCACGCGGAAGCCCTGGTCGTCGGAGAGGTGCCAGTGCAGGACGTTGAGCTTCACCGCGGTCATGGCGTCGAGATTGCGCTCGATCACCGGGACGGGCACAAAGTGGCGCGCAGCGTCGATCATCAGGCCGCGCCAGGGGAAGCGGGGGCGGTCCTCGATGTGGACCGCGGGCGCTTCGAAGCCCTCGGCCCCGGGCGCCACCAGTTGCGCGAACGTTTCGAGTCCCCGAAGCGCGCCGTCGATGGTGGCGGCCTTCAGTTGCGCGCCGCTGGCGGAGACGTCCAGCGTGTAGGATTCGTCTTCGCCGAGCGTGGGCCACAACGGGCCCGCGGCGGCGCATTCCACGCGCAGCGAGGCGTGCGCGCCGTCTTCCGCCTTCCCGGCGGCCATGGGAATCCCGGTCTGGCGGGAGAGCCGCGCGACGAAGCGGCCGAGCGCGGCTTCCAGGCGGGCGTCGGAGAAAGCCGTCGCGGCGGCGGTGAAGCCGCCATCCACCGCGAGCCGGCCCGAGGCGGTTTCCATCCTGACGGGCAGGGGCATCAGCGCGGGAGCGGCGTGCGCGCCGGAAAGCAGCATGAGGAACAATGCGGATCGGAGCATCTTTATTTATCGTACTCGCCTATCGGGCGAAGCCAGACATTGCGGAAGCGCACCGGGTGGCCGTGATCCTGGAGCAGCAGGGGCTCCTCGGCGCCGTGCGGCGTATACTTGGCCACCGCGCGGTACACCGTGGCGCCCAGGATCTGCTTGTGAACGTGAACCAGCACGCCGTTGTAGAAAACCGTCTGGTATCCGGGCCGGGTGAGCTTGCCGTTTTCAAAGCGCGGCGCTTCGAAGGCGACGTCGTAGGTGTTCCATTCGCCGGGCTTGCGCGCGGGGTTCACCAGCGGCGGCCACTGGCCGTACATGGCGCCCGCCTGGCCATCGGCGTAGGTGGGATTCTCCCAGGCGTCGAGCACCTGGATTTCGTAGCGGCTCATGAAGTAGACGCCGCTGTTGCCGCGGTCCTGGCTGCGGCCGCGGATGGCGGCGGGCTCCATCCACTCGATGTGCAACTGGATGTCGCCGAACGTCTCGCGCGTGAACAGATCGCCGGTGCGGGGCGCCACTTCGAAGTAGCCGTTCTGAACCTTCCATTTGGCATCCACCGTCTTGCCGCGATCGGCGCCCTGGCCGGCCTGGGCCCACTTGGAAAGGTCCTTGCCGTCGAAGAGCACGATGGCGTCCGAAGGAGGCGCGCCCGGCGCCGCGCCGGGAGTCACCACGCGCGGATGCGGCCGGTCGGGATCGTGCACGTGCCACGGCTGGCCGGGCAGCACGGGGGTATCCTTGAATCCGAGTTCGGGATTCTGCTGCTGCGCCGCGAGGCAGGCCGCCAGCCACAGCACGGCGGCGGCCAGCGCGCCGATTGCGGTCCAATGGGATGGGCGGTTCATATGACAGATAGTATCAGGGGCGCGCGGGAATTGTGGCTGATGCGGCACGGAGAGACGGAGTGGAGCCGGTCGGGCGCACACACGGGCCGGACGGACCTCCCGCTTACCGCCGCGGGGCGCGAGAACGCGGCGGCGCTGGGGCGGTATCTGGCGGGAAAGCGTTTCGCGCTGGTGCTGGCAAGCCCGCTCGAGCGCGCGCGGGAGACCTGCCGGCTGGCCGGTTACGGCGCCGAGGCCGAGATCGAGCCGAACCTGTGCGAGTGGGATTACGGCGATTACGAGGGCCGCACCACCGCGCAGATTCAGCAGGAGCGGCCCGGATGGTCATTGTGGGACGACGGCCCACTCCACGGAGAAACGCTGGCGCAGGTGGGCGCGCGGGCGGACCAGGTGATCGCGCGCGCGGCGGCGGTGGAGGGCGACGTGGCGCTGTTCGCGCACGGCCACGTGCTCCGGATTCTCACCGCGCGCTGGCTGGGGCTCGCGCCGGACGCGGGACGCCTGTTCGCCCTGGGCACCGCATCGATCAGCACCCTGGGATACGAACGCGCGACGCGGGTGATTACGCGCTGGAATCTTTCTGTTTCGGCGTGATCAGGGCGATCCGCGCCGCCTTCGTGCCGGCCTGGAGCTTCACCACTTTCGAGACCAGTTGCAGCGATTCGACGGCCGCGACGACGCGGGTGTGACCGCGGTCGGCATCGGTTCCGGTGAGCACCACCACCTGGCGCGAGGGAGCGAAGATCTCCGTCACCCGGATGCGTTCGGTCCCGCTGCCCAGGTACACCACCAGTTCCTCGTCTTCCTTGAGCGCCTTTTGCATGGCATGGATCTGGGCGAGGAAAACGCCGGTTACATTTTCGGGCTGCGGGGCCGAGGGCGGCGCCGCGGGCTCCTTGGTGGTGGCCGACAGGATGGCCTGCTGCGCAATCTGCTTGGTGAATTCGCCGAGTGCCATGATGGATTGATGCTAGCACGCGGCAGAGCGGCGAATCGAATACACACGTCTTGTGTGTATTATATAAAGTATCGGCTTTTGACGCCGACAAACACCATGAGCACACGCATCAACATCATTTTGCCGGACGCAACCGCAGCGGTCCTCGATCGGGTGACGACGAAAGGGAACCGCAGCCGGTTTATCGACCGTGCAGTACGGCGGCTCATCGAGACCGAAGGCAAAGCGAGCCTCCGGGCACGCCTCAAGGAGGAGGCGATCGAAAACGCCGGCCGCGACCTCGCGATCGCGGCCGATTGGTTCCCGCTGGAAGAAGAGGCCCGGCAGACGTTCGAAGCCTCCCGCAAGCCGAAGAAAACCGTAAAGGCCAAACGGGCATGACCTTCCCTCGCCGGGGAGAGATTTACCTTGTCGAGTTCGATCCGACCCGCGGCCACGAGATCCGAAAGACCCGCCCGGCCGTCGTCATTCAGAACGACGTGTCCAATCAGTACAGCCCCATAACCATCGTGGCGGCCATCAGTTCGCAGTTTCGGGACCCGCCCTATCCGCGTGAAGTGCCGGTCCGGCCTGGCGGGAAGACCGGCCTCAGCCAACCGTCAGCCGTGATATTAAACCAGATCCGATCGATAGACCGGCAGCGGCTCGTGAAGCGCCTGGGCGCCCTTGATGCGGCTACCATGGCGAGGGTTGACGAGTCCCTCAAAATCAGTCTCGGGCTGGTGAATATTTGAAAAGGTTGCGCCCCTGCCCCTCATTCCAGCGCGAACACGAACAACGCATGGCCGGCGGCGATGGCCACGTGCTGTTTTCCGCCCAGCAGGAAACTGACCGGATTCGCGAAAATCGCGCCGCCCGTGGGGAAACGCCAGAGCGGCTTTCCGGTGGCCGCGTCCAGCGCCAGGAAATAGCCTTCGCTGGTGCCGCCGAATACCACGCCTCCGGCGGTGGACAGCAGGCCGGCCCAGGGCGGCGAGTGCAGCTTGAATTCCCACGCCAGTTGGCCCGTGTCCGCATGCAGGGCCCGGATCCACCCGCCCGGCTCCACCCCCGGGATGCCCGCAATTCCGCCGCCCGCATACCATTGGCCCGCGGCGTACTTCGATTTATCGATGTAGAAGCGCGTGCCTTCCTCGCGCGTGGCCACGTAGAACAGGCCGGTCTTCGGGCTGTAAGACGGGCTGAACCAATTGGTGCCGCCGTGCATCCCGGGATACACGATGTTGCCTTCCTCGGTAGGCGCCTTTCCCGGAAGGATCACCGGTTTGCCGCGGCTGTCGATTCCACTGGCCCACGTCTGCTTGGCGAACTGCGTGCCCGCTAGAAACTCGCCCGTGAGGCGGTCGAGCACGTAGTAGAAGCCGTTGCGGTTGGCCACCATCACCACACCGCGCGTGGCGCCGCGGACCGCAAGATCGGCCAGCACCGGCACGTGCGTGGAATCCCAATCGTGCACGTCGTGCGGGGTGAATTGAAAGTGCCATTTCAATTTGCCGGTGGCGGCGTCGAGCGCGATGAGCGACGCGGCGTACAGGTTGTCGCCCCGGCGGATATCGCCGTTGTAGTCGGGACCGGGATTGCCGGTGCCCCAGTAGATCAGGTTGGCGGCGGGATCGTAGGAGCCGGTCACCCAGGTTGTCGCCGCGCCCGTCTTCCAACTCTCGCCCGCCCAGGTTTCGTGGCCGGGCTCGCCCGGGCCGGGCACGGTCCAGAAGCGCCAGAGGCGGTTCCCGGTCTCAGGATCGTAGGCGTCCAAATACCCGCGCACGCCGTACTCCCCGCCGGCGATCCCCACGATGATCCTGTCCTTCAACGCCAGGGGCGCGACCGTAACCGCGTATCCCGTCTTGTAGTCGGCCACCGCGACGTCCCACCGCACCTTGCCGGTCCGCATGTCGAGCGCCACCAGGTGCGCGTCCAGGGTGCCCAGAAAAAGCGTGTCGCCGAGGATCGCCAGCCCGCGGTTGACTTCGCCGCAGCAGGGGCGGATGTCTCGCGGCATCTCGCGGCGGTAGCTCCATAGCGGACGGCCGGTGCGGGCGTCCAGGGCCGCGGCGCCGGTCGGCGGCTCCGAGATGTACACGATCCCATCGGCGATAATCGGCGACGTCTCGAATTTGCTGGAGTCGGCGGTTTGATAGACCCAGGCCGGCTTGAGGCGCGCCACGTTCGCGGCGGTGATCTGGGAGAGCGCCGAGTAGCGCTGCCCGCTGTAGTTGCCGGAATACGTCAGCCAGTTGCCGGGATCGGACCCGGCGCCGAGGATGCGCTCGTAGGGCGCCTGGGCCGCGCAAGCAAGCGCGGCCGCCAACAGCAGCGTCGCCGCTTTCATCGGCCGCCTCGCAGGCTGCCGAGCCAGGCCACCAGGTCTTCGATCTCCGAATCGGTCAACTTGCCGCGGTAGCTCGGCATGGGCGATTTGCCCCAATCCTCGTGCAGCTCTTTCAGGTCTTCCTTCCAGAAGGAGTAAATCCGGCCCGCGGCGTCGCGCACCTGGATGGAAAAAGTGTCCTCGTTGACCCGGGCGCCGGTGATCTGGCGGCCGTCGTTGGCAGTCAGCCGCACCTGGAGAAAGTTGTCGGGGATTACGGTGACCCAGCGGTATTGGCCGAAACTCTCGGGGATGTCGGCCTCGGGTTCCAGCAGCGCGCGGCGCAGGTAGTCGCGGTCGCGGCGCGCGCCGATGCGGGAAAGGTCCGGCCCCAGGGTGCCGCCATCGTTCCCGATGGTGTGGCAGGCGGAACAGCCCGCCTGGCGATAGACCTGCTCCCCGCGCGAACCGGCGGGCGCCTGGGCGGCGGCGCTGCGCTGGAGGCTGCGGACGAAGACCACGATGTCGCGGATCTCCTCGTCGCCCAGCGGGGCCGGCGGCATTTCGGTGCCCGGAATGCCTTTGCGGATGATGGAGAAGAGCCCCTCGTTGTCGCTGGCGCGTTTCAGGGCCGTGAGGCTGACTCCGCGGCCGCCTTCGCCCTGCCGGCCGTGGCACGCGGCACAATGCGCCCGGTACAGATCCGCGCCCGTGGTGTTCTGCGCCGCGAGTGGTCCCGGCAGCGCCATCGGCAGCAGTGCCAGCACCGCCAGCCCCCGCGCAGCCAACCCCGGCACAGACAGCCCCCGCATGATGGGAAGGATAGCACTTCGGCGGCGCGCCGCGGCGCGGTCTGTCGGAGAATAGAGTTTCTATGCCGAGTTCCTCCAGCCCCGCGGGCCGGCGGGGCGCCCTCCGGGCCCTCCTGCGGCTGCTGGAACCGCCCGCGCCTTTCGTCATGAATCCGCGCGAGCCCAGGGATTTCCCGATGGGCCGCTGGAATCTGTACATCGGCGGCGCCGGTTCCGTGGTGGAGGGGTCCGTCAACCTGGATCTGTTTGCCGTGCCCGGTGTGGACGTGGCCGCCGACGCTCAACAGTTGCCCTTTCCGGATGCCCTGTTTCAGCACGTCGAATGCGATGCGGTGCTCGAGCACGTTCGCGACCCCCGCCGGGTGATGCGCGAGATCGCCCGCGTGCTCGCTCCGGGCGGATATGCGCATCTGGTCACGCCGTTCTGCCATCCGTTCCACGAATATCCGAAAGACTACCAGCGCTTCACGCTGGACGGCCTGAAGGAGATCGCCGGCGGCATGGAGATCGTGGCCGAGGGATGGCGCACCGGTCCGACCGCCACCCTGCTGGTCTTCGCGATCGAATTCGCCAAGCTGCTGCTGCCGTGGAAAGCCTGGCGCGTGTTCGCGCACGGCGTGCTGGGCTGGCTGCTGTTTCCCCTGCGATACCTGGACCTGCTGCTGCTGCGAGCGCCTATGGCGGGCCGGATTGGAAACCACTGCTACCTGTGGGTCAGAAAGCCTCGGTAACCCTGTTGTTTCAACGTTTTGCAGCATAGTATTAACCAAACTTAGTTAACTTTAATTCTTATTTTATTTTAGTACTATACAGTACTAGGATACTTACGAGTACCATAATCTCACCACGGGTCCGCGATTGGGAGGCAATTCTAAAATGTCAGATCGATGGTTCCACCGGAATTTGTCCGAGCGCGCTTTGCTAATTGTGAGCGCGATCCTCTTTCCGTCCGTTTTGCTCGCGCAGAATGACACCGCCGTGCTGTCAGGGCGCGTATCCGACCCTTCAGGCTTAGGCGTCCCCGGAGCGGAGTTGCGCCTCACCAGGCAGTCCACGGGCGCGGTTCGGGAAACCCTTTCGGCGTTCGACGGCGGCTACCGGATCGAGTTGATCGAGCCGGGCGACTATTCGCTGCGCGTGGCGGCCAACGGCTTCAAGACTCAGGAATACACCGCGATCCATCTGCAGGTGGCTCAAGCCTCGCAGCTCAACGTGGCCCTCACGGTGGGTATCGTTGCCGAACACGTCTCGGTGACCGAGACGGTGTCGCCGCTGGACGCGGTGAGCGTGTCGCAGGGCACGGTGGTGAGCGAGGAGAAGATCACGACCTTACCGCTCAACGGGCGTCAGTTTCTGCAACTGGCGCTGCTTTCGCCGGCAGTGAATTCCGGCGGCATCGCGGTCCAGCAGAACGCCTTGCGACAGGGCGAAGTGGCCGGTTTGAGCGTGGCGGGAAGCCGGACTAACGACTCCGCTTACCTGCTGGATGGGGTCATCAACACGGATCCGGACTACAACGCGCTCAGCTATGTGCCGATTGTCGACACCATTTCGGAGTTTCGCGTGCAGGTGGCGCAGTACAGCGCCGAGTACGGAAGGGCGTCGGGCGGGCAGGTCAACGTGCTGACGCAATCCGGCACGAACAACTGGCACGGCGGCGCCTGGGAATTCCTCCGCAACAACCAGATGGATGCGCGGCCCTTTAATCTGACCACGCAGAGCAGCGTGCCGAAATTCCAGCGCAACCAGTTTGGCGGTTTGCTCGGCGGGCCGCTGGTGAAGAGCAAACTGTTCGCGTTTTTCAGCTACGAAGCTTTACGGACGCGGCAGGCGTCCGCCAATCTGACGACCATCGGCGTGCCCGATGCGCTCCAGCGCGCCGGCAATTTCAGCGCGGAAGCAGCCACCACGCTGATCTACGATCCGACCAGCACGGTGAGCGGCGGCACGCGCGCGCTGTTCCCGGGCAACATCATTCCGGCGGCCCGCATCGATCCGTCGGTCGCGGCGGCGATGCAGATCCTGCCGCTGCCCAACGTCGCGGGCGGACTGTACATCAACTCGGCCGAAGTTCAGTTGCAGAACTACGGCAACTACTCGGGACGCGCCGACTATCAGGTGACGGACACCTTCAAGATCTTCGGGCGCTACTCGGGGTCGGCGGAGAACGCGTCGATTCCCGTGGTTTTGCCGGCGCGCGCGAATCTGGACAACGCCGCGCCGCGCAACGTGGCGGTGGGAATCACCAAGGTGGTTTCCTCCGATAAGGTGAACGACCTCCGGCTGGGATTCAACCGCTTGAACTTCCTGTACGGCCTGCCGGAGCTGAATTTCAGCGTCAACGGGCAGCAGGAGCAGTTGCCGAATTTCATCGTGGGACTGTTGAACTTCGGCGGGGCGGGCCCGTATAACGCCACGGGGCAGGGCGGCATCGCGCGGGCGCGCGACAACGTCTATCAGATTTGGGATGTGTTTGCCTGGCAGCACGGACGGCATGCGCTGTCGTTCGGCGGCGAGTTCGACAACACCCAATATGTCCGTTTCGAGTACGCCGATCCCCTGGGGTCGTTGACTTTCACCAAAGGGTACACGGACGCGACCGCGGCGGCGCCCAAGGCCGGCGACAATTCAGGCGACGCGATGGCTACGGCGCTGCTGGGCCTGCCCAGCGCGGCGGTTCGCACCATCGGGCCGAATCGCATCGACGGGCGGCAGACCAACTCGGCCGCGTTTTTGCAGGACGATATCCGGCTGGCCCCCAGCCTCACGCTGAACGCGGGCGTGCGCTGGGAGGTCGCGCCTCCGCTTTACGACACCCGCAATCAGATGAGCAGTATCGATTTCAGCACGGCGCCCTCGCCGGCGGCGATTTTCGCCTCCGGCCAGCAGGGGATTTTTAGTCCGAAGCTGTTCCTGTGCGGCAAGGATGGCTATCCGAGGGGCTGCGCCTACACCAACTGGCGCAATTTCAGCCCGCGGATAGGCCTGGCCTGGTCGGTCGATTCGAAGACCGTGATTCGCGCCGGGGGAGGCATGTATTACGGCACGCAGGACGCCAATACGCTGCTCAAGACGGCCCAGTCGCTGCCGACTACCTACAACCAGACCCTGACTTTCAACGCCTACGTGCCGCAGAATCCGACCCTGAACGTGTTTGCCCCGGCTATCGTCGGCGGCCAGGCGATTCAGGCGGCCGCTCTCGATCCTCGCCAGGGCACGCCGTATTCGCCGCAGTGGAGTTTCAACGTCCAGCGGGCCATCACGCCGGACACCGTGCTGGAGGCCGGCTACCTGGGCACCGCCGGCATTCACCTGGAGCAGAATGTGCAGGTGAACAATTCCCTGCCTGGAACCACCGCCAAGCGGCCCTACTTCGGCTTGACGCTGGCGCCGGCCGTGCAGGCGCAGCTGGCGTTCCCCATGTCGAATACCACGGTGCCGGTGACCACCATCAACTACTTTCCCCATTCGGCGCAGAGCAACTACCACGCGCTCACGGCGCGGTTGGAGCGCCGGTTCCACGCGGGAGTCTCGCTGCTGAACTCGTTCACCTGGTCCAAGTCGATTTCCAATGCGCCGCAATACCGCAACGCGGGCGGCATCACGGGCAGCGAGAATTCGCCGCCGCAGAACTCGTTCAACCTGGCGGCGGATCGCAGCCTGGCATACTTCAACACCAAGTTTCGCTGGGTCACCACGGGCGTTTACGACCTGCCGTTCGGCAAGGGGCACCGTGCGCTCGCCCAGGGCTTCGGCGGGACGATTCTGGGCGGCTGGGCGCTTTCCGGCATCCTCCAGGTGCAGAGCGGCTTCCCCTTCACCATCAACTACAAGGGCGATCCGATCAACATCGGCGGCGGCAGCGGCGGGATTCTGGTGCGGCCGAATTACGTGCTGAACGCCGCCGGCTCGCCGGTGGACCCGAACCTGTCGTCTTCGCAGCGTTCCACGGCTGCCTGGTTCAATACCGGGGCCTTTGTGCAGCCGGTTTACCAATTCGGCACGGTGGGGCGCAATACCATGATCGGACCCGGACTGAGCAACCTCGACGCGACCATTGCGCGCACCTTCCGCTTGCTCGAGAAGTTGAGGCTGCAATTCCGCGTGGAGGTCTTCAACCTGGCGAACCATTCCAACTACAACCTGATCGGGCGAGTGGTGAACGATCCAACCTTCGGCATCGTGCAGAACCAATTGCCGCCGCGACAGATCCAGTTGGGGTTGAAGGCGCAGTTCTGATCCGTTTCGACCTGCCGCCCCAAGGCATGAGTCAAGATTTTCCAGGGAGATGATATACGGCCCCTAGAGCACGGCTTTCGAGCAGGAGTGGCATCTGTTCCTTTCATTCGATGGCGGTTCGTGCGGCGGATCGATCGCCTCGGCGATAACGTTGCTGTGGCTTGCTACCGCTACTCTGCACGGGGAGTCGCCGTTGCAGATCGTCTCGCCGGCAAACGGCGCAATGGTGAACGCCGGGGACGCGCTGACGGTTACCATCACAGCGCCTCCGTCCGCGTTCCAAAGCGTGAGTATTGCCGGCGATGGGCCGTTCGCGCTCAGCACCGGCCTGACCGCGCCGCCCTATCAATACTCGTATCCGATACCGGCGGATTGCGCGTTGGGCCGCTACCGGTTCAAAGCCGCCGGCGCCACGGCATCCGGCGAGACGGTCTACTCCGACCCCATCGAAGTGGACATCGAGCGACCCGACGACGCCAGAAAACTGCAATCGGAGATTCAGTCGCTCACTCTCGGCGACCACAGGGAGGTGTCGCTTCTCATCTGGGGAGTTTTCCGGGACGGGGCTAAGATCGATGTGACCCGCTCCCAGCGAACGACCTACACTTCGGACCGGCCGGCCGTCGCCGTGGTGTCGAGCGAGGGCGGCGTCTCGGCCGTGGGCGCCGGAAAAGCCAAAATCACAATCAAGTACGGCGACAAGAGCATCGTCGTGCCGGTCGTCATCACCGGGAATCCGGAAGGGGAATAGCAACCGGAAGCCGCCCTGGCGCTCACAACCTGCCCCGAAGCCGGCCGATTTCGCGGCGATCGCGTTTGGATGGTTTGCCCTCCCGCATCGATTCGAAATGCGGCATCGCTTTGCGCTCCGCGGCCAGCCTGAGCCGCGACTCGCGGCTCGCCTCCGTCTCGCGGTAGAGCGTCTGCGCGGCCGCCGCCGGGCCGCGCATCCCGCTGAGCGCCAGGACTTCCACCTGAAATTCGCCGCTCTCGTTCTTCACCCGCAACAGGTCGCCGGCCCGGACCTCGCGCGCGGCCTTGGCTCCTTGTCCGTTGGACTCGATCCTGCCGAGCTCGCACGCCCGCGCAGCCAGCGAGCGCGTCTTGAAGAATCGGGCGGCCCACAGCCACTTGTCCATTCTCACGCCGGTCATGATTCCATTTTCATACCAGGAGGGGACCTCCGGCGAGTCATCAGTGTCGCCGCTCCCTGCCGAACATTAATCCGAGTGAGGCTCAACTCGGCAAGACGAATCCTCGCGGGTCACGGAAGCGATGCCGGGTGCGGGCCGGTTTGCGGGGACCTATTTCCTTGACGGGCGTGTCACGGGAGGAGTCCTGAAGCTAGCGGCTGCCGATTTCTTCCCATCCTGGCCGTTACCGCCGAACGTACAATGTATTGCACACTGGTATTTGGAGGAGGAGGAGATGTTCCGGCGAATTGGAGCCCGTGGGTATCGCTGCTTGCGCTCCGTGGAGCAGTCGATCAACCCCTTTGAGGTCTTGATCGGCTCCAACGCGAGTGGCAAGTCCTCGTTTCTTGATGTCGTCGCTTTTCTCGGGACCCTGGTCTCCGCCGGTCTGGAAGCCGCCGTTGAGGAACGAACGGCAAACTTCCACGATTTGGTGTGGGGACGAGACGCGGACAGCTTCGAGCTGGCTGTCGAAGCAGTGATCCCTGAAGACCGGCGTGCCATGCCGATTATTCCGCCGGTTGGTTTCGAGACGCCGGACACTATACGGTACGAGGTGGGCATCCGCCTCGATACGCTGACCGAAAAGCTGCACATTGCCAAGGAACTCGTTAGAATTTACCACTCCCATCGGTTGGTGCCGGGCTCCGGTATCGAGGTTGTCACTCGGTCAATCCCCGTGACACATGACGGACGGTTGGTGGAGGTCCGCTTCTACACGGAGGCGCTGCAGCAACCTTTCGAACGGCAGTTAGCGCATCGAAACTACGCCACCTTGAACAATATACCGATGGACGCCGAGTTCCCGGCCACTTCCTGGCTCAGGGAGCTCTTGCGCGGCGGGATAAAGCCTGTGGAGCTCGATGTCGAGGCGCTTCGCAAGCCGAGCCCACCGGCGACAAGCGAAGTCAGCGAGTCGAGCGGTTCCTACTTGGCGCGGTCCGTCTCGCAACTTAAAAGCCGCAACCCCAACCAATTCGACGCTTGGCTCGCGCACGTGAGGACGGTGCTGCCAGAGATCAAAGACATCCGAACCGTATTAAAGGAAGACGACCGGCACCGCTACATCACGATTGACTACGACAACGGCGTCTCCGTGCCCTCCTGGATGGTGTCCGATGGTACCTTACGGCTCCTGGCGTTGACACTGCTGGCCTACGTCCCGGACTTCGATGGAGTATACCTTGTCGAGGAGCCGGAAAATGGGCTGCATCCTACAGCGCTCCAGGCGGTTTACGAGTCCCTGTCGTCGGTCTATGAGGGGCAGGTGCTCGTCGCTAGCCATTCGCCCGTGCTCTTGAGCATGGCGAAGCCGGATCAGCTACTGTGCTTCATCAAGGCGCGAGACGGCATTCAGATCATCCGCGGAAGTGAGCACCAAGCACTTCGCGATTGGCAAGGCGAGGTCAGCCTCGGGACGTTGGCCGCCTCGGGAATCCTCGGATGACGCTGACAGCAACGCTACAGGACTTGATCGTTCTGGCTGCCGACGGATCCATGCAGGGGGCACTTGAGGAGGTACTGAAACGCTACCATTCTCTCGGAATCCGCGAGATTTCTTACAAAGTCATTCAACAGCCGAATTTTGACCCTGGGGTGTTGCATAGTGGTCACAGTCTCCTCCAGTCGCAAAACAAGAACTACCTCCATGCGGTCGCAGTCTGTGATCGCCACGGCTGTGGCAAGGAGGCCCTGCCCCGAGAGGAGTTGGAGACATTGATCGAGAAAAGCCTTTCGAACCACTGGGCGGACCGCGCCGCTGCCATCGTAATTGACCCGGAACTGGAGAACTGGTTGTGGGCGGATTCTCCGCACGTCGCGAAGGAAATTGGGTGGCCTGGTGGAAAGATCGAGCTACGTGAATGGCTTCGTAATGAGGGATTTCTTACCCCAGGCCAGTCAAAGCCCAGCGACCCAAAGGCTGCATTGGAAAAGGCACTGCGGCTCACCAAGAGGCGCCAATCAAGCGCCCTCTATCGGACTCTTGCGTCAAAGGTCACTCTCCAGCAGTGCGCCGACCCGGCGTTTCTGAAGCTAACGGAGACCCTGCGACGCTGGTTTTCCGCTGCTGGTGCCGGATCCTAAAAGCCGGACAATTTGCGCACCTACTGCCGCCACCACGGATACCTCCCGTTAGGTCCCCGTCCAGGAAGCAAGGATACCCATAACGTCCTTGGCTCTGCTGACTGGGCTTCCTGACTGGCCCGTCTCCTACGGAGCCAGCGCCGGACTGACGTGCCGCGTGGGCATTCCGCGGTAGGTGTCCACGCTGAGCCGCCGGCCGTCGCTGCGTATGGTGACCAGGCCGTCGAGGTCGGTGCGGAGGATTTCCGCGTGGTGCTGCGCGAGGCGCTCGAGCACGTCGCGGTTGGGGTGGCCGTAGCTGTTTTCGAAGCCCGCCGAAATCACCGCGTAGGTGGGGTTCACGGCTCGAAGGAACTGCTCCGTGCTGGAGGTCCTGCTGCCGTGATGCGCCACCTTGAGCACGTCGATGTGCCGCAGTTCGCCCTCGTCGAGCATGCGGTATTCGATCTGGCGCTCCACGTCTCCGCTGAGCAGGAAGGAGTGGCGGCCGTAGCGCAGGCGCAGCACCAGGGAATCGTTGTTTTTCGGCGTTTCCGTGGCGACGTAATCCGCGAAAGGCGCGAGCACTTCCACCTCCGCGCCTCCGAAGGCGAAGTGCGCCGGGGCCAGCAGGGGCACGATGCGCACGCCGTTGCGCGCCGCGGATGCGCGCAGGGCCCCCCAGGCGGGGCTCTCCGAAACGGCGCCCGTCCAAAGCTCCCTGGGGTGGAAATCGTCGACCAGCGCGGGCAGGCCGCCGATGTGGTCCTCGTGCGCGTGCGAAAGCGCCACCACGTCCAGCGTGCGCACCGAGCGGTCCCACAGGTACGGGGCCACGACGTCCTCGCCGATATCCAGTTGCGCGCGCGCCTGGCGGCCAAAAACGGGTATGCCTCCGCCATCCACCAGCATGCGCCGGCCATCGGGGAAGACCACCAGGATGCTGTCGCCCTGGCCGACATCGATGACGGTCATCTCCAGTTGGCCGGGGATTGCGTCGGGTCGGAACGGGTGCCACAACAACAGCGCCAGCGTGACCGCGACGGCGAGACCGGCGGCGGTGCGCCACCAGCGGCCCCGTGCGATGGCGGCGGCAACCAGCGCCGCCGAGAACGCGATTGCGACCCACAGCGGCGGAGTGGGAATGCGCCAGGCAGGCTCTATCGACGCGTGCCAGCTCACCACCTTCTGCGACAGCCACAGCAGCGCACCGCCGATCCGCGCCACCCACGCCCAGCCGGTGAAGACCGCGACAAACCCCACCGGCAACACCAGGCCCATCAACGGCACCACAAAGGCGTTGGCGGAAAGGCCGGAGAGGCCGACGCGGTGGAAGTACACCACCATGGGCAGCGCCAGCCCGGTTTGCACCACGGCGGAAACCAGCGTCACTTCGTACAGGAACAATAGAATCCGCGCCGGCACAACCACTGCCAGGTCGGCCAGGCGGGCGGGGATTCCGAGGCCGCGCAGCGTGTCGGCCAGCAGCCGCATTTCGATGCGAAACTGCGCCGCGCGCGGCGGCAGGTGCGGGTCGCGGCCCGTGTCGCGCAGGCCGGCGAGGGCGCGGGTAAGGGGGCCGGAAGTGGCGCGGATCAGCGGCGTGGCGAACGCCCCCAGGAAGGCGACGGCCAGGAAGGTGAGTTGAAAGCTGGCGTCGAACAACTGCTCGGGATCGAACGCCAGAAAGCCCAGCGCCACCGCGGCCAGCAGGTTCAGCGGCCTCCGCTGGCGATAGAAGTACCTGCCGATCATGAAGACCGTCAGGCCCGCGGCGGAGCGCGTGCACGGCGCGTGCCAGCCGGCGAGCAGCGCGTAGAACCAGGCCGCGGCGGAGGTGAGCAGCAGCGCCACAGGCTCGGGAATGAAGCACAGGCGCAGCAGAAAAAGGAAGAAGGCGGCGAGGATCGCCACGTGCGTGCCGGAGATCACCAGCGCGTGGAACGTGCCGGTCTGGCGGTATTGCTCGGTCCACACGCGTTGCAGTTGAAACGATTGGCCGATCAGCAGCGCCTGCACCATGCCGGTCTGGTAGTCGTTGCCGTGATAGAGGCGCTCGATGCGGGTCAGGGCGGCGGCGCGGAGGTCCATCACCGCTTTCTGGAACCGCGAGCCGCAGCGGCCGGGCAGGATGCGGACGGTGTTGGCGGCGCCCGATGCGGTCCAGTAGACCTCCTCGCGCGCCAGGTAGCGGGCGTAGTCGAAGGCGCCGGGGTTGCCGAAATTGCGCGTCTTGCGGACGCGGGCGTCCAGTTCGATGTTCTGGCCGTAGCCGAGCGGCGGAAGCGGCTCGTCGTCTTTGGTGTAAAGCGTCACCTGGGCGCGGGCGCGCGGCTCCAGCTCCAGGATGAAGCGCTCGCGTTCGCCCGAGATGGCCGGCGGTTCCACCACGCAGCCGCCCAGGATGACGATCTCGCGCCCTTCGGCATCCAGCTCGGGAACGGGCGAGGGAGCGTGGGCCACGGCGGTGAGAATGCCGGTGAAGAACAGGCCCAGGCAGCAGCAGGCTCCCGCCAGGACGCGCGAGCCGCGCCAGAGGGCCAGGACGCCGAGCAGAAGGAACAGGGCGATGGCGGCGACGACCTCCGGGGCCTCAAACGGCACGAAGCGGGAGGCCAGGATACCCGCGGCAATAGCAGCCAGGGGCCCGACCAGCGGGTCCTTCATTTAATATAGAGTGCCGGGTTCTTCCGAATTCTCTTACAACTCTTGCCGGCTTCGGATGCCACCCAGGGGGCAGGGCGAGGGTCGACCGTTTTCCCTCCGTGGTATAACCTTCCCATGCGAGAAGTACTGGCAATCCTGGCTCTGGCATCGCTCGCCTTCGGGGCCGATGAGCGGCCCAAGGTGCGCGCCGTCACGGCCTTCATCGACATCGATCCGAAGACTTACGCCGCCCAACTGGACGACACCATGAAGTTTCTCAACTCCGCCCGTGAGGCGTTTCGCGGCGCGGGGTTTGAAGTCGAGGGCGTGCGCATCGTCACCCAGCCGTTCCCGCGGTACATCGCCGGCATGAAGAGCGACGACGCGTTGACCTTCCTCCACAAGCTCGACGACCTGTCGGCGACCTTGAAGTTCGCGCCCAATATCGGCGCCGCCATGATCGGCGACGGCGACGACGCGTCGGCTCTCGACCTGCTCGCCACGGTCCTCTCGGAAACCCGGCTGAACGCGAGCCTGGTCATCGCCGCCGAGGACGGCATCCACTGGCGCGCCATCCGGGAGGCCGCCCGGCTCATCAAGAACACGGCAATGCGTTCCTCGCACGGGAAGGGCAACTTCAACTTCGCGGCCACCGCGATGGTCAAGCCTTACGGGCCGTTCTATCCGGGCGCGTACCACCTCGGCACCGGCCGCACGTTCGCCGTCGGGTTGGAGGGCGCCAGCGTGGTGGGGGACGTCTTCGCGCAATATCGCGAGCCGCGCGAAGCCGAGAAGCAGTTGTCGGCCGCGCTCTCGAAGCACCTGCGCGATGCCGAAGCGGTCGCCACGCGCGTCGCGGCAACCAGCGGGTGGACGTATGCGGGAATCGATCCGACGCCCGCGCCGCTGGGAGACGTCTCCATCGCCCGCGCCATCGAATCGTTCACCGGCAGCCCGTTCGGCGCGAGCGGGACCATGACGGCCGCGGCCATTATCACGCGGGCGGTGCAATCCGTGCCGGTCCGGCGCGTGGGATACTCCGGCCTGATGGTGCCGGTGATGGAAGACAACCTCCTGGCCAAACGGTGGGCGGAAGGAGCCTTCAACATCGATTCGCTGCTGGCCTATTCGGCCGTGTGCGCCGGCGGGCTCGACACCGTGCCGCTCGCCGGAGATACCAGCGTGGAGCAGATCGCCCGCATCCTGGGCGACGTGGCCACCCTCGCCTACAAATGGCAGAAGCCGCTGGCCGCGCGCCTGCTGCCGGTTCCGGGCCGAAAATCGGGCGACCGGACGGAGTTCGACGACGCGCGGATGGCCAATACCGTGATCCGGTAAGGCTACGTCTGGCGCAGCGCTTCCACCGGATCGGCGCGGCAGGCCCGCAGCGATGGGCCGAACGCCGCCGCCGCTGAAACCACCACCAGCACCGCGCACGTCAGCGCCAGCGTCAGCGGATCGTCGGGCCGGATCTCAAACAGCAGGCTCTTGAGGTACCGCGTGGCGATGAGCGCCAGCCCCAGGCCGCCCGCAAGCCCGATGCCCACCGGCAGCAGCGCCTGCCGCAGGATCATCCGGAGCAAGTCGCCGGGGCTGGCCCCCAGTGCCATCCGGATTCCCATCTCCTGCGTGCGCCTCGAAACCGAATGGCTCACCACTCCGTAGATGCCCACCGCCGCAATCCCCAGTGCCAGGGCGGCGAAAACCGAAAACAGCACCAGCGGAAAACGGCGCGGCGCGGTGGATTGCGCGATCAGTTCGTCCATGGTGGCCATCTTCCCCACCGGCTGGTTCGGGTCGGTCTCCAGCATCGCCTCCCGCAGCGCGGCCGCCGCGTCCTGGTGCGTGCCCGCATACCGCACGGCCAGCGTCTGCCGCGCAAAGGTATTCTGGAACCACGGCACGTATATCTCCGAGCCGGGATCCTTGTCCAGGCCCAACTGTCTCACGTTGGCGACCACCCCCGCCACCGTGAGCCAGGGCTTTCCCGAATCGATGCGGATTCGCTTGCCGGTTGCGGTGTCCGTGCCGAACGCTTTCCTCGCCAGCGTGCTGTTGATGATCGAGACGCCCGGCGCGCCCTCGCGATCGAAGTCCTGAAAGAGGCGGCCCTGAAGCAGGGGAACGCCGAGTGCGGTCAGCAGGCCCGGAGTGGCTGCCCGAAACTGAACGAGTCCCGGATCGAAGCCGGGGCGCCCGTCCACCTCCACTCCCGTGCGGCCCTGCTGATCGCCCGTGAAAGGCAGGGGAAAGCCGATCCCGGCGCCCAGCACGCCCGGCCGCTGCGACAGCCGGCGCAGCAGTTCTTCGGAGAATGCCACCTTCTGGGCGCTCCCCGGGTATCGCGTCTGCGCCAGGGGAATCTGCGCCACCAGCAGGTGATCGGTGCGAAAGCCCGGCTCCTGTTCCGCCAGCCGCCGCAGCGTATTCATTAGCAGTCCCGCCGCCGACAGCAGCACCACTGCCAGGGCCACTTGAACCGCCACCAGGCCGCCGCGCAGGCCGGCGCCGCCCGACGTGCTGCGGCCCATCCCGGGACGCAGGGCGTCCCCCAATCTCGCCTCCGACGCCTGCAGCCCGGGCAGCACCGCGAACACCAGGCCGGTGACCGCCGAGACCGCCAGGGAGAACAGGGCGACCGGCAGGTCCGCGCGGATCTGATCGGCCCGCGGAATGTTTGCCGGGATGATGGGCCGCAGCAGGTCCAGGCCCCACATCACGAAGACCAGGCCCAGCGCTCCTCCGCTGATCGCCAGCGCCAGGCTCTCGCCCAGGATCTGGCGGAAGAGATTCCAGCGGCTCGCGCCGATGGCCACCCGCAGCGCCATCTCGCTCGAGCGCCCCTCCAGGCTCGCCAGCAGCAGATTCGAAATGTTGGCGCAGGCGATCAGCAGCACGATCACCACCGCGATCCCCAGCGTCACGAAGGCGCGCCGGTAGGTGAACGTCATTTCGCTGACCAGCCCGTCTACCCGGGTCGTCCAACCTTCATTGTCCCTGGGAGCGGCCGCGGCAGCGCGCGCGGATATGGCCGCGGCTTCGGCCTGCGCCCCCTGGATCGTTACGCCAGGCTTCAGCCGGCCCACCAGGTTCAGGTTGTGAGCGGAGTACTCCGCATGGTAAGCCGGTGTGCCGTAGCCGTGAAAGAGCCAGATCTCGGTGCCCCCCGGGTAGGAGAAGCCGGGCGGCATCACTCCGGCCACCCGGTGCGCGATCCCCGCCACGGGAACGTCGCGTCCGATGATGCCGGGATCGCCGCCCAACCGGTCTTTCCAGATCTCGTAGCTTAAGACCACCTCGCGGTCCCCCTCCAGCCATCGGCCCAGCAATGGCTGTACCCCCAGGACCGGGAAAAGCGACGGGGTCACGCGGTACCCGCTCACCAGCAGCGGCTCCGCGGACCCGGTAAGCGCCACCATCTCGGTGCTGAAATTCATGGCGCCCAGCGTCTGGTAGCTGTTCGCCTGCGTCAGAAAGTCGCGGTAGATGGCCCCCGAGGCGGAGATACAGCCCCTGTCGTCGGCCGGGCTGTGACCACGTTGGAGCAGCTTCTGGTGCCAGGCTTCGTTGCATTCCCGGATCATCACCAGGCGGCTCTCCGCGGGCAAGCCCAGCGGCCGGAGAAAAACCGCCCGCACCACGCTGAAGATTACCGTATTGGCTCCGACGGCCAGCGCCGTGGTGAGGATCGCCACCACGCTCAACGTGCGATGGCGGGCGAGGTACCGCAAGTTCATCCGGAGACTACCTGCACGCGGCCCGCCACAGGCAAGTGGCGTGTTCCAAGGCCTCCGTCACCGTCTCGTGTTCGTATTTGGGACGGCTGTGTCCGGTATCGCCTAGAGTCCGTAGAGACTCCGCGCGTTCTCCCGCAGCACCATCCGTGCCAGCTCCGAAGCCCGCGCGCGTGTGATCTCGCCGTCGCGCATCATCGCGGTCAGCGCGATCGCGAGCGCCTGCCTCCCGCCACGCGCGCTCATCCAGCCGGATTCCTCCCAGCCCATTTCGTTGCTATAAGGATAAGCGTCGGTCGCGAACATGACCTTCTCGGGCACGTGTTCCAGCCACTCGCGCAGGATGCCCGCCAGCGTTGCCGGCTGAAGGATCAGCGATTGCGCAGAAAAGTCCAGATACGCGTTGGGCTTCTCCAAAAGGGGCGTGATCTCCCGCGTGAACGGCCATCCGCCGTGGACCATCACGAACCTGGTCTTGCGCAATTGCGGATCGTTGAGCACCGATTCGAGCAGCAGCGGGTTGGCCCCGGCGACCTCGAAGTAGCTCCCCGCGCCCGCCATGGTGTGGAGGTGCACCGCCATCCCCAGCCGGCCGCATTCCGCGGCGACGTAGCGGAACAGGAAATCCTGAAGCGGCTTGTACTCGGCTTCGGAGGGGGTGCCGCGGCGCGCGTAGATGCGGTCCGCCATGGCGCGGTCCACGGGGTCGAAGGCAAGCGAGCGCAGGTAGGCGGCCTCGAACTTCTCCGCCAGCGCGCCGCCCGCCTTGTGGCGCTCGAGCGTTGGAGTGACCACGCGGGCCAGGTACTCGGCCAGCGTCGCCGGAAGCCCGGCGGGAGTCGCGGCGAGACCCGCGGCTTCGAGGTAGCGTCCCCGCAGCTTGTCCTCCAGCGGGAAGAACAGCTTGCGATCGGGGTTGCGCGCGGCGAGCTTGGAATTGTCCAGCGGGAAGATCAGCGCGTCGGCATACGGCACCCAGCGGAACCGCGGCGGCTGGACGCTGCTGCCCATCTCGACGCGGTTGGCCAGCATGGTCTCGACGCCCATCTGGTCCAGTACCCAGGCGGGATACTGATCGCCCTTCTCCTGCATGACGCGGGTCTTGGGCAGCGAGCCGAAGAGTGCGCGTTGCGCATCGACTAGGGCAAGCGCGCCCGGCCGCATGTTCACCGGATCCGACGCCGGTTCCATGTTGTCCACCGGCAGCGCGTCGAAGCCGCGGTCGGGGGCCTCGCCACTCGCTACCACACGCACCGGATGGGCGTGATTGTCGATGGCGAAGATCTTCTGGATCTCGGCCGCCAGGTCGGGATCGGCCGAAGGCTGCGGCGCCGACCCGCACGCGGCCAGAAGGAGCGCGGCGAAAGCCGTCAACAGCGTGCCTCGGTTTTCCATTGCGAACATTTTGGCACACACCGCATCGAAAGGGCCGGGGGAGTTGCTGCGTCAAGGCCGCGTGACCTACCCGGCAACGCGACGATCCTTTGCGTCACCCGCTGATCCGGGCTACTGTGAAAATATGGCCAACCTTCAAACTATTAAGGAGGAAATTGAGCATCTCAGTGCCGCGGAGCGCCGCGAGCTGGCCGACTGGTTTGCTGAACTCGAAGCACAAGCCTGGGAAATGGAGATTGAGCGTGATTTTTCTCCCGGCGGCGCGGGTATGCCGTTTCTGGAGGAGATGAAAGCCGACGCGCGAGCTGGCAAGTTCAAGCCGTTTAGAGAGGGCCGCCCCGCCCAACATTAAGACGGGATGTCCTTCAAGTCTGTCGCCTCGGAACGTTTCTGGCAGCTTTACGCAGAACTGCCGGAAGAGATTCAAAAACTGGCCGATAAGCAGTACGAACTCTTTGAACAAAATCCTTTTCATCCGTCGCTGCGTCTCAAACAGGTGGGCGAAACCTGGACAGCGCGGGTTGGGCTTTATTATCGGGTGATCGGCTATCGCGAGGGTAATCTCTTTCGTTGGGGCTGGATTGGTTCGCATGAAGCCTACAAGATCGCAAACGGATGAGGTAAGAGAGGTCCTGTCCTCGCCGTAGCGGTTCTCATCCGCTTCGTGTTGCGCTGTTGCGTAATCGCGTCCCGGCTCTCTCGTGGCTTCTTGCTTGTTCAAACCCGCGCGACCAGGCCACGCCGACGCGGGTTCGCCTTGCGGTCGGGGCTGCGCGCGGCGAGCCTGGAATTGTCCGGCGGGAAGATGAGCGCATAGGCATACGGCACCCAGCGGAAGCGCGGTGGCTGGACGCTTCTGACCATCTCGACCCGGCTGGCCAGCATGATTTCGACCCCCACCTGGTCCAGGACCCAGACGGGATATTGATCGCCCTTCTCCTGAATGGCGCGGGCCTTGGGTAGCGAGCCGAAGAGAGCGTGCTACGCATCGAGCAGGGCGGGCGCGTCCGGACGCATGTTCACCGGGTCCGACGCCGGTTCCAAGTTGTCCACCGGCAGCGCGTCGAAGCCGCGGTCGGGAGCCTCCCCACTCCCGACCACCCGCACCGGATGGGCGTGATTGTCGATGGCGGGGATCTTCTGGATCTCGGCCGCCAGGTCGGGATCGGCCGAAGGCTGCGGCGCAGCACCGCACGCCGCCAACAGGAGCGCGGCCAGGGCCGGCAACGGGAGGCCTCGGTTTTCCATTGCGAACATCTTGGCACACGCGGCGGGCGGGCGTTACCGATCCGCGAGCGTCGCGAGCGGTCTTCGCCCCCAAAACGGCCAAACACGGGTGTTGGGGATCAACGGAACGGAGAACCGGGGTTAAGATTATGCAATATTCGACCACGTTTCAGAAAGGGCCAGTATTGACCCGCTCACGAAACCCGCGCCAGATTGACGGCTGCGACTTCAGATGTTATGATTACAGTACGGAGAAATCATGCCTACACGACGGGAATGGCTTAACTTGGTTCAGGACAAAAATGTTGCGTGTGTGGACCGGGGCGAAGCCATCGCTGACCTAGTTGAATCCGGTATGAGCCAGGCGGCAATCGCGGATAGAACAAACCTCTCCGAAACGACCATAAGTCACCTTCAAAAGTGCTTTCATAATTTAGAAGGGAAGGCTCGTGAAATGTGCAAAGCCGGAAGAATGAACGGGGATGCGTGCTACTCACTTGCAAACGCTCCTGACGGCGACCGAGAGCGTATATTTCAGTGCGCGATCAGGATACGTAAGACAAAGGACTCTCAGCGTTCTGCGCAGCATATGGGTCCAAAGGGCAGGCAGACACCACGAGGACAAATTACCGACAAAGATATGAAAGAGGCAATTAGGGAAGTGAAGTATGGACTGGAAGGCGTTATTTAACGCAGAACTAGTTTTTGATTATCCTGTACGGACACTCGGGATGCTCTGTGCCGTTCTGGGGGTGTTCCATCCTCCATTGGATTTCAACAATCGCTATCTAGCCCTTGGTTCCTTTTTGCTGCTCGGCAGCTTTGCCTACCAAAAATTTGCATCAATTTGGTTCACGACGGCTCACGATGGCCCACGCCATTTCAGTGCGGTTGCCTTCTTCCATTTCGTTGTGCTTTCCATTCTCACGCTTGCGCCTGCGCTTCTCTGCTTTTACCAGCTGGGCCTGACGCCGCCGCGATTGGATGCGTTTCTCTCTGGCTGGGCGCATGCGCACCCTGCACAAAGGGACACAACCGACACAACTGTGCTTTGGCCGGTGGAGGTCAGGAACAAATACGGGTTCATCGACAAGACTGGTGCCCTCGTAATCTCGGCTCAGTTTGACGCGGCCCAGTCGCTTTCGGAAGGGGTAGCCGCAGTCTGCTTCGGTCGCTGCGATTTTGTGGACACCAAGAGGAAGACCGAGGACGTATTGTTCCCCAATCAGCGGGTGTACGAGGGTGCTTGGGGCTATGTCAACGGACATGGACAGATGGTCATCACGCCTCAGTTCTCAATGGCCTCGGAGTTTTCACAAGGGCTCGCGGCCGTGTGCGTCGGAGAGCGGTTCGTTCCCGACGATCATTCCCCATGGCATTGCGGCTACATCGACCATAGCGGAAAGCTCGTCATACCCGCCCAGTTCTCCTATAGCAGGGAGTTCGATGATAGCGGTATCGCTGGCGTGAGCGTCGGGTCCGGTGAAGATACCAGATGGGGGTTCATTAACAAGAGCGGTCGTTTCCTTATCAATCCGCAGTTTCCGTACGCCGAGAATTTCAGGGACGGTTTAGCGATAGTGCATGAGAAGAAGACCGATACCCAACCCAGCTACATAGACCGAACTGGCCGCTACGTGTGGCGGCCACCAGAGGCCGTTCCCTAAAATCTCTGTTTTTGTGTTTCGGAAATAGCGCACAACGTTCTTCATGTCCGGTGATCCGCAGGCCAATCTCAGGTTGCCTTAACCCGGTTTTCCGTTCCGTTGGTCCCCAACGCCCTCCGCCCCAAACCAGGCCCCCCCCGCCCGCCGTTGTTGCTATGATTTCGGAGTTATGCGAAAAATGCCTCTGGCTGCTTTTTTTCTACTGCTCATGACGGCACAAGCGCAGGATCGCTCCCAGGCGCGATCCATGGTGATCTCCGACCGCGGCATCGTGGCCACCAGCCAGACGCTGGCATCCCAGGCCGGAGCGCAGGTGCTGGCGCGCGGCGGGTCCGCCCTCGACGCGGCTATCGCCGCCAACGCCACGCTGGGCGTCGTCGAGCCCGAAAGCTGCGGCATCGGCGGTGATCTGTTCGCCATCTATTGGGACGCCAAGACCGGCCAGCTCACCGCCATCAACGCCAGCGGCTGGGCGCCCCAAGCCCTCACCATCGATGTGCTTAAGGCCCAGGGAAATACCACCATGCCGCAGGAAGGCATCCAGTCGGTCACCGTGCCCGGCTGCGTGGACGGCTGGGCGAAACTTCATAAACGCTTCGGCAAGCTCCCCTGGAAGGACCTGTTCCAGCCCGCCATCTACCACGCCGACCACGGCTTCCCCGTCACCGAGATCATCAGCGAGGCGTGGAAAGAGGAGGAGGCCAAGCTCGCCCAGGACCAGAACGGCAAGCACGTCTTCCTGCTGAACGGCACGACCCCCGCCCTCGGCCAGATGTTCCGCAATCCGCAGATGGCCTCGGCGCTCCGGCTCATCGCCGCGGAGGGCGAGGCGGCCTTCTATCGCGGCGCCATCGCCAAGGCCATTCTCAAGACCAGCGACCGCCTGGGCGGCAAAATGGCCCTCGCCGATCTCGGCGAATTCGAAGCCGAGTGGGTGCAGCCCATCTCCACCGACTACCGCGGATGGAAGGTCTACGAGCTGCCGCCCAACGGCCAGGGGATCGCGGCGATCCAGATGCTGAACATACTCTCGCTGATTCCCCTCTCAACCTATCAGCCGCGCGGCGTGCTGGAATTGCACGCCCAGATCGAGGCGCAGAAGCTGGCTTACCAGGACCTGCACCGCTACGTGGCCGACATGCGTTTCAGCAAGGTGCCGGTGGAGGGCATGATGTCGATGGAATACGCGCGTGAGCGGGCCAAGCTGATCGATCCCGACCGCGCGCGCTGCGATGTCGCCCCCGGCAACCCCGGCCCGCAAGCGGGCACCCCGGTGCACGGCGACACCATCTATCTTTCCGTGGTCGACCGCGAGGGCAATATTGTGTCGCTGATTCAGAGCCTCTACCAGCACTTCGGATCGAAGGTGGTGGTGGACGATTACGGGTTCGCCTTGCAGAATCGCGGCGGCCTGTTCGAGCTGGACGGCGCCCACCCGAACGCGCTCGCGCCTCGCAAGCGGCCGTTCCACACCATCATTCCGGCATTCATGGAAAAGGGCGATGTGCACATCGGGTTCGGCATCATGGGCGGACTGAACCAGGCGCAGGCGCACGCGCAGTTCGTCTCCAACGTGGTGGATCACGGAATGAGCATCCAACTGGCATTGGAGGCGCCGCGCTTCACCAAGAAGGCCTTCGGCGGCTGCGACGTGCTCGTCGAAAACCGCATCCCGCCGGAGGTGCGGCAGGCGCTCGAGGCCAAGGGGCATCAACTCAAGGTGCAGGGCGATTTTTCGAACGAAATGGGCGGCGGCCAGGTGGTGGTGCACGATTCGGCCAAGGGCGTGAACTACGGCGCGTCGGACCCGCGCAAGGACGGCGCCGCGGTGCCCGAGCCGGCGCCCTACTTCGCCGCTACTCCCCCACCACGGTCACGGTGATCCTGCGCTCCCTCGGACGGTCGTCGAAATCGCACAGCACGATCTGCTGCCACGTGCCGATATGAATTTTGCCTTCGGCCACCGGAAAGCTCTTGGCCGTGCCGACGAGCGCGCTCCGCAGGTGCGCGTACCCGTTTTCGTCGCCCCAGCGGGCGTTGTGCGCATAGTCGGTGTTGGCCGGCGCGATCTTTTCCAGCGCGCGCTTCAAGTCGGCCACGCAGCCCGGCTCGAACTCCAGCGTGGTGATGCCCAGCGTCGAGCCCACGCCCGAAACGTTCACCACGCCGGTCCGCACGCCGCTGGCCGAGACGATGCCGGCCACGTGCCCCGTGATATCCAGCACATCGCACCGGCCCTTGGTGGAGATGGAAAACTCCTGCTGCACGGCCGTCATGGCTACTTGCAGAAGTCGGCTTCGAAGCCCGCGACCTTCGAGAGGCGGCGGCGATGCCGTTCCGCGCCGGAGAAGCGCGCGCCCACGTAGTCGCGCACCAGTTCCACGGCCAGCGCCGGGCCGATCACGCGGGCGCCCAGGCAGAGCACGTTGACGTCGTCGTCCTCCACGCACTGCCGCGCCGAGAAGCTGTCGTGGCACGTGGCGGCGCGGATGCCGCGAAACTTGTTGGCGGCCACGCAGGCGCCGGCGCCCGAGCCGCAGATCAGCACGGCGCGCTCGGCTCCGTTGTGGAGCACGGCATTGGCCACCGCGCGGGCGTAATCCGGGTAATCGACGGGGTCGGTGGAGTTGGTGCCCAGGTCGGTGACCTGGTGCCCCAGCTTCCGCAGCTCGTCGATCACTCTCGCCTTGAGCGGGAAGCCGGCATGATCGGTAGCGACGGCCAGGTTCATCGAACTTATGATACCAGTGGAGAGTGCGGCTTTTCATCGGCCTCATCGTGGCGGGGCAGGCGTGCAGCCTGGCGTACCAGGCGCCGGCGCCGGCCATCGTTCGCGATCTCACGCATTTTTCCCAGGTGATGAATGCGACGCGCGCCTACCAGGCCATTCTGCCGCCCAACTATGCGGCCTCGCAGAAACGCTATCCCGTCATCTACTGGCTGCACGGCTACGAGCAGCCCGACGCTGCCCGCGACGCCGCCATCGCCGCGTACGTGGCCGCCCATGACGTCATCGTGGTAAACGCCGGTCCGGTGGAGAGCGCCGGCCAGTTTCCTCTGTACTTCCCCGAATTGGCGGACGAGGTCGATAAGACGCTCCGCACCGTGCCGGACCGCAACCATCGCGCCGTGACGGGATTCTCCTTGGGCGGCTTCATGGCGTTCTCGATCGCGGGGAAGTATCCCGACCTGGTGGCCAGCGCTTCCAGTTTCATGGGACTTCCGGCGGCCCCCGTGGGCCCGCGCAATCTCGACGTCGAGTACCGCCTGGAGGACCTCTACGGCAACTACGACGGCGTGCGCACGCGGCTCGTCACCGGGAGCCACGATTTCCTCCAGTTCTATCACCGGCGGTTGAATTCGATCTGGCTCTACGCGCGAAGCGGCCACGAAACCGAGGAGTTCGACTCGGACCACGGCACGCCCGAGATCGCCAAAACGCTGGACTTCCACATGCGCGCGTTCGCCAACCCGCTGCCCAAGCCGCCCATGTTCCAGCACGCCGACGTCTATCCCGACTTCACCGTATGGGGCTGGGAAGTGGCATCCGACCGGAAGCAGCCGGGCTTCACCGTGTTCGAGAACGTCACCGCCAAGGGGTTCCGGTCCGCGGTGCGGGAATGGCTGCCGGGAGGCGCGCTCATCCCACGGCTGAAAATGTCGATCGTGTCCGCGCCGATGTATGCGCCGGGCAGTTCGCAGGCGGTCACCTATATCCGGCTGCGCGACGGCGCCGTGCGGCGCGAGGCACAAAAAGCCGATGCCCAGGGACGCCTCGGTTTCGAACTCGACGGCGATGCCTGGGAGGTCGGCATCTCGGCCGGGCCGGCGGTGACCGTATCGGGGTTCGAGCTCGCGGACGCCGCCTGGGCCACGGCCGGAGGCCCGGTGAAGCTGCGGGTGCGGTTCCTGAACAAAGGTCAAACCCGCTCCGGAACTACGCCCATCCAATGGGAGAGCCCTGATGACGGGGTGAAGATCGAGCCCGCGTCCAGCCGGCTGTTCGGGTTGGCGCCGGCCGAATCGGGCCTGCTGCCGGTTACCCTCACGGTGCCCGACCCCTCGCGCGCGGTGGTGAAGCTCTTCGCGGTGGACGGGGCCAATCGCATGCCGATCGAGGTGCCTCTGTTTCCGCAGGCCGCGGCGGCGAGTGATTTCCACCTCGCGGACGGGCAGACGATCAGCATGTACCAGCACGCCGTCGAGCAGGCCGACGTGACGCTGGGCGAAGGCAACGCCGACGGCCGCGCAGCCCCCGGCGAGGCCGTCGCGGTCCTGCTGCCCGACGGCGAGGCGATGCGGGCGGGCGAGCTGTTTACTAATGATGCGTGCGTCGATACATCGCTTCGCGCGTCGGATTCGTGGACCGAATACGACCGTGCCGGAGTCTCTGCGGTGTATACGCTGGCCGCCATAAGGCCGGACTGCCCGCCGGGCCACGTGGTGCGCGCCCTGGTGCGCGTGCTGATTCCGAACGCGCCGAATCACCGCGTGAGATACGCCGCGATCGAGTTCCCGGTGTGGTACCGCCAGGGCGAAGAACCCAAGAAGTAGCGTCGTTTCGTGTTCCGCCCCTAAAGCTCCGCCCGCCGTCCGCCGATGAATGAATTGTCATGGCGGCGGAAGATCTCATTGCCTTGGAGCTAATGCTCAACCGGTTCAACCGTTTGATGACCGAAATCCTCCGGGGAGCCATCGTGCGGACCACCTTCCAGCCTTGGGAGGTCGAGCTGCTCCTCGATATGGAGACTTGCCGGTTGGAGCCAAAACGCAGGAACGAGATCCTGCGGCAGTATCAGAGAGCCGTGGAACGGCAGATGGAGATTGGGCCCGGACCGCCGATGAGGCTGTCCGAATTCCTTCAGGTGAGGACCACGCGCCGGCCCAGGATCGCGTAACGGCCGCTCAGCACGAGGCGGATGGCATCGGAATAGATCCGGTGCTCTTCCCTCAAAATGCGGGCGGAGAGCGTCTCGACCGTGTCGTCGTCTTTCACCGGCACGGCCGCCTGTAAAAGAATCGGACCCGCGTCCAGGTCTTCGTCCACCAGATGCACCGTGCAACCGGTGATTTTGACCCCGTGCTCCAACGCCTGATGCTGGGCGTCCAGGCCGGGAAACGCCGGCAGCAGCGACGGGTGGATGTTCAGGATCTGGTTGGGGAACTCGCGAATGAAGGTGGCGCTGAGCAGCCGCATGAAGCCGGCCAGGCAGACCAGATCGGCCCGTTGCTTGCGGAGTTCCGAGATCACCAGGCGATCGTAGACCTCGCGGTCCAGGCCCTTGGAGGGCAGGCAGACGGCGTTGAGGCCTCTTTCGCGGGCGATTTGGAGCCCCCGGGCTTCCGAGCGGTTGGAGATCACCACGGCGATTTCCGCGTCGATGGCGCCCGCCGCGACCTGTCCGGCGATCGCCTCGAAGTTGGACCCGCGCCCGGAGAGCAGAATGCCCAGACGCTTCATCGGTACTCCACGCGCGGGCGTCCCCGCTTTTGAGCCGCCACGCTGCCGATCCGGAAGGCCGATTCGCCCAGGCGGCTCAGCACCGCTTCCGCACGCCTCGCGCCGCGCGCGGGGACGGCCAGGATCATCCCCACGCCTAAATTGAAGGTGCGGCGATAGTCGTCGTCGGGAATGCGGCCGATGCGCTTCATCACTTCGAAGAGGGCGGGAATGCGCCAGGAAGACGTGTCGATCAAGACCGCCAGCCCGCCGGGCAGCATGCGGGGCGCGTTGCCGGTGATTCCTCCGCCCGTGATGTGGGCGGCGCCGCGCAGGAGTCCCGCATCCGCCAGGGCGCGGATGGGCTTCAGGTAGCTCCGGTGCACCGCCAGCAGCGCATCGCCGACGGTGGCGCCCACCTCGGGAAGCGTGGTCTTAGGCGTGTAGCCCGCCACGTCGAACAGCAGCTTTCGGGCCAGTGAATAGCCGTTGGTGTGCAGTCCGGTGGAGTGCAGCGCCAGCAGCACGTCGCCGGCGCGGATGCCTCTGCCGGTCAGTAGGTGGGACCGTTCGGCTGCGCCGACGATAAAGCCCGCAAGGTCGTACTCCGATTCCGCATACAGGCCGGGCATCTCCGCCGTCTCGCCGCCAATCAGGGCACAGCCGTTTTGCCGGCACCCGCGGGCGATTCCCGAGACCACGGTTGCCGCCACGCGCGCGTCCAGTTTGCCCACCGCGAAGTAATCCAGGAAGAACAGCGGCACGGCCCCTTGCACCGCGATGTCGTTGACGCAGTGGTTTACCAGGTCTTCCCCCACCGTGTCGTGGCGGCCGGTGAGGAAGGCCACCTTGAGCTTGGTCCCCACCCCATCGGCCGAGCTGACCAGCACCGGCCGGCGAAACCCGCGGAGCTGAAACGAAGCGCCGAACGTGCCGATATCGGTCAGGACGCCGCGGGTGAAGGTCTGCCGGGCGAACTTCCGGATGAGCGAGACGGCGCGGTCGGCTTCGTCGATGTTCACCCCGGCATCCCGGTAGCGAGCCTGCTTGGACGTTGGCAAATCTCAGTATAACGGCCGTACGCCCCGCCGCTCTTTCCGTAACCTCCCCGCGCCCGCCCGCGCCATATATCGGGTTACCGATCGGCTATAATGTCCGGATTACTTGCCTTATGAAAAAACTCGTAACCGCGTTGGTTTTCGTGTGCGCATACGCATTCGCCCAGGCGCCCTCGACATTCGCGATCCGCAACGCCAAAATTGTCACGGTCGGCGGCCCGGTGATCGCCAAAGGCACCGTGGTCGTCCGCAAAGGACTGATTGAAGCCGTGGGCGAGAACGTCGCGGTCCCCTCCGATGCATGGGTGGTGGACGGCGAAGGCCTCACCGTCTACCCAGGCCTGATCGATTCCCTGAGCACGGTCGGCATGCCTGGCGCGCCCGCCACCTCGACCACCGCAACTGCGGGCCGCGGAGGCCGCGGGCAGGCCACGCCGGCGACTCCTGGCACTCCAGTAACCGCCGCCGCTCCTCTGGCGCGCGGACCCGAGGACCGGCCGGCCACCACCAGTTGGGTCGTCGCGGCCGACGAGATCCAGGCCACTGACCGGCGCATCGAGACGGTGCGCAGCGCCGGCTTCACCACGGCCGTCACTTTCCCCACGCGCGGCATCTTCGCCGGCCAGGGGTCCATCGTTGACCTGCTCTCCGGCGAAAAGGCCGGCGAAATGGTGCTCGTCCCTTCCGTCGGGCAGTACATTTCGCTCACCCGCGCGGGCGGCGGCGGCGGCATGGGCGGCGGATTTCCTAGCTCCCTCATGGGCACGATTTCTTACATCCGCCAGATCTATCTGGACGCCGCCCACTACCAGCTCGTCAAGGACACCTACGCTAAGGATCCCCGCGGCATGGAGCGGCCGGCCTACGACCGGGCGCTCGAGGGCGTGCTCGAATCCAAGCGGATCCTGTTCCCCGCCAACCGCCTGGTGGAAATCGATCGCATGCTGCGCTTCGCCGCCGAGCTGAAGCAGCCCGTGATTCTCTATGGCGTGCACGAAAGCTACCGGCCCGAAGCCATCCAGGTGATCAAGAAGTACGGCGCCCCCGTGCTGGTGAGCCTGCGGTGGCCCGAGCCCACGCGCGACGCCAACCCGGACGACGTGGACAGCATGCGGACCCTCGAGACCCGCGACAAGGCGGCCTCCGCGCCGGCCCTGCTGAAGAAGGCGGGCGTGCGGTTCGCGCTGTATTCCGACGGCCTGGACCAGCCGCGCGATCTGCAACGCGCCGTCAAGAAGGCCATGGATGGCGGGCTCTCGCGCGAGGATGCGGTTCGCGCGCTCACCCTTTCGGCCGCCGAGATCTACGGCGTGGCCGATCGCATGGGCTCGATCGAGAAGGGCAAAATCGCCAACCTGGTGGTGATGCGCGGCGATATTTTCGAGGATCGGACCAAAGTGGAGCTGATCTTCGTCGACGGCCGCAAGTACACGCCGGCGCCGGACACGGCAACGCCCGGCGGCCGCGGGCCGGCAACCGACGATCCGGGAGGGAATCGATGAACAAGGCATGGATCGCTGCGCTGATCGCGCTGGCGCCGCTCTCGGCCGAAACGATCGTCATTCAGAACGCCACCGTCATGACCGTGACCAAGGGCACGCTCAAGGGCTCCGTCGTGATTAAGGACGGCAAGATCGCCGAAGTGGGCGAAAAGGTCATGGTGCCGCAAGGCGCCACCGTAATCGATGGCACCAACCAGTATCTGATCCCCGGTATCATCGACTGCCACTCGCACATCGCGGCCGACGGCGGGATCAACGAAGGCAGCGTCTCGGTGTCGTCCATGGTGGACATCAAGGACGTCCTGAACCCCGAGGACATCGCCATCTACCGCGCGCTGGCCGGCGGCGTCACCACGGCCAATATTCTGCACGGGTCGGCGAATGCCATCGGCGGATGCACCCTGCCGATCAAAATGCGCTGGGGCAAGGACGCGCAGAGCCTGATCTTCGAGGGCGCCATGCCCGGAATCAAGTTCGCGCTGGGCGAGAATCCCAAGCGCGCGGGCAACCCCCAGGGAGGCCGCGGCGCCGCCACCACCGTGCAGGCGCGGTATCCCGCCACCCGCATGGGCATCGAGGACACCATACGCGAAGCCTTCAACGAGGCCAAGGCGTACAAGGAGGAGTGGGACGCCTACAACGCCCGCGTGGCGCGCGGCGAACACCTCATCCCGCCCCGCAAGGACCTGAAGCTCGAACCCCTCAAGGAAGTCCTCGAAGGCAAGCGCTACGTGCACGCGCACTCCTACCGCGCCGACGAGATTCTCATGCTCATCCGCGTGGCGGACGACTACGGGTTCAAGATCCGCACCTTCCAGCACGTACTGGAAGGTTACAAAGTAGCCAAGGAGATCGCCGCGCACGGCGCGGGCGCCTCCACTTTCAGCGATTGGTGGTCGTACAAGGTGGAGGCCTTCGACGCGATTCCGTACAACGCGGCGCTGATGGCCAAAAAGGGAATTGTGGTCAGCCTGAACAGCGATGACGCCGAGCTGATGCGGCACTTGAACAGCGAAGCCGGCAAAGCCATGAAGTACGGCGGCGTGAGCGAGAACGACGCGCTCGCCATGGTCACGCTGAATCCGGCCAAGCAGTTGGGCATCGACAACCGCGTCGGCTCGATCGAAGTGGGCAAAGACGCCGACCTCGTGATCTTCGACAAATTCCCGCTGTCGGACTATGCCAAGGTGCAGAAGGTGCTGATCGACGGCACGGTGTATTTCGATCGCGACAACGAAGTGAGCGGGCGCCCGGCGAAGCAGGCCGAGAAGCAGAAGCTGATCGACAAGGAGAAGCAGAACCAGCAGCGCCAGCAGCCCGCGCGGCGCCCTGGCGCGCCAGGAGGCCAGCAATGAAACGGTTCGGCCTTCTGATGGCCTGCGCCGCCGCGGCGTTCGCGGCCTCCGGGGAAACGGTTCTCATCCGCAACGCCGACGTTTACCCCGTGACCGGCGCGCCCATGAAGGGTGTGTCGGTGCTGATCCAGGACGGCAAGATCGCGGATATCGGGCCGAAGATCGTTCCCGCGAAAGGCATTCGCATCGTGGAAGCCAAGGGCCTGCGCGTGTATCCCGGCATGCTGGATTCGGGAACCGAGCTGGGGCTGTCGGAGATCAGCGGGGTGCGCGAGACGGTGGATACGGGCGAGCTGGGCGAGTTCATGCCGCAGCTTCGCGCGCTGGTGGCCGTGAACCCGGAGAGCGAGCATTTTCCGGTGGTGCGCGTCAACGGCATCACCAGCGCGATGATCTTCCCGTCCTCCGGCGGCGGCGGGGGTGGCGGCGGGGGCGGCCGTTTCGGCGGCGGCGAACGCCAGATCATCTCCGGACAGGCCGCGCTGATCCATACCGATGGCTGGACCTGGGAAGACATGGAGATCAATCGCTCGGCCGCCCTGCACCTGATCTTTCCGAGCATTGCGGGCCGCGGCGGGCGCGGCGGCGGCGCGCCGGTCCCCGAGAACGTGGCCGAGATGCTTGGTCTCGGAGCGGCCACGGGCTACACCCAGGCGCGCCGGACTTACGAGCAGCAGATCGCCAAACTCGGCGATTTCTTCGACGATGCGCGGAAGTACCAGAAGGCGCGCGGCGCGCACGTCCCCGGATTCCAGCGCGATCTGAAGTTCGAAGCCATGATCCCGGTGCTTGAGCGCAAGGTGCCGGTGGCCATCACGGCAAGCCGCGCCAGCACGATTCACGACGCCATTGCGTTTGCGGAAAAACAGAACATCCAAATCGTGATTTTGCAGCCGCGCGAGCTGGGCAAGGCCGCCGCCGAACTGAAGGCCAAAAATATTCCGGTGGTCCTGGGACGCGTCCTGGCGCTGCCGGAAAACGAAGACGACCCGTACGACGGCGCGTTCACCCTGCCCGCGGAAGCTTATAAGGCAGGCGTAAAGTTCGCCTTCGGCACATTCACCAACGAGTTTGTCCGCGACCTCCCGTACCAGGCGGCTACCGCGGTGGCCTTCGGCCTGCCGTACGACGAGGCGCTGAAGGCCGTCACCATCAATGCCGCGCAGATCTGGGGCGCGGCCGATAGGCTGGGTTCGGTCGAGAAGGGAAAGGTGGCGGACCTGGTGGTCACCGATGGCGATCTGCTGGAAATCCAGACCCAGGTCAAGCGCCTGTACATCGCGGGCAAGGAAGTCGCACTGACCAACAAGCAGACCCGCCTCTACGAAAAGTACTCGGAACGCCAGTAAGGTACCAACCGCTCCCCCTTTTCACCCGCAACGCCACTGCCGATTCTGAGCCGCTTCGCAGAAGCTCGACCGTGAGGGAGCGCTCATCCGTGCATCCGCCCCCGCCACGCTATCATCGAAGTACTGCATGATCCAGCTCAACGGGGTCTCCAAGCACTTCAACGGCAAGCGTAAAGTAGTCGCGCTCGATTCCGTGGATCTTGACATTCAGCGCGGCGAGATGGTCTCCATCGTGGGGCCCTCCGGCTCCGGCAAATCCACGCTCCTCAACCTGATCGGCGGGCTCGACCGCCCCACCTCCGGCGAGATTCGCATCGACGGCCAGCCCATCGCCGCCCTCTCCGACGACGATCTCACGCGTCTGCGCCGCGACAAGATCGGCTTCGTGTTCCAGTTCTTCAACCTGCTGCCCAGCCTCACCTGCGTGGAAAATGTGGCGCTCCCCTTGCACCTGAAGGGCCTCCCCGGCAAGGAAATCGACAAGCGCGCCCGCGAGCTGCTCGACTTGGTGCAGCTCGCCCAGCGCTTCGATCATCTTCCCGACGAGCTTTCGGGCGGCGAGCGGCAGCGTGTGGCCATCGCCCGCGCGCTGGCGTTCTCTCCGCCCGTCCTGCTGGCCGACGAGCCCACCGGCAATCTCGACACCCACACCGGCCGTGAAATTCTCAACCTCATCCACGGCTTGCACCAGCGCCTGAACGCCACCATCCTCATCGTCACCCATGACGTGGGCGTCTCCGAGAGCTGCCCGCGAACCGTCACCCTGCGCGACGCGCGCATCGCCGGAGACCTGCGGCGATGATCCTGCTGCGCCTGATCAGTTGGCCCTACGTGCGCAAGCACCTGCTGCGCTCGGTGCTGACCACCGCGGGTATAGTGCTGGGCGTGGCGCTGCTGGTCGGCATGCAGAGCGCCAACCGCAGCGTGCTCGCCGCCTTCAACCAGACCGTGGACCGCATCGCGGGCAAGGCGCAGCTTCAGGTCACCGCGGGCGACGTGGGCTTCGGCGAAGAGGTGCTCGAGCGCGTACAGGCCGTCAGGGAAGTGAGCGCCGCCGCGCCGGTCATCGAAGCCGCTGTCGATACCGGCCTCCCGGGACAAGGCAAGCTCCTGGTGCTGGCGGTGGATATGACCGGCGACCGCAGCCTGCGCGATTACGATTTTGAAAACGGCGACGAAGACGTGATCGACGACCCGCTGGTGTTCCTCGCCCAGCCCGATTCGCTCATCGTCACGCGCGAGTTCGCCGGCCGCAATGGCCTCCAGACCGGCAGCAAACTGAAGTTCGACACCATGGAGGGGCCCAAGCAGTTCACCGTGCGCGGCATCCTCAAAGCCGGCGGCATGGCGGCGGCCTTCGGCGGCAATCTGGGGATCATGGACATCTACGCGGCGCAAAAGGTGTTCGGCCGCGGCCGGCACTTCGACCGCATCGATCTCGCCCTTCGGGATGGCGTTTCGCTCGAACGGGGCGTGGCCGCGCTCGAAAAGGCGCTGGGTCCGGGCTTCACCGTCGAGCCGCCTTCGGGGCGCGGCAAGCAGTTCGAATCGCTGCTGGGCATCTACACCCTGGCGATGCGCGTGTCCAGCCTGTTCGCGCTCTTCATCGGCGTGTTCATCATCTATAATTCGTTTTCCATCGCGGTCACGCAGCGGCGGTCGGAGATCGGAATCCTGCGCGCCCTGGGCGCCACCCGCGGGCAGATTCGCACGCTGTTCCTGGGGGAGAGCGCCGTCGCGGGCATAGTCGGCTCCGCCGCCGGCGTGGCCCTGGGGCTGGCCTTCACGCGCAGCCTGACCGGCGCCACCGGACAGTTGATGGAGACCTTTTTCGGGACCCCTCAGAATAAGGGGGAGATCCTGGTGGACCCACGCTTCCTGCTGGCGGCGTTCGCGGTGGGCGTGGCAACCAGCATGATCGGGGCCTTCATCCCCGCGCGCAATGCGGCGCGCCTCGAGCCCGTGCAGGCCTTGCAGAAGGGCAAGTACCAGGTGCTCGGCGCCGGCGAGAACCGCGCCCGTCGCACCGCCGCGTTCCTCGCGCTGGCGGCCTCGCTGGTCTGCCTGGCGATGCCCGCCTATCGTCCCGCGCTTTACATCGGGTACCTGCTCACCGTGCTGGCCGCCTTGCTGCTGACGCCGTTCCTCTCGCTGGAACTGGCCAGGCTCTTGCGCCGCCCCATGAAATGGTTCCGGCCGATCGAAGGCTCTCTGGCCGCCGACAGCCTTCTCCAGGCGCCACGCCGCACCTCGGCCACGGTCGCCGCGCTGATGCTCTCCCTGGCGCTGGCGGTCTCGTTCGGCGGCGTATCGCTCGGCAGCATTCAATCAGTCCAGGTGTGGATGACCGCGAATCTGAATCCCGACCTCTTCGTAAATGCCTCCGAGACCATCTCCGCCCATGACTTCCATTTCCCCGCCGCCATGCTCGGCGAGCTGCAGGCCATACCCGGCGTCGATGAAGTTCAGGCCGTGCGGGCGCCGCGCGTGAAGTTTCGCGACATCCCCATGATGCTCATCGTCATCGATCTCGCCAGCGTCGGCCGCCGCGTGCATCGCACCGTGATCGCAGGAGACGACGCGACCATGAGCCGGCTGGCAGCCGAGGGAAAGGGCGTGATTGCCAGCGAGAGCCTTGCCAACCTCCAGAAGCTAAAGATGGGCGACATCGTGGACCTGCCCAGCCCCAGCGGCCCGCTCCGCCTGCCGATCGTGGGGATCGTCCGCGATTACAGCAACCAGCTCGGCTCCATCTTCCTCGACCGCAAAGCTTACGTCCGCTATTTTCAGGACGACACGGTCGATATCTTCCGCATCTATTTGAAGCCCGGCGCCTCGATGGAGGAGGTGCGGCGCCAGATCGTCGACCGCGTCGGAAGCCGCCACCGCCTGTTCGTCCTCTCCAATCGCGAGGTTCGCGACTTCATCATGCAGGCCGTGAACAGTTGGTTCGGCATGACGTACATCCAGTTGTTCGTGGCGATGATGGTGGCCGTCCTGGGCATCGTCAACACGCTCACCGTCTCGATTGCCGACCGCCGCCGCGAGCTGGGAGTCCTGCGCGCCGTGGGCGGGTTGCGCGCCCAGATCCGCGTCACCGTGTGGATGGAGGCCGTGGCCATCGGGATCATCGGCCTGGTACTCGGCATCGCCACCGGCATGATCTTTCTGTATTACGAGCTGCAGGCCATCGGACGCGATATCTCCGGCACGCCCCTCGCGTATCGGTTTCCCGCCGGCATCGTGGCGATACTGGTTCCGGTCATTGTTTTAGTCGCCTTGATCTCGGCCGTTCTCCCCGCCGAAAACGCGGTGCGCACTTCGCTGGTGGAGGCCTTGGAATATGAGTAGGGCTCCGCTGCTGCTTCTTCTGGCCGCCGCCGCCGCGGCGCAGGATGCCCGCCAGATTGTCGAAGAGTCCCAGCGCCGCGGCCGCGCCAATTCGCAGCGCTACGAAGGCGTGCTCGAAGTCACCGCCGCCAACTCCAAGGTGTCCAGGAAGTCGTGGCAATCGCAGCGCATCGGCTCGTACGGAAACAGCAAGGTGATTATTCGTTTTACCGCCCCGGCGGAAGTCAAGGGCGTGGCCCTGCTGGTAGTCAACCACCCCGACCGTTCCTCCGATCAGTGGATGTGGACGCCGTCCATCGGGCGCGAGCGCCGCATCGCCCTCCAGGACCGCTCCACTCGTTTCTTCGGCACCGACTTCAGCTTCGAAGACTTGGAAGAGCGCGACGTGGACCAGTACGATTACCGCCTCACCGGCGAGGAGGCCATCGACGGCGCTCCGTGCTGGCGCATCGAGAGCCGCCCGCGCCGGGGCAAGACTTCGCAGTATACGCTTTCGCGCGCCTGGATCCGCAAGGACAACTACGTTCCCGCGCAGTACGAGAATCTCGTCAAAGACCAGGTGGTGCGCCGCCTGCACCAGACCGGCATCCGCAACGTGCAGGGCATCTGGACCGCGTGCGTGCTCGAAATGACCGACCTGCGCCGCAACAGCCGCACGATGTTGCGTTTCGAAAAGCTGGAATACAACGTGCCGATGCAGGACGACGCCTTCACCGTGCCGGCCTTGGGGCGCGAGCAATGAAGGCTGATTCGGCGCCGCCTGTGGGGCAGGTTGGCAACCTGCGGACCGATTGTCAATCGGTCCAGGCGAGCGAAGCTCGCCTTTCTGTCGCCAAGCGAGGGAGCGGTTTCCGCTGCGCACGCCTCGCGCTCCTTCCGTTGTGCGCCGTCCTCGCCGCGGCCCAGAGCTTCTCCCAGCGCGGCTTCCTGGAAAGCACCACCCTGCTGTTCCCGCAGACCGCGCCGGGCGACGGTTCCCACGCCGTCGACGAGATCCTGTTGCGCTACGAAGCGTTCTACAAGCTTTTGCCAAGCCTGCGGATTGCCGGCGCCATCGATTTCCGCGCCGACACTCACCTCGAAACCGAACACGATCCCGGCCTTTCGTGGTGGGACCGCGAGCGGCGCCGCCCCATGTTCGACATCCGCCGCCTGAGCGCCGCCTACACCCACGGCAAGCTCACCGTGGAAGCCGGCCGTCAGTTCATCCGCTGGGGCAAGACCGACATCCTCAACCCCACCGACCGCTTCGCCCCGCGCGATTACCTGAACGTGGTGGATAACGACTTCCTGGGCATCACCGCGGCGCGCGCCACGTACGGCGGCCAGTCGAACACCATCGACCTGGTGTTCTCGCCGCGCCTCACCCCCAGCCGCGTCCCGCTTCTCGGCGAGCGATGGGCCCCGTTGCCGGAAGGCATTCCCATCGTGGAGCAGGCCCCGCTGTTTCCGGGCGGCCCCCAGTTCGGCGCGCGCTGGAACCACATCGGCGCCGCGGCCGAGTACTCGTTCTCGTTCTACAACGGCTACGATCATCTGCCGCTGTATCTCGCGCAACTGAAGCTCGCGCCCCTGGAAGTGGACTTACAGCGCTTCTACCCGCAGATGCGCATGTACGGCGCCGATCTGGCCCTGCCGCTGCCGCTGGTGACCCTGAAGGCGGAAACCGCTTACTTCACCAGCTCTTCAACCCAGGCGGACGAGTACGCGCTCTGGGTAATCCAGTTGGAGCGCCAGGCCGGCGAGTGGACCTTCGTGGTCGGCTATGCGGGCCAGGCCATCACCTCGCACGGAACTTCGATCGCCTATTCGCCCGTCCGCGGACTGACGCGCGCCTTGGTGACGCACGCCGGCTACACCATCGACACCAATCGCAGTGTGGCGCTCGAGGCGGTGATCCGCCAGAACGGCCGCGGCGTTTTACTGAAGCCCGAATACACCCAGGCCTTCGGCCAGCACTGGCGCCTCACCGCCGGCTTCGCGCTGATCCGCGGCGCCGGGAGCGATTTCCTCGGCCAGTATCATCGCAACTCGCACGCCATCCTCACCGTGAGATACAGCTTCTGACTCCCGCCGTAGCGCAGCCTCGCCGCCATTACTCCTGATCGCCGGCACGCGGGTTCGAGTCCAGCCTGGGTAGCCAACTGCAGTGGAGGAGCCTCATTCCGCGAATACCTCTTGCAGCGTCCTCAACGTGACGGTGAGCGTCTTTGCCGAGACTACTCCGAGTTTCTTTGCCAGCCGGGTCTTGTCCACCGCGCGAACCTGATCGAGCAGGATCAGGCCCTTCCGGCCACCATGTGTGACGCCGATCCGAAACGGTGCCTCGCGCCCCGCCGTGGTCATGGGTGCGACGAGTACTGTGCGCAGATGATCGTGCATTTCGGCCGGCGACACCACCACGCACGGGCGCGTCTTCTTGATTTCACTCCCGACAGTAGGATCAAGATTCACGAGCCAAATCTCTCCACGCGTCACCAGACCAACTCCGAATCCTCCGCATTGCCAAATTCGCCCATCACGAGTTCGTCGTCACCAGCCTCGGCGATTCTCCTGGCAGCCTCGGCCCAACCTGTGCGGGCCCGGCTCGCGGGCCTGCGGAGCACCAGCGCGCCATCCTCAATCGTCATTTCCACTCCCGACTTTGCGTCCAGACCCAGTTGCGCAAGTAGCGGCTTGGGGATGACGACTCCCTGGGAGTTCCCAATCTGTCGAATGCTTACGTGCACAGCCCGCATAGTAATAACAATGTTATTCCATGCTTCCCTGGCCTGTCAAGCCGAGTCTCCCCAGAAGTGTTCAAAAACGCGTCCACGACGGGGGGTCTCCAACAACTCTGCTGCCGCGGAAGAACATCGACCTACCAGCCGCATTTTCAGCCCGGCCTGTGCGAAATTCACGTGCGGACTTCTTCGAGCGGCTTCACCGGCACGATTCGTGCGACACGTTCCATCACCTTCCTGTTTTGAGCAGCCTTCTTCAGATCGTATTCAGCTTGCAGGCGCATCCAGAATTCCGGCGTGCCGCCAAATAGGCGCGAAACCTTCAGGCACATGACAGCAGACAGAGGCTTCCGCCCGGCCAGAATTCCATGAACCATCTGCCGCGAGACGCCCAGGGCTTTCGCGGCGGCCGTGACGGACAGGCCCACCTCGGGGAGAATGTCTTCCCTAATGATCTCGCCCGGATGTACAGGCGGCAATCCATTCCTTCTCTCCATTTCTTCCTCTCTAATGGTAATCCTCAAAATCGACATCGTGCGCGTTTTCCCCCGACCAGCCGAACGTGATGCGGTAGTTTCCGGTTACGCGCACGGACCATCTCGGCGGGTTGCCGCGAGGCTGTGGAACCCATGCCCTGCGATGACACCTTCTTGAGGCCCTCGTCGTCCGGTCTTCCTGGTGTACGCTTCAACCGGGCCTGTCGCCTACGGAAATGCGTGCGAACTCCGGACCCCGAATGCCGATCGCAATCGCCCGGCTGACGCCGTCCGTGCACCGACTTCCGGATAGGACGCGTTTCCGGTGGGCGGCCCCGCCGTTCTACACTGGTATTTCCACTATGAAACTCCAAAGCTACACCATCACCCAGGGACGAGATCGCGCCCCCGCGCGCGCCATGCTCAAAGGCATCGGCTTCACCGACGAGGACCTCGCCAAGCCCATCATCGGCGTCGCCAACACCTGGATCGAAACCATGCCCTGCAATTACAACCTCCGCGAGCTGGCCGTGAAGGTGAAAGAGGGCATCCGCGCCGCCGGCGGCACTCCCATGGAGTTCAACACCATCGCCATTTCCGACGGCGTCACCATGGGCACCGAGGGCATGAAGACCTCGCTCGTCAGCCGCGAGATCATCGCCGACTCCATCGAGCTTCTGGTGCGCGGCCACATGTTCGACGGCGTGGTCGCCCTGGTGGCCTGCGACAAGACCATCCCCGGCGCCGCCATGGCCATGCTGCGCCTCAATATTCCCGGAGTGATCCTCTACGGCGGAACCATCCTCCCGGGCACCCACAACGGCCACGACATCACCATTCAGGACGTCTTCGAAGCCGTCGGCGCTCACGCGCGCGGCCGCATCGGCGACGCCGAGCTGCTCGATATCGAAAATCACGCCTGCCCCGGCGCGGGGGCCTGCGGCGGGCAGTTCACCGCCAACACCATGGCCACCGTGATGGAGCTGATCGGCCTCGCTCCCATGGGCACCGCCGCGGTTCCGCAGGTGGATCCGCGCAAGGATGAGGTGGCCCGCCGCTGCGGCCGCATCATCATGGACGCCGTCAAAAACAACCGCCGCGCGCGCGATATCTGCACCCGCAAGGCCTTCGACAACGCCATCGCGGGAGTTGCCGCCACCGCCGGATCCACCAACGCCGTGCTGCACCTGCTGGCCATGGCGCGCGAGGCCGAAGTGCCGCTGTCCATCGACGATTTCGACGGCATCTCGGCGCGCACGCCCGTGCTCGTCGATATCAAGCCGGCCGGTCGATTCATGGCCGCCGATGTCGATAAGGCCGGCGGCATCGGGGTGATCGCGCAGCGCCTGGTGGAGGGCCACTATGTGGATGGCTCCGCTGTCACGGTCACCGGCCGCACCTTCGCCGAAGAAGCCGCCGACGCAAAGGAGACCCCCGGCCAGGAGATAATCCACGCGCTCGGCCATCCCCTCAAATCGCGCGGCGGCATCGCCATCCTGCGCGGCAGCCTGGCCCCCGAAGGCTGCGTCATCAAACTGGCGGGCCACGAAAAGAAGGTCCACCACGGCCCGGCGCGCGTCTTCGAGCGCGAGGAAGACGCCATGCAAGCCGTCACCGAAGGCCGCATCCAGGCGGGCGACGTCGTGGTGATCCGCTACGAGGGCCCGCGCGGAGGTCCCGGCATGCGTGAAATGCTGGGCGTGACAGGAGCGATCGTCGGCGCCGGCCTCTCCGACAGCGTGGCGCTGGTCACCGACGGGCGCTTCAGCGGCGCCACCCACGGATTCATGATCGCCCACGTGGCGCCCGAAGCCTTCAACGGCGGGCCCATCGCCGCGGTGCGCGAAGGCGACCCCATCACCGTGGATGCCGATCGCGGCGTGCTCGACCTGGACGTCCCCGCCGCCGTGCTGGCCCAGCGAATGGCGGCCTGGAAACAGCCGGCGCCGCGTTACAAGAGCGGCGTGTTCGCCAAGTACTGCGCCCTGGTGTCGTCGGCTTCCGAGGGAGCCGTCACCCGGCCGTCACAGAACTAGCATGCAGTCGCCGTAGGAGTAGAACCGGTACCGCTGCTCCACCGCGTGCCGGTACGCCGCCAGCGTAAGCTCCGTGCCCGCGAAAGCGCACACCAGCAGCAGCAGGCTGGTGCGCGGCAAATGGTAGTTAGTGAGCAGCGCTCCCGTCGCCCGGAACGAAAAGCCGGGATAAATGAAAATGTCTGTCTCGCCGCGCATCTCCCCGCTGCGCCACGCGCTTTCGATGGTGCGCACGCTGGTGGTCCCCACGGCCACCACCCGCCGCGCCGCTCGAATCCTGGCGGCGCTCTCGTCCGGGATGTGATACCGCTCGGCGTGCAGGGTGGCCTGCTCCACCTGCCCGGCGCGGATCGGCTGAAAGGTGCCCAGCCCTACGTGCAGCGTAACGTACGCCGTCTCCGCCCCCCGCGCGCGGCACTCGTCCAGGATCCCGCCGGTGAAGTGCAGCCCCGCGGTGGGAGCCGCCACCGAGCCCTTCTCGCGCGCGTAAACCGTCTGATAGCGCTCCCGGTCGGCGGCTTCATCCGGCCGCTTGATGTATGGCGGCAGCGGCACGTGGCCGATCTTCTCGAACTCCTGGAACAGGTCGCTCGCGCCCTCGAACCGGACGGTCCGCTCGCCGAATTCGCCGCGTCCCACGATTTCGCCCTCGAGCCCGCCGGCAAACCGGATGCGCTCCCGGAGCCGCATCTTGCGCCCCGGCCGCACCAGCGCTTCCCAATCCCGGCCATCCGCGCTGACCGGCCGGATCAGGAACACCTCCACCTCGCCGCTCAGGTGCTCGTTCCGTTTGGGATTGTTCTTGCCGATGGCGAGCGAGCGGACTCCCGCGCGGTGGCCCAGCAGGCGCGCCGGAAACACGCGCGAATCGTTGAGCACCAGGCAGTCGCCTTCCCCCACCAACCAGGGCAGCTCGCGAAACCAGCGGTCTTCCCAGCGTCCCTGGCTGCGGTACACGACGAGCATGCGCGAGCCCGCGCGGTCCGCCAGCGGCTGCTGGGCAATCAATTCCTGCGGCAGGTGGTAATCGAATGCATCCAGATCCATCGGTTAGTCCACGATTGGTACGGGCTTAGGAAGAGCATACGGTCGTAATCGACAATCGCGATCCGCAGGCGGTCAAGCCAACCCGACCGGCCAAGGAAGTTCCTGCTGAGTGTTAGATCTTGGGCGAAGAAGACGACGGCCGAAAGCTCGATGCCGAGCGTCTGGATTGTGACCTCGTGTTGATAGGATGCAAACGATCCAGCGACGGTCCGGAAACGCTGAAGCCGGCCAGATTCGACGTCCACTCCAAGCATCTCAGCGTACTTGCGCTCAAAGATGCAATGTGCGGCGCCCGTATCCAGCTTGGCTAAGAGTTCGACCGATTGTCTCCCAATACAAAGCGTGATCGGGACGTCGATTCCGTCGATAGCCGCAGTGTAGTGGTGAGAGGCATAAAAGTCGAGCGAGACCGGCATTCTTACCAACCTGGAACAAACGGAAGTGGATCTTCAGGAAGCACATGCACAACGAAGGGATCTGGATGCCCTTGGCCTTTGCCGTGGCAAAAACCTTCAAAGGATCCATCCCCGCGGTGATCAAACAGTCGCCCTCCACAGCCACCCATTGATCTGTGTATGCGGCGCGGTTCTCATCGATCCACTTCATTTCCTTGGTTCGATCACGGGATGGGACCATTCTTGCCGTGGCGCTGCGCTGCAATCCATCCGCGAAGCGCAATACTTCCTCCTGCTTCGCCGGCGGAAGGCGGCGGACCTTGTCCAGGATGGCTTCTTCGATACTCATGTTTGCGCCCCTCTTGATGATATCGGAGTCGGCCGGAGCAAGTACGTCGCCGGCTGCATGCGCTGACAATCGGCGCTCTGGATGGAGGACTACCAAATGGCGGCCCACTTCGTCGAGGTCGCTCTCAGTCCAGCAACCCGAGCGCAGTTTGAGACTCGTCTCGGCGCTCTTCCCCCGCCCTATTGCGCCAGCTCCTGGCACATGCCCGGCATGCCGCGGGCGAGCATCCCGCCGGTGGTCATCCCCAGGTCCGACAGGTCCAGGCGCTTCAGGGCGTCGGCCGCGGAGACTCCCGCGCAAGCCGTCTTGATGCGGTCGCGAAGGGTGGCAAGGGTCACGACGTATTTCGCCAGGTCGGCCTTCTTCATGACCGCGCCGTGGCCCGGAATGACGGTGTCCACATCGTAGTCCAGCGCCTTCTGCAGCGTCTTGTCCCACTCCTTGATGCTGCCCCCGGCGCTGGTGTCGCAGAACGGCGCACCGGCCACGAAAAGATCGCCCGTGTGCAGCGTGCGCTCGGACGGGAAGTAAATCACCGCGTCGCCGTTGGTGTGGCCGCGGCCCAGGTAGCGCGCCACCACCTGCTTGCCGCCCAGAAACACCTGCGACTCGTCGCTGAAGGTGATGCGCGGCAGGCCCGGCATCTTGCCCTCCAGCATGTTGGCCCGCGCGTTCTTCTGGATGATGATTTCCGCGTGGGCCGCCAGCATGGCCTCGTTGCCGCCGGTGTGATCGCCGTGCTGGTGCGTGTTCAACACGTAGCGGATGGGCTTGTCGGTCACCGACTTCACCTTCTCCACGATTGCCGGCGCGTCCGCCGCGAACTTGTCGTCCACCACGATCACGCCTTCGCTGGTGGGCATGAACGCCACGTTGCCGCCATCGCCGATGATCACGTAGAGGCTATCGCTGAGCTTCTGCATGGTGAGCGGCTGCGGCGGCGGCGGATTCTGCGACCACGCGAGCCACAGGCCCACCGATGCCAGGAGCAGAAAAGTTACCCGAATCGCAACTGCTGTTCGACGGGACATGTCTACAGAATATAGCTGCCGCCGGGCCTCGGGCGCAACAATTCAGTGAGTCATCGAATAAATGATGTAGTTCACGCCGATGCGAATCCCCAGCGCGGCGAACTTCTCCGGGTAGTACGGCGCGTCCGCCCACTCCCACGAGTCGCCCACGTCCGATTGAAAGGTGATCGCCACCATCAGGCGGCCGCGGTCGTCGTAGATGCCGCGCCAGTGATCCGGGCACACCGGGCATTTCTCCGTTACGCCTCGCATCACCGACCCCTCGCTGGCCACCTGGTAGCGGTTGTCCAGGTCGTAAACCGTATGGAAGATCGCCTCGCTGTCCGGCAGTTCCACCGGATCGTGTTCCGGGAACACGCGCTTCATGCTGGCCAGGAACACCTGCCATTCGTTCTCGCCCCAGAAGTCGTCGCACATGAAGAACCCGCCCCGCAGCAGGTACTCGCGCATGCTTTTGGCCTGCTCGTCGGTCAGATTCCAGTGGCCCACCTGCACGGCGTACAGCCACGGCCAATCGTAGACGTCGCCCTCATCCAGGTTCACCACCTGCTCGACGGAGCGCACGTGGAGCCGGGTCAGCCGCCGCACGGCCTGTACGAAGTGGCGGTCGGCGCGCGGGAAATCCTGGGTCCAGATGGAGAGTCCGTGCTGCCAGTCCATGCCGCCGAAGCCGCCGAAGCGGCCCCCGCCGAACCGTCCGTATCGCCCGCCCGCAACCGGCGGGTACATCAACCGCGCGAAGGCCCACTCCGCCTTCTCCTGATAATCCGGAGGCAGAGGGATTTCGCCAAGCCGATACTCCACTCCCGGGAACTCCCGAAAAGGCCGCTGGAACGCGATCAGCAGCGTGCTGATCAAGACCACGCCGCCAGCCAGCTTGCCGGGTGCCCTCACGGTGATTCTCCCTGCCGTGAGGATAGCACCAAGCGCGGCACGGCTCGCTGCCGCTTACTAACGCGGCCGGCAGCGTGGTTGATGGCCCTCTGTTTTTCGGTCCTTCGAAACCTCTACTCCGGCAAGCCGCAATTCCTCAATCGGATAGCTCGTTGGGAGGCGGCGCAATTCGCG
>Ga0209415_10000190_pt1 | contig 104619 bp, 82 predicted proteins | sample PeaSoiSIISIP2007_FD_187696 | JGI IMG/M metagenome (GOLD analysis project Ga0209415, IMG submission 187696) | Peat soil microbial communities from Weissenstadt, Germany - SII-SIP-2007 (SPAdes) (version 2) | ecosystem: Environmental > Terrestrial > Soil > Wetlands > Peat | place: Germany...
TGGCTATATTGAGTTTTCTCGCAGCCTGTAAAACCGGTTTGATTCTGTTCGCTTTACGGCACGACTAAAGTCGTGCCCTTTCAAAACTGCGCTTTCACCACAAACTGCTAGGAAGCCTCGACCTGGTCAATCGAATACTCCCGCGCATAGCCGCTGGGTTCGGCGGAAATCTTGACGCGTAGTTCGCCCTGAGCGTTGCAGCAGTACTCCTCGCGAATGCGAATTCCGTCTGGATGATCGAGCGGCAGTACCGGCACTCCGGCCAGATCCGTACGCCCCTGCAACTGCGGATCGAAGGGGAAACGGATCTGCCCCCAGTTGGCGATCTCGCCCGAAGGCTGCCCGCTGTGGTCCAGCCGCGAGCACTCCAGATAGCGAAAATGCCCAATGTTATGCGCCGGCTGATAACTCCGCTCGATGCGCAGCGGCGGTTCGCCCTCGGCGGGCAGGTGCAGGCCATGGGGAAAGATCAGGTCGAAGAGAATTGTTCCGCCGTGATCCGTCTCGCGCCAGATGCCGAAGTTGCGATTGAACTGCTCATGCAGCGCATCGGCAAGCGCCCCGGCGCGAATTGCCAACCCAATGGCGCTGGCCGAGCGCATATAAGCCGACCGCCGCACCTTGCGGCCGAAGCTTTCACGCAGAATACGGGCCACCGGCGGCAACTCCGCCCCGCCGCCGGTTACGTAGAGCGTATCCAGCGAGCGATCACCATGCAGCGCCAGCAGATTCTCCACCACCGAGCGCGTCTGCTCGATCAGCGGCCGGCAGCGCTCGTAAAATTCATCCACCGGAATCGTCAGTTGCTCCCAGGCGTCGCGCACACGCTCCAGGTCCAGCGTAATCTTGCGGGTATTCGCGTTGAGCGACTCCTTCTTCTCGCGGCACTCTTCCAGCAGACGATAACTCTCGGCCGCCGTTAAAGGCTCGTGAGCGCCGACGCGCTCCAACGCCAGATCGGCCATGATCTGATCGAAATCGTCGCCGCCCAGTGAAGGAATGCCGTCGGAAGCCTCGACGGTGTGCTCCGTCTCGCCCAGCGTCACCAGCGAAACGTCGAAGGTGCCTCCACCCAGGTCGTAGACCACCAGCCCGCTGCCCGCGCGGCTCTTGCGCTCGGCGCTGTTGCGGTGGGTAAACTCGATGGCCGCCGCCGAAGGCTCATTGATGAGGCCCAGCACGGAGAAGCCCGCCTCGATGGCGGCCTCTTCGGTGAGAAAGCGCTGATTGCTGTTGGCGTTGGCCGGAACGCCGAGCATCACCTCCAGCCGCTCGCCGTGCTCCGCGCCCAGGTTCGAGTGCTCCAGCAGCTGCGCTTTCAGCGCCGTCATCATCTCCGCCATCAGCACCCGCAGAGCCACCGTCTGCCCTGCCGCGCGCAGCTCCGTGTGCGGCCCCGCCGTGTGCAGATGCCGCTTCAGCGACCGCACCACCGTCCAGCGCTCGTCCTGCTGCGCCGCAATCGCCTCCCAGCCGTAGCGCCGCTCGTCCCCCCGCAGCGCCACTACAGGCGGAAACCAATCCCGCGTCTGCCCATCCGGCGCTTCGAAGTGCACCAATGGGAAGTTGCCCCGGTCCACCGCAGCCACCACCACTCTGGTTGTTCCGAAATCGATCCCAACTTTCATGCCAGCAAGTGTACCGCGAACTTTGAATTCTGTGTGAATCGCGGCTTTGGGCTACGAAAATTTGGGTTCTGACGCGCCGTGCGGATGTAGCCAAAGTGCTTACAAGATGGTTCAGAGTCGCAGGAGCTGATCGGCGGTCACAGCAGGGGGCGCAGGCGGTCGAAGGCATCGGCAAAGACGCCGCCGATGAAGGTCAGCAGAAACGGCAAAGCAACCAGCGCGGCTCGGTCCGGTCTTGCAGTCAGTACCAGCGGAAACAGGATCAGCGCGCAGAGTAGAGGCGCGGTATTGCCGAAGTAGCGGGAGCGGCGTTGCAGCAAATAGAGCAGCAACGCGGCGGCGGAAGCCAATGTGACGGGAAGATTCGCGGGGGAGGCAAAGAAGCGCATTGCCGGATCAAACGAAAACCGCAGAACGTCATGCTCGGATCGGTGCGCTCCGAACCCGCCAAGCCAACCAGCCAAATCGCAGAAAAAGACCACGGCCAAAGCCACGCCGAAGGCAATCGCGACCACGGGCAGAATCAGCCGCCTACGCCCCTCGGCCACCCAAAGCATGAAGGCCAGCCCCAGCAGAGCCAACACCGGCAGCGCGGCCAGATGCACCAGAGCGACCAGAGTAAAAGCCGCCGTCAGCAGCACAATGCGCGGACGCCATTTGCGTCGCGGCCCCTGCATGGCATGAGCCACGCCAATGCAGGTATAGACGCCGCCATAGATGCCCAGCGCGGTCAGCACGTCAAGGCTGAACGCCGTGCTGGCCCGAAGCGCGAGCGGAGAAAAGCAGTAGAGCGCCAGCGCCGTATAGCCACCGCTGTTGCCGAAGAGCCGCCGCGTGACCCACCACAGCGCCCCGCCCAGCATGATCCCGGCTGCCAACGGCAGCAGAGAGAACAACAACAGCAGGGCATCGCCGTCCGGTGACTCCTGATGCAGCACCGCCCACAGCCCCTGCGCCAGAAACAGCGCCAGCAGACCCGCGGCAATGCGCTGCGGCAGATTGAAACGAAAGCGACGGATGCGGGCGAAACGGTGGGTGGACATGCTCATGAAAACCCTACCAGTTTAGACCCGCAGAGATCGAATTTGCTTTTTTCGGCGCGCCGTACACGCGCCCCGGTGCTATTCTCCTGTGCAAGGGGTTGCGATGGGCAGTTTTTTCACACTCGGCCACTCGAACCACTCGGCGGAGGAGTGGCTGGGGCTGGTGCGCCTTCACGGCGTCGAAGTGGTGGTCGATATTCGCAGTTCGCCCTACTCAAAATTCGTTCCCCAGTTCGACCGCGAAGTGCTCCAGCCCACTTTGGAAAAGGTCGGAGTTCGCTATCTTTATCTGGGCGCGGAGTTAGGCGGTCGGCCCGCCAATCCCGACTATTACGATGCCAAAGGCCGTGTGCTCTATAGCCGCCTCTGCGAGGATAAGCAGTTCTGCGCGGCCATCACACGGCTGGAGGCGGGCCTGGAGCGCTTTCGCATCGCCCTGCTCTGCGGTGAAGAGGACCCCGCCCACTGCCATCGCCGCCTGCTGGTCGGCCGCGTGCTGACCGAGCGCAGCCACCTCATGCTGCACATTCGCGGCGACGGCCACCTGGACACCGACGAAGCCGTCGCCGCCCACGCACGAACGCCCTTGCTCGACGAGCAGCGCATCCTGTTTGCCGAGCCAATGCAGCACGAGTCTGGGCGAGCCGTTCGGGGAATTCCACTCTATTGATCCGGCCAGTAAATACTGGCACTGGGTTTCCCATCCTTGCGCTATTTCTTGCGCAAGGGTGGGGAACCTCAACACTATTTGAGGACCGGATCAATATGGCGCCTGAAGTCGTGCCCTGTTACAAAACCGACTTATCCAGAGATTTCACAAGTTGGTGGTTGGAATGATCTTTTTTGCCGCTCTAATATACAATATTTTCTGTGCGGAACAAGTTACGCTTCGCGCCGCACGGGAGTTATACGCCGAGAGTAAGTCCAGTAGAGGCGGCCTGCTCGTGGGCGTGATAACTCGAGCGCACCAGCGGACCTGACTCGACGTGCTTGAACCCCATCTTCAGCGCCTCGGTCTTCAACTCGGTAAACTCCCTGGGCGTATACAGCCGCGCCATGGGCAGATGATCGCGCGAGGGGCGCAGGTACTGGCCGATGGTCAAAATATCGCAGCGCACGGCGGCTACGTCGCGAAAGACTTCCAGTAACTCGGCCGTCTCTTCGCCCAGGCCCACCATCACGCCGGACTTGGTCAGCCGATCCGGGGCAATCTCTTTCGAATACTCCAGCAGCCGCAGACTCCGCTCGTAGCGCGCGCCGGAGCGCACCACGCGATACAGACGGGGCACGGACTCTGTATTGTGATTCAGCACGTCGGGCCGGGCTTCGACCACCGTGCGGATCGCCTGCTCGTCGCCTTGAAAATCCGGAATCAGAACCTCTGTGCGGCAGATCGGCGCAAGCCGGCGAATCTCCTCGATCACCAACGCAAAGGCTCGCGCGCCGCCTTGCAAGTCGTCGTCGCGATTCACGCTGGTAATCACCGCGTACTCCAGGCCCAGCATGGCCACCGCCTCCGCCACGCGGCGCGGCTCATCGAAATCGATTGGCTCGGGCCGTCCCTTGGGCACCGCGCAGAAGCCGCAGCGCCGCGTACACAGATTGCCCAGCATCATGAAGGTTGCGGTCTTGTGATGCCAGCACTCGCCGATATTCGGACAGTGCGCGCTTTCGCAAACGGTATTCAGATTCATCGACCGCGCCAGCCGCTTCAGGTCGTGATAATTCTCGCCCACCGGCGCGCGCGCCTTCAGCCACTCCGGTTTGGGAGCCGCGCCCTTGCGCACCTGCTCAATCTGTACCAGTTCCATCACTTCTTCATTGTACCGGCAGCAGCGCTTCGCTTGCTAAAATGGCTGTAACGCCCGTTATCAGAGGACCTCACAATGCGACATCACCTCTTTCTTCTCGGAATCGCGCTCGGCATGGGCATTGCAGGGCCTCTTGCCTCATCTCAGCCCTCGCCCTCGCCCGCCGCTCCAGTTACCGTCGTAGCCCCCGAAGCGCCTCTCGATCCGCACCCGGTCATCGCGCTGACCTTTGACGATCTGCCTGCCGCTGGCTCCTTGCCGCCGGGTGAGAATCGGACAAAAATCGCCACCGCTCTGAGCGCGGAGTTGAAGGCCGCGCACCTGGAAGGTACTTACGGCCTGGTGAATGCCGTCAAGCTGGAGAACGATCCCGACGCGCAGCAGGCCCTGCGCATCTGGGTGAACGCAGGCATGAACATCGGCAATCACACCTGGTCCCATGCCTCCATCAGCAGTCTCAGCATCGAAGCCTTCGAGCAGGAAATCGCTCGCGGTGAACCCGCGCTTGCCGAGTATGCGCAAGTCCGCGATTGGCACTGGTTACGTTATCCCTACCTGCAAGAGGGAGATACCCTGGAGAAGCGTCGCGCCGTGCGCGGGTATCTGCGCGATCACGGCTATCGCGTTGCACAGGTCACGCTCAGCTTCTCGGATTACGCCTGGAATGACGCCTACGTGCGCTGTGCCGCCAAGCAGGATGCGGACGCGATCCTCTGGCTCAAACAGAGTTATCTGGAGAATGCGGTCGAGTACATTCGCGTCGGTCGCCTGCAAGAGCGCGTCGCCTTTGGCCACGAGATTCCCAACGTGCTGCTGCTGCACGGCATGGCATTCACAACGCTCATGATGCCCGACCTGCTCGACCTGCTGCACAAAGAGGGCTTCCGTTTCGCCGCGCTGGCCGAGGTCGAGCAAGACCCCGTCTACGCGCAAGATCCCGACCTCGCGCTCCCGTACGGAAGCACGCTCACCGGTCAATTCCTGACTGCCCGCCACCTGCCTTTTTCACCTGCCAAAGAAATGCCCACGGAGAAACTCGGAAGTATCTGCAAGTAAGTAAATTGATGGAATCCGCGGTTCGGTATCAAGCACGGCAAGCCATTTCTTGAGCTTCATCCCGCCGGAAATCAGGCCTCATCGCGAAGGGTTACTTCTACGGGACGGCAAATACCCTGCATTGGTATCCGCCGTCCCGTAGAAAGATGCTCTTGAGTTCGCTGCGTCCAAAGAATCACTCCGCCGCCGCAATTGCCTCCGCGATGCGATCAATCGCCTGAACCTCCGTTTTGCTTCCCGGCCTGTGCCCATTCACCAGAATCGAAAATGCCAGCGTCTTGCCGCTCTTCGTGGTCAGGTAGCCGGAGAGCGCATTGTCCTCGTCGTGCGTGCCGGTTTTGGCCCACATCCGCGCCTTCAGCGGTGAAGTATGGAAGCGCTCGTCCAGCGTACCGTCCACGCCGGCCACCGGAAAGGTCGCGCGCCACTCCGTGCCCCACGGCTGCCGCGCGCCATAAACCAGCAGTTGCGTCAGCGCGCGCGGGGCAATGCGATCATCCCGGCTCACTCCCGATCCGTCGTAGAAAAAGAAATCGCTGTCCGCAATCCCTGCATTCAACAGGAACTGCCGCACCACGCGTGTGCCCTGCGCAAAGCTCCCGTTTGTCCCCTCCAGCTTGCCCAACAGCCGCAGGATCAGCTCGGCGTGCAGGTTCTGGCTGACCTTGTTGATCACCGTCAAGTCCTGCGCCACCGGCACGGAAACGTGCGTGGCCAGCACCTTGCGCCCTGCCAGTGGCGCGGCCACCGTCGCCAGATCCAAGTTCTTCAACTTCAGCGGCTCCGCGCGCTCGGCGGAAAAATCGCTGACTCCGTTCCAGAACTCGTGCCGCGAACTCGGCGAATCCGTCGCGTTGATGCCCCGGCTGCGCAGTGCCTCTTTGAACGCCGCGGCCGTAAACTCCGCCGGTTCCTGCACCGCCAATCCGACGTGAAAACCCTCCGCGGGCACTGTCCCCCAGGCGCGCACCAGCATCGAACCCGGCGCGCGATAAATTCCCTCATGCGCCGTATCCCACTTGGCCGCCGGAGTCATCGAGTTATCCAGCGTGTAATACTCCAGCTTCGGCGACCACTCCGCCGCCGTTGCGCTCGGCGAATCCGTGTCCGGTGCCACGGTCAGTTCCGTCGTATTTTCATTGAAGCTGAGCGCAGAGACCGGCGCGCCATAACTCCACTGGAAATCATTCCAGCTCCAGTTCTGCCCATACGGTTCGTCGATGAAGAAGCTGTCGTCGCCCACCACGCCGCCCTCAACGCTGCGCACTCCGGCCCGCTGCACCTGCTCCACCAATTGCTCCAGCACCGCCAGCGGATGCGGCTTCTCTGTGCTCGGGGTCGCCTGCGGTACTTGGTACGGATAATGCCGCATGCTCAGTGTGGGATCGCCCGCGCCCAGCAGAATCAGATCCCCATGCAGCACGCCCTGATCGTCAATCGCGCCGCCCGCCACCACATTCGTCGTCCAGGTCAGCGTATCCACCGGCAATAGCGCAAAGGCTGCGGCCGTCGTGGTCAACTTGCAATTCGAGGCAGGCACAAACAGCCGTCCCTCGTTCAGCCCATAAATCTGCTGCCCGTCTAGCGTGGTCACGCTAATGCCAAACTGCGCATGACCCAGTGCCGGCTCAGCCAAGATCGCGCCAATGCGCTCTGCCAGCGCGCCGTGCTCCGCCGTCTTGCCGTCACGCGCGGCGGTCTGGCCCTGCAAGGCCCCGCAGGCAACCATCCCCACCGCCAAAATCACTCCGAAGAATTGACGAATCCGCATCATGCAGGAAGTCTAACAGGAGACACTTCGGGGTTTCTTCTTACCTTCGCGATCGAGTGCCAAAAGCCCTCACCCGACCGGCTGTTAAACTTGATGGAGAGATAGTTCGAGGCCAATGCTGAAAGAACGTTACGCACGCTGGATGTATGAGTGGGAGACGCGGCTGACCACGCGGGATGAAAACCGCATTGTTCGCCCGCTCGAGTGGGGATTCGACTGGATCGCTCCGTTTCTTCAGGCCAACGGCCTGGGCGAGGCAGTGCCGCGTCCCGAGAATCTGCGCACGGAAGCCGATGCCGAGGCCGCCATGGTGCGCATCAATCAGTTGCTCATCCAGCACAGTGACCGCTTCTTCGGCTACCAGCGGCCCACTGACTTTCGCATCGAAGAGCGTCACCCCGAGCTGTTTCCCACCAACGTGCGCCCGGAGACCCTGGCCAAGGATGCGGCCATCAAGCAGCAGGCCGCCGAGGGTAAGATCGCGACTGCGCAATTTCTCCGCTTCACCTCGCCGGAGCGCACCCCGTATCCCGAGAACGATCTGGCCAACGCCCGCTGGTATCCCGCGCCCCCTCACAAGGACTCCACGCGGCCTCGTCAGGCCATCATCGTCATGCCGCAGTGGAATGCAGATGCCTTCAGTCACAACTCGCTCTGCACCATCTTCAACAAGATGGGCATCTCCGCGCTGCGCCTCTCCAAGCCCTATCACGATATTCGCCGCCCCCTGGAACTGGAGCGCAGCGACTACGCGGTCAGCGCCAATATCGGACGCACGCTTTCGGCCTGTCGTCAGGCGGTCGTCGATATTCGCTGCTGCCTCGACTGGCTGGAAGAACAGGGCTATCAGCAGTTCGGCGTGCTGGGCACCAGCCTCGGCTCCTGCTACGCCTTCATGGCCAGCGCCCACGACAAGCGCCTCCGCGTGAATGCCTTCAATCACGCCTCGACCTCCTTCGGCGATGTGGTCTGGGCCGGTCAAAGCACCCGCCACGTCAAGCAGGCATTGGAAGAGGCCAACCTCACCCAGGACCGCGTCCGCGACCTCTGGGCCGCCGCCAGCCCCTGCCGCTATTACGACAAAATCGTCAGCCCCGAAGTCGATGGCGCGCTCAAAAAAGTCCTGCTGGTCTACGCACAGTACGACCTCACCTTCCCGCTCGAATACTCCCTCCAGGTTGTCGAAGCCTTCAAGCGCATCGGCCTGAACTTCGAGTCTCGCCTGCTGCCCTGCGGCCACTACACCACCGGCGAAACTCCCTACCAATATATTGACGGCTGGTATATGGGTTCTTTTGTCTATAGGGCCTTCAAAGCTCTGCGCGCAGAAAAAAACCTCGCCCCCGCGCTTGTCGTTGAAGAAGAAGCGGTTGCCCGCTGAAATCGGCTGCCGCAGCGACAAGAATGGGGTTTTACCAGAGCGGTTCGTGGTTAAAGTCGAGTTTTGAAAGGGCACGATTTTAGTTGTGCCGTAAAGATTGCAGTATCAACGCGACTTTAGTCCCCCACCGGTGTTACCGACTCTGGATGAGCGCATTGGGCTGTTGGCGACAATTGAGAATCCAACCCCGGCATTGAAACAAATAACATGTGCGCGATGATACGATCTATATCGACTAGATGGATTGGAGGAAAGGGTGGCCGAAAACTACGAGAGTGCCGCATTGCGTCATTTCAAAGATGCAGCAACGCTGCAAGCCTCCGGCAGGCTAGACAATGCTGGGCATCTTATTGGCTTTGCTGCTGAATGCGCGATCAAGCATAGAATCGAGTCCTTGCACTCGGCCGCAGACACACCTCATGTGCATTTTCCTGCCCTCGTAGTTGTTGCACGCAAGCACTTTCGGCAACGCTCACAAGACACAGAGTTGTACCAAATTCTCCAAGTTGACATTTTTCCCAACTGGAGTGTAAACCGCCGATACGATGAGACGGGAAGCACTGACATAAGAGAATTAGCCCAGTGGATTGCAGTTACGAAGAATATTTTCAGAACTGCGGGAATAAAGGAGCGAAAATAATGGATGCCGTCCGATTTGACGATTCACTTCCTGCATTTGCCGCGCTGGTCAGTGGTGCCTGGGGAGAAGCTTCGCTTACTGGTAATCTATTTCTTCGCGACGCATTGGGGCGATTGACATTTGTGCTATTGAGCGATGCCCATACGCCTGAAGAACGAACAGGCTTGGCCGCGAATGCCGTTAAGGTGCTAGGCGCGTATGTGGACAAAGATGGATTTGCCGTTGCAACCCCTGACGAGCTATTCGACGATAGCCTCAGAGAAGTTGACAATGCAGCAAGGATAAAGATCAATCACAACCGATTCAACGGCGCTGTCAATCTAGTGGATCGGCGCTTGGTTGGCGCAGATTGGCTTAGAAAACCTTTGTCCGCGTCTGGCCGGCCTGCTCGTTTTGTTTTTGCAAGTGTGAAAGGTGGCGTAGGTCGCTCAACGGCGCTTTGCGTTTTGGCCGCTGAACTCGCAAGCAAAGGCCGCAGAGTGCTCGCAATAGATATGGACTTGGAGGCACCGGGACTTGGCAACCTACTTCTGCCTGACAAGACGTTGCCTGAATTTGGTCTGCTGGACTACCTTGTCGAATTAGAGGGTGGAAATCCTCTTGACGAAGAGTTCTTCGCCGATCTTGTTGGGCATTCGTGGGTGGGAGGCGGGCGCGGCAGGGTTGATGTGATACCGGCAATCGGAAAGCGATCACTGAGCAATCCCGCAAATGTGCTTGCTAAACTCGCGCGCGCTTATTTGGCTGGATATGGGGCGAATGGGGAGACGATTACCTTCTCCGATCATATGCGGACGCTCGTTGAGAAATTCTCTGAACATTCCCGCTACGATGCCATTCTTGTGGATGCACGGGCAGGATTGCATGAGACAACGGCGGCAGCAGTCATTGGCTTGGGGGCCGAAGTGCTCATATTTGGCTTGGATCAGCCCCAGACTTTTGCCGGATACGAGCTTCTCTTTGCACATATTGGGACACTTTCGATAGTCGAAAGTGACGAATGGAAGTCCCGCCTGCACATCGTTCATGCGAAGGCTCCGTCGGACGAAAAGAAATGTAAGAGTTTTGCTGAACGCATGGAATCGCTCAGAGATAAGTATCTTTCTCGTCCGGCAACTGAGACTGCAATGGACGTTGACCCTTCCTCCTATAAGGATACATTTGATGTCGAGTGGAGCGAAGACACTAACAGCGCGTTGGATATCCTTCCTGAAACTGACGCGCCAGAAACATTGGCTATCCGCGACGATAATCGTTTTCGTTCCTTTGACCCTGTTGCTGATCCCAGCATTCTCACAACGCCTGCATATTCAGAAGCATTCGGCGAAGTGATTGAGATGGCCAAGGGGATAGTCGATGCTTCAATAGATAATGCGGACAGGAGCTAACGAGTATGGCGATTGACTTTGTTGCAATCAGGCGCGCACTTGCATCCTTGCCATCAGACCATGATGCCGCGGGAGACCACAGCCCGACGGTTGATGAAATTTTCACGCCGGAGCAACACGCCAATGCGCTTGACCCGAATACAGCGGTTGTAGTCGGTGCGCGGGGAACAGGCAAGAGCTTTTGGGCCGGAGTATTGGGTAAAGATGAGACAAGAAAAGTGACCGCAGAGGCATATCCGAATTTGCATCTGGATCATTTGCTTGTTAAATCTGGGTACTCAGGATTACCGAAAGATTTTACAGTTTCGGCAAAGATCATCGATAAATGGATTCCCAAGAACCAAGAGGTCGAACAGGCTCCGCAGTTTTGGCAAGCTGTCATCATTCGCGCCGCGAAGTGGGCGCTTAGTCAAAACGATGAACCTCTTCCGATCAGTGAAGTAATGAAGATGTACTCGGACCCGGAAGATGCCGAAAAGGAATTTCGATCTCTTGACATAGAATTCATCAAATCCGGTCACACCCTGCTGGTAACATTTGATGCCCTTGATACGCTCTCGCGCGAGTGGGTGCGGTCAAGTCGCCTTGTTGACGCGCTGTTTGAGGTGATATGGGCCTTGCGCGCCTACCGCGCTATGAAAGCAAAAGTCTTTATTCGTCCCGAACAGTTGGACGATGAGACCTTACGGTTTGTGGAACTTCCAAAACTGAGGAGTGGACGGGTTGAACTGGAGTGGAAGCAGGTAGATCTTTACGGCTTGCTGTATTGGCGTCTCTCTAATCCTCCAAGCAGTGTGGAAAGTTTCCGATCTTTGGTCGAAGAGGACGGTATTACTATTCCTTCCGATGTCATTCAGAAACGTCGTCGCTGGTCCCTTCTCACCGACCGAAGTGCTCAAAAGCAAGTGATGGATCGGTTCGCGGGTCTCTACATGGGCGCGGGTCCAAAGAAGGGCGGAACGTACGATTGGCCTTTTAAACATTTGGGCGATGCGCAAGGCAAAGTTACGCCGCGCAGTTTCATCGAGCTTTTTGTTGGGGCTGCGAAGTTCGGCCAAGCCCCCACCCTACAGGTGATTTCTTCGAAGGGTATAGAGCATGGGCTTCGCGAGGCGTCAAAGGTGAGGGTTAACCAACTTGGTGTCGAATACGGATGGGTAATGAGAGCTCTCGCGCCTCTCGCGGGAATTGCTGTTCCCTGTGAACTGGCTGCTATCTTTCAACGCTGGGACGAAAGTGACACAATAAATGTGATATTAAAGGCGGCAAACGATGAACAGACTGGGTTTCTTCCCCCGTTTCCAGTGCCATCAAAAGGCAACGAAAACGTGTTGTTGGCAAATGCCATGATACGTATCGGCCTGCTTGGGGGAAGGGAAGATGGTAGGGTTGATATTCCGGATCTCTTTCGAGTGGCAGCGAAGATGCTGAGGAAGGGCGGTGTTCCCCCACGCCAGAATACGTAATTGTTGAGTCCTGAATTTTGCCATCTCTTAGCCGAGGTCGCCAGTCCAGCGCATAGTTCGAGTCAGTTCTTAGCTGAACTGACTCCGAAAACGACGTTGTCGTCAAAATGCTTTTAGATTTACGCCAAATCGCCAATGCGCTCAGCATGGATGGATAGATCCTCGAAAGGTGCCTAAGGACTCAATTCGCCTCGCTAATTGCTCCAACCGAAACCCCCTCCAGGAGTCCCCTGCAAAATTCCACCGACGCAACTCCTCGACGGCCTCTTGCACAGTATTCACCACGCAAGGCGCACAATGAAGAGTTGAGGGAAATCCCTCCGGACAGCCTAATCCGACCTGGATTTCACCGTACCCCCACCCCCTCCCCCTGTGGAAATCGTCTTACGCTCTCTAAGAAATCAAATAAAATCAAAGGAATCAACTATTTGTAAATTTCACATGGTTACTGAAAAGTAAACAGAGAGGCCTGTTTTTGGGCCTTTTTAGCCCCCAAAAACCTGGTTTTGGCCTCAAAAACGCCCTTTTTTTGCCAAATTTGAGACCCTGAAAACGCTGTGCGAAGCCCATCTCGACGGCATTTCACAACAGGCCCTATTCCCGCGCTTTTCCGTCATACCGAATCTTCAGCACCAGAATCGCCAACGCCAACGCCAGCGTGACGACATTGGCCGCAATCACCGGCGCGGAGCCAATCCCGATTCCGTAAACCAGCCACAGAAAAACTCCCGCGCTGAAAAGCAGAAACATGCTCAGGGAAATATCGCTGGCGCTCTTGCGCCGCCAGACGCGCACCAGCTGCGGCAGAAAGGAGACGGTCGTGCAGATTGCCGCAACCAGCCCAATCCATTCATTGATCGGGCGCGAAAGCTGAAAAAATGTCATTATCGATTACTCCAGAAAAACCAGCCTGCCATGGAAAAGCCTACGAGAATCACCAGTCCGCGCAGCACCCGCTGCGGCACGCGCCGCGCCAGCCGCGCCGACGAATACCCGCCAATGGCGCAGACCACCATCGCCACCAGGCAATAGCGCCAGATCACCTGGCCGCTCGCCGCGAAGATCACCACCGCAATCCCGTTGGCCAGCGTGGTCGTGGATACCTTCAGCGCGTTGATCTCGTGCAAATCCTCGAAGCCAAACAACGAGAGCATGGTGATGATGACAAATCCCGCGCCAGCTCCAAAGTAGCCGATATAAAAGCAGACCGCCGTGGTGGAAAGAAAGACCGGCAGCAATCGTGGCGCACGTTTTTCGCCTGGCATGCGGTTCTTGCGCCGTTCCAACCAGCGCGAAACCGGCCCGCTGACCGCAAAGATTGATGCCGCCACCAGCAGTAGCCACGGAACCAGATGCAAAAACGTCATTTGCGGCGTTACCAGCAGCACCACCGCGCCCGCCGTCCCACCCAGCAGCCCGGCCAGCCCCATCGGCACCACCAACCGCATATTCTTGCGAATATCCTCGCGATACGCCGCAATCGACGTCAACTGCCCCGGCCACACCGCCACCGTATTGGTAGCATTCGCCTGCACCGGCAGAATCTTCATGCTCATCATCGCCGGAAACGACAGAAACGAACCCCCACCCGCCACAGCATTCAGCACCCCAGCCAGAAACGAAGCCACCGAGAGCCAAATCCAGTGCCAATCGACAAAAGAGGGAAGAGCCATTCCCCTTATTGTAGAGGGCTTCGTGGAGAAGCGCTCTCACAGAAGAAAACAGAAAGCGTTCCTGTCCGTTTGGCAGAGGACCAGAATGGAAATCTCCAAGCCGTATGCTCTTCCCCCGCGAGGCAAAAAGGAAAAGTACCTGTATTTGCTCCCACAACCCAGATGAATATTTGCCCCAACGTGCAATTTTGAACAGTCCCCCCCCTCCTTCCCGGCGGACACTACCTTCAGATCAACGGAACTGTCCAGAAAGAACGGAATGACAAAGCTGCCCCGCGGAACTCGCAAGAAACTGCCGGATTCCGCATCTGTCGATCCGAAAACCAGAAGCTACCCCATCGAGGATTCCGCGCAGGCACTCGAGGCTTTGGCCCGCTCCAGCGGAAAACCGGAATGCGTTGCGGTGGTAAGAGGAATCATGCGCGAATTCCCTGATGTATATTTCCAGAAATTGAGCGGACGCGGAGATACAACTGTTGCACCAGAACAAATCGGAAGACATTTTTGAAGCGCCCAATTTCGTCAATTTTGTCTCATTTCATATCGAATCCCTCCCCCGGAACTCGATACTTTTCTTCTCCAGCGTTGCTGCTGGCTGCACAAATTATTGATATTGAATAAGATAAAAAATCTAGAAATATGAGCGTAACGCGCGCACGTATTGTGAATTATTTGTGCTATATTTGTATCAGATTCATTGAGCGTCCAGGACTCATATCTGGCCCACATCTCAATTCTGGAGGATTCAACCGATGCCTATCACACGTTGGGACCCATTCCGTGAAGTCGTTTCTCTGCAGAATCGCGTCAACTCCCTCTTCCACGAACTCCGCGATGGCGACGACCCCGTCACCACGGCCGGCTTCACCCCTGCCGTCGATATTTACGAGGACCCGCAGAAGATCGTCCTCAAGCTGGAGATTCCCGGCATCGACCAGAAGGACCTGGACGTGCGCGTCGAGAACAACACGCTCACCGTCAAGGGCGAGCGCAAGTTCGAGAGCGAAGAAAAGGAGCAGAACTTCCACCGCATCGAGCGCCGCTATGGTAGCTTTTTCCGCGCCTTCTCGCTGCCCAATACGGTCAATACAGAAGACGTGGCCGCCAGCTACAATGCAGGCGTGCTCAAACTTGAGCTGAGCAAGAAGGCCGAAGCCCAGCCCAAGCAGATTCAGATCAAGGTTGCCGCCTAACGGCGGCAACCAGTGGTCAGGGATCAGTTGGGTTTGTGCGGCTGCGAGCATCTGTGGATTGCCCGAGATTTTGCTTGACCACCGCCAACGTCGCGCAATGATTTCCCTGATCCCTGATCCCTGAGGTGAAAATGGCTATTCGTTGGGAAAAACTGACCGTTAAATCGCAGCAGGCAATCGAGCAGGCGCAGGCACGCGCCACAGAACTCGGCAACCCCGAGGTGCAGCCGGTGCATCTGCTTCTGTCGCTCATCGAGGACCGCGAAGGCGTGATTCCTTCCGTTCTCGACAAGATCGGTGTTCCTACTGAACGGCTTGAGCATGACCTCCATCAGTTGGAGGAAAAGCTGCCGCGCGTGGCCGGTTCCGCGGCGCAGCCGGGGCTGAGCCAGTCGCTGAATCGCGCGCTGGAGCAAGCCGCGCGCGAGGCCGCCAACTTCAAGGACGAGTACGTTTCCACCGAGCATTTGCTGTTGGGCGCGGCACATCTGAAGAACGATCCGGCCAGCGAAGCGCTAGTTGCCGTGGGCGCAACGCATGAGGCAATTCTCAAGGCGCTGACCGCTGTGCGTGGTTCACAGCGCGTCACCGATCAGAATCCCGAGGGCAAATTTCAGGCGCTGGAAAAGTACGCCAAAGACCTGACCGAGTTAGCCCGTCGCGGCAAGCTGGACCCGGTCATTGGCCGCGATGAAGAGATTCGTCGTGTGATTCAGGTGCTGAGTCGGCGCACGAAAAACAATCCCGTCCTCATCGGCGAACCCGGCGTGGGCAAGACAGCCATTGTGGAAGGTCTGGCTCGCCGCATCGTCTCTGGTGACGTGCCGGAGAGCCTCAAAGACAAGCGAGTGATCTCGCTCGATCTTGGCTCCATGTTAGCTGGCGCTAAATTCCGTGGTGAGTTTGAAGATCGTCTCAAGGCTGTGCTCAAGGAGATCGAAGAATCGAACGGCGAGATTGTTCTGTTCATTGATGAGTTGCACACGCTGGTGGGCGCGGGCGCGGCCGAGGGTGCCATCGACGCCAGCAATATGCTCAAGCCGGCACTCGCGCGCGGCGAGTTACGCGCCATTGGAGCCACCACGCTCAACGAGTATCGCAAGTACATCGAAAAGGACGCGGCCCTCGAGCGCCGCTTCCAGATCGTCTATGTGGGCGAACCGAACGTCGAAGATACCATCGCCATTCTGCGCGGGCTCAAGGACCGTTACGAGGCGCATCACAACGTGCGCATCAAGGACGCGGCCATCGTTGCCGCAGCTACGCTCTCGCATCGCTATATCAGCGACCGTTTTCTTCCTGATAAGGCGATTGACTTAGTGGATGAAGCCGCTGCGTCGCTGGCCATTCAGATTGGTTCCGTCCCCACCGAGATTGATCAGTTGGAGCGCGAAGCCACGTCCCTGGAAATCGAGCGCGCCGCCCTCAAGCGCGAGACCGACGCCAACTCCATCGCGCGTCGCGATGAGGTGGAGCGTGAGCTGGGCACTCTGCGCGAAAAGATCACAGCGCTGCGTTCCCGCTGGACCCGAGAGCGCGAGGCCATCAGCCACGTCAGCGAATTGAAGAAGAAGATCGAGGCTCTGCGCTTTGAAGCCGAGGAACAGACCCGCAAGGGAATGCTGGATCGCGCCGCGCAAATTCAGTACGGCGAGTTACCCCATCTTGAAGCCGAGTTGAAGCAACTCAACGCTGTGCAGGACGGCAAATCCGGCGTTGCGCGCATGTTGAAGGAAGAGGTCGATGAGGAGGATATTGCTTCCATCGTCAGTAAGTGGACCGGTATTCCTGTTACAAGGATGTTGGAAGGGGAAGTGAAGAAGTTGGTCGAGATGGAGCAGCGTCTGCGCGAGCGCGTCGTCGGCCAGGATGCGGCATTGACAGTTGTTGCCAACGCCATTCGCCGCTCCCGCGCTGGCCTGAGCGATCCCAAACGCCCCATCGGCAGCTTCATCTTCCTAGGCCCCACCGGCGTGGGAAAAACAGAAACTGCGCGCGCACTAGCCGAGTTCTTGTTTGACGACGAGCAGTCCATGATTCGCATCGATATGAGCGAGTACATGGAGAAACATGCCGTAGCGCGCTTGATTGGCGCGCCTCCGGGCTATGTTGGCTATGACGAGGGCGGTCAGTTGACTGAGGCCGTGCGCCGCCGTCCCTACGCGGTCATTCTCTTCGACGAGATCGAAAAGGCCCATCCCGACGTCTTCAATATTCTGCTGCAAGTCATGGACGATGGCCGCCTCACCGATGCCAAGGGCCGCACCGTGGACTTCAAAAATACCGTGCTGATTATGACTTCGAACCTGGGCGCGCATCTGCTGCTGGGCGATGCGCTCAAAAGCGAGCATGACTACGATCAGGCCCGTGAATCCGTGATGCGCGTACTGCGCGAGCACTTCCGCCCGGAGTTCCTCAACCGCGTCGACGATATGGTGATCTTCCGCTCGCTCGGTCCCGCGCAGATGAGCCAGATCCTCGACCTGCGCCTCGTCGAACTCTGCAAACTGCTGGAAGACCGCCAGATTTCGCTCGAACTCACCGAACCCGCGCGCCAGTTGATTCTGGCCGCCGGCTCCGATGCCGCCTACGGCGCGCGCCCCCTCAAACGCGCCCTGCAACGCATGATTCAAGACCCGCTCGCCATCAAAATCCTGAATGGCGAAATCCTCCACGGCGCGCACGTGAAAATTGCCGCAGACCGCAACTCCAACCAGTTGCTCTTTGAACCGATGAGCAAGGAAGCGATGGCCTAGCCGCCTGCTGTGCGGCTAGGCCTCCGGCCGGCAAGTCTATCGAGGGAACAGTATCAAGTTGAGGATGCCTCCGGTCCCTTGCATTCGAGGACCGTGGAGGCGAAAGGCATAACTATCGCGCAGCCACTCGGTCATTTGCCAGTCTACGAGGTCACCGACCGCATCTCCGCGATAGATCCGGTCGGCTGCGGATCAGTGCGCGTGCCCGTGGTGGCTGTGGTCGTGCGCGCCGCTGGAGAGTTCGTCGGGGGGGACGACGCAGCCGTCCAGAACCTGGCAGCCGGTGTGCTCGAACTGGATGGTGGTGTGGCTGATGTGGAAGTGGTCGCGGAGCAGGTGGTTGAGGCGGTGAAGAATATCGGCGCTCTCGGAGAGGGGAATGTCGGCGATGGTGACGTGGCAGGCGAGGGCGCGGGAGTTGGAGCCAAGGCTCCAGATGTGCAGGTCGTGGACGTTGAGAACGCCGGTGACGGCTTCCATGCTGGAGCGAATCTCCGGGATCAGCAGGCCTGCGGGAGTGCCTTCGAGCAGAATATTCAGGGTCTCGCGGACGATGCCGAAGCTAGACCAGAGAATGAGCGCGGCGATCAGCATCGAAAGGACGGGGTCGATCCAGTTCTGGCCGGTGAACAGGATGCCCGCGCCTCCGGCGATGACGGCGGCGGTGGAGAGCGTGTCGCCGGCCATGTGAATGAAGGTGGAGCGCAGGTTCACGTCGCGGGCCACGCCCCACAGCAGTGCAGCAATGATGCCATTCATCAGTACGCCGACGACAGCAACAATCATCATGAGGCGGGGCTGCACGACGACCGGCGAGGCGAGACGATGCACAGCCTCAATGGCGATCCACAAGGCGATGACGATCAGCGTGGCCGCGTTGATGAAGGCCGCCAGCACCCCGGCGCGCTGGTAGCCAAAGGTCTTGGAGTGATTTGCGGGGCGCGACTGAAAGTAAACGGCGACGAAGCTGAGCAGCAGTGCGAGGAAGTCGCTGACGTTGTGACCAGCCTCGGAGAGCAGAGCCAGAGAGTGGGCGCGGAGTCCTGCAATAAAGGTAAGCAGAATATAAGCGAAGGTTGCCAGCAGAGAGATGCGCAGGACGGTCTGCGTCCTGGCGGCGCTGGGCGAATTGGACTCAGCGTGAAGGTGCATATAGGTAGTGTAACCGGGGTATACCTGCGGTGCGCCAGAGATCTTCGGCTTGGACTGCGCTAGAAAAAAGGCGTGGGGGGGCTTTGGGGGTGGGGCTGCATTTTATTGTGCTGCCCGACCGCGCTGCTCCTGCGGGTTCGGCGGGCTGGTGGTTTATCCTGACCTATACGCATATGAACGACGAAATTCCCAATTTGACGGCATTTGATGAGGTGGCGCTGGACCGGGCATTTGCTCAAGTGGAGCAGCAGGTCCGCGCGGCCGCGGCAGCGGTGGACGGCGAGGCGGCTCGGGAGGCCTTCCGGCTACAGTGGGTGGGGCAAAAACAGGGGCGGCTGAAAGAGGTCTCCGGGCGCTGGCTGAAGGCGGCTCCGCCGGAGGCCAAGAAGCTGCTCGGGGTGCGCTTCAACGCGCTGAAGGCGGTGGTGGAAGGCCTGTTGGACGAGGTGACGGGCGCGGGGCCGACAGACGCGGCGCTGGCGGCGGAGGCGATTGATATTTCGCTGCCCGGCACGCGGCGGCTGACCGGGGCCGAGCATCCGATCACCAAAACGCTGAACGAGATCACCAGCGTCTTTGCGGCGCTGGGCTACTCGGTGGGCGTGGGGCCGGAGGTGGAGACCGACTTCTACAACTTCGAGTGCATGAACTTTCCCCCAGGGCATCCGGCACGCGACACGCAGGACACGCTGGTGGTGGCCGGGCAGGAACGGCGACCGCAGCGGGACCGCCTGCTGCTGCGCACACACACTTCTCCTGTGCAGATGCGGACCATGGAGTCGCAGCCGCCTCCGGTGCGGATTGTGATTCCGGGCAAGGTGCATCGAAATGATGCGGCCGACGCGACCCACTCGCCGATCTTTCACCAGGTGGAGGGTCTGTGCGTGGATACGAATATTACCTTCAGCGATTTGAAGGGCACGCTGGACCACGCCATGAAGGCGCTGTTTGGGTCGGCAGTGAAGACGCGCTTCTTTCCGTCGTTCTTTCCCTTTACCGAGCCGTCTGCTGACGTGCAGATCAGCTGCATCTTTTGTGGCGGCAAAGGCTGCCGCAAATGCAAGCACTCGGGATGGATTGAGCTGCTGGGTTGCGGCATGGTGGACCCGGCGGTCTTCGCCTTTGCGGCGGAAAAACAGCCTGGATACGATCCGAAGAAGATTTCCGGGTTTGCGTTCGGGATGGGCGTGGAAAGAATTGCCATGATGAAGTACGGGGTTTCTGAGATTGGACAGTTCTACGCCGGGGACATGCGTTTTTTGGGGCAATTTGTTTAGCAGGTTGGCGGCATGAGCAGAACCCGACATTATCGCGATTTGATTGCATGGCAGAAGGCCATGGAATTGGCGCGCGCGATCTATGTTCAGACGGAAGAGTTTCCAAAATCCGAGACCTTCGGACTGCGAATGCAACTGCGCCGTTCGGCCGTGAACGTGGCGAGCCATATTGCCGAAGCGCATGGGCGGCTTAATGATGCCGAGATGCGCTTCGGCCTGGGGTCGGCGCGCGCGGCAATTAACGAAATGCAAACCCAAACGGAGTTGGCGGCGAGTTTGGGTTTCTTGAACGAGGTAGCGAGTGCGGAACTGGTGGACTTAGGCACACGCGTAGCCAAGCTAATCAATGCTTTGCTCGGAGTGCTGGAGCCCGAAAGCGAATCTGAGAACTCGCGACGCGATAGCGCCAACTAGCGAAAAGAGACGATGAATTTATGAAGATACTGACCAAATGGCTTCGCGCGTATTTGCCTGAGTTAGCTGTGAACGACGCGCAACTCGCCGAAGATCTGACTCTGCGCGGGATTGCGGTCGAGGGGATTTTCGATCTGGGCGCGGGCAACGGTTCGCTGTTCGAGATGGATATTACGACCAACCGCGTGGACGCGATGAACCACTACGGCGTGGCGCGCGAGGCGGCGGCGATTTATGGCCTGCCTCTGCCTGCACTCTGCTATCCACTGCCCGAACCCCGCCCGGCAAGCCAGCCCTTTTCGGTGAAGATCGAGGCGGAGGATGCCTGCGGCCGCTTTACGGCGCGTGTGCTGCGCGGAGTAAAGGTTGACGCGTCGCGGGACTGGTTTGCGGGCGCGGAGGTCTCCACTTACTTTGAGCTGTTGGAGCAGAAGCAGATTCTGAACGCCGTGGATGCCTCGAATTATGCCTGGCTGGCGATGGGTCAGCCGACGCACGCCTTTGATCTGGACAAGATCGAGGGAGGAATCGTGGTGCGGCGCGCAAAGAAGGGCGAGAAGCTGAAGACGCTGGACGGCGTGGAGCGCGAGTTGGACCCGGAAGATCTGGTTGTTGCCGACCACGTGAAGGCGCTGGGGCTGGCTGGAGTGATGGGCGGCTGGAGTTCGATGATTACGCCGGAGACGACCAACGTGCTGGTGGAGGGGGCGTGGTTTGACCCGGTGGCGGTGCGGCGGACGGCGCGGCGGCACGGGCTGCATACGGATGCCAGCCATCGCTACGAGCGCGGCGCGGACTTCGATGCGGCGACGGTGGCTTCGGCGCTGGTGAGCAGCATTCTGCTGGCCAATGGCGGCTGGATCGAGGGCGAACTGGTGGACGTGCGAGTGCCTGCAATTGAAGCGCGCACAGCCAGCCGCAAGCCGATCAAGCTGGCGCTGAGCGAGGTGCGGCGGATTCTGGGCACGACCATCGACAAGAATGGAATCACAGCGGCAACAGTGGAGAATGTGCTGAAGGCGCTGGGGTGCACGTTAGGCACTTGCGGTGCGGCAGCTACTGAGGATGCTCAGTGGTCTGTGACTCTGCCCAGCTGGCGGCTGGATTTGGAGCGCGAGATCGATCTGATCGAGGAGGTTGCGCGCGTATACGGCTATAACGGTTTTGCGAATACGCTGCCGTCGTTTGGCGGTGGAGTGCGCGCGCTGCCGTGGGCGGAGAAGGAATCCGAGGTGCGGCAGACACTGCTTTCGGCGGGCTTCCATGAGGCGATTGCCAGCACCTTCTGTTCGGCTGCCGAGGCGGCTCTGACCGCGCCACAACCGGGGCTTTCCGTGCCGCTGGGCAATCCGCTGAGCGAAGAGGCGGGCGTGCTGCGGCCGTCTCTGGTACCGGGAATGCTGGCCATGATCGGCGGCAATCTGCACCGCGACGTGAGCGATGTGCGACTGTTCGAACTGGGCACGGTCTTCAGCGGCAGCACGGAGAAGGTGGAAGAGCGGCCGGCGCTGGCCTTTGGCGCGGCGGGTAGCTTGCCGGAGCAGGGGGCGCTGCACACGACGCGGGCCATTGAATTTCATGATTTGAAGGGTGTGGTGGAGCAGATTCTGGCGCGTTTTCAGGCCAAGGCGGTTTACTTTGACCGCTTCCCGGCCGAGGCGGGCATTACGCCGGAGTGGCTGCATCCGTATCGCGCGGCGCGGATTGCCGTGGAGGGCGCAACTGTCGGCTGGTTCGGCCAACTGCATCCGCGCGAGGCGGCGGCGCGCAAGCTGAAGGATACGGTGCTGGTGGGCGAGATCTATCTGGATCGCCTGTACAAGCTGGCGCTGCGCAAACCGGCGACGCGGGAGATTTCCCGCTTTCAACCGGTACGGCGCGATTTTTCTCTGATTCTTGACTCGTGCGTGGGATGGGATAAGATCGATCAGGCCCTCGGCGGGCTGCACATTCCAGAATTAGTGGAATGGCGCGCGCGCGAGGTCTTCCGGGACGCCAAGCTGGGCGCGGACGAGTATTCACTGCTGCTGGGCGCAACTTTCCAGGCCGCCGACCGCACACTACGCGAGGAAGAGCTGCAAGGCTTCCAGGCGCAGGTGATCGAAGCTGTTGGCAAGGTTGGGGCGCGGCTGCGGAGTTAGTGAAAAAACCGCTTGATCGGGACTATACTTTCTCGCATAGTCTGAGTTTGGCGAAGGTTATTTTCGAGTCTGGCGGAGGGCATTTTGGTTGCACAATCTCTTTGGGAGTCTGAAATCGTGGATGATCATCATTTCGAGCATGTAACTTACGAGGCTCCGCACTTTCAGTCGGAACCTGAGCAGCAAGCCGCGCCAACGCAACAGGCCGAGGCGGAACAACCCGTTGCGCCGGAGCAACACTTTGAGCCGATGCCGCATTTCACGCAGCACGTCGAGCCGGAACAGCATTTTGAACCCGCGCAGCACTTCGAAGCAGAGCCGCAAGCCGCGCCGGAGCCGCAACCGGAGGCACAGGCCAGCGAGCCTTTAACGGAAGCGCCCACGGAAACAGCCAATGCCCCCTCGATTGACTCCGAGGTGCTGGCGCTGAGCGTGGATGATTTTTCCGCTCTTGAGGAGCGGGTTCTGCGCACGGTAAACCTGGTCAAGCAGGAGCGTCAGGCGCGCGCCGCTGCCGAGGAACGCGCGGCACGGGCGGAGCTGGTGCTGAGTGAGCAATTGCCGGTGACCGAGCGGCTGGAAACCGAAGTGAAGGTACTGCGCACGGAGCGGGATCACGTGCGGCAGCGCGTGGAGCGTCTGCTGGCGCAACTGGACGCGCTGGAACTGTGAGGTAACGCGTGGCTCAACAACCGCCCGGCAATCGCGCCGGATACATCACGGTCAGTATTTACGACCAGAACTATCACCTCGCCGGCCAGGACGTGGAGCATATCCGCGCCCTGGCCGCGATGGTTGATGCCAAGATGCGCGCCGTGGCCCAGCAGGGGCGCACGGTGGATTCGCTGCGCGTGGCCGTGCTGGCCGCACTGAATCTTGCCGACGAGCTGTCGCAGGCATCCAAAGCCGCCAGCGCCGATCCACGCGCCGGGCATACGCGCGCCTCGAACCTGCGCGGATTGTTGGACCGGGTGCTGGACGAAGAGCGACTGACCGGCTCGTAGCTCCGCGCGATACCCATCCCAAAGACAAGCCGATTGCAGCGAAAAGCCTATAAATTCCGGCAAAGTAGCGAGCAGCGCAAACTAAAGATTTTATTTCTGCACCGTTTCAGATGCATCGATGAAAACCAGGCGGGTGTAGAACGTAACACAAGTCGAAGCTCTCATACAAGACTTGTAATTCCGCGCCAAGGCTCATAGTATTCGCAATAGAAACCGGCCTGCAAAGCAGGTGGGTGGTCAACGCTGGTTGAACCAACATTCATGAACAGGGGCTCAACTCGACAATCGGTTCTGTGTGCCGTGTCCGCCAGTCCGGAATGCCTAATGAACCGCGGAGAGCTCCACCTTCCTAGGAAGGGTTCACCAGCGCATCAGCCACGGCCCCGTGGGTCGGATTCTAACCTCTTTGCTGTACACTTGTGCCGGCGCGGTTTTGACCGCCGAAAGTGTTGCAAGAGGAATAGAATGAGCGAGCCTGTTTCAGACCTCCATCGCCAGCAGAATCTTTATTGGGATCAGACATTCAAATTGAAGGTTACTGCCTCTTATTACCGCCTTTACAGGGACCATTTGGGTAAGTGGGTCGCATTTCTCGGAATACTCAAGGCTGTCACGTCCAGCGGCGTATAGCTGCATGGGTCATTTGGAAGCAATATGCTTTTGTTTGGGGCTTTATTATTGCCGCGTCCCAGGTTGTCGATGCACTTAAAGATGTTTTTCCTTTTGCCAAAAAACATAAGTCTGCCAGTGCTCTTGCCATGACTCTGGGGAACCTTTTCATCGACGTTCAATTGGAGTGGGAGTACGTTTTTTCAGGCAGATACACGAACGAAGAGATCATGAAGCGGATACATCAACTCAGGAAGTTGCAACTCGATGCCGAAGCTCTCAACTTTCCTGACGGACTGGCACAGAGAGACGATCTGCTGGAACGTGCCAAGTTGGAATCTGAGGAATATCTCAAAACGACATACGGAGTATACTAGCTGAGTGCGAGGTTGAAATGGCTGAGAGGGAAATTGCGAAGCGACAGGATTTCAGTGATCTGGCAAACAGCTTGATCCTCCCGCGTATAGTCAATCCGCTTCCCATGCCAGCGGGAGCGGCGATTCCCGCACGCTCACCGCAGTCCCAGTCAGCCCACATTCCTCCTCAAGGGCCAGCCCAACCGGCGGCGGCGCACTCCAGCTAGGCAAATTCCCTGTCGGTTCTTGATCAGCTTGCTTGCGAACGTACTGCTCGAATTCCCTTTTCAGGCCGCAGGCTTGGTTGATCCAATTCAGGCGCGCATAAACTTCCCCATTGCATGAAAATAGAATAGAAATATGCCGTGCGCATACGGTCTCGGAATTGCGTAACTTTTGTAGGGACAAGGAAACAATATGGCAGAAGTCGGTACAGATATACTGCAAACGATAGAAGTGCCGCCGGAGGCCTCCGGTCAGCGCCTCGATCAATTTTTGGCCGCACAACTGGAGGGTGTGAGCCGGTCGCGGGTGCAGATGCTGCTGGACCAGGGCGATGTGCTGGTGAACGGCGAGGTGCCCAAGGCTTCACTCAAGCTGCGCGGCGGCGAGAGCATCGCCATCAACGGCGAGCCGCGACCGGCCCCGCTGAAGGCTACGCCGGAAGATATTCCGCTGGACGTGATCTACGAGGACGACGACCTGGCGGTGGTGAACAAGCCTGCGGGCATGATGGTTCATGCGGGCGCGGGGCAGAATGAGGATGAGCGCAACCGGGGGACGCTGGTGAATGCGCTGCTGTTCCGCTTCCAGGCGCTCAGTTCGACCGGCGGCGATCTGCGCCCGGGCATTGTGCATCGGCTGGACAAGGACACCAGCGGGCTGATTGTGGTGGCCAAGAATGACCGTGCTCACGCCGCGCTGGGTGAGATGTTCTCCGAACGCAAAATGAAAAAAACGTACCTTGCGTTGGTACAGGGCGCTGTGGAGCGGGATAAGGGCACCATCAACGCCGACGTGGGCCGCGACCCGGTGCGGCGGACACGCATGACCACGCACCCAGGGCACGACGCGCGTACGGCGATCTCCCACTACGAGGTGGTACAGAGGATCGCATCGCGGTTCGGCAAGTTCACGCTGGTGCGGGTGCGCATCGAGACCGGGCGGACTCACCAGATTCGTGTGCATATGGCCTCGATCGGGCACCCGGTGGTGGGCGATACGCTGTACGGCGGCGCGGGGCAGTTGACGGACCAAGTGGCCGCGCAGGCTGCTACCTCCAAGGCCGCGCGCCGCAACGCCGAGCCGGAGCGACTCAAGCTGGGGCGCAATTTTCTTCATGCCGCGCGGCTGGAGTTTACCCACCCCACGACGCAGAAACCACTGGCGTTGGAGGCACCGTTGCCGCCCGAACTGGCCGAGTATCTGGCCAAGGTAGGCGACGGCCAGCCTGCCCCCGAAAAAACTCATCTGCGGAGCGCGCGCGCAGACCGCAAACGGTTGATAAAATAGTGGAGCCATGATCAAACAGCTTTTGTGCATCACTTTCCTCGTTCTAGCGGAAACGTCTACGGCTGTCCCCGCGCTGGCTCAACAACCCGCGCCTGCGGCAGTCGCCCAACCGGCTCAGGCCGCGCCCGCAGCGACCGATCAGGCGCCCGATGCGGACATCAAACCGTTTGTCGCGCACGTGAATGAGGTCAACCTCATCTTCACGGTGACCGACAAGCACGGGCATTACATTCCTAACTTGCAACAGAGCGACTTTGCGCTGCTGGACGACCAGAAGGCGCCGTCCCGCGTGGTCAGCTTTCATCAGCAGATCAATCTGCCCTTGCGCGTGGGCATCGTCATCGATACCAGCACTTCGATTCGCACCCGATTTCCCTTCGAGCAGCAGGCGGCCACCGATTTTCTGCTACAGACCATCAAGCCCAAGACCGACAAGGCCTTTGTGATGGGCTTTGACGTGACGCCGACGGTGACCCAGGACTGGACCAACAACATTGACGGCCTGGAGACGGGCATCAACCGCATGAGGCCGGGCGGCGGCACGGCGCTGTTCGACGCGGTCTATACAGCTTGCCGCGACAAGCTCATGAACATCTCGCGCGGGCAGGAACCGGCGCGCAAGGCGATGGTGCTGATCTCCGACGGCGACGACGTAGTCAGCCACGTTTATATTGACGAAGCGATCAAGGAGTGTGAGCGCGCGGAGACCATCATCTACGCCATCAGCACCAACTGGACACCCAGTCGCGGCAAAGGCGATGCGGTTCTGACCAAGATGGCCGAGGAGACCGGCGGCCAGGTCTTCTTTCCGCCGTCGGTCGAGGAAATGTCCAACAGCTTCCGTAGCATCGAGGAAGAACTGCGCAGCCAGTACTCGCTGATCTACACTCCGGCGGATTTCAAATTCGACGGGACGTTCCGGCCCATCTATCTTTTCTGCAACGACCGCCGCTATCAGGCGCGCGCCAAGAAGGGCTACTTCACGCCACGCGAATAGTTTTTGCGGTTCTCATCCGGCTTTGCCGGACGATTTCAGTTCCATAAAGCCTCCGGCAAAGCTGGAGGCTTTATGATTGCTGGCCACTCAACAGGACAGCGCTTAAAGTTCGCGCTAATCCTACCTGCAATCACGCGCCAGATACTATAAAAATCCCCTTATCGCTATAATAAAAGCGCGTGACTCGCTCCGGGCATTACCGGGGCAGCGCGGCGTATTCAAGCCTACATTGCCACCTTCAAGGCCCTCAGGGAGATATGACGACAGCTCATTCGCATCCGCTTCGCAAGGTTCTCGACAGCCGCATCGCCATCATTGATGGCGCGATGGGCACGACGATCCGCACCTATGGCATGACCGAGGCGGATATTCGCGGCGAGCGCTTCAGGAGCTCGACCAAGGACCTGCTGAACAACGGCGACCTCTTCAGCCTGACCCAGCCGAAGATGATCTGCGATATTCATCGCCGTTTTCTGGAGGCGGGCGCGGATATTATCGAGACCAACACTTTCGGCGCGACCAGCATTACGCAGAGCGAATTCTTTGTGGACGATCCGCGCGAGCACGGCGGGCGCAAGGACCCCGATTTCTATCAGAAGATCGTGGACGATGCCTTTCTGAACGGTCTGGCATGGGAGATCAACGAACAATCGGCGCGGCAATGCCGCGAGTGGGCCGACCGCGTGGGCAACGAGACGGGGCGGCAGCGCTTTGTCGCCGGAGCGGTGGGGCCGCTGACCGTTTCGCTGACCAACTCGCCCGATGCCGACGATGCCGGATTCCGCGTGGTCACCTTCGATCAAGTGAAAAATGCCTATGCGCAGCAGGTGCGCGCGCTGATTGCGGGCGGAGTGGACGTGCTGCTGGTGGAGACGATCTTCGACTCGCTGAATGCCAAGGCCGCGCTGGTGGCCATTCGCGAGGTCTTCGATGCGGACGGGCTGACGGCGAGTAATCGCGAACTGCCCATCATGATTTCAGCGGCGGTGGGCCGTGGCGGCGAGACGATGATCTCGGCGCAGACCATCGAGGCTTTCTGGAATGCCGTGGCGCACGTAAAGCCGCTCTCGGTGGGACTGAATTGCTCGCTGGGTCCGGACTTGATGTACCCCTTTCTGGCGGAGTTGGCAGAGAAATCGAACGCGGCCATCAGTTGCTATCCGAATGCGGGGCTGCCGAATCCGCTCTCGCCGACGGGCTTTGATCTGGAACCGCTGGATATGGCGCGGTATCTGGGCAACTTCGCGAAGAATGGGCTGATCAATATTGCAGGCGGCTGCTGCGGCAATACGCCGGAGCACATTGCCGCGATTGCCAAGGCACTGAACGGCGAGCCACCGCGCGCGCAGGGCAGGAACGTTGCCGTGGGTTCCCCGGTCCCAGAATCGGGACCGGGGGCACCCGTCGTGAGGTTAGAAACGGCCAAGAACAACGCGGCAAAGACCGAGACCGTCAAGCCGCTGCGCCTCTCCGGATCGCAACCGTTCACGCAGCAGCCCGGGGTTTATCTGATGATCGGCGAGCGCACCAACGTGGCCGGTTCGCCCAAGTTTGCCAAGCTCATCAAAGAAGGCAAGTACGAGGAAGCGGTGAGCGTGGCGCGGCAGCAGGTGGACAACGGCGCCAACGTGATCGACATTTGCATGGACGAGGGCATGATCGACGGCGTGGCCGCAATGACGCGCTTTCTGCAACTGCTGGCCAGCGAGCCGGAGATTGCCAAGGTGCCGTTCATGGTGGACTCCTCCAAGTGGGAGGTCATCGAAGCCGGTCTGAAGTGCTTGCAGGGCAAGGGCATTGTGAATTCCATCTCGCTGAAGGAAGGCGAGGAGAAGTTTCGCGAGCGCGCCGCGGCGGTGCTGAAGTATGGCGCGGCGGTGGTGGTGATGGCCTTTGACGAGCAGGGCCAGGCCGCGACGTACGAAGAGAAGATTCGCATCTGCACGCGCGCCTATCGCATTCTGGTCGATGAGATTGGCTTTCCGCCCGAAGATATTATCTTTGATCCCAACGTGCTGACCGTGGCCACAGGCATGGAGGAGCACAACAACTACGCGCTGGACTTCATCAACGCCACGCGCTGGATCAAGCAGAATCTGCCCCATGCCAAGGTGAGCGGCGGCGTCTCCAATATCTCGTTCAGCTTTCGCGGCAATAACAAGGTGCGCGAGGCCATGCACTCGGCCTTTTTGTATCATGCCATCGCGGCGGGCATGGATATGGGCATTGTCAACGCGGGCATGCTGGAAGTTTACGAGGAGATTGAGCCGGAGCTGAAGGTGCTGGTCGAGGATGTGCTGCTGAATCGCCGCGCCGATGCGACCGAGCGGTTGGTGGAGCACGGCGAGGCGCTGAAGGCCGCAGGCGCGGGCGGCAGCTCTGCGTTGAGCGAAAAGAAGACCGAAGAGTGGCGCAACGGAACGGTCGAAGAGCGCCTGTCGCACGCGCTGGTCAAGGGAATCGACGCGTTTATCGAGATCGATACGGAAGAGGCTCGCGTGAAGCTGGGCCGTCCACTGCTGGTGATTGAAGGGCCGCTGATGGCGGGGATGGGCGTGGTGGGCGACCTGTTTGGCGCAGGCAAGATGTTCCTGCCCCAGGTGGTCAAATCGGCGCGCGTGATGAAGAAAGCGGTGGCGCATCTGACCCCGTTCATGGAGGCCGAAAAGGCCGCGGCGGTGGCGGCTGGCGAGGTGGTCAAAGCGCAGGGCAAGATCATTCTGGCTACGGTCAAGGGCGATGTGCACGATATTGGCAAGAATATCGTTGGTGTTGTTCTTTCGTGTAATAACTACGACGTTATTGACCTTGGAGTTATGGTCTCCTGCGAGAAGATTCTGGAGCGCGCCAAGGCGGAGAAGGCGGACCTGATCGGCCTGAGCGGGTTGATTACGCCCTCTTTGGACGAGATGGTGCACGTGGCCAAGGAGATGGAGCGGCAGGGCTTCAAAGTGCCGCTGATGGTGGGCGGCGCGACGACCAGCCGTGCGCATACGGCAGTGAAGATTGCGCCGCATTACAGCGAGCCGGTGGTGCACGTGCTGGATGCCAGCCGCGCCGTTCCGGTGACCAGCAGCCTGCTGAGCGACGACGGCAAAGAAGCGTTTGTGGCCAAGCATCGCACCGAATACGAGGCACTGCGCAAGGCGCACGCCGCGCCGAAACCCAAAACGATTGCGCTGGAGGCCGCGCGGCTGCGGCGTACGCCGATCACGTGGCGCGCCGAGGATCTTCCCCAGCCGGAGTTTACCGGTGTGCGCGTATTCGACCATTTTCCGCTGGCGGAACTGCGTGAATTCATTGACTGGTCGCCGCTGTTTCATACCTGGGGTTTGAAGGGCATTTATCCGCGCATTCTGGAGCATGAGGAACAGGGCGCACAGGCGCGGCAAATCTTTGCCGATGCCAATGCGCTGCTGGATCGGTTGATTGCCGAAAATCTGCTGACCGCGCGCGGCGTTTATGGATTTTTTGCGGCCAATGCGGTGGGCGACGACGTGGAACTCTACGCGGACGAGAAGCGCGCCGAGGTGATTGAACGCTTCCACTTTCTGCGCCAGCAGGCAAATCGCGAGGGCGACGAACCCTGCCGGTCGCTGGCCGATTTCATTGCGCCCAAGCAGACCGGCCTGCCCGATCATATGGGCGCTTTCGCGGTGACCACGGGCATCGGCATGAAGGAACTGTGCGACGAGTTTCGTGCCGCCGAGGACGATTACAACGCGATCATGGTGGAGGCCCTGGCCGACCGGCTGGCCGAAGCCTTTGCCGAGTGCCTGCACAAACGAGTGCGCGACGAGTGGGGCTACGGGCGCGCCGAGCAGTTCAGCAGCGAAGAACTGATTCACGAGAAATATCGAGGCATTCGTCCGGCCGCCGGTTACCCGGCCTGCCCGGATCACACGGAAAAGGCACAACTGTGGCGATTGCTGAACGTGCAGGCGAATACCGGAATGTTGATTACCGAGTCGTTCGCGATGTGGCCCGGATCGAGCATCAGCGGACTGTACTTTGCGCACCCGGAATCGCGCTATTTTTCACTGGGAAAGATTGACCGCGACCAGGTGAACGATTATCACCAGCGCAAGGCGATGACCTTGCCCGAAGTCGAACGCTGGCTGGGGCCGAATTTGAACTACGATCCGGTGGAATAGTAGCCAGAAATCAAGCGGTGCACCGTTTTCATGGCGCGCCGCTTCAGATAGAATTTGCGTGAGAGCCGATGCCCATTCTCACCTCCATTCCGGTTCAGGGAAAGCCGCTACTGCGCAGGTTCCGTCGCGGACGGCGCGACCGTGGACGGCTGCCCTGCCGCTGAGTAATCTATTCCCATTGGTCTGTATTTTTCGCCTCAACCGCGAATTAGATGCCAGGTTTGAGAGGTTTCCGCCAAGCCAGCCGCGGGTTGCGGCAAGGGCTTCCATTGCGATGTGTGCATCCGCCCGTGCGCGGATAGAAAGGTCTTTCCCTGATGAACAGTTTTGCCAGCCGCACCATACTTACCTCCGGCAACCGGAGTTATACGATCTATCATTTGCCCGCGCTGGGCGCGCGCGGATACGATCTGAGCCGGTTGCCCTTCAGCCTGAAGATTTTGCTGGAAAATCTGCTGCGCCGCGAGGACGGCGTGAACGTGACGGCGGCCGATATTCATGCGCTGGCGCAGTGGGACCCCAAGGCCGAGCCGTCCAGCGAGATCGCTTATATGCCGGCGCGTGTGCTGATGCAGGATTTTACCGGTGTGCCCGCCGTGGTGGATTTGGCCGCGATGCGCGACGCCATCAAGACGCTGGGCGGCGATCCGGAGCGCGTCAATCCACTGGCCCCGGCTGAGTTGGTGATTGACCACTCGGTGCAGGTGGACGAGTTCGGCACGGCGGGCGCTCTGAACGACAACACCATTCTGGAATTTCAACGCAACCGCGAGCGCTACGCATTTCTGAAGTGGGGCCAGACGGCCTTCCGTAACTTCTCCGCTGTGCCACCGGGCATGGGCATCTGTCATCAGGTCAATCTGGAGTACCTGGCCCGCGTGGTCTTTACCACGGAGCAGGACGGCGAGTTCATTGCTTATCCCGATACGCTGGTGGGCACGGACTCGCATACCACGATGATCAACGGCCTGGGCGTGCTGGGCTGGGGCGTGGGCGGCATTGAGGCCGAGGCCGCAATGCTGGGCCAGCCGGTTTCCATGCTGGTGCCGCAGGTAGTGGGCTTCAAGTTGACCGGCAAACTGCGCGAAGGCGCGACGGCCACCGACTTGGTTTTGACTGTAACTCAGGCACTGCGCAAGCTGGGCGTAGTCGGGAAATTCGTCGAGTTTTATGGGCCGGGAATTGCAGAATTGCCGCTTGCTGATCGCGCCACGATCAGCAATATGGCACCCGAATACGGCGCAACCTGCGGCATCTTCCCGGTGGACGCCGAGACGCTGCGCTTCCTCAAGCTGACTGGGCGCAGCGACGAGCAGATCGCGCTGGTCGAGGCCTATTACAAGGAGCAGGAGCTATTCCACACGCCGACGACGCCGGAGGCCGAGTACTCGCAGACGCTGGAGTTGGATCTGGCGACGGTCGAGCCGAGCGTGGCCGGGCCAAAGCGGCCACAGGATCGCGTGCTGCTGAAGGATGCGGCGGCAAACTTTGCGCAGCAATTGCCTTCGCTGCTGTCTCCGACCGCAAAAGCGCTAGGTTCGCGCACTGCGCAGCCATGGGAGCGTGGCGCGGTCAGCGATGCGGCGCTGGAGAAGAACGCCGCGCCCAAACCGACCGTACAGGAGCGCTTTGGCATCGATCCCGACCCGTATCTCGATCATGGATCGGTGGTGATTGCGGCCATCACCAGTTGCACCAATACTTCGAATCCGTCGGTGATGATGGCCGCGGGCATTCTGGCGAAGAAGGCCGTTGAAAAGGGCCTGACCGTACCGCCGTGGGTCAAGACTTCTCTCTCGCCCGGCTCGCGCGTGGTCACGGATTATTACGCCAAGGCAGGGCTGCTTCCTTATCTGGAAAAGCTGCGCTTCAACGTGGTCGGTTATGGATGCACCACCTGCATTGGTAACTCCGGCCCGCTGCCGACCGACGTTTCCAAAAGCATTGAAGAGCATGGGTTGGTCGCGGTCAGCGTACTGAGCGGCAATCGCAACTTCGAGGGGCGCGTGAACGTGGATGTGCGCGCGAATTACCTGATGAGCCCGCCGCTGGTGGTGGCTTACGCGTTGGCCGGAAGCATCAACCATAACTTCGAGACCACCGCGCTGGGCAACGACGCTCAAGGAAGCCCGGTCTTTCTGCGCGACCTATGGCCGACCCAGGACGAGGTGGCCGAGGCGATTGAAAAGGGCCTCAGCAGTGCGAGTTTCCGCAAGGAGTACGCCACGGTTTCGCTGGGCGACGCCAACTGGCAGGGACTCAAATTCCCCACCGGCGACGTGTATCTCTGGGAGCCGGATTCGACGTACATTCGCAAGGCACCGTACTTTGACGGCATCACGAAAACCCCCGCGCCCATCAAGGATATTCTGGACGCGCGCGTGCTGGCCGTGCTGGGTGACTCGGTCACTACGGATCATATCTCTCCCGCGGGCAACATCAAGGCCAACGGCCCGGCGGGCAAGTATCTGGCCGAGCATGGCGTGAAGGCCACAGACTTCAATAGTTATGGATCGCGGCGCGGCAATCACGAGGTGATGGTGCGCGGCACCTTTGCCAATGTGCGGCTGAAGAACAAACTCGCGCCGGGCACCGAGGGCGGAGTGACTCGGCTGCTGCCCGAGGGCGAACAGATGAGCATCTTTGACGCTTCGGTAAAGTACGCCGAACGCAAGGTTCCGCTGGTCATTCTGGCGGGTAAAGAGTACGGCTCCGGCAGTTCGCGCGATTGGGCGGCCAAGGGACCGAAACTGCTGGGCGTGCGCGCGGTAATCGCCGAAAGCTTCGAGCGCATTCACCGCTCCAACCTGGTGGGGATGGGCATTCTGCCGCTGCAATTCGCTGCGGGAGAGAGCGTTGCCGCGCTGGGTCTGACGGGCGAGGAGGTCTTCTCGTTCCCTGGCCTGACCGCGCTGCTCAAAGAGAAACTCGCCAACGGAAGCAACCTGACCGTGGAGGCCAAAACCGCCGACGGCAAGGTGAAAAAGTTCTCAGCGAGGGTGCGCATCGATACACCACAGGAGATTGAATACTTTGAGCACGGCGGCATTTTGCAGTACGTGCTGCGGCAGTTGGCGGAGAAGTAGTTTAGTTTGATTTCCATCGAGTCTGCCTCGCTCACGGCATTTTTTCACTGGGCGGGGCATTCTCATTGCGGAAATTGCAATCATCATTTCGGTTTCGATCTATACTTGTGCCATGCGGAACGAATTCACAGCGGTCATCGAGCGGGACGGCGAATGGTTTGTAGCCTGGTCGCCTGAGATTCCCGGAGCCAACGGGCAGGGGCGCGACGTGAAAGAGTGCCGAGAAAGTTTAGGCGCGGCAATTCAACTGATTCTGGAAGACCGGCGCGAGGACCGACTGCGCGGAGCGCCAGCGGATGCCCTTCGCGAGACGGTCACCATTCAGTGAAGCGCGAATCCCTGCTCCGGCATTTGCGTTTACACGGTTGCTATTTGAAACGCGAAGGCGGTTCGCACTCCCTGTGATGCAATCCTGAAACCGGGCAGACTGAGGCTGTTCCTTACCACGGCGAAGTTGCCGATTTGCTGGCTCGAAAGATTTGCAGAGGATTATCGTTGCCGGAAATTGGCAGGTAAGAACACTGAAATTGCTTCTCATTCGCAAAAACGCCACTCCCAAAGGAGTGGCGTTTTTGCTGTGAGGAATTGCAGGAGAGTTACTTGCGCTTGGCAGCCTTTTTGGCGGGCTTGGTTGCCTTGGAGGCAACGGTGCGCTTGGCCTTGGGCGCTGCGGCGTTGATGGAGAAGGTCGGTGCCTCTTCGTCGGCCTCGACTTCGGGCGAGGGAACAATCTCTTCCTCGTGCGGAGCAAAGAAGCGAACGCCTTCCAGACTGCTTTCGCCCATCACGTGCAGGCGGAGGAAGTTGGTGGAACCGGACTTGGTGCGGGTACCGGCGACGATGCCGATGACCTCGCGGGGCTTGACGTAACCCCACTGCTCCAACAAGCTCTCAGCGCACTCGACCAATGCCTCGGTGGTATTCACCTTGGGGCAGCGGATGGGGGTGGTTCCCCAGAGCATGCTCATGCGGTTGATGGTGACTTCGACCGGGCTGAGCGCAAAGATGGGGGCGGAGGGGTGGTACTTGGAGAGCTGACGAGCGGTCTGGCCCGACTCGGTGAACAGCGCGATGCCGCGCAAGTCCAGATCGTCGGCGGCGTGGGCCGTCGCTTCGCAGATGGTCTCCGCGATGGACAGGTGGGTGCGGCGCTGTTTGCGGCGCTCGGTATACTCGGCTTCCTTGATGTGGCGCTCGGCATCCATCACGATGCGGGCCATCATGGAGACGGCCTCGACCGGATACTTGCCCATGGCCGACTCGCCGGAGAGCATGACCGCGTCCGTACCGTCATAGACCGCGTTGGCCACGTCAGAGACTTCGGCGCGGGTGGGGCGGGGATTCTCGATCATCGATTCGAGCATCTGGGTGGCGGTGATGACCGGCTTGCGATACTCGGCAGCGCGGCGGATGATGTGCTTCTGAATGGCGGGAACCTGCTCGGGCGGAACCTCGACGCCCAGATCGCCACGGGCGACCATGATGGCGTCGGCGACGTTGAGGATGGCGTCCAGTTGCTCGATGGCCTGCGGCTTTTCCAGCTTGGCGATGATCCAGGTTTCGCCGCCCAGCGCGGCCACGCGGTTGCGGACCAGGCGAATATCTTCGGCAGTGCGGACAAAGGAGACGGCAATCGCATCCACATGGTTCTTGAGCGCGAACTCCAAATCCTCGGCGTCCTTTTCGGTCAGCGAGGGAACGCGGACGGGGATGCCGGGCAGATTGATGCCCTTCTTCTCGCCCAACATGCCGCCGTTGATGATTTCGCAGACCACATCGTGGCCCAGAACCTCATGGACGCGCAGCTCGATCAGTCCGTCGGAGAGCAGAATGCGCGACCCCTGCTCGACGTTTTCCGCCAAGGTCTTGAAGGTCGTGCCCACCAGCGTGTCCGTGCCGGGAACTTCGCGCGGGGTGATGGTGATCTTCTGGCCGGCGACCAACAGCACGGGCTGGTGATCCTTCAGCGTGCTGGTACGAATCTTGGGCCCTTGCAGGTCAGCCAGGATACACAATGGCTTGCGTTCCTCGCGGCTCACCTTGCGGATCATCTGAATCAGCTTCAGTTTCTCTTCGTGCGTGCCGTGAGAAAAGTTCAGGCGGACTACGTCGACGCCTGCGCGAACCAGATTCCGAAAAGCCGGTTCAGTGTTGGACGCCGGCCCGAGAGTAGCGACAATCTTGGCGCGGCGTTGGGATGCGGAATGGCTCATGCTTAGTTCAGCGAACGACATAGGAGGATCTCCAAAAAAAACAGTTTGGGTAAAAACGGTGCAAATAGCAGAAAAAGCCACATTACGAGTGGCTCACTTCATTGTGCGGAGGGTTCAGGCCCACACCGCCCCACGTACATCTTTCATGATAACGGGTGCAATCGTCGGTGAGATCAATCACAGTTGTGCGGAATCGAATTTAGGGATACGGGAGGAGGAAAAAATGGCCTGACGTTCCCGGAAAAGGACTCCATTCAGTTCCGCGCCGAGCAGCGCGCTGAAGGCGGTGATGTACAGCCAGACCAGCGTGGCGATGCCCGCACCGAAGGAACCATAGAAGATGGAATAGCTGGCGATGCGCGTGACGTACCAGCCAAAAGCCAGCGTGGACGGAAACCACAGCAGCGTGGCCCCAACCGCGCCAGGAGCAACCCAGGCCCAATGCTCCTTGCGGCGTGTGCCGAAGTGATACAGCGCACCCAGAACCGTTGTGCTGGTGACCAAAGCCACGGCCCAGCGCGCCAGACGCCAGAAAATCAGTACCATATGGCGCAATTCATGGTCGGCGTTTTCGATCATCCATGCCTCGATCTGGCGTCCGAAGACCAGCACCAGCGACGCCAGCGCCAGCGGCAACAGCACGATGGGCACCAGCAGCAGAGCGCGGATGCGCCGCTGCCAGAAGCCCCAATCCTCGCGCGGCAGACGGTAGGCACGGCGAAATCCCTCCATCAGCGAGAGCATCAGGCCGAGACCGGCAAAGGCGGAAAGAAAAGCCGCAGAAAGGATCAATTGCACAGAGCGATAGTGGTGGGTCTCCAAGGAGGAGCGCAGCAGGAACATTGCGTCGGCGGGCAGGAACTGCTCAAAGACGGCGTGCACCTCGACGACGATGGTCGTGCCCTCCGGCATCAGGGCCAGCAGTGTGGTCAGCACCATCAGCGCGGGAAAGAGCATGAGCATGCCGGAATAGGCCGCGGCCTTGGCCGTATTGAGCACGTCGTGCGCCATGGCCAGCCAAAGTGCTTTCCGTAATTGTCGAAAAAAACGTTTCATGCCCGTCCCCAGCAAGAGTAAGGCATTGAGGCAATAGCGGCAAATAGGAACAGCGCGGGTTTGCGAGGAGCGCACGGACAGGCTTGGCGGCGCTCCCTCGCTCCTATCGGATCACCTTCAGCGCGGCGCGGAAGAGTCCGTCGAAGTCCGCACCCAAGGCGGCTTCCTTGGCCACAGCCGCTTGAATCGCCTTTTCGGCGGCGGGCCGTTGATAGCCCAGATTGACCAGCGCGGAGAGCACGTCCTCGGCTGCCGGTCCCTGCACGGCGGAGGCCGCGGGGGCTGCGGCGAAATCGTCCAGCTTGTCCTTCAACTCGACCACCAGCCGCTCGGCCAGCTTTTTGCCGACGCCGGGAATGCGGGTCAGTTGCGCGTGATCCTGGCCGCGAATGGCCTGCACGGTGCGTTCAGGGGAAAGCCCGCTGAGAATGGTGACGGCCAGCTTGGGCCCCACGCCGCTGACGGTGATGAGCCGCTCGAAGAGACGCTTTTCCTCGCGCTCGATGAAGCCGAACAGCGCGATCAGGTCCTCGCGGACCACCGTATGAATGTGCAGCGCCGCCTCCGCGCCCACCGAGGGCAAGGCGGTAAAGGTGGGCACCGAGATGGTCACGTCGTAGCCCACGCCGGCCGCCTCGACGATGGCCTGGCCGGGCTGCTTGTGGATCAGTTTTCCGCGCAGATGAGCGATCATGGTGCTCATTGTAGATTCCCGGGCGGGCAATCGAACACTATTCACACTATTCTTGGTCAGCCGCGTCCAAAGATCAGGCCCGGAATGGCTTCTCTGCGGTCCAGCCGGATACAATAGTCTTCTACGCTGCGGCAACCGGGCGAAGCACAGTTTTTCAAGATTTGGAGCAGTACACGTGAGAGGTTTGAACCGCCGCGGTCAGCGGCTTGAGTTGGTTGCAGGATTGTTGATCGCGCTGGCGATCCCCGCGCTGAGCGCGGTTGCCGCACATGCGCAGGGCGTTGCCACCGAGACCGCACTCACTGCGGAACCCCTCAGCGGCAAGGCGCAGGCTTCGGTGGCCGTGAACGTGACCGGCGCGGACGGGCAGGCCGTTTCCGGGGCGGTTTCCATCGAAGATAACGGCAAGCCGTTGGCTGGCCTGGCGCTGAACGCGCAGGGGCAGGCCAATGCCGTGCTGCCGCTCTCGGCCGGCACTCATTCGCTGCGCGGGCTGTTTGTGGGCGACGCGGCTCACCAGGCTTCCGCCTCCACCGCCGCGCAGGTACAGGCTGCAACCACTGCGGCCCCCGATTTTACGGTTACCGTCGCGCCGACCACAAAAACTCTCACCGCCGGCCAGAACAGCACCCTCGCAATCACCGTCACGCCCTCGGCCAGCTACCTGTCTTCGCTGGCACTGACGGGCGCTCCGGCCTTTGTCACGCTCTCCTGCTCTGGATTGCCTGACCAGTCCACCTGCACCTTTACCCCGGAGACGGTTGAAATCCTGCCGCCCAGCGCCACCAACACAAATACTACCGGCGTGGTCACCAGTTCGATGGTGCTTGGAACTCAGGCCGCTGGAACCGCTGCCTCGATTGCACCGCACAGCGCAAACGGCGTGGTCTGGGCGCTTCTGCTGCCCGGCGTGCTGGGAATCGCTGGGATCTTCTCGTCGGGTGGACGCCGCCGCTGGCTGAACCGGCTTTCGCTGGTTGCCTTGGTCGGTCTGGTTACCATGCTAGGCACCACGGCCTGCAATCCGCGCTACAACTACGAGCACCACGGCCCGCCCGCCAATCTGCCCACCCCGGCTGGAACTTATACGATCACCATCACCGCGCAAACCGTCAACGGCATCACCGCCGTTACGGAAAATACAACCCTGGCACTGACGGTCAATTAGTCCCCGCCCGGATGGTTTTCGCGCTCCGAATCGCTGCGATTCTCGATTGCCCAGGTCTCCACTCAGAGGCTTGGGCAATCGCATTTTTGCCCGCCCCTGGGCTTTACAGAAACCACAGAGAAACGCTGGCCCCGCCGCAGGTGGCTGCATGAATTGCTGGCACACAATCCCCGCGGAAATCTACGCGCTGGTGGATCGCACCCCCGCCACGGTGCTGCTGGAGAGCGCCAGCGGCAATGCGTTCCCCTTCTCCAGACTTTTCATTGCGCCTCAGCGTGTGCTCGTCGCCCGCAAAGCTCCGGAACTGACGACGTTGCTGGCCGAGATGGAAGCCGCCGTCGCGGCCGACCAGTTCTGCGCGGGCTACTTCGCCTACGAGTGCGGGCAGGCATTCGAGCCTAAAGCCGCGCTGCGCCGCGCTGAGAGCTTCTCCGATCAAGCGCAGCCGCCTTGCCTTGCCTGGTTCGGAGTCTACGAGCGCTGCTTCCTCTTCGATCATCATAGCGGCGCGTTTCTCGACGGCGATCCTCCGGGCCTTGAGGCACTCAAAATAGCTCCAAAGCTGGGTGCCCCCGGTCTCGCATTTGAGACCGGGGAGACCTCGACGCCCATCCCTCAGTTCGAACTGGCCCTCACCGAGCGGCAGTACGCCCAGCGCATTGCCGCGATTCACGAGTGGATTCGCAGCGGCGACGTTTACCAGCTCAACTTCACGGTTCCATTGCGTATCGAGACCGCTGCGCGGCCCGCCCAGCTTTATCGCCAGTTGCGCCGCCGCCAGTCCGCTCCCTACAGCGCATTTCTGCATTGCCAGACCGGCCAGCGCGTCCTCTGCTTCTCGCCCGAACTGTTCTTTCGCATTGACCGTGAAGGAGCCACGCGGCGCATTACCACCCAGCCGATGAAAGGCACAGCGCAGCGCGGCCGCACCACCAACGAGGACCGCGCTCAGGCTGTCTGGCTGCGCAACGACTCAAAAAATCGCGCCGAAAATCTGATGATCGTCGATCTTCTGCGCAACGATCTGGGTCGCCTCTGTCGCTTCGGCTCGGTGCGGGTCGATCAACTCTTCGCGGTGGAGCGCTACCCGACGCTGTGGCAGATGACCTCGACCGTCAGCGGCGAACTCCGCCCCGAAATTGGCCTCCAGCAGTTGCTTCACGCGCTCTTTCCCTGCGGCTCAATCACCGGCGCGCCGAAGCTCCGCGCCATGCAACTGATCGACGAACTTGAGGCCGAACCGCGTGGCATCTACACCGGCGCAATCGGCTTCTTTGCGCGGGAGAAAACTGTCTTCAACGTGGCCATTCGCACTCTCGAATTAAAAGAGGATGCCGACGGGTTTCAGTGCGGTCAAATGGGCATCGGCAGCGGCATCGTCATTGACTCTGACCCTGCCTCCGAGTTCCGCGAATGCCTCTTAAAGGCGCAATTCCTCACCGAGTCTGCAACAAGCCGCCCCGAGGAATTTTCGCTGATTGAAACCATGCTGTGGCGCGGAGATTTCCCTTTTCTTGATCTGCATCTCGACCGCCTCGCCGACTCCGCCGACTACTTTGGCTTCCCTTGCGACCGAGGCGAAATTCGCGAGTCGCTGCTGAGTTTTGCGGAAAGATTCGGCGGTCATTCACCGCACAAACTCCGTCTCCTGCTCGATGCCGACGGCAGCTTCCGCATCGCCAGCGAACTTCTTCCCGACCCGCCGCCCACTGAACCGATCCGCGTCCGCATCGCCACCGAGCGCACCGACCCGCGTGATCCGATGCTCTTCCACAAAACCACTCACCGCCCGCTCTACTCCGCGGCATTCAACGCCGCCATCGCCGCAGGCTACAACGACGTGCTCTTCCTCAACCAGCGCGAAGAGGTTACCGAGAGCGCCATCGCCAATCTCTTCATCGAGAGGGACGGCCTGTGGTTGACGCCACCCATCGAGTGCGGCCTTCTGGCTGGGGTGCAGCGGCGCTTCCTGCTTGAATCCCGCCCGGAGATTCAGCAGAAAGTTCTCAGCATCGACGATCTGCGCCAGGCCGGCGCAATCTATCTGTCCAACGCCGTGCGCGGGCTGCGGCGTGCGCGCATCGATTGGGAGAGTCGCTGAGACTCTTGTTTGCCTCACTCTTTGGAAATGCTTTTCTCCATTCAATTTCTATTGGTCCAACGCGTAAACGCAAACAATTGAAATCCTCAAATGGCTCGATCAATTGGCAAGAATTCAGAAAACGAAAAAATGGGCGGCAAGAGTGACCTCTTGCCGCCGCCCGTCCCTGGGTTGTCTTGAAGTTACAGCAATCGTACGTCGAAAAACCTGGGTTATTGCAAGAGCTTGGTGACTTCCTGCTGCACGCTGTTGGCTTGCGCGAGCGCGGCGATGCCGGTCTGGCTGAGAATCTCATACTTCGACATATTGGAAGTCGCCGAGGCGTAATCGGTGGCCTGGATGGCGTTCTGGGCACTGACCACATTCTCCTGCTGAGTGGTCATGACCTGGCTGACGGAATCGAGGGTATTGATCTGCGCGCCGATGTAGCCGTCCTGCGCGGAGACGTCGGTGATGGCCACATTCAGCTCATTGAGCGCGCTCTGCGCGTCGGCCTGATTGAGAAGATCAGTGCCGCTGAGCGACTGTCCGGCGGAGTCGGAGTAACTCATGGTGGCCGTGCCGCCTTCACCGCTGGTATCGGAGGTGATGCCGATATTGGAGGTGCCGCCGTAGGTGGTGACGGAGCCAACGGTGATAGCGGTGCTGGAATCATCGACGTTTCCGGTGATGCCGATGCTGTAGTACGGGGAGGCAGTGGTGGGCGTACCCTGCAGTGGGCCTACGCCAACAGCGGTGGTGCCATTGAGAACCGTCTCGCTGAGGTTGCTGGTATTGACCTCGAGTGAAGAGTTCTCCGAGGTGAAGGTGAGCGTGGCGGTGGAGGAGTCATAGGTGGCGATAACTCCGAAATCGCCCTTGTTGATGGCTGTGGCAAGCGTGGCGGGAGTGTTATCGGTGGAGCCGATGCTGATGGTGCTGCTGCCAATTCCGAGACTGCCGCTGAGGGTGTCGGTGCTGAGGATCGACAGGGTACCGAGCGTCGTGTCATTGACCGTTCCCGGAGTGGGGGTATCGGTGAGGGCAATGGCGGTCTGCCCAGCGGGCGTGTTGTCGGTGATATTGCCCTGATTGCCCAGAGTGGGTGTGCCGCTGTCACCGGTCGTCGCGGTAAAGGTGAGTGCGGTGCCGGCCTGGTTGAGCGTCGCGGTGATGCCGTACGAGGCATCGGTGACATCGATGGTGTGTTCCAGGTTCTGAAGGGTATCGGTGCTGCCAATGATTCCCAGATTAATGGTGTACGGCGTGGTTCCGTTGCCCTGGAGGCCGGAGAGAGCGCCGATGAGGGTATCGTTGGCAGTGGCCAGGGTCAGCGTGCCGAGATTGGCGCTGGGGGTGACGCTGGTGGATTCGGAGTCCGTCACGGAGGCACCACTGACCAAAGCGCCGAAGCCGCCACTGGTCTGGGTCAGGGTCATCACCTTGCCGGTTGAGTCAATGGTGGCGGTAATGCCGTAATTGCCGTTATTGATGGTGGTCAGCAGGTTGGCAAGCGTGTCGCTGACGCCGGTTGCGCCAAGGGTCAGTGTGCTGGAGACGCCAGTGACGCCGGAGGTGATATTGAGCGTGCCGCCCAGCTTGTCGGTGGCGCTGTTCACGGAGAATGTGTCCAGCATGGTTCCGGTGGCAACAGTCACCGTATTGGAGGATTTGTTGGTGGCATCATCGATGACTGCGGCCTGATTGACTTTGGCAATGCCAGTGTCGGTGGGCGTCTGTGTGAAGGTCAGAACGTTGCCGACCACAGCCGCGGTGATGCCGAGGCTGGCTTCCGCGCCGGTATTGAAGGCGGCCGCAACCTGAGCGATGGTCTGGTTGGCAAGGTTGTAGGAGGAAAGAGTGTTCTTTCCGTCCGCGCCTTCCTGGATGGTGAGTGTGCCGCTGAGTGGATCAGCTGCGGCATTGACGGTGATGGTATTGAGAATGGTGGGTACGCCGAAGGACTGAGTAACCGTCGCGGCGGGAATCTGGTCGGTGACATTGCCGTTGGCGGTGACGTTGGCGAGGCCAAGGTCGCCGATGGTCTGCGAGAAGGTAAGGGTGTCTCCGGTGACTGTGGCGGTAATGCCTAATGTGTCATGCGCGCCGGTATTGAAGTCGGCGGCGATCTGCGCGATGGTCTGACCCGCAAGCGCATAGACGGATTTCGTATTCAACCCATCCGCGCCTTCCTGAATGTTGATGTTGCCGCTGAGGGTATCGCTGGAGTTGGCGACGGTGATCGAGTTCAGGATGGTGCCGGTATCGACAATCTGATTGGTGGTGGAAGCGGGAGTAATGTCGGTGATGCCCAGGCCGCTCACGGTGGGATTGCCGAGATCGCTGCCGGTCTTGGTAAAGGTGAGCAGGGTGCCGCCGTTGGACAGCGTGGCGGTGATGCCGGTGTTGATGTTTTGGCCGTTGGGCGGCTGTGGGAAGGAGGCCGCTATCTCGGCCAGCGTCTGCCCCGTGAAGTTATAGGTGCTGGAAGTACCGTTGGTATCCACACCTTCAACGATGCTCAGCGAACCGGAGAGCATATCGGAGGCAGTGACCGCCGACAAGGTGCCGAGATTTACGCCAGGGTTGGGATTGGTGACATTTTCCGAGCCGTTGGAGACGGCGGACTCGACGTCCTTGATGTATTGATTGTTGGTGATGGCAGCCTTGCCCTGATCGGAGGCGTTCTGCGTGAAGGTCAGCTCGGTTCCAGCGGCGACGGCACCGATGGCCGGATTCAGGGTGGCGGTGATGCCGTAGTTGCCGGTATTGATGATGCTCTGGATCTGAGCGAGCGTATCGCCAGTGAAGTCGAGGGCGGAGACGGTATTCTTTCCGTCGACACCTTCCTGGATGGTGAATTCGCCGCTGAGGGTATCGTCGGACTTCTTGGCGGAGAGCGAACCCAGAGTGCTGAACTGGAACACAGAGGGATCTTCGGGGATGGCGGTGGAGCTGATGGCCGCCGTGAAACCATCGCCAACATTCTGGGTGAAAACCAGTTGGGTTTGCGCCGCATTCAGTGTGGCGGTGATGCCGTAGCCGCCGTTGGTGATGGTCTTGGCAAGATCGACCAGGTTGTCGGTGGTGCCCGCCGTGCCGAGTGCAAGAGGCCCGGAACCTCCCGTGATGCCGGAGGTGATGGTCAACGTGCCGCCGGCCAGCGACTCGTTGGCGTTGTTCACAGTCAGTGTGCCCAACGTGCCGCCGGTGGTTTGAGCCACCGCAGTGGAAGTGTTGTGCGCAGGGGTGGTGTCGGTGGACGCGCCGGTTTCGGTGATGGCGGCAAGTCCAGTGCCACCGGTATCGGTAAAGGTAAGCGTATCGCCACCATTGGAGAGGGTCGCGGTGATGCCGTAGGCGGCGTGAGTGGTGTTGAAGTAGGTCTGAATCTGGGCCAGCGTATTGCCCGCTGTGACATAGGCGGTACCGGCACCACCGGCGTCGGTGGTGATGTTGATGGTGCCGCCCGTGATGGTGTCATTGGGACCGTTCAGGGTGATTGCGCCAAGCGTTGCTCCGACGGCTATATTGATGGGCACTTCAGTGTAGGTGTTGTCAAAGCCGGAACCGGTGATGGCGGCGGTGGATGTGCCACTGGTCTGTGTGAACGTCAATTTCGTTCCAGTAGTGTCCAGCGTGGCGGTCATGCCGTAGTTGCCGTTGTCGATGGTCTTGGCGAGGTTGGCGAGTGTGTCGGTGCCGAGTGCGGCGCTGCCCAGAGTAAGAGTGGTGGTCAGGCCGGTGACGCCAGATTTAATGGTCAAGCCGCCCGCGCCGAGGGTGTCTCCGGCATTGGCAACGGAGAACGAACCGAGGGTGCCGCCGGAGATAACGGCCGGCGCGGCAACATCGGTAACATTCACGCCGGAGATGGCGGGCGTTCCGAGGTCGTTGGAAGCTTTGGTGAAGGTCAGGACGGTGCCGATGGCGTGGCCGTTGACGACCGTTGGATTGAGGATGGCATTGATGCCGTAGTTGCCATTGTTGATGGTCTGGGCAAGGTTGGCGAGAGTGTCGGTGGTGCCGGTGGTGCCGAGAACGAGCTTTTCGGCAGTATTCAGGCCGTCGGAACCTTCCTGTATATTGAGGGTGCCGGTCAGTGTATCGGTGGTGGAACCAACCGTCAGAGAACCAAGACCAGCGGCCTGAACAGTGGTGGTGGAAGATGCCCCGGCGCTGTTCTGGGTAAGATTGGAAGCGGCGACGGTGACCTTGGGGTCGGAGGTGGTGAAGAGCAACTGGTTGCCAGCCGCGTTGAGGCTCGCAGTGACTCCGTAGTTACCGGCATTGACGGTGGATTCCAGATTGGTGAGGGTATCGGTGGAGTTTGCTTTGCCAAGGGTGATGTTATGGTTTGCCCCGTCAGAGCCGACGATGCTGAGCGTGCCGCCGAGGGTATCACCCTTGACGAGGGCGAGCGCGCCGACAACGCCAGCGCCGTTGGTTCCGGTTCCGATTCCCTGGGCAGAGATGACGATGCCCGTATCGTTGGCAGTACCACCGCCATTGTTGGCCTCTGCGGCTGTGGCGGCCGCTGCCGCGCCCGCGCCGGCAGCGGTGCCGAAGGTGGCGGTCAGGCCGAGACCGGAATTATTGATGGCCTGAATCAAACCTTGCGCGGTATTGGCGTAGCTGGTGCCCGCGCCGACGCTGATGGCCGCAGAGGCGGTGGTGGCCGCGCCACCCGCGCCCTTGGTCAAATAACTCACGCTGATGGTCGTAGCGCCGCTGGCATTCAAGCTGTCGCTGGTGGCCGCGTTGTGACCGCCATTGGAAAGGTCAATGAAGACATTGTCCTGGCCGCTGCTGTAGGACATGACGCCATTGGTGTCGCCCAGGCTGGACGATGACAGTTCGCGAATATTCAGATTATCGATCGACGAGCCGACCATCGAGGAGTCGCCCGTATAGATGGCGACAATCTGGCCGGCAAAGACCGTCTCCTGGTTGTAGGTCGTGGTCCTGCCAATGTTGTTTACCTCGGCCAGGATCGACTGGTATTCCTGATTGGCCGCGCCTTCCTGCGCCGTATTGAGGGTGCCGTTGGCGGCCTCGGTGGCCAGAGAGATGGCGCGATCAAGAAGGCTGGTGACCTGAGAGAGAGCACCATCGGCGACGTGCAACAGGCCTACGCCCTCGGTCGCGTTGGTCCCCGACTGGGTCAAGGCCGAACGGTTGGCCTGAAGGCCGTTCACCAGGGAAAGACCGGCCGCATCATCGGCACCGGAGTTGATCTTTGAACCCGAAGACAACTGTTGCAAGACGGTCTGCAAGCTGTTGTTCGTGTTGTTCAGATTGTTCTCTGCGTAGACTGCTGAAAGATTGTTCAAGACTCCGAGGGCCATGGGACTAAGCTCCTTCTCGGATGCCTTCTCGCGCCCTCTCCTGCCGGTGGAATTTCTTTGTCGTCAGGTCCGTACTTGCCGGAAGGGCGTTTCCGCATCCACCCCTTTCATCGGTCACCGTGAAAATAACTTTAGTCATATTTTTTCAGCCCGGTTTCGAGGGCATCTGTCGCGAATCGAAGCAGCTTGTTTCACCACCACACAGCGAGTGTGCGGGAAGGCCGCAAAAGCCGCCCCAAATGGCTGCATTCACTGGCTCATCGCGCGGCAGCAGTTTGTCTTGAATCGATCCACCACCTGCGGTGAGGCCAGTGGCCTTCGGCCACCTGCGGTGGGGCAGCGGCCTTCGGCGTGGCCCGCGCCAGAAAAAAGGCGCGGGAGCGGGAGTTAATGAGTCTTTACTGGATTCCCTGCTCTTGAAATCACGGCTTTGTTTCTGCATCCGCCGTCCAGTCTGGCGCACTAAAAAACAGCGGCTGGGGAATCGCCCCTGCCGCTGCTTTGATGGATCTGACTGTGAAAGAACCGAGAGGTTGATTTACTCTTCGCCACCCGGACCGGTACCCGGCGGCGGCGCATTCACCGGGGCCGAGCCATCAAGAGGATTGCTGTCAGCCCCGCCGGGAGCCTGCTTGTGGAACTGACCGCCCGGATGGTTGAATGGACCGCCCTGCCCGCCGTGGTTCCAGTTGCCGTGCTGCGGACGGTCAGGCCGCTCGCCGCGCACAGTTTGCACCAGCTTCCACTGCTCGGGGGTGAGCTTGGCGCGAATGGCAAGCAGAAAGCGGGCGTTGGCCTTTTCGAGTTCGGCGCGGGTCTGGGCGACTTTATCGATCTGCGCCAGAATCTTTGCCTCATTGGGCTGGTCGTCGCGCATGAGCGGCTCAAGTTCGAGTTCGGCTTTTTCCACTGCGGCGCGCAGATCGATGAGCTTCTCGCGATGCGCGAGAAGGATGCCGTCAAAGGTTTTGCGCTGCTCTTCGGTCAGCTTGAGGCGCTCGATGGTCTCTGGATTATTCCACCAGCGTCCATGTATGCCGCCCGGCCCCAAGGCCCGCTCGAAGGGCGGGCGATGCTCGCCAAATCCGGGGCCTTGCCCAGGGCCCATGCCGCCCGGTCCCTGCGCCCACGCCGCAGCGGTGAGCAGAACCGAGGCAACCATGCATCCAATTTTTCCAATCCGAAAACTATTCATTGTCCATTCCTCCTATGCCCGTTGAAGGGCACTCTGTTTCGTGGTAAACCTGCGTTACTTGCTTTCGTCCTCGACCATCAATTGCGCCAAAGGCTCCATGGCGCTGGGTACTTCGCGGGCCACGTCGCTATCGACCTTGGCCAGCAAATCTTCTTCTTCGCGAGCACGCTCAACGGCAAGCTTGCGTTGCTGCTCAGCAGTCTGCACGGCGGTGATGCGCGCCAACTCCTGGCGATGACGCTGCTCGACGATCCCTCCGCCGACCGCCCCGACCAGCAGCGCACAACCCAACGCCCAGCCGGCCACAAGCCTCCAGACTCGCGCTCGCGGAGCCGCATGAATCGCCGTGCGAGGTCTGAAATAAGCCGCCTCGCTCCAGCCATGAACGCTGCTACGAAACTCTTTCAGCGCCGCGTTCAACTCGTCGTCCAACTGCTCATCGAAATTCATCGTTTGCCTCCCAACTCCCCGCGCACTTTGACCAATGCCCGGGACAGATGCGCCTTGACCGTTCCCTCGCTCAAGCCAGTGGCCTCGGCGATCTGACTTAGTTCCTGTTCCTCGACGTAGCGCAGCAAAAAGACAGTACGCTGACGCTCGCTGAGCTTCTCCACAGCCTTCCAAACCTGTGCCACACGCTCACGCGCCAGCATCTGCTGCTCGGCCGAGCGCTCACCGCTGGGCAACCACTCGCTGGCCTCGTCCAAATCCACCGCGCCGCTGCTGGCCTGCCGCCAGAACTGCATGCGGCGACTGCGCCAGTGATCCTTCTGCAGGTTGATCGCAATGCGCATCAACCAAGTCATTACGCTGGACTCGCCGCGAAAGCTGGCCCAATGCCGGTGCGCCTTCAACAGACAGTCCTGGGTCAGCGTCTCCGCCAGATCCACGTCGCGCGTGGAGGCCAGCAGGAAACGGAAGATTTGCGGACGGTGGCTGGCCACCATGCGCGTGAACTCATCCGCAGCAATCTCTTCGGTCATGCTCACCATTTCCAGCGTCGTTGTTGTGCCGGCTGCCATCACTCAGGTAGACGCCCGCATGGTCGGCAAGTTTACAGCAGCGCGCGCAATTGTGCATGTGTATCGAATGGGGACAGTGGCGAATGCTGTACTCAGGATGATCCCGGCCCGTACATACGAACAATTGGGTGCCCCATCCTTGCGCTTTTTCCGGCGCAAGGGTGAGATGCTTCACCACGAGTTGAGGGCTGGATCAAGAAGCGAAAAGAACGGAAAAGTTTGCCAAAGCCGCAGCCCTGCATGAGGATGGAATCATGACTCTTTTGCCGATCTTCATGAAGCTGGATGGGCGTCGCGGCCTTTTGGTCGGCGCTGGCCGAGTGGCCTTGGAAAAGATCGGCAGCCTGCTGAAAACCGGACTGCGCCTGCGCGTGATTGCCCCCGAGGCGCTGCCGGAGATTCAGGCCCTGGCCGCAGCGGGCCAGCTCGAATGGCGGCAAAAGAGCTTTGCCGAATCCGATCTCGACGGCAACTTCCTGGCCATCGCCGCCACCAATTCCGCCGCAGTCAACGCCGCCGTCTATCGCGCCGCGATCGAGCGCCGCATCCCCTGTAACAGCGTCGATGACCCGCCCAACTGCGATTTTTTCTTCGGCTCGGTGGTCAGTCGCGGCGAGTTGCAAGTAGCCGTCTCCACTGGAGGTGCCAGCCCCGCCCTCGCCCAGCGCTTGCGCCACGAAATCGATGAGCAACTCCCCCAGGATCTGGGTCCGTGGATGGAAAGCCTCGGCCAGCTTCGCCGGGAGATTCTCGCTACGCACCCAAGTGGCGAGGCCCGTCGGCTCCTGCTGCATCAACTTGCCCAGCGTGAGCTTTGCCCCGCCGAAGATTGCCCCGCTCGCAGACTGGCCTATCCGGCCCCTGAAGAATTTGTGCCTGACGAGCCTGCGGAAGACTGCGGCTACTACGGCCCGGAAACCGATGCGCCCGGCTCCAATCCCGCGCCTCACCAGACGTTCGCCCCATTGCGCGCTGAGACCGTGCATCTGGTCGGCGCTGGTCCTGGCGATCCCGACCTGCTCACGGTCAAGGCTCTGCGCCTGATTCAAACCGCTGATGTGCTGCTCCACGACGATCTGGTCCCGACCGCAATTCTTGATTGCGCTTCGCCCTCGGCCGAGATTGTCAACGTTGGCAAGCGCTGCGGCGCGAAGACCATTACGCAGGAAGAGATTCACGCGCAGATGATCGCGCAGGCCCGCGCCGGGCGCTCCGTGGTGCGCCTCAAAGGCGGCGATCCGCTGCTGTTTGGCCGCGCCGCAGAGGAGATCGCCGCGCTGACCGCCGCCGGAGTCCCCTTCCAGATCGTTCCTGGCATTACCGCTGCTTTTGCCGCTGCCGCCGCCGTCGGCTGCTCGCTTACGGATCGTGGCACCGCCTCCAGCGTGGTGATCGCCACCGGCCACCATGCTCAGGAGCGCGCTTCAGAAGCCGCGCCAGGCCTTGATGAAGCCACCCGCGTGATTTATATGCCTGGCCGCGATTTGCGCACGCTAGCTGAGGATTGGCTGCGCCAGGGTTTCTCGCCCGATCTGCCCTGCGCCGTCGTCTCCCGCGCCGCCCACCCTGACCAGCAGGTTCTTCGCACCACGCTCGGCGCGCTGGGCAAAGCGGCCCCGGTTGCAGCGCCCAGCCTGCTCATTGCCGGATGGGCGCTGCGTCGCCAATAAGAAATCCCCGCAGCCTTTATACTGGATAGTCGTCCACCCGCCCGGCCTACCCCCCGAAGGGGATAGTCCGGGCGGAGGGAGAAGGGGCCTTCAGGCCCCAGAGAGAGACAGTTCACCACGAGGGTCTTTAGGCCCGGGCATTTTCTTCGCCTCATCTTTTTCTTGAACGTGCAATTTTGTTTTTCTTTAGTTTGCTGGATGTGCGCGCTGACCGGGAAACGGCGGCGAAGGAGCGGAATTTTGGCGCAAGCAGAGATCGGAATTATCGGCGGCAGCGGGCTGTACTCGATGCCTGGATTCACCAACGTGCATGAGGAGCGCATCGAAACCCCCTTCGGCGAACCCTCCGACCCCTTCGTCCTCGGCGAACTCGAAGGCCGCAAGGTCGCCTTCCTGGCTCGCCACGGGCGCGGTCACCGCATCCTGCCCTCGGAGTTGAACTTCCGCGCCAATATCTACGCTTTCAAAAAGCTCGGTGTCGAGCGCATTCTTTCCGTTTCGGCCGTCGGCTCACTGCGCGAAGAGCACAAGCCCACCGACTTTGTGATGCCCGACCAGTTCATTGACCGCACCTTTGACCGCTCCGCCACCTTCTTTGGCGAAGGCATCGTCGGCCACGTCGGCTTTGGCGATCCGGTCTGCGCGACAGTCGCCAAAACTGCTGCCGAAGCCTGCAAAACCGTGGGCGTGGTCGGCAAATTGGGCGGCACGTATATCTGCATGGAAGGCCCGCAGTTTTCCACCCGCGCCGAATCGAATCTCTATCGCAGTTGGGGCGCGGACGTGATCGGCATGACCAACCTGCAAGAGGCCAAGCTGGCCCGCGAAGCCGAGATTTGTTACGCCACCATCGCCATGGTCACCGACTATGATTGCTGGCGCGAGGGTCACGACGCGGTCACCATCGAAGAGATCGTCGCCGTGCTCCACAAGAACGCCGAAAACGCCGCGCGGGTGGTCAAGGCCGCCGTCGCGGATCTGCCCAAAGAGCGCACCTGCGCCTGCGGATCGGCGGCGCAGTTTGCCGTGCTGACTCAGCCGGATGCGATTCCCACAGCGGCAAAAGAGAAGCTGAAGTTACTCTTCGGCAAGTACTTTGGGTGGTAGCTCCTGCGGTGCGGCAGCCGCTCCGGCTCGCCCCGCGCCAGTAAAAAGGCGCGGGATTGAGTGACTAGCGAGTAAGATAGATCGGGTTCGGCCTTCACAGGCACAAGCGAAAGAGAGAGAAAAATGGCGATTACCGTAGTAGGCAGCGTAGCATTCGATTCGATTGAGACTCCGGCGGGCAAGCGGGAGCGGTGCCTGGGCGGCGCGGCGACTTACTTCTCGCTCTCGGCCAGCTTTTTTACCGATGTGCGCGTCATCGCCGTGGTGGGCGAGGACTTCGGCAAGCGCCAGGAGGCGGTCTTCGAGGCGCACAAGATTGATACCCGTGGCATCGAGCACACCAAGGGCAAGAGCTTCTTCTGGGAAGGCTCGTATCTCGATAACCTGAACGAGGCCAAGACCCACGCCACCGAGCTGAACGTCTTCGCCACCTTCGCCCCCAAGATTCCTGCGGCCTACAGCGACTCGCAGTTCCTCTTCCTCGCTAACATCGACCCCGTCCTGCAGCGCCGCGTTCGCGAGCAGATGCCGCACGCCAAGTTAGTCGCTGGCGATACGATGAATTTCTGGATCAAGGATCATCGCCCCGCGCTGCTGGAAGTGCTCAAGGGCCTGGATGTGCTGCTGATCAACGATACCGAGGCCCGCATGCTGGCCGGCAACAGCAATCTCGCTCTGGCCGCCCGCGCCATTCTGGAACTCGGCCCCCGGGCGCTGGTCGTCAAGCACGGCGAGTTTGGCGCGACCATCTTCCACAAGCCCTCAGCCGACGCCAAAGGCCCCAAGACCTTCCGCGTTCCTGCCGTTCCCCTGGAGGTGGTCATGGACCCCACCGGCGCGGGCGACAGCTTCGCCGGCGGCTTCTTCGGCTACCTGGCCTCACAGCCGGAGATTACCGCAGCGGCTTATCGCAAGGCCATGTTCTACGGCAGCGTGATGGGTTCATTCGCCTGCGAGCGCTTCGGCACCGAGCGCCTGCAATCCCTTACGCGCACCGAAATCGACGAGCGTTTCCACCACCTCCGTGAGCTGACCCATCTTGACTTTGCAGGCTAACTCGATCCGTCACTCAAAATTCGAGCGCCGAGCCGTTCTCGCCGTCTCTGCCCTGGCTTCACTGGTGGCAATCCTATGGAGCTGGCGGCACGGTGCCATGCTCAACTACGGCGACGCGGTGGCGCATCTGCACATTGCGCGCCGCGTCTTCGATGCGCGTTTGCCGCGCCTCTCGATGCTGGGTTCCGTCTGGCTACCGCTACCTCATCTGCTGATGCTGCCCTTTGTGCAGGTCTACAGTTGGTGGGCCAGCGGCATTGCAGGCATGATCCCGTCGATGCTTGCTTACTTGGCTTCCTGCGCGGGAATCTATCGCCTTGCCCGCCGCTGGCTTGCGCCGTCCGCTGCCGCCGTTGCGCTTGCCTTCTTCGCCTTCAATCCCAATCTGCTCTACCTGCAAACCACGGCCATGACCGAGCCGCTCTTTCTCTGCGAGATGATCTGGCTCACCGTCTGGATGGTCGAGTGGCGCACCCATCTCGATTCCGACCCCCAACGCTCCGCCCGCCTGCAAGGCTTCATCGCTGCCGTCCTCGTCGCCGCCGTTTTTACGCGCTACGACGGCTGGATCATGGCCACCCTCGCCTGGACCGGAATCGGCCTCGCTCTTCTGCGCCGTGGCCGCCTGCGCTCCATCGGCTTCTGGATCGCCAGCCTTTTCATCCTCGCCGCGCCCATCGCCTGGTTCGTCTATAACTCCCTCAGCTTCGGCGACTGGCTTGAATTCATGCGCGGGCCCTACTCCGCCAAAGCCATCGAGATTCGCACCGCCTCGCACGGTGCCGGGCCGCCCCATCCTGGCTGGCACAACTGCTGGGTTGGGCTGCTCTTCTTCATGAAGGCAGCCGAGATGGACGCCGTCGCCGCCGCATGGGGCAACGTGCTGCTTGTCCTCAGCCTGCTCGGCACCGCCTTGGCCTGGCTCACCGAGCGCAAGCGAGGCTTCCTCTGGGCGCTGCTGCTGTGGCTGCCCATGCCCTTTTACGCCTACTCGGTCGCCTACAGTTCCGTGCCCATCTTTCTGCCTGCCTGGTGGCCCCACTCCTGGTACAACACCCGCTACGGAATGGAGTTGCTGCCTGCTTTGGCTCTGGGTCTGGGCTTTGCCGCGCGGTTTCTGCTGGCTTTCGTCGATCAAATCAAGCCGCGCGCGCAGTATCCCCGCATCACCCGCGCAGCCGTCTGCGTCCTCTTTGTTTTATTGGCTGTCAACGTCGCGGAGATGCTGCGTGAACGCCCTCTGGTCTACGTCGAAGGCACCAAGAACCTGGCCTCCCGCAAAGCCTTTGAGGACGAGATCCCGCCCGCGTTACGCGCCCAGCTTGCCCAGCATCCCGGCGCTGTGGTGCTCCTGGATACCTCGGTCTATCCCACACTCGTCTCGCTGACCGGTATCCCCTTCCGCCAGACCATCAACGAAAGCGATCTGAGCATCTATCGCGCCGCGCTGGAAGCTCCCGCCGCGCACGCTTCTCTGGTGCTGGCCTTTGATGGCGACGAGATTGACCGCGCAGTCAAAGCCCACCCGCAAAACCTGCGCCCGCTGCGCCGGTTCAGCGCCCACGGTCAGGCATCGGGAACCCTCTATCTCTCCGAGGCGGCGCAGTAAACAGCGCCAGGAAAAGGTGGCAGGAAGCAAGATGTGTGGACCGGGAGGTTCACACTACTGCCGACCAGGAGGTCGGCGCTACAGGTTCATGTGCAGTGGGCGGAAATGCTGTTGGAAGCTGAAAAAAGCTGGGCATCTATCCTCGCCGCGAAAAGTAGACGCAGCGACGATAGATGCCCAGCTTTTTGTTCCCCGAAGATGAGACTGCCTGACCTGAACGACCTACTTCTTTTCTGCGGGCGGCGGCGCGGTGATGCCCAGTTTGTTGAACAGGGTCATCATCTCCATGGGCAGTGGGAAGACGATGGTCGTGTTCTTCTCGACGCCGATTTCGGTCAGCGTTTGCAGGTAGCGCAACTGCAGGGTCATGGGTTCAGTGGCCAGCAGGTGCGCGGCATCCACCAGTTTCTGAGCGGCGTTGAACTCGCCCTCGGCGTGGAGGATCTTTGCCCGTGCTTCGCGCGCAGCCTCGGCCTGCTTGGCCATGGCGCGCAGCATCTGTTCGGGCAGATCGACCTGCTTGACCTCGACGGAGATCACCTTCACGCCGAATGGCTCGGTGCGCTGGTCGATGATGGTCTGAATCTTGAGGTTGAGCTTGTCGCGGTGGCTGAGCAACTCGTCCAATTCAACTTCGCCAAGCACCGAACGCAGCGTGGTCTGCGCGAACTGCGAGGTCTGGTAAACGTAGTTGGCCACCTTGATGGCGGCGGCGTTGGGATCGATGACGTAGAGTGTGACCACGGCATTCACCTTGAGGGTGACGTTGTCGCGGGTAATCACGTCCTGCGCGGGGACTTCCAGCACGTCCTGGCGCAGCGAGATGCGGACAATCTGATCGAAGGGGCGGAAGACCAGAATGATGCCGGGACCTTTGGGCACGGGCAGCGCGCGGCCCAGACGGAAGATGACGCCGCGCTCGTACTCGCGCAGTATCTTGATCGAGTTGAGTAGATAGAGGACGACGATCGCGGCAAAAATCAGGACGGGCATACTAAGATCAGGCATTCGGATTCCCTCTCGCTTACCACGGAATTGTACTCCAGTTGGGTTTACGCATGGGCTTCAGACTGTGCTTGCGCATCAGCCGGGGCAACCCGTAACAGATACTGCTCATGGGCTGTCACCAGCAGCTTTGCACCGGCGGGGACGGGTTCAGTGGACCATGCGCGCCAGATTTCGCCCTCAACCAGAACGTGCCCCTCGGGAGCCAGCGGCTCCATGGCAGTGGCCGCGCGGCCGATCAGGGCATCGACGCCGAGACGCGTCTTCATGCGTCGGGCGCGAACAGCCAATCGGACCAGAAAGACGGTAATGCCACCAAAGGCCAAGCTGACGGCAACGGCCACCAGCGGGTGAATCGCCAGTTCCGGCACCGGCGCGGCCACCAGCGTCAGCGTACCGAAGGTGAGGCAAACGATCCCGGCGATAGCCAGCGCGCCGTGGCCGCCAAACTTGGCTTCCAACAGAATCAGCACCAGCGCCGCAAGCAGCAGCAGCACGGCGGTATAGCGAATGGGCAGCAGATTCAGCCCAAAGATGGCCAGCAGCACCATCAACGAGCCAAGCGCGCCCGGAACGATGGTGCCCGGAGCGTTGAATTCCAGATAAATCAGCAGCGCGCCGCAGAGCAGAAACAGCAGCGCAATATTGGGATTGACCAGCCAGCCCAGCAGCCCCTCGCGCAGCGTCGGCTTGATCACTTCAATGCGCGTGCCGGTCAGATGCAGAGTAATCTTCGATCCGTCCAGGCGGGTAATCTCGCGACCATCCAACTGGGCCAGCAACTGCGCGTCGCTGGGGGCGATCAGGTCGATCAAGTGCAGATTCAGGGCCTCCTCAGCAGTATAGGAGTGCGAGGAGTTCACTGCGGCTTGCGCGGCTTCAGCGTTGCGGTTGCGCTTGGTGACGTAAGAGCGCAGAAAGGCCTCGGTATCGTTCTCGATCTTCTGCTTCATGGTCTCGTCGGGCTGCGCGCCGAACTCAAGAACCGGATGCGCCGCGCCCGCGTTGGTTCCGGAGGCCATCGCAGCCACATCAGCCGACTCCAGCAGGAAGAAGCCCGCCGAGCCAGCGCGCGCGCCCGCCGGTGAAACGTAAACGATCACCGGAGCCCGCGAGCTGAGAATTGCGCCCGCCATCGAGCGCGTGGAATCAAGCAGCCCGCCCGGAGTATCCAGATCAATCAGCAGAGCCTGCGCGCCGTCGGAGTTGGCACGGGCCAGGGCGCGTTCAAGCTCCCCGGCAGTGACCGGCTGGATGGTATCGGAGAGGACGAGTTTATCCACAACGGGCTGCTGGGCGCGGGCGGAAGCGCTCAGCATGAGTGCCGCAACCAATCCAGCCAATGCCGTGAAATTCACTGCGCGATGAATCATGGAGCTCTCCTCTCGGATTTACCCTTCGACTTCTACTTTTTCTGCCCTTCCTTCGCCTCGATCTGCTGACTCAGTTCCTGCGCGGGCTTGCTGTTAGGGTCGAGTTGGAGGGCAAGAGTGACTTCCTGCCTTGCCGCTTCGATATTGTTGGCGGCCAGGTCGAGACGAATCAGCACCAGGTACGCATCGAGGGTGGGGGCCAGTTCCAGCGCGGCGTGAGCCTCCTTGCGGGCGGCTTCGGCGTCGCCGGTGCGCTCGCGGACTTCAGCCAGCCCAGCGTGAGCGGCGGCAACGCGAGGATCGGCGGCGACGGCGGCCTGATCGATGCGCTCGGCCTCCAGCAGCAGGCCGCGGTCCAGATAGTCGCGGGCCTGTTGGGCAAGCTTCTGCGCCTGTTCACGGGGCGTGAGCTGCGCCAGGTGCGCGGCATCCATCTGGTCCAGCATCTGGGCGGCCTGACGGAAGGCAACGGCATCAAAGCCACGTGAGATGCGCTCCAGAGGGCCGGTCTTTGGTACGGCGGGGGCGGTCGCCAAGGCGGAGTGTACGGTCGAGGGACTCCAAGCATCCTGGAGATCGAGCGCCTCATCGTCGTTGGGATGGAGCTTGACGCACTGGGCCAGTTCGGAGTTGGCCTCGGTGGCCGCGCCGTGCCGCTTCAGGCTGACGGCCAGGTTGAAGTGGTAATCGGCGTTATTGGGATCGGCCGCAACGGCCTGACGGAAGAGGGGACTGCCGTCGTGGCCCTGGCGGCTGATGGCAACGCCCTGATTGTTCAGCACCTCAGCCAGCGGCAACACCCGCGCCACGGCGGCAAAGGACTCCTCGGCCTTGGGATAATCGCCGGAAAAGACCAGCGAAAGGCCGCGGTAGAAGCCGGCTTCCAGCGCATCCGCATCGCTGCGGTTCACTTTGGCAAAAGCGACAGCGGCCTGATCGAACTGCTGGCCGCTGTACTGCTCGCGCCCCAGCGCCATCCATGCGGGCGGAAAGTTGGGGTTCAGTTGCACGGACTGATTCAGGTGGTGCAGGCGCTCGGCCTGGTCGCTCTCGGTGATGCCGCGAATGTACTGCTCAAATGCGGCCACGCTCAGGCCGGAACCGGCGGCGACAAAAGTCTCCTCAGAGCCGCTGAAGGCTGGATCAAGCTGGCGCGTGAGCTTCCAGGCCAGCGATCCGAAGACGCCGATCAGGTTGCGCAGTTCACCGCGCGCGGTCACCGGCTCGCCCATGCGCAGGTTGGGCACATTGACGATGCGCGCCTCGACGACGATCTGGGTGCCGTCTGTAAAAAAACTACCCACAATGATTGAGTCGGCATCCAGGGTCTGTGCCAGCTTGAGCGAACTGGCGCGGGAGGGCTGAAATCCCTGCGGCAGGCCCAGATGGTCAAGCGCGTAAAGACGGTCCGGGCGGCTCATCGGCGCAAAACCCGCCGACCGTAAGCGGCTGCCGAGAATTTCCGGCGCGACCTCGCGGACCCACTCCAGGCTGGGCAGCCCACTGCGATTATCAAAGGGCAGAACCAGCAGAATGCGACCGCCGCCAGTGGCGGAGCCAGCGCCACCAGCGGTGAGGCCAGCATTCGGCGAGGTTTGGGCAACAGCGGGGACGAGGACAGCCAAGGCCATGCCCAGCGCAACGCGGACAGTTGCCTGCCCGATCCAGAAAATGCGAGATGAAAAGTGTGTATGCACGACAGGGTGATTATAGGCGCTGCGGCCCTGCGACGCGACGAAATGCAGCGTCACGCCAGTTGCCTTTATGATGGATGCATGGCACAGGATCAGCAGAGGCGGCGAAGCTGGAGAGCGGTGGGACGGGCGGTGGTCGAGGTCGCGTTCATCATCTTCCTGTTCTACTCGAACCTGCTGATGGGCGAGTTCAATGCATCCGGCGGGCACGAAAAAACGCTGAGCTACGCGCTTCACGATATTTTTACGGGAACGAATTTCGTGATCGCCCTCACGTCGGCGTTGATCGGCTACCTGGTTGTGGAGTTTCTGCGCAAGAAACTCTGATGCGCAGAGGCGCGCCAGATTGGCCTTTTGAGGCATTGGTCGCGCGGAAGCAAGGGTTGGATTACGTAATGTACCGGCGATCATTTGCTCGACCGCGCATAATCCAGTGGACAGATCCCGGCAAAATGCGGTCCAATCGTGGGGTATGGAGCAAAGAACGACCAACTCCGTCGATGGTGAAGCAAACGCGGCTGTCGCGTTTGCGGAGCCGACGCCGCGTAAAAATCCAAAGGTGCCGATGGCCGGTTTCATTGCCATGGAGTATTACGCGTTGCTGCTGAATCGGACGATTTTTGTCTTTTTTCAGCCCGACGGACTCTATGGATGGACAGCCAAAGGCCTGGTCAGCAGCCTGCGGCCCAGATACTTTCAGAATTATGCGGACCGAATCAAAGACCCCACGGTCATCAACGATCCGGAGGTGATTCAACGGCTGGCGCGACTGATGCGCGGCGGTTTTTTCATTCCACGCGCGGAGATCGTCACCGCCGAAATCATAGCCGGGCGCAAATGGGGCATGGGAGCGATTCCTCACTCTGGACGCATCCTGCTGCGGTTGGCCGACGGGCAGCGGCGCGAGTTCATTCTGCTCGGCGATGTGGATGCCGCGGAGATTAGACGGCGCATTCTGGAGTAAGGCGCGCGAATTTTAAAGATCAACTTATCGCTGAATAGACTATTCTGTTGTGATTGTGACAAAGCCTCTTATTTTCACACTCTCTTTTGTGTTTGCGCTGGGCGGTCTCAGCGCGCAGACCGCGACTTGGCAGCCATCGCCGGAACATAAGCAAGTGCCGATCTGGCCAGGAACCGTGCCGAATGCGGTCCCGGCAACGGGGCCGGAGACTGTGACCAAATCGAAGAAAGATGAACTGGTTGCAGGCAAGCCGTGGGTTTGGGTGGACAACGTCTCGCGACCCACGATGACTGTCTACTCGCCGACAGGAAAGAATACCGGCGCAGCAGTGGTGGTCTTTCCGGGCGGGGGCTATGTTGGCCTGGCCATCGATCTGGAAGGCACTGAAGTTTGTGACTGGCTGACCTCCAAGGGAATCACCTGCGTACTGCTGAAGTATCGCGTGCCGTATTCGGGTCCGCATTGGGATCAGCACTGTCAATGCCATCTCTACCCTCCGTCGCCGACCGCGCTGGAAGATGCGCAACGGACTTTGGGCCTGGTGCGCTTTCACGCCGCCGAGTGGCATATCGATCCCCACAAGATCGGCGTGCTGGGGTTTTCCGCGGGTGGGCATCTGGTAGCGGACATCAGCACACATTTTGCGCAGCGCGCGTATCCGCCTCTAGATGCGGCGGACAAAGAAAGCTGCCGTCCGGATTTTGCGGTAGCGATCTATCCGGGGCATCTGTGGATCGATGAAAAGAAGTTTGAGTTGAATCCGGATATTCGCAGCCACATCACCAAACAGACGCCGCCCACCTTCCTGCTTCAGAACGAGGACGACCACGTGGATAACGTGAACCAGTCGCTGGTTTATTACATTGGTCTGAAGGACGCGGGTGTGCCCGTGGAGATGCATTTATACGCACAGGGCGGTCATGCCTTCGGGCTGCGGCCGACAAAGCTCCCGGCGACCAAGTGGCCGCAACTGGTCGAGACCTGGCTCGGAACGATTGGGATGCTTTTGAAGTGATGGAGAAATAGAAAACAGAACCGCTGGGATCATTCGGCGTTTTAATGTTTCCACATCCAAGGCAGTACCTCGGTAACTTTACTTAAATCCAAGTAACACTTACTATGGCCACGCTGTATAAACAACCCTGAGAAATTTCTCTAACTCGTCAAGGTATTTTCTTCGGACCAGCCTGTGTCGGATCAACACAGGCTTCTGCAGAGTTGGGCAAATGCCCGCACCTCAACCAGCATCAAGCAAGAAAGGAAGATGACGATGACAAACATTCCTGGTGGTTGGACTGATTGGAGTTTCACTCTCAGCAAAGAAGCGGAGACCGTATTTGAAAAAGCGATGAAAGGCTTTGTGGGCGTGCATTACACTCCTCTGGCCTTTGCAACCCAGGTAGTAGCGGGAACCAACTACAGTTTCCTTTCCAAAGGAAAACCTGTCTATCCCAATGCCGCCGATATCGCAGTGAAAATCTACATTTATCAGCCGCTGAGCGGCGATCCGCACCTGAAAACAATCGAGGAAATCAAGCCGTAATCATTGCGGAGAAATATGTCGGCCTGTAACCCAGGCGGGCATTTTCCCTTCATGGACCTATGCGGACAGCCGCGTTGCGCCGTTGGTACGGCGAGGCGCGGCTGCGCTGTTTTGGAGAATGGGTCACTTGGGCGAGGCCGAGGTGACACTCCGGGCGTATTGGGCTGCTCGGGGTGACGGCCTTTTTTGTGGCGATACACTGGTAGAGTGATTCGATCCGATCCATTTGCGCCGCAGCTTGACCTTGGCTTCGAGGAGCCGCGGAGTGCGCGGCGGATTTGGCCGGTGCGGGAGCTGGTAGGGCAGGTTCGCGAGCGGATCGAGGAGGAGTTCGGCGACGTTTGGGTGGAGGGTGAGATCTCGAACTACCGCCCCGCGCCCAGCGGCCACGTCTATTTCACGCTGAAGGATGCCGAGGCACAACTGCCGATTGTGCTGTTCCGGCGGCAGGCGATGCTGTTGCGGTTTCGCGTGGAGGACGGGCTGCGGGTGCTGGTGCGGGGCCGTGTGAGCGTCTACGAGCAGCGCGGGCAGATGCAACTGGTGGCCGAGACGATGGAGCCAGTGGGCGCTGGATCGCTGCAACTAGCCTTCGAGCAACTGAAGCAGCGGCTGAAGGCGCAGGGTCTCTTTGATGCGGAACGGAAGCGGGCGCTGCCGTCGTTTCCGCGCACGGTGGGGATTGTGACCTCGCCGACGGGCGCTGTGATTCGCGATTTTCTGAATATTGTGGCGCGGCGGCATTCGGGGCTGAATGTGCTGGTGTATCCGGTGAGTGTGCAGGGGGATTCCGCGCCTGCGGAGATTGAGGCGGCCATCGAGGAGCTGAACGCCTGCGGTCTGGTGGACGTGATTGTGCTGGCGCGCGGAGGCGGGTCGCTGGAAGATCTGGCGGCGTTCAACTCGGAGCGTGTGGCGCAGGCGATTGCGGCTTCGCCGCTGCCGGTGGTCTCAGCGATTGGACACGAGACGGATTTTACGATTGCGGATTTTGTGGCCGACCTGCGCGCGCCCACGCCTTCAGCCGCAGCCGAGCTGATTACCGAGGCGCAACACAAGATTGCCGAGCAAATAGGGGAGTTACAGCACCGGCTGGACAGGGCCACGCGCTACCAACTACTGCAGGCGCGGCAGAGGCTGACGCGCTTGCCGGTGAGCCGTGCAGAGACGCGGGTTCATGCGCTGCTGCACAGGCAGAGCCAGCGGCTGGACGAGTTGGGATTCCGCACGGGCGCGGCGATCAGCGGGCTGCTGAGCGGACGGCAACGGCAAGTGACGGAACTGAGCGCGGCGGTGCTGCGGCATGATCCGCGCCAGGGCTTGGCGCAGGCGCGGGAACGGCTGGTGGCGGGACGGACGCACCTGATTCACTCGATGGAACGCACACTGCACGAGGCGCGGGCACGGGTGGGCGCGGGAGAGGCGCGGCTGCATTCGCTGTCGCCGCTGGCAGTGCTGGAACGCGGCTATGCGCTGGTGCTGAACGCGCAGGGCGGCGTAGTGCGCTCGACAAGAGAGATACAAATTGGCGAACAACTGACGACGCGCCTCAGCGACGGCGCATTGACCAGCCGTGTGGAAGCGGTAACCCCTAACAATATTTCCAAGGAAGTGAATTGATGACGACGACAGGACGCAAGCTTTTTGGCACGGACGGCATACGGGCGGTGGCGGGTGAATATCCGCTGGATGCATCGACGATCTACGCGGTCGGACTGGCTTTGGGCCACTCGCTACGCAAGGAAATCAAAGCGACGCCACGCGTCATTTTGGGCCGGGATACGCGCGAGTCAGGTCCGTGGATCGCCGCGATGCTGGCTGCGGGGCTGCGCGCGGCGGGCGTGGGCGTGGAGAGCGCGGGGATTGTCCCGACGCCAGCGGTGGCGTTTCTGGCGCGGACGCATGGATTTCAGGCGGGCGTGGTGATTTCTGCCTCGCATAATCCGTGGCGCGATAACGGCATCAAGCTCTTCGGCGCGGATGGATTCAAACTGGCCGATGCGCTGGAACTGGCCATGGAAGAGGAAATTTTGCATCATGCCTCGATTTCGGATGCGCCCGATCCGGCGACGCTGCCGGAGATTGCGGATAATCCGTCTTTGCAGGCGGACTACGTGCAGTTTTTGACGGAGACGGTTCCGGGGCTTTCGCTGGCGGGACTGCGGATCGTGGCTGACTGCGCGCACGGAGCGGCTGCGGCGGTTGCGCCGGCGCTGTTCAGCCAGCTTCATGCCGATCAGATTACGTTGCTGAATATTGCGCCGAACGGTCGGAATATCAACGACGGCTGCGGCGCGCTGCATCCCAAGTTTGTGGCGGAGGCGGTGGCCGAGCGCGGAGCTGGCGTGGGACTGACGTTTGATGGCGACGCGGATCGCTGCATGTTGGCTGGGTCGCACAAGAATGTGATCAATGGCGATGCAATTCTGCTGATGGTGGCGCGGGATCTCAAGGCGCGTGGATTGCTGACCGGCGATCTGGTGGTAGCAACGACCATGTCCAACATGGGCCTGGAAGCGGCGCTGAAACGCTCCGGGATTCGCATGATGCGCGCTCCGGTGGGTGATCGCTACGTGCTGGAACAGATGCTGGCAAACAATGCGGCCTTGGGTGGCGAGCAGTCGGGGCATATTCTGCTGCCGCATCTGGCGACCACCGGCGATGGTCTGCTGACGGCCTTGGTGGTGCTGGATCTGATTGCACGGACCGGCAAGAGCGTCGATGAACTGACGGCAGATTTGAAGGTCTTTCCGCAGGTGATTGTGAACGTGAAGGTGCGGGAACGCAAGCCGCTGGAGTCGATTCCGACGGTGGCCGCGACGATCCGCGCTGCGGAAGAGGAACTGAAGGATTCAGGGCGTGTGGTGATTCGCTATAGCGGCACAGAGCCACTGGCGCGGGTGATGATTGAAGCCGAAAGCGAAGCGGCGATGCGGCTGCACGCGGATGCGATTGCGGATGCGATTCGCGCGGAGCTGGGGGCGTAGATTGCCGGAAAAGTTGTGACTGGCGAATGCATGCGCCTCGTAAACGTTTTCCTCTTGCCAATTGCCCTATCCATCCGGTACCCTAGCCCCGTCATGCGCATATCTGTTTCCTCTCTCGCCCTGCTTGCCGCCTTCACGCTGCCTTCGGCTCTGCTCGCTCAGTCGCCGACGCTGGCCATACAGGTTGACCATCCCACCGCCAAGGTCAGCCCCACGCTCTACGGCCTGATGACCGAGGAGATCAACTTTTCTTACGACGGCGGTATCTATGCGGAACTGGTGCACGACCGCACACTGGATACCGACTGGCAAGCCCTGGCCCATTGGACGCTGGTGGCGCGCGGAAACGCCGTCGGATCGGTTTCCGTAGACGAAAAAACCGGCCCCAGCACCGCGCTACCGCGCAGCATCAAGCTCACGGCAACCGCGGCTACCGAGGCCGCTCCCGCCGGTGTGCAGAACGACGGTTACTGGGGCATTCCGGTGCGCCCCAGCACGGCCTATACCGGCTCCTTCTATGCGAAAACAGAGAGCGCGGGCATTCCGGTAACGGTCTCTCTGGTCAACGATCAGACCGGCGAGATTGCCGCCACGACAACAGTGACTGGAATCGCTAGTGACTGGAAACAGTACAACTTCACGCTGAAGACTGGCCAACTGTCCCCCTCGGCCAACAATCATCTGCTGTTGACCATTCCGCGCCCGGCAACCGTCTGGTTCGATCTGGTCTCGCTCTTTCCGCCCACCTATCAGAATCGCGTCAACGGCAACCGCATTGACCTGATGGAGAAGCTGGCGGCGATGCATCCGCATTTTCTTCGCTTGCCGGGCGGTAACTACCTGGAAGGCGATCATATCTCCGAGCGCTATGAGTGGAAGAAGACCATTGGCCCGCTGGTGGATCGCGCCACGCACCCCAGCCCGTGGCACTATCGCTCGTCCGACGGCATGGGCCTGCTGGAATTTCTGGAATGGTGTGAGGATCTGAAGATCGAGCCGGTGCTGGCCGTCTATGCCGGTTACTCCATGGCCCAGGAGCATGTCGATGCCGGACCCGCGCTTGTGCCCTACATTCAGGACGCGCTGGACGAAATCGAGTTTGTCTCTGGCGGCGTCGATACCAAGTGGGGCGCGATGCGCGCGAAATACGGGCATCCCGCGCCGTTTCCGCTGCACTACGTCGAGATCGGCAACGAAGATTTCTTTGATAAGTCCGGTTCCTACGAGAGCCGTTTCCCGCAGTACTTCAAAGCCATCAAGCAGGTCCATCCCGAGTTACAGTTGATTGCCACCATGCCGGTGAAAAGCGTGAAGCCCGATGTGCTGGACGAGCACTACTATATGTCCGCCCCGGACGCCTTTGCCGATGCCAATCACTACGATAAAACTGACCGCAACGGCCCCAAGATCTTCGTCGGCGAGTGGGCCACCCGGGAGAGCACGCCGACACCCAACCTGCAGGCCGCGTTGAGCGATGCCGCATGGATGACCGGCATGGAACGCAACAGCGACGTGGTCGTGATGTCCAGTTATGCGCCAATGTTTATCAATATCAACCCCGGCGCGTCGCAATGGACCCCCGACCTGATTGGCTACGATGCCCTCAACAGTTATGGCTCTCCGAGTTACTGGACGCAGGTACTGTTTGGCAATTATCTCGGCTCGGAGGTTGTGCCTGCAACGCTTTCGGGAGTTGGCCCGCGCGTCTATACCTCAGTCACCCGCGACGAAAAGCAGCACAAGCTCTACATCAAGGTGGTCAACGGAAACTCGGATGCCGTGCAGTTAGGTATTGCGCTCAGCGGCGTAACCAGCGTAAACAAAGAGGCCACGCTGATTACGATCAGCGGCAAATCGCCCAACGCCACCAATACCATTACCAACCCCGAAGCAATTGTGCCCGTCGAGCGCAAGATTCAAGTCGCAGGTCCACGATTTGAGGAGAGTTTCGCGCCTTACTCCATCAACGTAATCGAGCTTGGTTACTAAGTCTCATATTATTTCCTGTAAGTAAAATTCAGCCGGGCACCTTTTAGGAAAAGGTGCCCGGCTGAATTATTTATCGGCGACAAAACGATCCGCGCTTCACGCCTGCTACTTATAAATCTGCGGAACAAAATTCTGTTCCTGAATTGGCGGGCGCACATACTTCGATTTCTCAAGTTTGGGTAACTCCAGCGGCTCGGGAGTCAGATCGCGATAGGCAAATTGCGAGAGAAGGTGCCGAATCACATTCAGCCGCGCGCACTTCTTGTCTTCCGCGTTTACCACGAACCACGGCGACTGCTTGGTATCGGTCACCGCGAACATCTCGTCCTTGGCACGCGAATACTCGGCCCAGTGCTTGCGCGATTCCAAGTCCATCGGGCTGAGCTTCCAACGCTTGGTCGGAGTCTTCATGCGATCCTGAAAGCGCCGTTCCTGCTCCTCGTCGCTGACTGAAAACCAATACTTGATGAGGCGAATGCCCGAGCGGATCAGCATGCGCTCAAACTCCGGGCAACTCTGCATGAATTCAAGATACTGCGCCTCGGTGCAAAAGCCCATCACGCGTTCCACGCCGGCCCGGTTATACCAACTGCGATCAAACAATACCATCTCGCCAGCCGCGGGAAGATGCGCCACATAACGCTGAAAATACCACTGCGTCTTTTCGCGTTCGGTTGGCGTACCAAGCGCCACAACCTTGCAAACGCGCGGATTCAGCGACTCGGTGATGCGCTTGATGGCACCGCCCTTGCCCGCCGCGTCGCGCCCCTCGAAGAGAATCAGAACCCGAAGATTTTCGTGGCGGACCCACTCTTGCAACTTGACGAGTTCAATCTCCAGGCGAGCAAGTTCCTTATCGTAGTCGCAATCCTTGCCCAATTTCAGAGTCTTGACGTCAGCCGTCGCGGTTGCCTCGCTCGCCTCGACCTTGCCCTCCGTGTGCTTGTCCTTCTTCTCTTCGCCTTCGTGTTCCTTCTTGTGCTTGTCCTTCATTGCCTTCCTCCCAATTGCTCCCATTCTCCCTATCGGCAGGATTCGCCGTAGCGATAATGATATACCGGTGCGCGAAGCACGGGCGAAGGCAATGAAGCAAGACGAAGTTACCTGACCTTCCACTTCGTCGAAAGCGCGGCCAGCTTTTCGTCCATGGTTGGCTGCGGCTTGGGCGCGGGCTTCTGCGGCTTGGCGGCGGGGCGTTCGGAGGGCGCGGTGAGCTGCTTGATGGAGAGCGCAATGCGCTTGGCCTTCGCATCCACGGCCAACACCTTCACTTTCACAATCTGCCCGGTCTTTACCGCCTCGGAAGGGTCCTTGATGAATTTATTCGATAACTCGCTGATGTGCACCAGTCCATCCTGATGCACGCCAATATCCACGAATGCGCCAAACTTGGTCACGTTGGTGACCACGCCTTCAAGAATCATTCCCGCCTGCACGTCGGATAACTCGCGGACTTCCTCGCGGAAGACCGGCGCGACAAACTTATCGCGCGGATCGCGTCCCGGCTTGCGTAACTCGGCCAGAATATCGGCTACCGTGTAAGCGCCCGCAGTGAGTTTGCTGCGATCCACCTGCTCCAATAACTGCGGCTGGTGAATGATCTGCTCGACCGATGCATCGATCAAGCCCGCTATCTGCTCCACTACTGGGTAAGATTCGGGGTGAACGCCCGTCATATCCAGCGGATTATCGCCGTTGCGAATGCGCAGAAAGCCAGCCGCCTGCTCATAGGTCTTGGGGCCGATTCCTGGCACCTCCAAAACCTGCGTGCGCGAGCGGAAACTACCTTTCTCGTTGCGATAACTCACAATATTCAGCGCGGTGCGCTCGGTAATTCCGGCCACAAAGCGCAACAACGTCCACGAGGAAGTATTCAGATCCACGCCGACCTTGTTGACGCAGCTTACAATGGTGGTTTCCAGCGATTCCTGTAACTGGCGCTGATCCACATCGTGCTGGTACTGGCCTACGCCGATGGATTTCGGATCGACCTTGACTAACTCCGAGAGAGGGTCCTGCAAGCGGCGGGCAATGGAGATCGCGCCGCGCACGGTAAGATCGAGATCGGGAAACTCCTGCCGCGCAACCGCCGAGGCCGAGTAAACGCTGGCACCCGACTCACTCACTGTCACCGAGAAGATTCCATCAATCTTTTTGTCGCGCAGAAACTCACGCACAAATGCATCAGTCTCGCGCGAGGCCGTTCCGTTGCCGATGGCGATGGCGCGCACGTTGTGCTTGCGCAGCAGAGCTTCCAACTTGGGCGCGGCCTCGGCATTGCCATGCTTGGAGGTGTGCAGATAGATCACGTCGTGATCCAGCATCTTGCCGGTCTCATCGACCACTGCAATCTTACAGCCAGTACGCAGGCCGGGATCAATGCCCAGCACCGAGATAGGACCGGCCGGCGGAGCCAGCAGCAAGTTATACAAGTTATCGCGGAAGACCTGAATCGCCTCGGTATCCGAACGGCGCTTCAACTCCAGTCGAATCTCGCCTTGAATCGAAGCATTCAGCAGCCGCTTCCAGGCATCTTCAATGGCCAATTCCAACTGACGAGTCCAGTCGCCCTGCAAGCGCAGAACATGCTTCTGAATGATCGCAATGGCGCGCTCATTTTCCACTTCAATCAGAAAATAAAGAACATTCTCGCCCTCGCCGCGACGAATGGCCAGCATACGATGCGAAGGAATCGTTTTGACCGGTTCCTTGTACTCGTAATACATCTTGAACTTATCCTGCTCGTCCACCGCATCGGTCACTTTATGACTCACTACGATGCCTTCGTCAAAGACCATCTGCCGCAGCGCCTTGCGCAGATCGGCGTCTTCACTGATCCACTCGGCGACGATATGCCGCGCGCCTTCCAGCGCTTCGTCTACTGTAGCCACGCCTAGTTCCGCATTGACAAAGGTTCCGGCATAACTCTCCAGAGGCTCGGCGGTATTCTGCTGCGCCCATAGATACTGCGCCAGCGGCTCCAAACCTTTCTCTCGCGCGATGGTGGCCTTGGTGCGGCGCTTGGGCTTATAGGGCAGATAGAGGTCTTCCAGTTCGGCCTTGTCCAGCGTGGCTTCAATACGCGACTTCAGTTCATCGGTAAGCTTGCCCTGTTCGGCGATGGAAGCCAGAATGGTTTCGCGGCGGTCAGCCAGTTCGCGGAAGTAAGCAAGCTTCTCCTCGATGGCGAGAATCTGCACTTCGTCCAGATTGCCGGTTGCCTCCTTGCGATAGCGCGCAATAAAGGGCACAGTTCCGCCGTCGTCCAGCAGTTCGATCACCGCGACGAGTCCGCGCATGGGCAGGTTGAGGGTTTGGGCGACGTGCAGGAGAATTTCAGGCGAGAGGTTTTTCGTTTCCTTCATGGGCATTCCTTGTCCATGGTACACGGTGCCGACCGGGCGGCGCAGCCTTGGAGTGATGTGCAAAAAGCACGCACAATATGGCATTGATGATCATGGTGGGCGTTCTGCTCCATCTGTCGATGTGTGCGCTGATGGCCCTTGGATTTTCCCTGCTGGGTTACCGGCTTGCAGACCATGATGGTTGCGACTGGCACGGATGCCTGTACGGCTCACTTGATGGCGTCTCTCCATGCTCTGCATTTCGCTGGTCTTGCTGTTTCAGCGAGTGAAGAAGCACTAACCCTCGGCGCGCACCACGATGCAGGTGATGTTATCGTGGCCGCCGGCCTTGTTGGCTGCTTTCACCAGGCGTTCGCAGAGTTCATCGAGCGAAAGATCAAGCATCATCAGCGATTCAATCGTCGCGTCGGAAAGTTCGCGGGTAAGTCCGTCGGAGCAGAGCAGGAACAAGTCGCCTGAGTCGGCTTCCATCTCGAAGATATCCGGAGTTACATGGCACTGAGTGCCCAGCGCGCGGGTAATCACATTGCGCAACGGAGAACGCAACGCCTCACTTGGAGTCATGCGGCCCATCCGAACCTGCTCCTCCACCAGCGAGTGATCCAGCGTGAGCTGCTCAATGTGGCGATTGCGCAGGCGATAACAACGGCTGTCACCGATATTGACCACCCAGATGTGGCGCTCCTCGACCACCAGGCCGACCAGCGTGGTCCCCATGCCGCTGAGTTTGTAATTGCGCTGGGCGCGGGAATAGATGGCATGATTGGCTGCATCCAGTGCCTTCTCGGCAACCTGCATCATCGGCACGGTTCGCGAGCGGGAATCGAAGAGGCGCAGAACTTCGTCAACGGCCAGCGAACTGGCGATTTCTCCCGCAGCAGCGCCGCCCATGCCGTCACAAACGACATAGACTCCGTCCTCGACAGAGTACCCGAAGGCGTCTTCATTGGAAGGACGCTTGCGTCCGCGATCAGTGACCGCGGCAGCCGCGTAATGGACCACAGCCGTAGACAAAAAACACTCCCCCGTTGCTCAGTTTACACGGATGCGCGGGGAGAAAGATGCGGTAACCGTGCTCGTCCGGCCAGATTGTCCCAATTCTGAGGACAATCTGCCCCTTGCGCATTCTTCATGCTCATTTCTTGTTTCGATTGCGGACAATTTTTCTCGGCGAAGATCGTGCTCGCCGCAAAGTTCAACCTTGGTACGTTGCCAGCTCTCAATGAGCCGTGGTGTTGGCTTTGGAGCCTGTCGGCGCAACCTCGGGAACGGGCGGCGCGGCGGGCAGTTCGTAGATCTGAATGGCGCCATTGTTCAGCACCGCAACGCGCCGTCCGGAGGGCGAGAGGGCAACGTTTCCGCCTGCGTCCAGCACCGGGTGGGCCAGCACCTGGAGCGCGACTTTCCCATCCGCCGCATTGAGAATCTGGATCATCTGGCCTTTGATCTCCTCGCGGTCGATGGGCGAATAGGAATTGACCGCATGAGTCAGCGCCAACGTCTCGCGCGCCAGTCTGGTCCCGTCCGGCGCGGTCACCAGCAGCGGCCAGACCTCGGCATCCGAGGTGGGGTTCTCCCACAGGCGGCGACCGGCGGTGGTCAGCGCCTCCAGCCTGCGCCCTCCGCCCACGCCGCACGTGCCGACCAGAATCTCGCGCCCGGAGAGGAAGTCGAAGATCGGCGCGCAGGCCGAATCCACACGCGCCGCCGCCCGGCTTCCACCCTCGAAGAGATTCAGCTTCAGCAGCCACTCCAGCCCATCGACGTGCTGGCTCTCCAAATAGCCCTCGGCGTTGATGGGCAGGTGAACCGTGGCGGCACTGCGGCTGACCAGCAGCACCCGGCCTGAGTCTCGGCGGAGAATGCGCACCACCAAGTCCTTCGACGTGTGCTCGGACGCCGCGCCAGCCTTGGCCGCCGAGGACTCCCGCGAGTTGGTCGCCAGAAATTGCCCGCTCGGATCGGGATCAAGCCACAGCAACTGCCCCGGAAATTGGAGCAGCGGTTTCAGCTTGAGCGTGGCGTCGCCCTCGCGCAGACCATTGCGGTCCCGCAACAGAAAATGCCCGTCGTTCAGCATCCAAAGGTAGCGGGAGCGGTCATGCAGAGTCCACAGCGTCTCAGACTCGATCCCCCCCGAAGGCAGCGCGATCACCAACGCCCGAATCTGGCGCTCCTCGCTGGCCGTCGCATCTCCCGGCTCGCGGCGCAGCAGCCCCGGCACGCGAAAGGTGAACAGCAGGCGGTTTTCATCCAGAAAGTCCAAGGAAACAAAGCTGTTCCGCTCGCCCAGATAAATTGGGCCGGGCGGAGAAAAACCCAGCGGCTCAACGGGAACGGAAAACGCGGGTGCCTGCGATGGTTTTTCCGCGGCAGCCGCAGCCTCACGCGGTTTGGGTGCGGTGGACTGATCCGGCGAAAAGGAGGTGCTGCCCTGCGCCCGCGCCAGCGCGCACACCCACGCGCCCGCCGCCAGCCACAGGCCAGTGCGCAGCCAGATCCTTGATTCAAAATGCCGTTTCGCCATGCAATCTGTATTTTCGCCGATGGGCCTGGATTTGTGCAGTGATACAGCCGCCGTACCGGTGTGCGACAGTAAAAGAGGAATGCAAAATACTTGTCCTACTGCCCCGCTCCCCGCTTGTTCGCCCACCACCAATCCTTCAAGCCATCGGCGGCAAACGCTGCTGGGCTACGGTGCCTGCGCGCTGGCCGGTAGCCTCTGGGGCACCGGCTTTTACTTTGGCAGGCTGGCACTGAATGAGATGGGCGTCCAGCACATGGTGCTCTATCGCATCCTGTTTGCCTGCCTCGGCGTGCTGCCCGTCGCGCTGACCCAACGCGCCCGCTTTACCGGCGCGGAGTTCCGCACCCTATTGATCTCGGCGGCCTTCGGCATTCCCATCGGCTTCATCCTCCAGTTCAACGGCCTGGCCCTCACCACGGTCAGCCACGCCTCGCTGATGGTGGGCACCATGCCGGTGCTGCTGGCCGTGGCGGCAGCCATCTTTGCCGGCGAACGGCTGGACCGCATCGGCTGGCTTGCGCTGTTTGCCTCCACGCTGGGGGCTGCGCTGATTGTTCTGGGCGGCAGCCACGGCGCGGCAGCGCAGGGCCAGCCAACGCTCATCGGCGATCTGCTGGTCCTGGCCTCGCTGGTCACGGCGCTGGCCTGGATTCTGCTCAGCAAAAAACTCATGCGCAGCCACAGTTCCTCTGTGGTCTCCGCGTGGACCATTCTGGTGGGCGCGGCGATGCTGGTCCCCATCGTGCTGGCCCCCTGGCTGCTGAGTCCGCTCACGCACCGGGCAGCCGCGCCGCCGCCGTTTGCCCACGTCAGCGCCACGGCCTGGTTCGCGCTGGCCTTCAGCGGCATCTTCTGCACCGGTGCCACCACGTTGCTGTGGAACTGGGGCATCCATCGCGTGCCCGCCTCCCGCGCCGGAGTCTTTCTGAATATCGAACCGGCGCTCGGTTCCTGGCTGGGTGTGCAACTGCTTGGGGAACGCCTCGGCCCTTACGCCGGTGTGGGCGGCGCGCTGATTCTGGCCGCGGCCATCACCCTGACCACGCGCGACCACCAGCCACAACCGGCCAATATCCTGGAATAATCTTCCGCGCCCAGCCAAACCTTGGTCACCAGAGCCGCACGAATACGCATCACCCCCGCGCCTCCGCCCTCCGATAAGTCAAGGGTCAGCATTGGAGGCTTCCATGGCACTGATTACCTGGAATCGTTCTTGTAACGTCGGCGTCCGCGCCATGGACGACCAGCATGGCATCCTCATGGACACTATGAACGAACTGCGCCTGGCGCTGGTGCATGGAGCCGACCGCGAGCAGGTCGGTGAACTGCTCGACCGCCTCATCGAGTTCACGCGCATGCACTTCTGGAGTGAAGAGAAACTCATGGAGCAGACCGGCTTTCCCGGCCTCGCCGAACACCGCACCGAGCATCAGCTCTTTCTGGGCAAAATTCAGGACTCTGCCCACCGCAGTCAGCACAGCGAAAACCTCGAGATGCGCCCCCTCATGTGCTTCCTCCGCGACTGGTACGGAGAACATTTCAACGGACTCGACCAGGAATACGGTCCCTGGCTGAACAAGCATGGCATCAATTGAGATCCGGAATGCCACCGGCGCTTGAGCCTCTTGCAAATCCCATGGAGATTCCCTCCGCAGAGCGATTTGAGGGCCGCAAATCTGGCAAAAAAGGGCGTTTTTGAGGCCAAAATCGGGGTTTTTGGGGCAAAAAATGACCAAAAACAGGCCTTTCTGTTTACTGATTGATAACTATGTAAAATTTACAAACGGTTGATTCCTTGCGTTTTATTAGATTCCACAAGGGGTGAAATGCGATTTCCACAGGGGGAGGGGGTGGGGGTACGCGTCCTGACCGTTCAAATCCTGGGTGGATTGGGCATTGGAGAGGGATTTTCCCTCATCTCTTCATTGTGCGCTTCGCCTGGGAAATACTACGCACGATGGTGGAAACAAGTTTTTGGCGAGGGGATTTTGCGTGAGGTCTGGAGAGCGGGATTACGGGATTTTGGTTGCAGCGATCAAACTGGGCGGATTGAGTTCAGTGCTCTCCCAGGTGCCCAAAAGCGAGGCACCTGGGCCACCCAGCTTTGGTGGTTGTACTCACTTCCCTTGGCCTTGGCGAGGCACCTGGGGCACCCATCTTCAGTGGTTCTATTTACTTCTCCCGGCACCTGAGGCAACCGGCCTTACCGCCGCGTTTCCACCGTAGACCGCGCTGCCCGTTGTGCAGGCGAACGCAGCGTTTCCACCACGGCCCGCAGCCCGGCCAGCACCCCGGAGAACTGCCGCACAGGCTTGGCCACGGCGTCGGCGACAAACGCGCTCACCCGGTCCGTCGTATCCAGCGCGCTGGTCAGCATTGTGTCGATGCGGCTGGTCTGCACCCGCACCCGCTCCAGTATCTCCGTCGCGGAATAATGAATATCCGAGGCCTGCACCCGGAGGGCATAGAACAGCTCCGAAGCATCGGTGGCAATATTCTCCACCCTGGGCGCAACCCGGTTCAGCAGCTCCCGCGAAGTCTCCAGAATGGGCAGCACCGCATTGCGTACTTCCACGGCTGTGGCCCGCACGTCGGCCGCATCCTGTTGCAGGGTGCGCGCCAGCTTGCGTACCGCCAGCAGAATCGCCAGCAGAATGCAGGCTTGCAACAGCACTGCCAGCGCCGAGACGGCCACCACGATGAGAAGAATGGTCTGATTATCGAATTTCATGGGCATCGAAACGATCTCGCGATCTCACGCAGTGATGCTGCGGGCTGACTACAGATTTTCCGACGCGCTCCCGGAACAGTCCCTGGGCGTTAAGCGAAAAAGCCCTCGCAGAAGCGCCGTCCAGACCGCACGTGGCGGCCAGAGTATCCCTGCCGAACCGTCCGCCGAGCGGCGCTCTCACTCATGGGCGCGCCGTTCGGCGGACGGTATCCGGCCAGAAATGTACTACGCTTACTGCTGCTCGGGCGGAGTGTAGGGGCTGGGTTCCACCACCGTCGTGGTCTGATACGCCTGGCGGCCCGCATCGACGGCCGAAGAAACCCGCGCCGTCTGCTCGGCGACGATGTTCTTGCCGCGCTCCACAAACTCTTCCCACTGCTGGCGACCGCGATCCACGGCCTCGCGACCGCGCTCGACGTACTCGCCGACCTGCTCCTTGCTCTTATCCACCAGGGCGCTGACTTCCTCTGCGGCCTGACGGGTGCGGTTGCGCAGGTATTCGCTGCCTTCGCGCGCGCCGTTGATCAAATCCTCGCGGGTCTCGCGACCGGCCTTGGGGGCATAAAGAATCCCCACCAACGCGCCGATGCCCAAACCGCCCAGAAACCAAGCCAAATGATGAACCTTGCTATCCTCTGCCATATCGAATTGTCTCCTTTTCGTACAGTCTCAAGAATGACTGAGCGTACCAAACATAACACCATCCTGCAAATTGCGCTGTACAATTTGCAATTGCCGTTCGTTACTTCCCACCCAAATCGTTCCGCCAGAACTTTCCGTCGCGCGCCAGCAGGTGATCCGAGCACGCCGGCCCCCACGAACCCGCCTCATAATTCGGAAAGACCTCCGGCTTCTTCGCCGCCCAGGCCTCCAGAATCGGCTGATACAGCGCCCAAGTGGTCTCCACCCCGTCGCGGTGCGCAAACAGCGTCTGGTCGCCCATCATCGCGTCCAGCAGCAGCCGCTCATACCCGTTGGCGCTGGATTTCCCGAAGGCCTCCGCGTAGTCGAAATCCATGGTCACCGGGCAAACCGCCATGCCCGGCGCGGTAGGCACCTTGGCCCCAAAGCGCAGCGCAATGCCCTCTTCCGGCGAAATCCGGATAGTCAGCAGATTCGGCTGGATCAGTTGGCAGGCTTTGCTGGACGCGATGCGATCAAAAATCAACAGCGGCGGCTGTTTGAACTGGATGCTGATCTCGGTCGCCTGCTTCTGCAAGCGTTTGCCCGCGCGCAGGTAGAACGGAACCCCCGCCCAGCGCCAGTTTTCAATTTCCAGCTTCACGGCCGCATAGGTTTCGGTGCCCGACTCGGCGCTGACCCGCTGCTCCTGGCGATACCCCGCCACGGGCTTGCCGTTCACCGTTCCCGGCCCGTACTGGCCGCGCACCGCATCGGTTATCGGCACTGACGGAATCGCCTGCCAAACCTTCAGCTTCTCCCGCCGTACACTCTCCGCCTCAAAGCTGGTCGGCGGCTCCATCGCCACCAAACTCATCAGCTCCATCATGTGGTTCTGCACCACGTCGCGCAGCGCGCCCGCCTTCTCGTAAAACGGTCCGCGACCCTCCACGCCCAGCGTCTCGGCCGCCGTAATCTGCACGTGGTCAATATAGTTCCGATTCCAGATCGGCTCGAAAATCCCGTTCGCAAAGCGGAAGACCAGGATGTTCTGCACCGTCTCTTTGCCCAGATAATGATCGATACGGAAGACCTGGCTCTCGTGAAAGACCGCGTTCACCTGCCGGTTCAGCGCCCGCGCCGACTCCAGATCGTGACCGAACGGCTTCTCGATCACCACCCCGGCCTTGCCCCGCTCCGGCTGCGCCATGCCCTGCGCACCCAGGTTCTCAACAATGCCGGCAAAGAACTCCGGCGCAGTGGCCAGATAGTACAGACGATTGCCGCCAATTCCCTTCTCCCGGTCAATGCGATCCAACTCCGCATTCAGCGCCGCATAGCTGGCTGGATCGTCGAAGTTCAGCGCGAAGTAACCGATCTTCTCGATAAACTGATCCAGCTTCGGGTCGTTGGCCTCCACGCCGCCGTGGGCCAGAATCCCAGCGCGCATGTCGGCGGCAAACTCCGCGCCCAACTCCCGCCGCGCCACGCCCACAATCGAGAACTTCTCCGGCAAAAGCCCCGCCTGCTCCAGATGAAACAGCGCGGGCAGCAGCTTGCGCTTGGTCAAATCCCCCGACGCGCCGAAGATCACCAGAATCCCCGCCTCCGGAACCCGCTCATGCCCCCGCTCCACCTGCGAAAGATCCTCCGGATTAATCCTCATCTGCGCCGTAGCCATTGCCGCCTCCTTTGCTGCTTTGCACCAACAGTTCCAGATTACTCGCCAACCCGCTCCGCGCCTATCCAATTAGGGATGGACAATCCCATTAGGGTCAGATGCACAACCGCAAACGAATTATTCAACCTCAAACCCATTCCGCGCATTCTTTCTGGCGCAGGCCACGCCGAAGGCAGTCGGCCCCACCGCAGGTGGGTGTAAACTTTCCCTTCGTGCCGACAAATTTGTTTTTCTGGCGCGACCAGGACTTCCTATGCGCAAATTTTCGTTCCTTCTCGTACTTTCTCTCGTGCTCCCCTTCGCCTCCGCCCAAGCCAAGCGTCCCATGACCTTCGAGGACCTGCAGAAGATGAAGCGGCTGGGCGAAACCGCCGTCTCGCCGGACGGCAAGTGGCTGGCTTACTCGGTCACCAGCGTCAATCTGGCGGAAAACACCAAGACGGCGGAGCTGTTCATCCAACCGATTGCAGGCGGAGATCCGAAGCCGGTCGCCGTCACCCAGCCCAACGACAGCGGCCTCCAGTTTGCCCCCGATGACAAGCGCATCCTATTTCTGAGCGCGCGCGATGGCGGACAGCAGGTTTGGACGGCGGAGTTTGACCCTGCCACCGGCGCAACGGCCAACCCCAAAAAGCTCACCAGCATCTCCACCGAGGCCGATAACGCCCTCTGGTCGCCCGATGCGCGTTCCATCGTCTTTACCTCCTCGGTCTATCCCGACTGCCCAGCCATTGCGGGTACCGACGGCGGCGCGGGCAACAAGTGCAACGCCGACCGGGATGCCGCCGCAGCCGCCAGCAAGGTGAAGGCGCAGATCTTCACGCACCTGCTCTATCGCCACTGGAACCACTACACTGGCGACAAACGTTCGCACATTTTTGCTCTGTCGGTAGAGAACGGTGGAATACGCGACCTCACGCCCAACGATCCCCATGACGTTCCGCCCTTCTCGATTGAAGGCGGCGGGGGATTTGCGATCTCTCCCGACTCGAAGGAACTGGCCTTCACCGAAAATCTGGACGAGGAGCCGGCCACCAGCACCAACGCCAATATCTTCACCCTCGATCTGACTAAGCCGGCCGCCAAACCGGTCAAAGTCAGCACCTCTCCGGGCGCGGATGTGAACCCCGCCTACTCGCCGGATGGCAAGTATCTGGCGTGGAGGTCGCAGGAGCGCGCGGGGGATGAGAGCGATAAGTTCCGGCTGATGCTATATGACCGGGCGGCGAAAACGACGAAGGATTTGCTGCCGAAGTTTGATCGCTGGGTAGATGAGTTTGTGTGGGGACCGGATTCAAGGAAGGTGTTCTTCGCTTCCGGAGATGAAGGTTCATCTTTTGTTTACTCAACGACTTTTACAGGAGAACTCACACAACTAACATATGCAAAATCTGAATTCAACAGCTTAAAGCCATTATTAGGTGGACATGCGCTAATAACAACAAAAATGAATGTTTCGCATCCGAATGAAGTCGTGGCATTGCTACTGGATCAGTCACTGGTCTATGAAGACCCTGGGCTTGCTCCGCCTCCAACTCATCGTGTTCAGACAATCGAAGGAAATACTGGTTACAAGATTCATGCCGGAATGGTGAGTCAAAGTGTAATTACCCACCTCAACGACTCCCTGCTCTCCCAGTTAGACCTGCCAGCGATGGAATCCTTCTGGTTCACCGCCGCCGACAAAACGCAGGTTCAGGGCTTTCTCATTCCTCCACCGGGCTTTGACCCCAAGAAAAAATACCCAACGAAGTTGCTGATTCACGGCGGGCCGGAGGGCGCGTGGGGCGATGCCTGGAGTTATCGCTGGAACCCGGAACTCTTTGCCGCCAACGGCTACGTGGTGGTGATGATCAATCCGCGCGGCTCGACCGGCTACGGGCAGGCCTTTGTGGACGGGGTCAACGGCGACTGGGGCGGCAAGCCCTTTTCGGATTTGGTGCTCGGTTTGGACGCTGCCGAACGCCAGTTCCCGTTCATCGACAAAAACCGCGAGTGCGCGCTGGGCGCAAGCTACGGAGGCTATATGGCCAACTGGATTCTGGGCCACACGGACCGCTTTAAATGCATCGTCAGCCACGACGGAATGTTCTCGCCTGAGTCCGCCTACGGCAGCACCGAGGAGCTCTGGTTCAACGAGTGGGAGTTCAAGGGCAAGCCTTGGGATTACTATGGAACGCCGGACGCGGAGAATCCCTATCGCAAGTGGTCGCCCGCGCTCTCCGCCAAAAACTTCAAGACCCCCACGCTGGTGATTCACGGCCAGCTTGACTACCGCCTGGACGTGGCCGAGGGCCTGCAACTGTTCACCACCCTGCAACGCTTGAAGGTGCCCAGCCAGATGCTCTACTTCCCCGACGAAGGCCACTGGGTGCTGAAGCCGCAGAACTCGCAGCTCTGGTACAAGACGGTGAACGAGTGGGTGGATCGGTGGACGAAGTGACTAAGAGCAGGGAATAGGGAACAGGGATTAGGGATTAGAAAACAAAATCCAGAACAAGCGATACCAAGGCTTTTGCTCTTCCCTGTTCCCTGTTTTTGTACTACAAAAATGCGCATCGTAGTACAATCGACTCCATGGCTACTTGTGTACAGGCGCGGCTGGACGACGAGACGCAGGCGGCGCTCGAGCGGCTGGCTCGGCGTCACGGCTGGAGCGCCTCCCAGGTGGTGCGTGAGAGCATCCGCCTCATGGACAAGCATCACGCCGCACCACGCCGCCCTCGGCTGATTGGCATCGGCTGCGTGGATTTTGGCCCCGGTGATTTGTCGACGAACAAAGAGCACATGAAGGGCTTCGGCGTGAAGAGCATGGGAAAAGGCTGGCTTCCGCCGAAAGACCGATCCAAGTGACCCCGACCCTTGTGGACGCCAGCTTCTTTGTCGCGCTTTATAACAAGCGCGAAGCGGCTCATTCTCTCTGCGTTGAAACGTATCAGGCGTTCGAGGGTTCGCTGGTCACCTGCGAGGCCTGCATTGCGGAAGCTCTCCACCTGCTTGGCCACGCTCCCGCTGCCGTCGAGGCGCTTTTCACATCCATTGAGCAAGGAGCGCTCAGCGTACCCTTCCACATTGAGAGCGAGGTTCGCGCTGTGGCCGCCATCCTGCGCAAATACCGCGATACCCCCGCCGATTTCGCCGATGCCTGCCTCGTCCATCTCGCCGACCAACTGGATACAGGCGATATACTCACGCTGGACAGCGATTTCAAGCATTACCGTTGGCGGCGCAACCGCTCCTTCCGCCTGCTCATCCCGCTGGAGTAACCATGCCCTTCGGACGCAAACCCGCCAAGCCCCGCGCCTTCCTGAATGAAGCCGGACTCTACGAGTACGCCGTGCGGTCGCTCGGCCGCCAGATGCGCTCCGAGTCGGACCTGCATCGCCTGATGCGCGCGCGCGTCGAGCCCGGCCCAATGGGCGAGGCCGCCATTGCCGCTGTGCTCGTCCGCCTCAAGGAGTACGGCTTTCTGAACGACGTGACCTACGCGGAGACTTACGCCCGCCTTCGTCAGCAGAATGAAAAGTTCGGCCAGCGCCGCGTTCGTCAGGATTTGCAACAGAAGGGCATCGCCACCGACCTCATCACAGAGACCCTGGACGCCCGCTACGCCCAAACCAACGAGGAAGCCCTGGCCCGCGAGCACCTCGAGCGCAAGCGCCTCCGCAAGCCCGAAAACGAAAAAGAGACCGCCCGCATCATGCGCCGCCTGGTCGCCGCCGGATTCTCCACCAGCGTCATCTACAAGATTCTCCGCCAGTGGGACGTGCCCGACGAGGCCCTGGCCGCGCTGGATAACCTGGAAGAAGAGGGGCACTGCGAGTAGGCGCTACGGCTCTGCTTCCCGGCTGTCGCCCTGCTTCGTCTCCGCAACCAATAGCCCACGCCAGCGAAATTCCCGCTCGACAGCCTCGACAAAGAACGCGCTCAGTTTACGTGGCCCGACCAGCGCGACAATCTCCCGCTTGAGTTCAGTCGGCATCCTGATCCAAATGTGCTTCTTTTCGTCCATACTTTCCTCATCGGCTCCCAGCGAAAATTTCAACAGACTAGGAACACAGCCCGTCCCCCAATTACACTGGGAAGGACATGCAATCACGCTCTGGAAACGAAATCCGCGCCGCTTTTCTCCGCTTTTTTGAGTCGAAGGGGCACCGTCCGGTGCATTCTTCCTCGCTGGTCCCTGCCAACGACCCGACACTGCTGTTCACCAACGCCGGAATGAACCAGTTCAAGGATCTCTTCCTCGGTGCCGAGAAGCGCGACTACTCCCGCGCGACAACGTCTCAGAAATGCGTCCGCGCCGGGGGCAAGCACAACGATCTGGAGAATGTTGGCTTTACCCGCCGCCATCACACCTTCTTTGAGATGCTGGGGAACTTCAGCTTTGGCGATTACTTCAAAAAAGAGGCCATACAGTTCGCGTGGGACTTAGTAGCAGGAGACCCGGAAGGTTTTGGGATTCCCAAGGACAAGCTCTACGTCACCATCTTTGAGGGCGACCCCGCGAATGGCGTTCCCCGCGACGACGAGGCCGAGGGCTACTGGATCAAAGCTGGCGTTCCCAAGGAGCGCATCTTCCAATACGGACTGAAGGATAACTTCTGGCAGATGGGCGAGACAGGACCCTGCGGACCCTGCTCGGAGATTTTTTATGATTCCGGCATCGAAGCCAGCGAGCACGGCAAGGACCTGCCGTTCGGCCAAGACGATGCCCGCTACGTCGAAATCTGGAACCTGGTCTTCATGCAGTTCGACCGCTCCGCGGTTTTGAACACTGAGACCAAGAAAACCACTTATACGCTGACCCCGCTGCCCAAGCCCTCCATCGATACCGGCATGGGTTTGGAGCGGCTCGCCGCCGTTCTGCAAGGCAAGATCAGCAACTTTGAGACGGATTTGTTTACGCCACTGATTGAGAGAGCAGCGGAGTTAGCGGGGCTAGCGGAGAAAGCGGAGTTAGTAAAGAATGCCTCGCTGCGCATCATCGCCGACCACGCCCGCGCCGCCACCTTCCTCATCAATGACGGCGTTCTGCCCGCCAACGAAGGCCGCGGCTACGTGCTGCGCAAGATTCTCCGTCGCGGCATCCGGCATGGCCGCCTGCTAGGCCAGGAGCAGCCCTTCCTCTATCAGATGGTCTACGCCGTCCGCGATCTTATGCAGGGCGCTTACCCCGAGCTGATCGATTCCGCTGACCGCGTCGCCAAAGTCGTTGAGGCGGAGGAGAAGCAGTTTGATCGTGTGCTGAAAATCGGACTAACTCGCCTCAATGAAGAGTTACAAGGTAACTTCACCGGCGAAAAAGCATTCCACCTTTACGAAACCTTTGGTCTGCCCCTCGACTTCATGGTCGATGCCGCCCGCGATGCAGGCGTAGCCTTTGACGAAGCCGGCTTCGAAGCCGCTCGCGAGGAAGAAAAAACTCGCGCCCGCGCCAGTTGGAAGGGCGGTAGTCAGAAATCCGCCAGCCCCGCCTATCGCGAGTTAGCCAAGACGGACTTCTTAGGTTACAAACAACTCACCGCCCCCGGCGCGGAAGTTATTGCGATCTTAAAGGACGGTGTGGGCACCGCCGCCGCCAAAGCAGGCGAGTTAGTCGAAGTCGTACTCGACCAGACCAGCTTCTACGGCGATTCCGGCGGCCAGTCTGGCGATACTGGCTGGTTTACTTCTGCGGACGGCAATACCACCGTCGCGGAAATTCAAGGCTGCGTACTGCCCGTGCAGGGCGTTCGCGCCCACAAGGCTCTGCTCAAGCAGGACCTGGCCGTCGGCGATCATGTGCGCACCGTCGTGGATGCCGACCGCCGCAACGCCATTCGCCGCAATCACACCGGAACCCACCTGCTGCACGCCGCGCTGCGTCAGGTTTTAGGCACACACGTAAAACAGGCCGGTTCAGCAGTCGATCCCACCCGCCTCCGCTTTGATTTCTCGCACTTCACGCAGGTTGCAGACGAGGAGTTACAGGAGATCGAGACCATCGTCAACCGCGAGGTGCTGGCCAACACCATCGTCAACACCATCGAGGACGTGCCCATTGACGTGGCCGTCAACGAGTACCACGCCATGGCTCTGTTCGGCGAAAAGTACGGCGACAAGGTGCGCGTCATCAAGGTCGGCGACTTCTCCACCGAGTTATGCGGCGGCACGCACACCTCGGCCACCGGCGAGATCGGACTGATCAAGATCGTCAACGAAGGCTCCGTCTCCAGCGGTGTGCGCCGCCTGGAAGCCATCAGCGGCTTCGGCGCTCTGGACGAGTTCCGCAGCGGCTTTGCCGTCTCTCAAATCGCCACGCAGCTTGCACCCCCGGCTGTCGGTATTACTCTGTCGGAGTCCTTCAAGTCCAAACTCGCCGCGCAGGAAGACGAACTCAAGCGCCTCCGCCGCGAACTGGAAGAAGTCCGCATGAAGTCCGCCGCTGGCTCGCTCGATGAAGCGCTCAGCCGCGCCGTCGAGGTGAAAGGAATCCGCCTCGTCACCCTCCGCGCCGACGCCCTCGAACGCGGCCAGTTGCGCACGCTCGTCGATAACTTGAAGCAGAAGTTAGGCGAAGGCGTAGTGGTGTTAGCCAGCGCTCAGCCCGAAGGCAAAGTAGCCCTCATCGCCGGAGTCACTCCGGGACTTATCAAGCGCATTCAGGCGGGTAAGTTAGTCGGTGCGGTAGCCAAGTTAGTCGGCGGCTCCGGCGGCGGCAAACCGGAAATCGCCGAAGCCGGCGGCAAAGACCAAGCCCAAATCGACTCCGCCCTCCAAGCCGCCCCCGGCCTGGTTGCCGAGTTACTCGGTTAGCGCAGCGGCCGCATGATGATGTACTCCCCGGAACGCAGCATAATCCCGGGAATGTAGCGTATCCCGGTCGGCTGTAGCGCGGGCGTCCCCGCCCGCGCCGTCCCAAGGCTTACTCCAAGTTCTTCTAGTCATAACACTGGCTACGGTTATTACCGTCGTTGAGATAAATAGCACCCGTGCGATAATATTCCCATGAAACAAGTCACTCTGATCACCGACGGAGCGTGCGTGGGCAATCCCGGACCAGGTGGCTGGGCTTATATTCTCCGCTATAAGGAACACGCCGTAGAATGCGCAGGTGGCGCCAAAGATACGACCAACAATCGGATGGAAATAACCGCTGCGCTTGAGGGCCTCAAGGCGCTCAAAGAGCCTTGCGAGGTCACGCTTCTATCCGACAGCCAGTATCTACTGAACGGCCTGACGTTGTGGCGGTTCGCATGGCGCAAGCGAGGATGGACGAGGAAGCCGAAGAATGGGCAGGAATGTCCTGTATTGAATGCGGACTTATGGAGGGAACTGGACTCATTCGCCGACAAACATAAGATTACGGGCAATTGGGTCAAAGGTCATTCAGGGCACCCTGATAATGAGCGTTGCGATGAACTGGCGGAGGCTCAAGCCAGGAGCTTCGTTAATACTCCCTGCTGATCCGGAGCCACCACCACAAATAAATAATTCATTCTGTAACTTGTGCCGCTCAGCGTTGCTGAAAACCGCAGGGTTTTCAGCAACGCTGAGCGGTGGCTATGCGGGGAATTCCTTGCAAGTCGGGGAGGAACTTGATCTTTTGGAAACCCGCGGCGGAGAGCAGTTCGGCGAGGTCGGGGGATTGATGGATGCCGATCTCCAGCGCCAGATAGCCGCCGGGGACCAGTCGGGCGAAGGCTGCGGGGATCAGGCGGCGATAGACTTCCAGGCCGTCCGCGCCAGCGAAAAGGGCCAGCTTCGGCTCGTGGTCGCGGACTTCCACGGAAAGAGTGGGCCGGTCGGCGGTAGGGACGTAGGGCGGGTTGGAGACGATGATTTCAAAGTTTTCCCGCGCAACGGGTTCGAGAAGATTGCCTTCGAGAAATCGAAGTGTGACAGCGTTGCGATGGGCGTTTTCGGCGGCGATGGCCAGGGCCGCGGGGGAGAGGTCGATCGCTGTGATTTGTGCGTATGGAAGATAATGCGCAAGCACGACAGCAATGGCCCCGGAGCCGGTGCCAACGTCGGCGATGCGGAGCGGCGCTGGAGCTAACTTGGCAGCTAACTCGAGCGACTTCTCAACCAGGTGCTCGGTCTCCGGGCGGGGGATCAGAACGTCGGGCGTGACGCGAAAGGGAAGGCCGTAAAACTCGGTTTTGCCGGTAATGTACTGAATCGGCTCGCCGAGAGCGCGGCGGCGCAGTAACTCTGCATAACTCGCCGCCTGCGTGGGAGTCAGTTCCTCATCGTCGTGGGCCATGAGCCATGCTTTGGATTTTTCCAGAAGATAAAGCAGCAGAGTCTCAGCGTCGCGGCGGGCGCGGTCGGGATGCGGGCCGACGTCTAGTTGCGCCGCGCCCACGCGGAGAGAGTGCCGCACCGTCATCAGGCGGCCTGGCTGTCGGCCTTCAACAGCTCGGCCTGATAGTGCGTAATCAGCGCATCAACAATAGGCTGGAGGCGGCCTTCCATCACCAAATCAAGTTGATGCAAAGTAAGTCCGATGCGGTGATCCGTAAGTCGGTTCTGCGGGAAGTTATAGGTGCGAATCTTCTCGCTGCGGTCGCCGGTACCCACCTGATCCTTGCGGGCCTTGGCCAGCTCGGCGTTCTGCTTGTCCATTTCCTGCTCATAGAGGCGAGAACGCAGCACACGCATTCCCTTTTCGCGGTTCTTGATCTGCGATTTCTCGTCCTGGCAACTAACTACCGTATTAGTGGGCAAGTGAGTGATGCGCACGGCCGAGTAAGTGGTATTCACCGACTGTCCGCCGGGACCGGAGGAGCAGAAGGTATCAATGCGAATATCCTTGGCTTCGATTTTGACGTCCACTTCCTCGGCCTCAGGCAGCACGGCAACGGTGATGGCGGAGGTGTGGACGCGCCCCTGGGTCTCCGTGGCGGGTACACGCTGCACACGATGCACGCCGCTCTCCCACTTCATCTGCGAGTAGACGCGATCGCCTTCGATGATGGCGATCACTTCCTTGTAGCCACCCACGCCGGACTCGGACATACTCAGCAGTTCGATCTTCCAGCGATGCTGCTCGGCAAAGCGCTGATACATTCTGAAGACCTCGGCGGCAAACAGCGAGGCCTCGTCGCCGCCCGTACCGGCACGGATTTCGAGGATGACGTTCTTGTCGTCGTTGGGGTCCTTGGGGAGCAGCAATATCTTGATCTCCTCTTCCAGCACGGTCTCGCGCGGGGCAAGCTCGGCGATCTCCTCCTCGGCCATCTCCTTCATATCCGGATCGGCCAGCATCAGGCGCGCTTCGGCCAGCGACTGGCGGGTCTGCCGCAGCTCGCGAAACTTCATCACCGGGGCTTCCAGGTCGCTCAGCGCCTTGCCGGCCTTCTGATGTTTTTCGCGGTCGTTGAGGATCTCCGGCAGTGAAAGCTGGGCGGAGAGATCTTCATAGCGCTGCTCCATCTGTTCTAAACGATCAATCATAAAAGGGCCTCCGGGCCGGAGAAATCTGGTTGAGATGATTGCGGGATCGAAAAGGCGGAAAACGAGTATACGCGGCGGGAGCCGCTAACGGAGGGCCGGGATGGGGTAATGAAAGGCCACTGCTTCTATTATTTTAGCGCGAATTGGAGGTTACAGGAACGGATTGACGATTTTCACGCCGTCGATGCTGCGGCCGTGCTGCATATCCTCGGACAGCACCACGCGACAACCCGATTGTTTTGCCATGCGCAGAACCAGCGCATCCCAGCAGGAAAAGTTGTGCAGGCGATGCAGGTCGGTGGCAGCAAGAATATCGTTGACTGTTGGTTCTGCAACGTTGAGCATGGCGAATATCTCGATTTTTCTGCGAGCTATTCCGGCATCAAGTCCCAGTTTCCGGCAGACCGTAACAAAATACTCCTGGAGAACCGGCAACGAAACGACTCCTGTTCGCGAGCGCGTGTGCTCGTCGGGGACTTCCAAAGCCCGTTTTTGCTTAACAGGCTCCGGCAGGTCATCACAATAAACGAGAATATCCGTATCCAGAAATGTACGCGGTGGAGTTGCAGAGGAAACTAATCTGGCAACGGGCCTACCTGATCTGGCAATTACAGATTGTTCGCCTTTTTTCGTCAGTTCAAGCAAGCGTGAGAATTGCGTCTTCGGGCCATCGGGCATCATGATCGTAGCCAAAGCATACGCTCTTCATATGCGTCATCCCGATTGAACTTATATCCTTGCGAATTGCCTTTGCCGGATAGTCGGTGGAACTCTTCGATGCGACTCTCCAAGTCTTCGTCACCAGCAAGATGTTGCCGGTGTTCACGAATCTCTTGGTTTACGCTCCTACCCACAGCGCGCAACTTCTCCCGAGCGCGCTCGACAATCTGTTCATCGACAGAGAGGGTGATGTTCACTCACACAGGATACGTGCGCACGTAACCTGTGTGAGTGGCGGGTCAGTTCTTGTAAAGTTCGATAGGCCCGATCACGGTGGCCAGGATGAATCCGGTTTTGCTCTGGAATTTGCCCAGACGCCAGCCTTTTGGAACCTGAAAGATGGCGACGTTGTTGTTGCCGAGTCCGGCAAAATCGACCAGGATGGGAGCCTTGATGACCTGTGCGAAGGTCTCGCGAGTGACGGGGTTGACCTCGACGGCGGTTCCCCACTTGCCGCCGTGGTTGCCCGTCATAAAGTAGCTGTCGCCCTTCTTCTCAATGCGGAGATAGACGCGCATCTGGCCGTTGTCGTTGGTCGAATAAGTGCCAACGAGCTGCATCTCCTTGTCCTTGCATCCGGCCAGGGAGAGGACAAGCAACAGGACAAAAAGGGCAGAGCAGCAGCGGAGCAGCGGTTTCATGGGCAAAATCCTTCGTCAGGGGTGGCTGGCGGAATTTTACCACCTGGCACCTGCGGTGCGGCAGCGGCCTTCGGCGTGGCCCGCGCCAGGAAAAAGGCGCGGGGGATGGGATTGGTTTTACGGCTGACGGTGGGAGACGGAGGGAGGCCTTCAGCGCATTTTATGGATTGCTTGCCTGCGCGGAGATCCGGCTCAGAATTCTCCACGCAGACAATTTGTTCTCTGTCCGACGATTCGATCAGAAAGTCGTATCGGATGGGTTGACCTGCTTGAATCCCGCGGGCACATCGAAGTGCGACGCATCGACCGGCGCAGCGCTGAAGCCTGACGAGGTGGTCTGCGTTTCCATCAAGATGGCCGGACCGGCGCTCTGCGCTTTTCCTGACGAGCCAGCCCCCTGATCCTGATTAGCCGCTTGTTCGTCGGACTTCTTCTTGCGACCCAAGCCGAACGGAATGGCATTGCTCAGCACGGAACTCGCGCCCTGCCTGGCCATATCTCCGCCGGATGGCCCCTGCGAACCGGCGGGCAGCGGCGCTTCAGAGGCGGCAGGGATCGGCTTGCCATCGGACGTGGTGCCCATGCGCATGACCTGAAAAACCGGAACGCCCTTGAGTTTCTGCATCTCCTTGGCCAGGTCGGCCATAGCTTGCATCGCACCGGGATTCTGGGCCATCATGCGGCTCAAATCCATGCCTGAACCCAGGTTCAGCGCGATTTTCTTTGCCATCCGCATATGAAATGCGCGCAATTCGGCGTAGCCGGAAATCTCCGGCGTCATCCACATATCGTTGGTGATGGCCAGAGCGCCGGACTGCTGTGTGCTGGTATTGACGGCATTCATCGCCATGGTCAGGATGGCCTCCGAGGTGGGCAAGCCGCTGACGGCTTTCTTTGCGCCGGTGTTGCGAACCTTGACGTCGAAGCTGACCTCGGTGGTGGGGGCGTCGCTCTTTGCGGGCTGGTGCTTCTCCATCTTGGCGCGAAACTTCTCCATGTTCTCACGCATCTGCTCGAAGGTGATGGTGTACCAGGTGTGCTTCTGGAGATCAATGTGCGTAACCGTTTCCTTGCCCAGATCGTAGATCACAATGGACTCGGCTGAAACGGTGGCCATGCGGTCGTCTTTGAGATAGATGGTGGATAACTGCGGATCGCCGATCTTGCGCGCCGATGAACTGAATGCGCCGAGGGATTTGATCATCTGCAGCATGGAGCCGCCTGTGATCTGGGTCGTTTGCTGGTAACTGAAATCGGCCCACATGGCCGTCGAGACACCGAGCGCTATTGAAAGTACAACAATGGTCCTGAAACGAAACATTCTAAATTCCTCCAAAACGAGCAACGGCTTTCTCCTGTAGTTGTCGCTCAGTGATACATAGTGAAAGTTGCGTCCCGAGTGTATCGTTCCGAGCGCGCAGAAATGGTGTTTTTTTGATGAGGATGCGGTAATAATTTGGTGAAAGGGGAAACGATGGGCGATGGGACTTGGTGGATGCCGCCAGGTTGCGGGATGCGCGCCGCCTATAATTGAGAGGGGAGGCTGGAACCTGCTGGGTTTCGGCTTTCAACGACTTTTATCGAGGAATTCATGGCCGCACTGTTGGAAGCCATTACCGTCAAGCGCAAGATGTACTTTGAGTTTGAAAACACTCCATTTTACTGCCTGGAAGCCGAGGTTTCCACGCCGACTGCGCGCGGTGGCCAGACGCTGGTTCGTCTGAAGATGCGCAACCTGCTGACGCGGGCGGTCTTCGACAAAACCTTCAAGGCGGGCGACAAGTTCAAGGAGCCGGATCTGGAGATGGTCGAGGCTTCCTACCTGTACTCGGACGGGGAGGGATCGCACTTTCTGGATCAGGAGAGCTTTGATACCCACACGCTGAACAGCGACATGATGGGCAACGCGCTGGATTTTCTGGTCGAGGGCATGATCCTGCAACTGCACAAGTTCAACGGCAACCCAATTGGCCTGCTAATGCCGGAAAAGGTCGAGTTGGAAGTGGTGTACACGGAGCCGGGAGCGCGCGGCGACACCTCAGGCAACGTGACCAAGCTGGCGCGTCTGGAGACGGGCCTGGAGATCAAAGTGCCGCTGTTTGTGGAGAACGGCGAAAAGGTCAAGGTCTATACCGAGACCAAGGAGTTTGCTGGCCGAGCCTGAGCGGCGGATTCGGATTTGTAAGAGGGTGCGGTTCCTGCCAATGCGGGAGGCCGCACCCTCTTTCTTTTGCGGATCATTTAGGTCGAGGCGCGGGCAGGATCATACTGACGCGGAGCGCGGAGCGCACAGGGGCGGAAGCTGGTGTAATGTGTTGGAGAGGTCAAGGGATGCGGGTTGCGGTGATTGGCGGTGGAGTGGCGGGGCTGGCGGCGGCGTATGAGCTGGAGTTGGCGCGCGCGGCGGGCAAGGCGGTCGAGTACCGGCTCTTCGAGGCGCGAGAACGGCTGGGCGGTGCGCTGGCTTCGGAGATTGTGAACGGCGCGGTGCTGGAGCGGGGTCCGGACTCGTTTTTGACGGAGAAGCCTGCAACTGCCGTGCTATGCCGGGAATTGGGCATTGGCGATGCGCTGACGCCGTCAAACGATGGCGCGCGCAAGACCTTCATCGTGGTGAAAAATCGCCTGGTGGCGCTGCCGGACGGACTGATGTTTCTGGTGCCCACCAAGCTGATTCCGACGGCTCTGACGCGGTTGTTCAGCTTGAAGACCAAGATACGGATGGGGCTGGAACTGCTGCTGCCGCCCCGGGCAACAGGGCTGGCCGACGAGTCGGTGGCCTCGCTGGTAAAGCGGCACTTTGGGCAGGAAACGGTGGACCGTCTGGCCGATCCGCTGCTGAGCGGGATCTTCGGCGGCGATGCGGCGCAACTGAGCGCGCGGACAGTGCTGCCCAAGATGGTGGAGATGGAGAGCGAGTACGGATCGCTGACGCGGGGAATGCTGGCTGCGCACAAAAGGATGAAAGCGGCAATGGCTGTGCGGCCTGGGACTTCGCGTCCAGCGAATGGAAAAGGAGATGCTCCCAGTCGCCCACGGGGGATTTTTACCTCGCTGCGCGGCGGAATGCAGCAGTTGGTGGATGCTGTGGAGGCGCGGCTGGAGCCGAGCTGGGTGCGGCGATCCACAATTGTGAGCGGAATCGAGCGGACCGAGGACGGCTGGCGGATCGAGGCAGACGGAGATTGGGAGCGGTTTGACGCGGTGATTGTGGCGCTGCCGGCGTGGGCGGCGGGCGCTCTGCTGGGCAACGTGGATGCTGCGCTGGGCGTGGAGCTGCGCGGGATTCCCTACTCGTCTTCGATCACCGTGAACCTGATTTACGACGAGTCGCAACTGGGACGGCTGCCGCGGGGCTTCGGGTTTCTGGTTCCGGCGGTGGAGGGGCGGACCATGCTGGCCTGCACCTTTGTGCACCGCAAATTTCTGGGCCGCACACCAACGGGTAAGGCTGTGCTGCGCGCCTTTCTGGGCGGGGCGCGCAATGAAGCGCTGCTGGAGGCCACCGACGCGGAACTGGTGGCGACCGTGCGGCGCGAGCTAAGCGAGATCCTGGGCGAAGACGTAGTGGCGCGAACCACGGAGCCGGAACACGCGCAAGTGACGCGCTGGCGGCGGGCCATGGCCCAGTACGCCGTAGGCCACCAGGCGCGCCGCAAGGAGATCGAAGCGCGCGTGGCCCAACTGCCCGGACTGCGCTTGGCAGGCAACGCCTATGACGGCATCGGCGTCTCCGATTGCATTCGGCTGGGACGCGGCGCGGCGAAAGAACTGGTGGCCACCTGCGGTGAGGCCAGCGGCCTTTAGCCTGGTCCGCGCCAATAAAAAGGCGCGGAAGCAGGCTTTGGTTTTTCAACTGCGGCGGGGTGGTTTGAACATGGCAGGAATCACGTCCATTGGCGCTCTAGTCATCTGCGTTCAGTTCGTTTCATTCGACTGAGTTTTCAATTTTTGGACGACAATTTTCCAATCACCACCAACGAGGCATCGTTGCCTGTGTGAACACTGGGGCCTTGTCTAGGAGCTTGTGGTGAAAGTCAGAATCTCCCGAAAACCATCCCTCAGTGGCTAAAGCCGCGTTGATTCTGATGGCTTTACAGCACGACTAAAGTCGTGCCCTTTCAAAACTGGACTTTCACCACGGGCTGCCAGGGAACCTCTGAATTAGTCGGCATTTTGAAGGGTACGGGCTTTAGCCCCTGAGGAAATGCATTCTGCCATCACCTGTACTTGTTCAGAGGTTCCCTAACAATAAATACAAATCCGGAAGTCTTGTAACACTTATGCACCCCAAGCCTGTTTCTGACGTCTACAGGAAATAGTTATGCAAAGCCGTCAGGGGACAGGTTTCCTGGATTTGAGAGTTGATTCTACGGGATGAAGGAGCGTAGAAAACAATTTCGCTTACTTTAGCATTGACGCCGCCCCTTGCGACGAGAACAGATAAATCGCAAGGGGGATGATGTTTTTACGGATTGGTCCGACCGCCGGCAGGCTGGAAAAGTAGTCAAATTCCGGGTCTGAAGGCCCAGTGTTTGCCTGTTGCAGTCAGGTGCCTGAAGGCACCTGCTCCCTCCGATGCTCCGCAGATGCCTCCAAAACCCATCTTTCTCACCATCCCCCCCATCTTCCCACCCCGTCACCCGGCCAATCATGGGAGAATGGAGGGGTAACCATCATGACGAATTCAAGCCTTCCAGAATCCTTGCCCTCCTCCGAGATCGCCCCTGAGCCGATCGCCGCAGACGCCCCCGAAGAGACCACCGAGTCCTTCGCTGACCTGCTCAACGCCTTCGAGCGCACCCACTCGCACCGTGCCGAACCGGGCGCGAAGCAGTTGCAGGGCGTTGTCGTCTCGCTCTCCGCCGATCAGGTTTTTCTTGATATTGGCTACAAAACCGAGGGCGTTTTGCCCCGTTCGGCCTTTGACAACAACGCTGAAGCCGTCAATATCGGTGACAGCTTCCCGGTCTCCGTCACCGGCCGCAACGTGGAGCGCTACTACGAGCTGTCGCGCTTCAAAGTCGCTCAGCCCCGCGACTGGTCCGCTCTGGAGGCCGCCTTCGCCGACAAGACCGCCGTCGTCGGCACCGTCACCGAGGTGGTCAAAGGCGGCGTTCGCGTGGATGTGGGCGTACGCGCCTTCATGCCCGCCAGCCGCAGCGGCACCCGCGACGCCGTCGAGCTGGAAAAGCTGGTCGGCATGGAGATCACCTGCCGCATCACCAAACTCGATGTCGCCGACGAAGACGTAGTTGTTGATCGCCGCGTCGTCCTGGAAGAGCAGGCCCGTGTGCAGCAGCAGGATCGCCAGGCCTCGCTGAAGGAAGGCGATACCGTCACTGGCACCGTCCGCAGCCTGATGGCCTACGGCGCGTTCGTTGACCTGGGCGGCATTGACGGCCTTCTGCATATCAGCGATATTGCCCACAGCCGCATCAACAAGCCCGATGACGTGCTCACCGTCGGCCAGGAACTGGAACTCCGCATCCTCAAGATCGATGCCGAGAGCAAGAAAATCTCCCTCGGCCTCAAGCAGCTTCAGCCCGAGCCGTGGGCCACTGTGCCCGACCGCTTCCAGGCTGGCCAGCGCGTTACCGGCACTGTCAGCCGCCTCGCCGACTTCGGTGCGTTCATTGAGATTGAGCCGGGCGTCGAGGGCCTCATCCACATCTCCGAGATGAGCTGGGGCAAGAAGATCAATCACCCTAGCGACGTGCTCAAGCAGGGCATGGCAGTCGATGCCGTCATTCTCTCCATCAAGCCCGAAGAGCGCCGCATCGCGCTGGGTCTCAAGCAGACCCTCGCCGATCCATGGCTGGAGATTCCGCGCAACTTCCCCGTCGGCTCGCAGATCGAGGGACCGGTCACCAAGCTGATGAACTTTGGCGCATTTGTGCAGATTGCCGAGGGCATCGAGGGCCTGGTCCACGTCAGCGAGATCAGCGCCGAAAAACGCATCAATCACCCATCCGACGAACTGCGCACCGGTCAGATCGTCAAGGCGCAAATCCTGGCCATCGACCCGGAAAAGCGCCAGATCAAGCTCAGCATGAAGCAGCTCATCCCCACCAGCATCGACGAGTATATTGCCGAGCACAAGGTGGGCGATCTGGTCACCGGCCGTGTGGTCGAGGCCACGCCCAGTTTTGTGCAGGTCGAACTCGGCGATGGTCTGCGCTGCTCCTGCCGCATCCCCGTTGTCGCCGCGCCTGTCGCCGCAGCCGCGCCCAAGCCCACCGGCAAGCTGGACCTCTCCGGCCTCTCCTCGCAGCTCAAGGATCGCTGGAAGGGCAACGCCCCAGCCGCCACAGCGCAGCCCGAACCCCTCGCCGAAGGCCAGGTCCGCAGCTTCAAAATCGTCAAGCTCGACGCCGAAGCCAAAAAGCTCGAAGTCGAACTGGCCTGAAGCCTCCTCGACTGTTTCACTCTACACAAAAGCCCCAGCCAATTCGGCAGGGGCTTTTGTGTAGAAAGCGATCAAGTCGTTTCAGTCCCCCACCGGCTTCACCGACCCGCTGCGCATGAAACGGTAGCGCCGACCTCCCGGTCCACGTCTGTTTCTTTCAGTCTCCGCTTCAATCCAGCCGCTGCAACTTCCTCTCCAGGTCGGGAATGTAACTCTTCTGCGCCTCGCTATCCATGTGCTGCGCCGATGCAATCGCTTCCTTCCACGCCGCGCGCGCCTCGTTCTTGGCACCTATCGCCACCGCCGCATCGCCCCGCGCTGTCTGGCTCACGATTTCGTCGAAGTCCAGTTCGGTCGCCTCCCGCGTCAGATAAAGAGCCTGCTCCGCCCGTCCCTGCGCAATCATCTCCTCCGCGTGCTGTCCGCGGCTCATCGCCGCCACCTGCGGTACGGAGAAATCCCCGTGATAAACCATCACCCCGTAGTCGATCATTTCGCTCGGCTGTAGTTGCTGGAAGTCCAGATACGGATTCATCCGCGCGCTCGGCCACTCGCACCCGCTCAGATCCCCCGCGCTGATCAGCACGTTGCCGTGAATCACCGCAGGAATCACCTCTTCGCCGCCCATCCACGACGTATCGGCCGTCGGCAGCGCGTGACAGTGAATCCCGTAGACCGCCGGGTCAATCTCCGGCCGCGCAAAGTACGCAAACCAGCACTCCTCGTCCGGATGACGGTCCCGCCACTCCTTCACCTGAATCAACTGCTGCGCCCAATCCACATTCGCATCGCTCAGCAAGTTATGCAGATTCTTCGGCCCGCCCCACACCTCGTTCGCGTAGGCCATGTAGTTCGGAAATACCATCAGAGCCGACGCAATGTGCGCCGTTACCAGCACCGCGGCCACCCAGGCCCACCGCTTCCGCAGCTTGGCGTCCGGTACGGCAGTCGTCTCGGTTGTCGCTTCAGGCGCGCGTTCGTCGGCATCGGAAAATCCCGGAAAACGCCCCGCCAGTGTGCTTACCCCAGCTCCCGCCAAAATCGCCGCCATCGCGTACAGTGGCAGAATGTGCCGCGTTCCGATATTCATCCCCGAGGCCATCGCCACCGCCAGATAGATCGCTCCCGGCCCCAGCAGGTACGCCAGCTCCCGCGTCTTGCGCAGACGCCCTTTCCGCACCGCGTACCACGTCATGCCCAGCAGTCCCAGCAGGCCCACCGTCGTCTTGATCGCAATGCACACCGGAAAATACCACCACCGCCCTGTCGCATAGTTCGTGCCAAAGACAAACGTCGGCGACGAGGCCGCCACCTGCTTCACGTCCACCAGTCCCATCAGGTACGACTCCGGCAGCAGATGCCAGCGCGCAAACCATAGCACCACCTTTGCGTCAAAGGCAGGCAATTGCGCCGCATAACTCACCAGCGAGTTACTCAGTTGCAGTCCCGCCGGGCGCGCCGCATAACGGAAGCCGTAAAACGCCCACAGCACCGTCACGCCCATCACCACAATCGCCGCCAGCGCTCCCGTCAGCCGCAGCGCCGTCCGTCCTCGCTCGCCCTTCGCCGTGCAAACTTCCCACACCGCCAGCACCACCAGCATTGGTGCCAGCAGAATCCCTGAATGCTTGGTCGCCAGCAGCAGACCCGCCGCCAACCCCGTCAGCAGCAGTCGCGCCAGCGTCGGTCGGTTCACGTAGCGATAGAACGCGTAAATACTGGCCAGAAAGAACAGCGAAATCCCCATATCCGTAGTCACCAGCGCCCCGTGCGCCAGAATATTCGGATCAAAGGTCAGCACCGTCAGTGCAATCAGCGCCGCCGTGCTCCCAAACCACTCCCGCGCCGCCCAAAACACCACCAGCGACAGCCCAATCGTCAGCACCAGCGTCGCCATGCGCATCTGAAAGACCAGCCGCTGCGTCGCCCCATCGTTGTGCGCCAGCCAGTCCCGCCCGGAGAGATACGCTTCTGCCTTGAAGAATCGTCCTTGCAGCGGCGGCGTCCACAGCGCCTGAAAACGCAGCGGCACCGCGGCCAGTAACTTCACCAGCGGAGGATGCTCCGGGTTCAGCCCATAGTCGCCCGTGTGGCCCATCATGTAACCGGCAAACATATGATCGCCTTCATCGAAAGTCAGTGACTCGCGATGCACAACATAGACCACCTGCGCCGCTTGCACGGCAATCAGAACCATAACTGCCAGCCAGATCCATTGATTCGTGCTTTTCACGTCGCGCGGCCGCTCCCTCTTTCAGCAAATGCTCTCCATTGTAGCCGCAGAGCGCATCCAATAGCTATGCGCGGCAATTATATTGCCGCAACTTACCGGGGAACTCAGTGCTTGTTTGAACAGGAGAAGATAAAAAACTCCGCAAAGGTTTCCATGTAACTCTGCAAAGACTTCCGTCAATCTCCGCAAAGTGCTTTGTAAATGCTCCAGCTTTGAAAGGGGCAACTTTAGTCGTGCCGTAAAGCCACCAGGATCAATGTGACTTTAGCCACTGAGGAATGGTTCTTTGAGGATTTCGACTTTAACCACAGGCAGTTAGATGGGAGTTCACTCACTTTTCCGTGGTTACCGTTGCGCATTTTCGCTACCGTAGCCTCATCTTCCCTCTCCCCGTTTGCCTTCAGAGGCTGCGCGGGCTTGCAGGTTCATTTAGGTATGAAAGTCAATCTGGCCAAGATCCCCGTCACTTCCATCAAGGTAACTCAGTCCGCCGACCCGCCACGCATGAAACTGTAGCGCCGACCTCCCGGTCCACGTCTGTTTCTTATTCCTAAGTCAAGTGGCCGCGACAGAAAGCAGATTGTTCTTGGTTTACTTTGGCTCCCGAGTTTGAGCTGCATCTTTTGGTCGACTGAATCAACCCAGCGGTTTTTTGTCCTACAATCATCTCTTGCTTCCTGATTCCCAACGCGACCGTCTTGAAGTTGTCCTGTGCTCGCCGCGCAACCCGCTGAATATCGGCGCGGCGGCGCGAGCCATGGCTAACTTTGGCGTCACTCGCCTCTCCGTTGTCGCGCCCTATGCGCCTCCCTGGCGTGAGGCCCGATCCGCCGTTGGCGCGCCCGATCTGCTGCAAAACGCCCGCGAAACCGAGACGCTGTCCCAGGCCGTCGCCCCCTGCACGCTGGTGCTGGGCACCGGCAGCCTTACCTATCGCAAGCCCGAGCAGCCCGTCGTCTCGCTACCCGACCTGGAGCCGCTGGTTCGCCGCGAACTGGACCGAGGAGGCCGCGTCGCCGTCGTCTTCGGCCCGGAGAAGCACGGCCTCACGCGCGAAGACCTTGCCTTCTGTCACGTTCTCGTCGAGATTCCCACCGACGCGCGCCAGCCCTCGATGAACCTCGGCCAGGCCGTCGCCGTCTGCCTTTACGAGATCGCCGCGCGCTCCCCGCTGCCCGCTCCGGTTCCTTCTCCAACCCTGCCCGCCGAACCCGAAGCGCAGCCCGTCGCCAGTTCCGGGAAACTCCATCTGCTGACCGACCTCATCGAACAGGTCATGCTGGCCGCGCACTACTCTCCGCGCTCCATGCAGGCGGCCAATCGCCACGATCTTCATCTGCTGCTGCGCCGTCTGCGCCTTGGCGTTCACGATACCCGCCGCGTCCTGGGCCTCTTCCGCCGGATACTCTGGCAACTGAAGCGGGAAGAGTCCGCGGACAAAGACTAACTTTATTTCGACCTGCCCCACGGTTTGCTGATAAAGTGGCGCTCAAAGGGTTTTCATGCTCACGTTCGCGATCACGACCGCGCCTCGGCTCTCTTTGAATGCCCCTGCACGCGCCTGCATTGCGCTCTGCGGCCTCCTGGTGGCCTTCACGCTGCCGCTGTCCGCCCAGCAGCCCGATGCAGCCTCCGCGCAGCAGGCCGCGACGCCCACAGCGGTTACGCCGCCCGTTCCTGTTGCCCCACCTGCCGCTGGTGCTCCACCTGCCGCACCTGCTCCGCCCACTGCAAGTGCGGTCAACGAAGAGGAACTCAAGCAGCTACTGGTCGGCAAGCCCCTCTACCTGCGCGGCTTTTATCTGGACGACTCGCTCAGCTTCGACGAGCATGGCCACCTCATCGGCCACTCGCCCCAAGGCTCCTATACCCTCAGCGCCGTGCAGATCGACCGGGTGCGGCTGACCAAGCACAAAGTCGAACTGGAAGGCGCGCGCTACGGCCTGCACTTCCTCGGTCAGCTTGCCTACGAGGATGCCTCCAGCGCCCTCGACCGCGTCCGCATCACGCCCAAAAAGAAGATCGTCAAAATTACCATTGATCGCGAACTGGTGATCGTCCCCAAGAAGAAAAAAGTGAAAGCCGCCAAGTCCAAGGCTGGAAAATCGCCCACCGTTGCTCAGCCAGCGCCCGCAGTCGCCAAAACCGACCCCGCCGCGCCCGCCGACCCAGCCGAGATGAGCGAGGCCGATCAGCTCAAGGCCGCCATCGCCGCCGCGCCCGCAGCCGAGCGCCCCGCCGACCCCGCCAGCGTCACCACCACCATCTCGCCGGCACACGCCGCCAAAATGCTGCACGACGCGCTCGACCAGATCTTCGCCTCCGGCATCGACGACCGGCTCATGGCCGCGCTACCCGATTTCTGGCGACTCTACTACCAGGCCGCCGCCGCCAAATCCGACTATCAGCCCGCCGATCCAGCCGTGCTGCTGCAGAGCGCCGTCGATCACAAGGCCGTGCTGCTCAGTCGCTTCGAGCCGGAGTCCAACGAGTACGCCCAGGCCAACGGCGTCGCTGGAATGGCGCTCTATCACACCGTCGTCGGCGCCGACGGCAAGCCCGGCGAAATAGCCGTCGGCCGCCCCATCGGCTTCGGTCTCGACGAAAACGCCGTCGCCGCCATCCGTAAAGCCAGTTTCCAGCCCGCCACCAAGAACGGCAAAAACGTCCCCGTCCTGCTCGACCTGGTCGTCCAGTTCCGCATCTTTTCCAACCGCACCGCCGTCACCAACAAGCCCGATGCCCCTGAAAAGCCCGCCGAACCCCTCCTGCCCGGCCCCTACAGCGTCCCTCATTCCTGATCACACGGGGTTCACCAGTACCGACGCCTACCCCGCTCGTTCTTCCTCCTTCAAGCAACCGTGAGCGCCTTCCGCCCACGGTTGCTTTTCTCTTTATTCATCCGGCCCGGAAACACGTACGACTGAGTGCCCCATCCTTGCGCTTTTTTCTAGCGCAAGGGTGGGAAACCTCAACACGATTTGAGTGCCGAATCAATTGGCCTGCTTCCGGCCGCTCCCCCCGGTTGCCCATCCGCAGCTCAGCCTTATTGCGGCAGAACCAGCAGCCCGCTCTCCAGCAGTCTTTCCGTCAGACGGTCCAGTGCCTGCGGAAATTTGTAGGACATCGCGCGCACACTCATGCCCAGTAGGCTGGCAGCTTCGGCCTGGGTATACTCCTGCAGTACGACGCGGCTGAGCATCTGCCGGTCGAGCGAACCCAGTTGGTTCAGGCAGGTCTCAACGTCCAGAACGAAGATCACCGCGTCCTCGAAGGTTCGGATGGGGCGGCTGGAACACCAACCGCGTGCGATGGGGTCGCCAAGAATCGACGGCGAGCGGCCCACTTGCATCGAGGCGTACAGATAACGCCGCAGCATGCTTTCGGTATGCTTGCGATAAAAGCCCAGGCTGACCACGGGCGTGGCCTCCTGCGCCTTCTCGACGGTTTTTGCTTGGGTTTTCTTTTGCTCCCGGTGATAGGCAATCTGAGGGCAGCTTTCGCCCCAGAGCATCGGCAATTGCAATACGGCGGCGCTCATCGGGCACCTCCGGCAACCTGAGCCACGGCCCAGACCTTGGTCAACGGCTTGCGGGCAGGACGCCCACGCCGCTTCCGGCTTTCCGGCGTCGGAAAGTCCTTCAGTTTCTCCTCACAGCTCTTGCAGTAGACAGTCCCCTGGGCCTGGGCGCGGTACCAAAGACAGCCGCACCCCTCGCAAATTTTCAACTGCACGCGCAATTCCATGACGAATTCTCCATGTTTGTTTCATCTCCCGACGGTTCTGCTTTGTCATTGTTTTTCCGCGGGGTGAAGAGAGCCGGGCACAGCAGTTCGGGGTTCTTGTGCCCCGATGGGGGATCGCCGTCCGGATTCTCTCGTTTTTGGCCATGCTCATAGCGCGCAGATCCTGGAATCTCCTCGCACTGGCGCTGTGCCGTCACCGGCCATGCGCCCGGAAGTGGAAATGGGGTCGCCGGAAAGGACCCACGTCCTCCGGCAATTGTTCAGTTGTCGCCGCCTCGGGCTTACTTTCTGCCCGCCTAACCTTTCGACATTGAAACGTTTCCCAGCAAATTTCCCACAACCTGTGCGAGAGTTAATGAAGCCAATCTAGAAACACGGTTCTCCTGCGTCAATCTCCCCCGACGCTTTTCCGTCACTGCGCTGTTCAAATGGATCAGGGACATGGAAAATGTTGGCCGAACTGCCCTGATAGCTTTGCGGTAGGAAAACGGGGGCCATTCGCGCCATTGCTGGTGGCGAATCTTCCACAGATGAATTTTACGCAGATGCATGAACGGCTCCGCTTGGAACTGCTGCGCAGGATACAGCGGGGAACTCTTAGTGTGTCTTTATTGGCCCGCCAGACCGGCTTTGGCCAGGCCCATCTGTCCAACTTCCTGCACAGCCGACGCCAGCTTTCCCTGGAAGCCATGGACCGCATTCTCGCCGCGCAGCACCTCGCCGCCGCCGACCTGCTGCCCGCCACCTGGCAGGCAGCAGATCTGCCCGACGGCGAGCAAGGCAGCTCTGTGCCCATCGTCACCCACGCCGCCGCGCTCTTCGAGCCGTACATTCGCTCCTCGGCCACCCAGGGAAGGCTTCAGTTGCCCTCCGGCATCCTCGGTGCCACCCGCGCCCGCGTCTCCAATCCTCGCCGCTCCTGGGAGCGCTTTGTCGCCATCCGCATCTCGGCCGCCGACGCGCTGCCCATGGAGCCGCTGCTGCTGCCCAACGCCATCGCGCTCATTGACCGCCATTACAACTCGCTGATGCCCTATCGTACCGACCGCCCCAACCTCTACGCCGTCCGCCACGGCGCGCACCTCACCCTGCGCTACGTGGACTTTCTCTCCAGCCGCCTGGTGCTGCGCCCGCACTGCATCGCCTTTCCCGTCGAATTGATCGAAATCGATCCCGGCGACTCGCCCAGCGACCTGATCGCTGGCCGCATCGCACTCATCCTGAACGAGCCGTAGCCTTTGCTGTTGGAAAAGCCGCAGCACAAAAGCCGCGTGCCCGTGCAGTTGGCGAGTGCCTCGGATGCCTGTCGCGGGTAAGATGAGAAAGTCTGGTTTTACCGCTCCGGCCAGAAGATACAGACCCGGAAGAAGTGGGAATACCACCGAAGATGGGTGCCTGGGAAACCTCAACTCTACAGTTCTGCACAACAAAACGCTGGCCCCACCGCAGGTGGTGGGAAACCTCAACTTTAGTCGTGCCGAAACTGCGGAAATGATGAATGTTGGCCTTTAGGCCCTGCTGATGCTGTGGTGGCGCACGGTTGGATTTTGTCGCCACCAGTGTTACCGACCCACGGAACATGAAACGAGTGTCGAATGGAACCGCAAGACGAAGTTCAAACCGGGCAGTTGCAGGGGCTGGCGGAGGTCTTCCGCGCGCAGCTCGCAGCCTGCCTGGAAGAGTGCGCGCAGGGCCGCCGGGGGCTGTTCTCCGGCTTCGATCACCTGGGCGCGGCTGGCGACGCATGGCCGGAAGCGGCGCAACTGCGTGAGCTGGCGCTGGCCCTGCAAGGCCTCTTTGCGCAGTCCGAGGAGCAGAACCCGCTCGTCGATGAGTTCCTCGATCTCTGCTCGATCCACGGCGAAAACAACCCCGGCGAGCCGCGCCTGGCCCGCGCCCTGCTTCGGCGCATCGATAAAGGCGAGGTCGGCACCCAACCGGAGACGGAGCGGCGGCCATGGTGACCCTGCGCGCCTTTCTGGCGCTGGCCTCGGGCTTTGCCACCATCATCCTGCTGGTTGCCGCCGAAACCGCTCTGCTAGGCAAGCTGGCCCCAAGCTGGGCACGCGCCGAGGGGCGTCCGGCTCCTGACTACGTTTTTGTCCACCTCGCCTCCTCCTTCCTCGCCGCCGCCGCTGGAGGCTACGTGACCGCTGTCGCAGCCGCCAATCCGCTGCTCTTCGTGCTGGTCCTGGCGCTGGTGGTGCTGCTCCTGGGCGCGCTCAGCTCTCTCCAGGCCCGCGGCAAGCAGCCCGTCTGGTTCCAACTCGCGCTGGTAGCCATTGCGCCCCTCGGAGTGCTGGCCGGAGGATTGCTCCGCCTGCGCGTGATGGGAATTCTATAAAGCTGGCTGTGCCGATCCATGTGATCCGGTGAGGTGCCCCCAGAATAATTTCATCGACAGACAAAACACGCGTCTGACTGAATTCTCAGCCAGACGCGTGTTTTTCGAAAGCTCAGCCTCCCCCACCGCTGTTGCCAACCCGCCACGCATGAAACTGTAGCGTGGACCTCCTGGTCCATGTCCGTTTCTTTTCAGTCCCCCACCGGCTTTGCCGACCGACGACGAGATAAAACTACAGGAGTCTATGCCGCCGCCAACTCGCGAACTTGCCATCCCCGCGTCAGCGGGGGCCAACTTGCTGCTTTTCTCCAAAATTGTGCCGCCCATTTGTATTGTTCCACTTGCGCAATCATGTAGAGTGGTTTTGCTTTTGCTGTAGACCGGTTTTGAAAGGGCACTGCTTTACTGGTTGCGAAAAAATTCAATATGCGTCCGCAAAACCTGCTCTTTTACAGGTTCTGCAACAGGGCACGACTTCAGTCGTGCCGATAAGCCCCATAGAATCATTGGAGCTATAGAGCATTTTCTCTTTTGCTGTAGACCGAAGGGATTTTCAGGAGCCTGTCTGAACTTCTTGATGCGGAATCATAGCAATTCTGCCATTGCAAATACTATGACGCTTCCGTTGATTGCCGCAGAATCAAAAAAGTCGGCGGATGGCTCAGGTCCGACTAATCCAAAATGAATGGGTGGCCCATGTCTGGATTTTCAGACATGGGAAACCACGGCGCTGGGCCTTCGTTCTCCTGTCCGTCCTCGTACCGTCCGGCATTGCCGGGTGGCCCATCCTAAGTTTTCAAGAATGTGAGACCTACCAAAACTGTTGAGTGCCCCATCCTTCGATTCTTTCGATCGACGTCGCAATGCGCCAAACAAGGCAAGAGCACCGGAACTTAATAGGATGAAGCTACCGGGTTCGGGCGTGTTAAAGGGGTCATTGCTGAGATTGGCCACCGCAAGTGTACTATCCTCAGAACTTCCGAAAATCACAGCATCGCCACGGCCGTTGATGGCTGAATCTCCCGCATCGTGCCTGCCGGGGTCAATATCAGTGAACGAATCAGTATTGGAAAATACACCAGTGCCGTAGTAACCAATAAAAGTCCCAATTGGATTGCCCAAAGAATTGTCTTCGTCAAAGAGCACATATTCGCCATTATTGCTGCATCGTGCACCAACTTCTCCAGGGATCGAGAGTGTGCAAGGTTTACCATAATCCAGCGCAGGAATAGTTGAAGTGAAGCCAACAAAATCCCCTGTATAGAGATTCTGAACTTCGTAGCAATTGTGAACAATGTTTTTATTTCCACATGGACCCCAGTTATTCCAGTTGTAACCATACTCCCAATAACTATATGGGGGATAGGAATATAGTAATCCATTCCCATCGATGCTGATGGCTGGACCGATTCCGTAGTTTGGAGATAGACTATTCTGGCCAAGATAATAGCTTATAAAGCTATCGGCATGGGACGCAGATGGGCTGATGAACAGGACAAGAACTGCCAGAACTATTACTAGAAACCCTGAGAATCGCATCGTTCCTCCTTGCTGGACGGGCGGCACTCTTGAGTTGAAAGTTTCACTGGGGTCGGAGGCCAGCAAAATGAGTAATGCATTTTTATAGCCAATTGTATTGCTGGAAACAAACAGGATAGCGGTGCTGCCTGGCTCATTTTTGCAAAGAATTGCATTGCTTTGGGAAAAGATTTCCACTTCTGAATAGCCTGCCGGGTGCCCCAGGTGCCAAGGCAAGGGAAGTGAGTACAACCACCCAAGCTGGGTGCCCCCAGGTGCCTCCCTGTTCAGTTCCATGACATCCTTTACACATTGTCTCTGGACATCCTTTACACTTTCGTTCGCGCGGAGGTGGGGAAG